>ERZ778021.1332-NODE-1332-length-29920-cov-5.993136_pt1 | contig 29920 bp, 30 predicted proteins | sample MGYA00375751_ERZ778021 | MGnify/ENA primary metagenome ERZ778021 (study PRJEB29350, sample SAMN05389814) | bioreactor metagenome | isolation source: Thiocyanate stock bioreactor | place: South Africa: University of Cape Town | collected 2013-08-29 ... | reverse complement strand
CCCCCCGAGACCCGGCCCTCTCGTAGGCGGTCACAGCCTGCCCGGACCGCCTACGAGAGGGCCGGGTCCCTTGCTCGTCCCTTCCCCGCCGTCCCGTCCCGTCCCCGCCTACCCCGCCGAGGCCAGCCGGGTGACGCCGGCGGCGAGCATCTCGTGGCTGCGGAGGGCGAGGTAGAGGCGGACGCGGAGGTCGGGGTCGTCGAGGGAGGTCTCGAGGAGCTCTTCGATGCGGGTCAGGCGGTAGTAGACGGAGCGGCGCTGGAGGTGGAGCATTTCGCCGGTCGTGACTTTGTTGCCGTTGCAGCGGAGGTAGGCGTCGAGGGTGCGGAGGAGTTCGGATTTGTGTTTGTCGTCGTAGCGGATCAGCGGCGCCAGCTCGGCCTCGGCGAAGTTCGCCAGGGTCGGGCCGTTGCTGAGCGGGGCGAGGAGGCGGAGGAGGACGAGGTCCTCGAAGTAGTGGATCGTCTCGCTCTTCAGTCGCGGGCCGAGGAGGTAGGCGGCCTCGGCCTCGGGCAGCGCCTGGGGCAGCTGCGAGGGCCGGTACTTGCGGCTGACGCCGAGGTGGCAGTCGGCGAGCGGGCCGCCGGCGAATTGGGCGGCGAGTTCGCCGAAGCGGGCCAGGGCGTCGCCGTTCGGGGCGGTCAGCGCGGCGGCCGGGAAGCCGCTGGTGATGCCGACCAGCGAGGGCCACTTCAGCTTGCGCAGGGCTTTGCGCATCGCCGCCACCTGGCTCTGCAGGAGGGCGGCGGGGATCTCCTCCTCGCCCTGCTCGCCCGGCCCGGCGATCACCATCATCAGGTCCCCGGCCAGCTCGACCCCGAGGCCGGCGGCGCGGCTGACGAACTCCTGCGGGGAGAAATCGGCGGCGGCGGTGAGGCCGCCGAGCAGCGAGGTTTCGGCGGCGCTGCTCAGCTCCTGGTCGCGCTCCGCCATCAGGAAGAGGGCGATGCTGCTGGAGGCGCGGGTGAGGGCGAGCCGGCCGACGTCGTCGAGCTCGCTGTCGATTTCGAGGATGTGGAGGCGGCCGCGGCTCTCGCCGCGCACGTGGATCTCGCTCCAGATGCAGCAGGCCTCGCCGGAGGACCGCATCACCACCGAGTTCGGATCCGGCCGGTGGTCGTGGCGGGAGTGCTCGCGCCAGGAGCGCAGGATCGGGGCGATGCGGCCGGCGCCGCGGCCGAAGCTGACCACGCGGTGGGCACCGTCCTCGAGCACCACCGGGTTGTTCAGCTTCTCCGCCAGCAGCTCCAGCACCGCGGTCAGCGAGCCGCCCTCGAGGATCAGCGCGCCGAGCACTTCGTCGATCGAGATCGCCCGCTGGAGTGCCGCGTGGGCGTAGTTGACCAGCTCGGCGTGGGCGAGGCGGGTGACCTTGGCGAACGGCACCTCCTCGTCGAGGGTGACGAGGACCAGGCCCTGCTTGCGGGCCTCCTCGACCATCTCCTCGGGGACGCGGCGGAAGTTGCGCCCGAGCTCGACGATCACGCAGGACGCCAGCGCCTCGGCCAGCTCGCGCACGTAGGAGGTCATCTCCTCGGGCGAGTGGCCGATGCCGGTGGCGGCGGTGAGCAGGGCCTCGCCGCCGGAGAGGAACTGGCCGATGTCGGCGATCTCGCCGGTGTGCACCCACTCGACTTTGCGGTCGAGGTGATCCTCGCCGACGAGGATAGTCAGGCCGGCGTCGCGGAGGACGTCGAGGCCGAGGAGGTCACTGACGTTCATTGCTCATCCCGTAATCTTCCCGGCTCATAGTTTTGCACGTTTTGAGCAAGGCGCAATCGACGGCTCGGAGGCCGCCGCGGGCGCCGTCCGCCGAGCTGGGCGGACTGGCCGGCTCAGCCGTTGCCGTCTACTACGGGGGGGTGCGACGGCTTCGAGGCCGTGTCGACGCTGGGGGCAGCGACGACTTCGGCGGAGGAGCCGGCCTCGACGGCCGGCCGGCCGGTCCGGTCGTTGCCGTCTCCGGTGACCCCGTCTTTGAACTCCCGCATTCCCTTGCCGAGACCGTGGCCGAGCTCGGGGAGCTTTTTCGGGCCGAAGACGAGCAGCGCGATGACCAGGACGATCCCGATCTCAAGTGGTCCGATGTTTCCCAACACGGCTCCCACCGTAGCCCGCCGTAGAGTCGGGTCCGAGATCCAGACTGTGCAGACGCGGCGCGCCCCGTGCCACGCATCGTGCAACGCACGCGGCGAGCAAGGACGGCCCCGGTTCGGCGCAGCCTGTGTATTGAACCGTGCCCGCCGCTGCTCGATATTCGCTCCGGCAATGACCGCCGCGCGACCCTCCCTCGGCATCGTCTTCCCGGCCCTGGCGCCGGTCGAGTCGCTGCCCGGCTTCGCCGGCGATGCCGAGGCGAAGGGTTTTGCCGAGCTGTGGCTGGTCGAGGACTGCTTCCTCTCCGGCGGCCTGACGATGGCGGCGACGGCGCTCGCCGCGACCGAGCGGATCGCGGTCGGCATCGGGCTGCTGCCGGCGCTGATGCGCAACCCGGCGCTGGCGGCGATGGAGATCGCCACCCTGGCCCGCCTGCACCCGGGCCGGATCCGCATCGCCTTCGGCCACGGCGTCCCCGCCTGGATGGCGCAGATCGGGATCACGCCGCGGCGGCGACTGACCGCCCTGGGGGAGGTGGTGGCTTCCGTGCGGGCGCTGCTCCGCGGCGAGACGGTGACCGTCGACGGCGACGCGGTCCACCTCGACGCCGTCGCCCTCGACAACCCTCCCGACCAGGTGCCGCCGATCGTGATCGGCACGATCGGCCCGCGCGGGCTGCGCCTCGCCGGCGGCGTCGGCGACGGCTTCCTCCTCAACGAGGGCTGCGGCCCCGAGTACGTCCGCTGGGCGATCGGGGAGGCGAGCGCCGGCCGCGCCGACGGGTCGCCGCCGCCGCACCGGGTGGCCTACGCCTGGGCGCGGATCGACGACGACGCCGATGCCGCCCGGGCGGCACTCGAGCCGAGCCTCCGCGGCTGGATCGAGGGTGGCCTCTACCCGGCCGCCTACGCCCGGGCCGGGGTCGAGGATCCGGCCGGGCCGGTCGACTTCGCCGCGGTGGCCGACGCGGTCGCCGTCCACGGCGACGAGGCCGCCTGCGTCGCCGCGATCGAGCGCTTCGCCGACGCGGGCGCGACCAGCCTCGTCCTGGTCCCGGCGGGGGAGGACCTCGGGGCGCAGATCGAGCGCCTCGCCGCCGGCGTCCTGCCCGTCTTCGCCGAGGCGTAGGTTCGGGCGATGGAGGCGGCGCGCCGAGACTCAGCCGAGGGCCAGGTGATCGGCTGGGGTTTCATCGGCGCCAGCACCTGGGCCGGGCGCCATCTGATCCCGGCGGTCAGATCCGTCCCCGGCTGCTGCGCGGTCGGCGTCTTCTCCTCCTCGCCCGAGCGCGGCGCGCGCTTCGCCGCCGACGCCGAGCTGCCGCGCTCCTACGCCACGCTGGACGACCTCCTCGCCGACCCCGAGATCGAGGCCGTCTACGTCAGCACCACCAACGAGCTCCACGCCGAGCAGACGATCGCCGCCGCCCGCGCCGGCAAGCACGTGCTCTGCGAGAAGCCGATCGCGACCGGCCTCGCCGACGCCCGCCGGATGCTCGAGGAGTGCGAGGTGGCCGGCGTCGTCCTCGCCGTCAACCACGCCTTCCGCGGCGCCCCGGCAAACGTCGCGATGCGCGAGGCGATCGCCTCGGGGGCGATCGGCGAGGTGGTCGCCGCCCGTGTCTTCCACGCCACCAGCCTGCCCGAGGAGCTCCGCACCTGGCGACTCCAGCGCCCTGACGCCGGTGCCGGCGTCGTCCTCGACCTCACCGTCCACGACGTCGACACGATCCGCTTCCTCCTCGATGACGAGGTCGAGGAGACGGTGGCGATCGAGGCCAACCAAGGCCTCGCCGCCCCCGGCGTCGCCGACTCGGCGATGACCGCGGTGCGCATGCGCGGCGGCCAGCTGGTCTCCTTCCACGATGCCTTCACGGTCCCCTTCGCCGGCACCGGCATCGAGGTCCACGGCACCCAGGGCTCCCTTTTCTGCCGGGAAGCGCTGAACGTCGAGTCGATCGCGACCGTCACCCTCCGCGACGCCGACGGCGAGCGCCGGCTGGAGGTCGACCAGATCCTCTCGCTCTACGCCCGCGCGGTCGAGCGCTTCGTCGGCGCCGTCCGCAACGGCTCCCGCCCTCTCGCCACCGGCGCCGACGGCCTCGCCTCCTTGGAGGTGGCCCTGGCAGTCGCGGCGGGCACCCGGAAGGGGCTCAGTTGAAGGTCCCATGTGCCGTCGCCGGGGGCGACGGCGAGTCGCACTGGGAGGAGCGGGAGCTGGCCCTCGAGGCGGCCGACCCGGCCGAACACGGGATCGGTGGGTTCGCCGCCCGGGCGCTCGGCAGCTGGGACGCTGCGATCGTCGAGTTCCCCCCCGACTTCGCCGGCGACTTCCACGCCGACGGGCGCAGCATCGCGGTGATGATCGCGGGACGGATCCGCTTCGAGCTGAGCGACGGGACCTCGGTCACACTGGGGCCGGGGGAGGTTGCGATGTTCGAGGACGCCGCGGGCGGCGGCCATCGCCCCGTCGTCCTCGACGGGAAGGGCGCGACGCTCCTCAGCCTGAACGCCTAGGGCGCGACGTCGCGCCGCCGGTCACCCGACGACGCGATCGAACTTCAGCCGCAGGGTGGCGGGGCCGCGGTTGAAGGCGCTGTTGATGTAGCCGCCGTCGTCCTCGGGATCGGCGAGCCGGATGTTGTCGATGCGGTTGAACAGGCTTTCGTAGGCAACCTTGCCCTCCAGCCGGGCCAGCGGGGCGCCGAGGCAGAAGTGCGTGCCGAGGCCGAAGCCGAAGTGGCGACGGACGCCGTCGCGCCGGATGTCGAAGCGATCGGCCTGCGGGAACTGCTTCTCGTCGCGGTTGGCCGCGGCGTAGACGAGGATCAGCTCCGACTTGGCCGGGATCGAGACGCCCTCCAGCTCGGTGTCCTCGAGCGTGACCCGGGGCATGAACTGGAGCGGCGACTCGAAGCGCATCGCCTCCTCCAGCATGTTCGGGATCAGGCTGTAGTCCGCCCGCACCGCCGCCATCTGGTCGGGGTGGGCGAGGAGCAGGCGCATCGCGGTGCCGGTCAGGTGGGCGGTGGTGAGGACACCGCCGAGGAGGAAGACCGAGGCCTCGACCGCGAGGTAGTCGATGTCGTCTTCGCCGGTCCGTTCGCGGTGGCCGCGGATCAGTTCGCTGATCGTGTCGTCGCCGAGGTTCTCCATCCGCCGGCGGACGACGTCGAGCATGAACTCGTTCAGGCGGGCGCCATCGGCTTCCTGCTGCAGCTGCATCGAGTGGGGGAGGAAGCGGGCGCCGATGCCCTCGAAGGTGACGCCGGCGACCCACCCGGCTTCCTCGCGGCTGATGTCGAGGAGGCGAAACATCACCTCGCTGGACATCAGGTTGGCGAACTGGCCGACGAACTCGACTTCGCCGTCGTCGATGAAGTCGTCGATCAGGCCTTCGATGATCTCCTCGATCATCGGCCCGTACGCTTTCAGCCGACCCGGTTTCAAGGTGCGGTGGGCGATCTCCCGCTTCACCGTGTGATCGGGCGGGTCGGAGGAGAAGACGCTTGCCTCCCAGCCGGGCTGGGCCTCGGCGTTCAGGTCGGTGGTGCTGGAGAAGATCTCGGGGTGTTTGAGCACGTGGGTGATCGTCTCGTGGCGGCTGACCAGGTACGGCCCGTCGCCCTCCGGCTCCTGCAGGCCCTGCTCGAGCTGTTCGGCGAAGATCGGATACGGGCAGGCGACGCTCTCGAGCGACGGATAGGCGATCGGGCAGCCGCCGGTCTCGGCGGCGCTGTCGACGGAAACCTCGGTCATCGTTTCTCTCCTTCGTGATCCCATGAGATGGCCGCGAGCGGCGGGCCATCGTCCCCGTCGAAGAGTAAACCAAACGCTTGGTTTTGCAACCGGGCTAGACTGCCGCCCCGTGGACGCCGCCGAGATCCCTTCGCCCGCGATGGCGGAGGCCGTGCGCCACCTGATCGGCCGCTACGTCGAGGCCGCCGACCGTGGCCGCGCCGAGGACCTGGCGGCGCTCTTCCTCCCCGACGGCGTGCTCGAGATCAAGGGCCACACGTTCGACGCGGGGCGCTACGAGGGGCGCGCGGAGATCGCCGCGCGAATCGCCGCAAACGTCGGCGCGGCGACCGGCCCGGGCATCATCCGCCACCACGTCAGCTCGCTGCGGATCGCCCCGCTCGGCCTCTCCGAGGCGCGCGCCGACTGCTACTTCCTCGCCGTCACCGCGGTCGGCCCCGACCACTGGGGTCGCTACCGGGACAGCGTCGACCTCGCCTCGGGGAGCGCGCTCTTCGCCCGTCGCGAGGTCGTCCACGAGGGTTTCGCGCCCGGCTCCTGGCTCGAAAACCAAACAAGCGTATGATTGGCTCCAGTTGACCAGAGCGGGGCGGCGTCCCCGGATCGGAGGAGGACTGGGTGACTCATCGCTGGGATTCTTTGGCGGCGCTGCTGGACGCCCGCGCGGCGGAGCGACCCGACGCCGCCGCGATCTCCTTCGGCGGCGAGGAATCGAGCTACGCCGAGCTCGGCCGCTCCTCCGAGCTGAGCGCCCGGCGCCTGCGGGGGATGGGGGTCGGGCCCGGCGACCGGGTCGGAGTCCTGCTGCGCGAGGGTTGCGAGCAGTACGTCTCGCTCGCCCTCGGGGCGATGCGCCTCGGCGCCATGTGCCTGGCGGTCAACGCCCGCAACAAGGCCGGCGAGCTGCGCTACGTGCTCGACCACGCCGAGCCCGCCGTGCTCCTCTACGGCGCCGAGTTCGAGCAGCTGGTGCGGACCTGCGGGGCGAGCCACAGCCCGCGCCTGGTGCGGATCGGCGACGAGGGCGAGTTCGTCGCCGCGGGGGCCGAGGTCGATCCGGCCGAGGTCGCCGCGCTGAGCGCGAAGGTGACCCCCGACGCGCCCGCGATCCTGCTCTACACCTCCGGCACCACCGCCGACCCGAAGGGCTGCCTGCTCGACCACGGTGCGCTGATGGCGGTCGGCCGCAACACGACGGAACGGCTCGAGTTCGTCACCGGCGACCGCATGTGGACGCCGATGACGATGTTCCACTCCGGCGGCTGGCAGGTCTTCATGACCGCCCTCGTCGGCGGCGGCACGCTCAGCCATCCGGGAATCTTCGAGCCGGGCCTCGCCCTTCGCCAGCTGGTCGACGAGCACGTCTCGCTCGCCTTCCCCGCCTTCGAGCTGATCTGGCTCGCGGTGCTCGAACACCCCGACTTTCCCACCGCCGACCTCAGCGCCCTGCGGATCGTGATCAACGTCGGCGTGCGCGAGCGCCTGCTGCGGATGCAGGAGATGCTGCCGGCGACGAAGCAGGTCTCGAGCTTCGGGCTGACCGAGTCCTGCGGCTCGATCTGCATCGGCAGCCACACCGACCCGCTGGAGCGGCGCCTGACCACCTCGGGCAAGCCGATGCGCGACGTCGAGCTGCGGATCGTCGACCCCGAGAGCGGCGCCGAGCTACCGGCCGAAAGCGCCGGCGAACTCCTCTTCAAGAGTCCCAGCGCCTTCGCCGGCTACTACCGCGACCCGGAGGCGACCGCGGCGGCGCGCACCCCGGACGGCTGGATTCGGACCGGCGACCTCGCCTGCCTGCTGCCCGACGGCACCCTGCAGTTCCGCGGCCGGCTGAAGGAAACGTTGAAGGTCGGCGGCGAGAACGCCGCGGCGCCGGAGATCGAGGGCTTCCTCCTCACCCACCCGGCGGTCAGCGTGGCGGCGGTGATCGGCGTCGACGACGACCGCTACGGCGAAGTCCCGGCCGCCTTCGTCAGCTGCGTCGCCGGCGCCGCAGTGGATGAGCAGGAGCTGATCGAATTCTGCCTCGGGCAGATCGCCAGCTTCAAGGTGCCCCGCTACGTGCGCTTCGTCGACAGCTTCCCCACCACCGCCAGCGAAAAGATCAAGAAGTTCGCCCTCCGCGAAACGATCGAGGCGGAGCTGCGCGAGCAGGGGATCAGCGAGGCTCCGCGGCTGCCGCGATAGCGCCGTCCTCTTGGAGCACCACCCGGCGACCCTCGAGGTCGGACTCCTCGAGCTCGGCGCTGAGGATGCAGGGGAGGTTGAACTCGCGGGCGACGATCGCCAGGTGGGAGGTCATGCCGCCGGACTCGCTGACGACGCCCCGCACCTTGGCGAGCAGCGGCACCACGGCGGTCGCCGAGGCGGAGCTGGTGAGCAGGATCACCTGGTCGAGGTCCGGCCGTTTCATCAGGCTGAAGACCTGTTGCACGTCGTCGGCGCGGTGCAGCACGCCTTCGACGGTTCCTCCGGACACGGTGGTACCTCTCCCGATCGTTCCCATCGGCGGAGAATACCGCAGAGCGACCGTTTCCCTGCCAACCGTTTGATCGAGAGTTAGACTGGGCCGATGAGCGTGAGAGTAGGCATCGGCTGGAGCCCCTTCGACGGCGACGGGCTCGCCGACGGTCGTTTCTGGGGCGCGGTCGAGACGATCGAGGAGCTCGGCTACGACTCGCTCTGGCTGAGCGACTCGGCGTCGCTCGCCGGGGGCGCGCCGCTGCCGACGCTCGCCGCGGTCGCCGCCCGCACCACGCGGCTGAAGCTGGGTACCGGCGTGCTCGTGCTGCCGCCGCGCAATCCGGTCCTGCTGGCGCGGGAGATGGCCACCGTCGACGTGCTCTCGGGCGGCCGGCTGCTGCCCGCCGGCGGGCTCGGCATCGCCGCGCCGGAGGAGCTGGCGGCGCTCGGGGTCGCGCGCGAGGAGCGGGTCGCGCGGCTGGAGGAGACGGTGGCGATCGTGAAGGCGCTCTGGTCCGGCCGGCCGGTGACCTACGAGGGACGCTTCTGCACGCTCACCGACGTCACCCTGCAGCCGCGGCCGACGCGGGAGAGGCTCGAGTTCTGGCTCGGCGGGCGGGTCCGCGCGGCCCTGCTGCGGGTCGGCCGGATCGCCGACGGCTGGCTCGGCTCGTTCGTCGGCCCGGACGAGTTCGGTGCGATGGTGGCGACGATCGAAGAGGGGGCCGCCGCGGCGGGCCGCCGGATCGACGACGACCACTACGGCACGACGGTCTTCGCGGCGCCGAGCGCGGGGGAGATGCCGGCGGCCGCCGAGCGGCTGCTGGGGCTGCGCCCGGACCTGGCGCCGGGGGACCACATCGCCTTCGGCGCACCGGCGCTGCGCGACCTGCTCGCCCGCTTCGTCGCCGCCGGCGGCTCGAAGTTCGTCGTCATCCCGATCGCCCGCGACCTCGACGGCTGGCTGCGCGAGCTCTGGCGGGAGGCCGTGGTACCGATCGAGCGGCAGGCAGCCGCGAAAGGAGGGGGGAAATGAGCGGAGAGCTCGGAGTCGACATCTCGGTGGAGCGGGTGAACGAGCTGATCCACCTCTTCTCGGCGAGCCACAAGCGCGACATGCGGGCGGAGAAGCGGACCTCGATGTCCTCGGTCCTCTTCGACCTGCCGCGCCGCTCGAGCCTCGGCTGGCAGTGCCTCCACGACAACCTCGGCCCGTACCTGCGCGAGCTGGCCGCGGCGATGCCGCCGGAGGAGATCGGCCGGCGGATGGGCACGGTCGGTTGCCGCCCCTACGCCTTGCAGCCGTTCATCCTCGTCTGCAGCCACCTCGCCCACCGCCAGCAGCGGATGCTCGACCTCGGCCTGCGACCGGGCGATCCGTTCCCCGAGGAGCGGCCCGAGGAGCTCGCCTTCCTGATGGATTTCTGGGCCCGCCTCCAGGGTGGGTACCGCACCGACGAGGTGCTGCTGCCGGCGCAGGCCGATGACTCGTTGCCGATCCTCGAGCCGGCGGACATCGACGCACTCACCGCGATGGCAACGGCCCCCGACCCGGACTTCTACGGCGCCGTCCGCCGGCTCGCCGCGACGCTCGAGCTCTACGGGTTCATGCTCCACGGCGAGCAGCGCGACGGCATCTTCGGCCACGGGCCCTACGACCTCGGCGACGGCACCGTGCTCTTCTGCCGCGAGTTCAACGACCTCCGCAACGACTTCCTGCCCTGGGCCGCGACCGAGGTCCGCGTCCCGATCGGCAACGTGGTCCTCGCCTACGTCGCCCGCGACGTCGAGGTGATCTGCGACATGTTCGGTTCCTCCCGCTTCGAGCCGCACGAGCTCGGCGATCGCCTCCTCGGGCTGGCGCTGCTGACCAACGACAGCGGCAAGCTGCGGGCGATCGACGCAGGGGAGATCGAGACGATCCAGAAGGCCGCCGCCGATGCCCAGGAGGAGCTCTTCATGCGGGCGGTCGAGTGGGACGACGCCTACAAAATCGCCTACGGCGCGCCGCTCTTCGCCAACCACGTGAAGCCGTTCTTCGAGCTCGCCGGGATGGCGAATGCGGACGAGCTCGGCAACCGCCTGCTGGAGGCCTGCGAGGAGACCGCGCGGGCGAACACCGAGCGGTTGCTGGGGGCCGAGGTGCCGAGCGTCTGGCAGCACTTCGCCGCCGGCGACGACGACTTCTACTGGCCGCTGGTGGTCTGAGAGGCTGCTAGTCGCGGCTGCCGACGATGCCGTTGAGGGCGAAGTCGGCGCAGAGGTTGGCGATCCGCTCGCGGCTGATCTTGCCGTTCGGGCGGTACCAGCGGTAGGTCCAGATCACGGTGCCGAAGAGGCAGTTGGTCAGCACCCGGGCGTCCAGCGCGGGATCGGCGAGGCCCTGGTCCTGCGCCTCGCGGATCAGTTTGTTGACGAACCGCTCGTGGGCGTGGCGCTGGTCGAGGATCTGCTGCAGGCGATCGTCGCTGAGCCGATCCATGTCGTGGTAGTAGATCGAGATCCGCTGCAGGTTGCCGAGGTTGTACTCGACCTGCTCGCGCACGTAGGCCTGCAGGCGCTGCAACGGGTCGAGACCCTCCTCGGCGGCGACCCGGCCGAGGATCTCCTCCACATCGCGGTGGACCTCCTCCAGCAACCAGAAGAGAAGGTCTTCCTTGGTTTCGATGTAGTGGTAGAGGCTGCCCTTGAGGATCCCGAGGGCGTCGGCGACATCCTGGACCGAAGCCTCCGAGTAGCCGCGTTCGGCGAATACCTTGCCCGCGGCCTCCAGCACCTCGGCGTCACGGCGATGCGGACCGCGCCCAGAACGACCGTTTGATCCCGCCGCGGACTTGGCTTTCGTCCGACCTTTTGGTTTTGCTTTGGTACTCCGTTTCGGAGGCACGGGACGGAAGAGTAACCGCTACTCAGGATGGGGAGCGAGCCGATCCCATTTTCAACCGACCGATTGCTTGGTTAGCGGTATCATCGCGGCAACGGGAAACGAGCTTGGGAGGTCCGCAATGTCGAGTCGCGAGGAGATCACCGAACTGCTGTCGGATTACGCCTGGGCGATGGACGCCGCCGAGTTCGGGCGGTTGAACGACGTGTTCACCAGCGACGCCAGCTTCTCGATCGAGATCCCCGGCATGGACACGGTCGGGCCCTTCAGCCCGCGCAAGGAGATCGTCGACTTCGTCACCGGCTCGGTCTCCGGGATGGAAGACCAGCGCCGCCACGTAGCGACCAACTTCCGCTTCGTGAACCTGGGCGAGGACGCTGGCGAGGTCACCTCGACCCTGACCCTGATCTCGGTCGCCGACGGCAAGGCGACGATCGTCTCGACCGGTGTCTACGAGGTGACGGTCGCCAAGGAGGACGGCGCCTGGCGCATGTCCTCGATGGTGATCAAGCTCGACCTGCCGTTCGGCTAGGGCGGGCGGACCTCGGTCAGGCCGGGCGGACGGTCAGCAGGGCCTCGCCCTCGTTCACCGACTGGCCCTTATCGCAGAGGATCTGCTCGACCGTCCCGCCGATCTCGGCCTCGACCGGCATCTCCATCTTCATCGACTCGAGGATCACCACGGTGTCGCCGACGGTGACGGTGTCGCCGACCTCGACCTCGACCGTCCAGACGGTGCCCGTGATGTGAGCGGGGATCTCCGCCATCAGCCGGCCAGCCGCGCTTTCTCGGCCTCGCAGTAGTCGGTCCACTGGCGGACGATGCGGCGGGCCTTGAAGACCCAGCTGCCGTCGACGCGGACCAGCTCGTCGTCGTAGCGCAGCAGCATCAGGGTGTCGAAGAGGCCGCGCTCATCGCTTTCGCTGAGGTGATGGGTGAGCCCGTAGGTGCTCGCCGTGGCGGTGTCGCCGTCGATGTCGACGACGTGGTTGGTCATCACGTGGTAGGTGACACTGAAGGCGGCGACCAGCTCGATCACCGTGCGCAGCTCCGCGTGGCCGGTGTAGACGAGCGACGGCTCCTCCTCGCCCGGCTCGACCACCGAAAGCGTGGCGTCCGCGGCGAACAGCGCGGCGAAGCGCTCCGCGTCGCGGGTGTCGACGCCGATCGCGTACTCGTCGACCAGGCGGCGGATCTCGATCCGGTCGCCGATCTCCTCGATGCTGATCCCCATCCCTTCTCCTTCCCGATTGGTGGGCCCGAGACTAGCAACTCCTCTAACCAATCGATTGGTAGGCTTTTGATCACGGGCAGCCGGCTTCGGCGCCCTTTGGGAAGGAGAGGGATGCTTGGCTGCCGCTGGTCCCGATAGGACGACCCGTACCCGGAAAGGCGACGCGCCGGGGGGACGGAAAACGCCTTCAAGGCGCCACCGCGAGGTACTCGACGCGGCGGCCAAGGTGTTTTACGAGCGCGGCTACGTCGACGCCCGGGTCCAGGACATCGCCGCCGAGGTCGGGTTGCTGAAGGGCAGTCTCTACCACTACATCGACGGCAAGGAAGACGTCTTGTTCCGGCTGCTCGACGAGACCCACGACGAGGTGAACCAGATCCTCGACGAGATGGCCGCCCTGCCGGACACCGAGCCGCCGCTCGATCGCCTGCACGAGTACGTCCGTCGGCAGATCGCCTACAACATGGAGAACCTGGTCCGGGTCTCGGTCTACTACCGCGACCTGCGCTGCCTCTCGGAGCCGCTGCTGGCGCAGATCCTCGAGCGCCGGCGCGAGCACGAGGGATTCGTCAGGGGCCTGATCGTGGCCGCCCAGGAGCGCGGCGAGGTCGACCCCGACCGGGAGGCCCTGCCGCTGTCGAAATTCATCTTCGCGACGATCATCTGGACCTATCGCTGGTACTCCCCCGCGCGCGATTCGGACCGTGAGGTGGATCGGCGCTGCGCCGACTTCGCCATCCACGGACTCGTCGGATCAGGGTCGCCCGCAGCCGTCGTCGGCGGCTATACTCTTCCCAACCGTTTGGTTGATTAGCGCTGGTTGCGCAGATCCGAGGGAGCCGATGTCGTCGATGCTTCGCTACAAGAAGGAAGATTCAGTCGCCTGGTTGACGCTCGATCGTCCCGAGCAGCTGAACGCGATGACGCGGGACTTTTGGCCCGAGCTGGTGGCCGGTCTGCAGAAGGCCGACGCCGACGACGAGGTGCGGGCCGTGATCCTGAACGGCAACGGCCGCGCCTTCTGCACCGGCGGCGACATCGTCGGCTTCGGCGAACTCGGCGACGCCGGCGACCGCCGTGCCTACCTGCGCGAGGCGTTCGGGGCGATGCGCATGCTCGAGTCGTTCCGCAAGCCGACGATCGCGGCGGTGCACGGCTACTGCGTCGCCGGCGGTTGCGAGCTGACGATGATGTGCGACCTCGTGATCGCCGACGAGACGCTGAAGATCGGCGTCGCCGAGATCGCCGTCGGGCTGACCCCCGGACCGGGCCTGGGGCGAGGGTCGTCGCACGCCAACCTGCACTGGATGAAGTACATGGTGATGACCGGGGATACCTTGGACGCCGAGGAGGCGCGGATCGCCGGCCTCGTCAACAAGGTCACGCCCGCCGGCGATCACCTCGCCGTCGCCGAGAAGCTGGCGCGCAAGCTCGCCGGCCAGGCTCCCCTGGCGCTGGAAGTGGGCAAGAAGGCGCTGAACCGGCAGTACGAGGAGCACTTCGACCACGCAATGGACGCTGTCTCGTTCCTTCAGTCGACGGAAGACTTCCGCGAGGGGATCGCGGCGTTCGCAGAGAAACGTGACCGACGATTCGAGGGAAGGTAGGCAGGGTGAGCAGCAGGCTTGAGGCCGAAGGGCTGGAGGTTTCCGACCGCCGGGTGCTGGAGGACCCGCACGAGGAGCTGCAGCGGCGGCGCGGGTTGGCCAACGAAGGGGCGGGCGCCGAGCGGATCGCGAAGATTCACGACTCCGGGCGACAGACCGCTCGCGAGCGGATCACCCAGCTGATCGATCCGGGCTCCTGGTACGAGATCGGCATGCTGGCGGAGCCGGAGCTGCGGCGCCCCGACCGGGTCACCACCGGCGACGGCATCGTCACCGGCCTGGCCCGGATCGACGGCCGCCGGGTGGCGATCCTCGCCGTCGACGCGACCGTCCTCACCGGCACTACGGCGCCGGTCAACATGCGCAAGCAGGGCCGCGTCGCCGAGTGGGCGGGGCGTCGCGGGATGCCGCTGATCTGCCTCTCCGACAACGACGGCGGCCGCCTTCCCGACTTGGTCGGCTGGCGCTTCTCCGGCGTGCCCTTCGACTTCCGCACCTTCCTCCAGTCGCCCGAGGGCCACGCCGCCATCCCGCACATGACCGCGATCCTCGGCCCCAGCTACGGCGACGCGGCGCTGCACGCGGCGATGGGCCACTTCGTCGTCATGCAGCGCGACGCCGCCGTCGCCCTCTCCGGCCCGCCGGTGATCCGCGCCGCGATCGGCGAGGACGTCGAAGCCGAAGAGCTCGGCGGGCCGGTGGTCGCCGCGGAGACCAACGGCGCCGTCCATCAAGTCGTCGACGACGAGACCGCGGCGCTCGACTCGATGCGCCGCTACCTCGCCTTCATGCCCGACTCGGCCGCCCATCCGGCGCCGGTCACCGCCCCGGCGGCGCCATCGCGGGACCCCGCCGAGATCGCCTCGCTGGTGCCCCGCGAGCAGCGCCGCGCCTACGACATGCGCCGGGTGATCGACTCGATCGTCGACGCCGACTCGGTCCTCCATTGGGGCGAGCGGTTCGGCCGCAGCCTGATCTGCGCCTTCGCCCGGATCGAAGGCAACCCGGTCGGCGTCGTCGCCAGCCAGCCGATGCAGCGCGCCGGCGTGCTCGATGTCCCGGCCCTGCGCAAGGAGACCGACTTCGTCGACATCTGCGACACCTTCAACATCCCGCTGGTCTTCCTCCAGGACGTCCCTGGGCTGATGATCGGCACCGACGCCGAGCAGCGCGGGATCCTGCGCGCCTACGAGAAACTCGTCACCCGGCTCTCGCGGGCGACGGTGCCGAAGGTCGCCGTGGTGGTCCGCAAGGCCTACGGCGGCGGCCACATCGCGATGTGCGGCCGCCCCGTCCATCCCGACCTGCTGCTCGCCTGGCCGACCGCCGACATGGGCTTCATGGCCCCGGACACCGGCATCCGCACGGTCTACAAACGGCGCCTCGAGGCGGTGATGGCGGAGGAGGGCAAGGAGGCCCACGACGCCCTCGCCGCCGAGCTCGAGGCCGAGTGGGCGGCCGAGTCCGAACCGTGGGAAGCGGCCGCCAACATCATCCTCGACGACGTGATCGAGCCGGAGACGACGCGCGAGAAGATCGCCGCCGGGATCGAGTACGCCTGGCCGGTCGGCGAGCGGGTCACCGCCGCGGGCCGCGAGTAGCGGCACCGTCCGATTCGGGGCCCGGGGGCGGGACGGGTTCGATTCGGGGCCCCGGTCAATTGGGTTCCGAGGTTCTGCCGGGGGGACTCGCGCAGAACCGTCACGCGCGCGGGGAGAATGCGCGGTATCGGTGCGAAGCGGGGGAACTCGTGGGAGAGACTGCGAGAACGCCACGGGAAGGGACGGAGACGTCACCTTTGACACGCGTCGAATGGCTCCTGAAGTCGGTTGTGGAGCTTTACTCTCGGATAGAGCTACTTTCTCTCCACAGCAAAGCCCTGACCAATGGGGCAGGTGTGACAACTCCTTAAGGAACGCGGAGTTCGGCGCGACTCAGGCAAGCCTTCCGTGCTTTCCTCACGAGACCCGCACGGATCCGCACCCTCCGCCGTCCTCCCAAGGGACGGCCCTCTCGATGGCGGCTACAGCCTGCCCGGGCCGCCATCGAGAGGGCCGCGTCCCTTTCTCGTCCCTTTCCCAGTCCCGCTCGGCGCCGCTCAGGGAGCCGAGTCGGGGAAGAGGCCGATCGTCATCTCGACGATCTTGTCGAGGGGGGCGTCGAAGAGCTCCATCACGTTGCCGTCGGGATCGGCCACGTAGCAGACCAGGGCGCCGTTCCAGTCGACCGGCTCGTCCCAGACGCGGCTGCCGCCGGCGGCCTCGATCCGGGCGATCGTGTCCTTCACGTCGTCGACCATGAGCGCGAAGTGGGGGAGCCGCGCGGGCTTCGGGTCGATCGCGTAGTCGGCCGGTTCGTTGGTGAACTGGACCAGCTCGACCGCGCCCTCCTCGAAGCCGATGTAGGCGAAGAGGACCGCGGCATCGGGGCCGCCGCCGAAGGTCTTCTGGGCGGTCGCGCCGGTCATCGCGGTCGGTTTGAAGAGCCAGTGGCCATCGAGCGCCTCGATGTAGAAGCGCGCCGAGCGATCCATGTCGCTGACCAGAATCCCGGAGTGGTGAAGCTGCTTGGTTCCCATCCGTTGATTTTCAGCCAAACGTTTGGTTAAGTCAAGGAGCGGAGGATGCTTCCGCGTCCCACGCCGCCTCGAGGTCGAGGGATCTGCGCAGGGCGACGCGGTCGAGCTTGCCGTTCGCCAGTCGCGGCAGCGGCGCGTCGGTGAGCACGAGGTAGCGCGGCAGCTTCCAGCGGACCAGGTTCTCGGCGCAGGCGGCGCGCAGCTCGGCCGGGTCGAGGGTGTGGCCGGCGCTGACGACGACCACCGCGAAGACCTCTTCGGTGCGCAGCCGGTCGGGGACGCCGAAGACGGTCGACTCGACCACGCCGGCCTGGGCCTCGATCGCCTCCTCGACTTCCTCGGCGCTGACGTTCTCGCCCGAGCGCTTGATCACGTTCTTGATCCGGCCGACGAAGAAGAGCCGCCCCTCCTGGTCGAGGACGCCGTGGTCGCCGGAGCGGACCCAGCCGTCGACCAGCGTCGCCGCCGTCGCCTCGGGGTCCTTCAGGTAGCCGAGCATCACGTCCTTGTGGCGCAGCGCGATCTCGCCCCGCTCGCCGCGCGGGACCGGCTCCATCAGGTCGTCGAAGACGCCGATCTCGACCCCCTTCATCGGCGTGCCGACGTAGTTGGCGCCGAGCCCGCCGTCGTATCCCGGCTCGCTGCCGACGCAGAGCGCGCCGGTCTCGGTCATCCCCCAGACGGTCGCGATCTCGGTGCCGAAGCGCTCGACGAAGCGCTTGTCGTGGGCGTGGGCGATGACCAGGCGGAAGGTGTGCTCGCCCGGGCCCGGGGCACCTTCGGCGGTCTCCAGCAGGAGGTTCAGGTGGGCCGGGAAGAGGATGCTGAAGGTGGCGCCTTGGGCGGCGACCTGGTCCCAGAAGCGGGACGGGCTGAAGCGGTCGACGATCTGCAGCCGGCCGCCGTTGAAGAGCGTGATCGAGAGCGCGGTGACCGAGCCGACCGCGTGGGCGAAGGAGGCGGCGAAGAGGAAGACGTCCTCGGAGCCGATCCCGAAGCGCAGCGAGAAGGCCTCGCCGACGCTGGCGAAGCAGCCCGCGGGCATCATCACCCCCTTCGGCCGGCCGGTGCTGCCGGAGGTGTAGAGGACGGCGGCGAGGCTGCGCTCGCCGTACCCGGCCGGCGCCCGCGGCTCGCGCGGCTCGCTCGCGGCGAGCTCCTCGAAGGAGGTCGCCGTGACCCCGGCGGGCACCTCGACGTCGGCGGTGACGACGACCCGCTCCAGCCGCTCCAGCTCGTCGAGGCGCGGCAGCAGCGGCACCGCGGTCTCCGGGTCGGCGAGCAGCAGGCGCGCCTCGGAGTGGTCGATCGGGTAGGAGAGCTCGGCGAAGCCTAGGCCGGGGAGGAGGGGGACGAAGACGGCCCCGAGTTCGGTGATCGCGAGCTGCGAGAGCAGCGTCTCGTGGCGGTTCCCCATCCCGACCAGGACCGGATCGCCGGCCGCGACGCCGAGCGCCTCCAGCCCGCCCGCGAGCCGGCGGACGGCGAGGTCGAACTCGCCGAAGGTCCAGCTGCGCCCATCGCTGTGCAGGAAGGTGCGCTCGGGGGTCGTCTCGACCCGTGCCCGCCAGAGGTCGCGTCCGGTCTCGGCGGTGACCCTCACAGGCGGTCTCCGTAGAGGCGGTCGAGGGCGCCGATCTGGCGGCGCTGGGCGGCGATGTCGCCGAGCAGGCTCAACCCCTCGCACTGGCTTTCGACATGGATCGCCTCCGCCTCGATGTCGGCGGCGCCGACCTCCAGGCGCGCGTTCCGTGTGGCCGCGTCCTCGAGCAGCGCCGCCGCCACCTTCAGCTCGAACCGGGTGCGCCGGTCCTCCAGCTGGGGGAGGACGGTGTCGCGCAGGAAGGCGGCGACGCCGGCGGTCGCCTCGTTCGCGTCGGGCCGCAGGCGGAACGCCGGCAGCTCGCGGCGGGGCGGCGCAGCGACCGCCATCGGGGCGGGCCAGCCGGCCAGCTCGGCGGCGCGTTCGACGCTGCGCAGGATCAGCCGCTGGCCGAGGGCGGCGGCGCTCGGCCGCGCTTCGCCGTCGAGGAAGGAGCCGATCAGGGCGAGCAGGATCACCGAGCGGTTCACGCAGGCGAGCGCCTCGAAGTAGCGGAGCGCCTCGCGGTCGATCGCCCCGGCCACGCCTTCGTATCCCTCGATCACGTCTTCGGGGTCGAGCTCGGCGGCGGGGGCGGACCAGAGCGCGATGCCGAGGTCCTCGAGCGGATCGCCGTAGTGCCAGAGCTCCCAGTCGAGCAGGCCGGTGATCGTGCCGTCCTCAACCAGCAGGTTGTGGGGGCCCGGGTCGCCCCAGATCACCCGCGCCGGGACCGCCTCGCGGGCGGGCGGGTTGGCCTCCAGCCAGGCGAGCAGGGCGCCGAGCGCCGGGACCTTCACCTCGCTCTCCTCGTAGCGGGCGCGCCAGCCGGCGAGCTCGCGGCGCGTCGCCGCGGCGGCGTTCGCGTCGGGGAGCGGGGCGGGGATCGCCAGCCCCGTCGGGTCGACCTCGTGCAGGGCCGCCAGCCGGGCGCCGAGGTCGCGGGCCACTTGGTGGCGGGTCTCCGGCGGGGCGCTCGCCGCCAGCGTCCCGGGCAGGCGCTCCATCACGAAGTAAGGCCGCTCCAGCTCGCCGCCGGCGGCGTCGGACCAGTGGACCGGGGGCACCGGCAGGCCGCTGTCGGCGAGCGCCGTCAGCACCGCCGCCTCGCGGTCGCGGTCGGTGTGGTCGAGGCTCGAGGCCTCGGCGCTGCGCCGCAGGACCAGCCCGCGCTCGGCGCCGGCGCCGTCGACAGCGGTGATGAACCAGGTCTCCTGCGCGTTGCCTGCCGCTGCCCGCTGCAGACCGGAGCAGGTCCAGCCCGGGTCGAGACGCGAGCGCAACAGGTCGGTGACCTGGGTTTTTGTCAACTCATCGACCATGATGTATCGTCGGCTCCCAACCAATCGATAGGTGGATTAAGCCTACAGGAGGCGAGCTTGGGAAGGCAACGGCCGGGCGGCTACTCGAACGAGTGGAATCCGCCCACTTACACGGTTGATTCGGAGGGCAAGGTCGTCGGCGGGTACGAGCCGCGCGAGCCCAACAACTGGGGTCGCTGGGGCGACGACGACCAGCGCGGCACCCAGAACCTGATCGGTCCCGAGCAACGGGTCGCCGCCGCGTCGCTGGTGAAGACCGGCAAGGTCTTCTCGCTGGCGCTGCCGATCGCCGCCGACGCGCCGAGCCTCTCGAGCCGGCCGAGCCCGCTGCTGACGCCGCTGCTGACCGGCTCCGACGCGCTCGTCGGCAGCCCCTACAACGACGCCGCGCCGGGCTTCCAGTGGAGCGACGACCTCCTGCAGATGCCGACCCAGGGCTCGACCCAGTGGGACGCGATCGCCCACGTGATGAGCGAAGACTCGATGTACAACGGCTACTGGGGCGGCAACACGACCACCCTGGGCGGGGCGAAATTCAACGGCATGGACCACCAGCGCGAGTCCTTCGTCGGCCGCGGCGTCCTCGTCGACTGCGCCCGCTTCCAGGGTCTCGACAGCTGCCCTGACACGCAGAAGATTGACGCCGAGATGCTGGACGCGGCGCTCGCCAAGCAGGGCGTCGAGCTGCAGGAGGGCGACATGCTGCTCGTCCGCACCGGTTACCTGGCGAAGTGGTGGACGCGGCCCGCCGAGCAGACGCCGGAGGAATATTTCGGCGCCACGCCCGGGCTCAGCAAGGACACGGTGCCGTGGCTGCACGAGCACGGCATCTCGGCGCTCGCCTGCGACAACATCGGGGTCGAGCTGCTGGTCCCCGAGGATCCGGACGACCGCGTGCTGCCCCTGCACGTCGCCTGCCTGGTCGACCTCGGCCTCACCCTCGGTGAGCTCTGGGACCTGGACGCGCTGGCGGAGGACTGCGCCGCCGACGGCGCCTACGAGTTCCTGCTCTGCGCGCCGCCGCTCTACCTGCCGGGCGGGCTCGGGTCGCCGCTCAACCCGATCGCCCTGAAGTAGTGGCGACGGGGGGCGGCTTCACCGCCGCGGACGACCGCTTCCACCCGGGCGAGACCGAGGACCGCAGTTGGACCGAGACCTGTTGGTTCGCCGCCGCGATCCCGGAGCGGGAGATGGTGATCTGGACCTACCCGCTGTTCCGGGCGGAGCTCGGGATCATGTCCTGCGGGATCTACGTCTGGGGGCCGGGGGCGGAGGAGCTCTGGCAGCTGCCCTACTACCGCCACTGGTGGCATCTGCCGATCCCGGAGGGCATCGACCTGGCCGACTTCACCCTCCCGAACGGCCTCCACTACGAGGTGCTCGAGCCGCTCACCGCCTACCGGGTCGCCTACGCCGACGGCGAGGAGATCGACCTCGACTTCACCTTCCGGGCGCTGCAGGAGCCGCACGGCGTCGGCGTCGCCGGCGGCCGCGGCCACCTCGACCAGCTCGGCCGGGTGACGGGGGAGATGACGCTCGCCGGCGAGCGCTACGAGATCGACTGCGTCGAGATGCGCGACCGCACCTGGGGCCCGCGCCGCGAGAGCCGCAAGCGCACCTTCCTCACCTACAGCTACGGCGCCGACCGCGACGGCGACGGCTTCCACTTCTCCGCCCGCTACGACGAGGCGACGGGCACCAGCAGCATCCTCACCGGTTACCTGCTGGACGCCGGCGAGGCCCGCCCGCTGGCGTCGGGGACCACCACGGTGGAGCGCGACCCGCAGGGCCGGCCGGAACGGGTCCGGGTCGAGGTGCGGGGCGAGGACGGCGAGGAGTTCGAGGCGACCGGGACGGTGCTCAGCCGCCTCTCCCAGCCGAGCACGCCCTGGTACGTCTGGGTCAGCCTCGTCCGCTGGACGCTGCCCGACGGGTCGGAGGTCTACGGCGAGCACCAGGACACCTGGTCGCCCGCCGCCCTCCGCAAATTCCTCCGCGAGCGCTAGTCCGGTCCGTCCCTCCCCCGACAAGTCCCTGAGGCGTCTGGACCAAGCAGTTCAAGGACGCAGGGAAGCGAGGCGAGGGGAGCGCACTCCGGTGCGTGACCCGAGCTGAGCGACCGAGGACGCCGAAATGCGCCGGTCCAGGCGCCTCAGGAGCGCATGCCGCGCCAGGCGGTGGTGCCCATGTCGATCACGAAGTTGGCGCCGGTGATCATCGAGGCTTCATCGGAGGCCAGGAAGACGACCAGGTTCGCGACCTCGCGCGGCTCGCCCATGCGGGGGAAGAGGTGGGTGCCGAGCAGCTGCTGTTTGATCATCTCGACTTCCTCCGCCGAGCCCGATTCGTTGTAGTACTTCTGCACCATCGGGGTGTCGGTGTTGCCCGGCGCGTAGGAGTTGACGCGCGTGCCCTGGGCGGCGAGGTCGATCGACATCACCCGGGTCAACTGGACGACGCCGGCCTTCGAGGGGCCGTAGGCGCTGCCCATCGGGTAGCCGAGCAGGCCGCCGATCGAGGCGGCGTTGACGATGGCCCCGGCGTCGGATTCGGCCAGCAGCGGCGCCGCGTACTTCATGCACATCCAGGTGCCCTTGAGGTTGATCGCGACGCATTTGTCCCAGATCTCCTCGTCGAGTTCGAGGCTGCCCGCCGCGGCGGTGAAGTTCGTCTCGTGCACGCCGGCGTTGTTGTGGAGGATGTCCAGCTTGCCGAAGGCTTCCTTGGCGCCCGCCATCAGGGCCTTCACGTCGTCGACCGAGGCGACGTCGGCGGCGACGAACTCGGCCTCGCCACCCTGCGCCCGGACCTTCTCCACGACGGCCTTGCCGGTGTCCGGGTTGATGTCGGAGACGACCACCTTGGCGCCCTCCTCGGCCATCCGCAGCGCGGTGGCTTCGCCGATCCCCTGGCCCGCGCCGGTGATCACCGCCACCTTTCCATCTAGTCTCATCTCTCAACCCTCCGTTTGGTTGTTGTTCCCGTGGGAGAGCATAGAGTGGTCCTGCGCAGAGAACCAAGCGATCGTTTGGGAGAGGAGAGATTTGGTGAGCGAGATTTTCGACCCGGAGCAACTGGAGGTCCTGGCGACACCGATGTCGATCCAGGTCGAGCGCGCCGCGCTCGGGCGCAAGGTCGACGACCTGCCGTGGGTGATCGAACAGATGGACGCCGAGACCCTCGGCATCTACGACGCCTACGTCAGCTGGATGGGGGTGCTGCAGACGTTCATCGTCGAGCGGGCGGGCCAGGCCGCCCACGATCTGGCGATCGCCTGGGCCGGGGAGCACGGCGCCCGCCCCTTCGTCCGCCGCTTCGCCGGGCTCGGTGCCCGCGACCGGGCCCTCCTTCTGGCCGCGCGGCTGCGCGCCTCGGGCAGCACCTTCGAGGTGGTCGAGGACGCCGAGAAGATCCGCTTCGAGTGCGACCCCTGGGGGCCGATCCGGTGGTGTCGTCCGCCCGAGTCGGAGGGCCAGTCGTGGGAGAAGCCGCAGGCCAAAGGCGGCCGGCTGCGCTACCCGACCTACGGTCACTACGGCGGCCCGGTCGGCTTCGCCGAGCTCGAGGGCGCCCGCCCCTTCACCCACGGGCGTGACTCGCTGCCCGCCTTCCTCGCCACCGAGATCCAGTTCCTCGAGGCGGTGCCGATCGAGCTGTTCGGCTACCCGATCGCGGTGATCGACCTGCCCGAGCGGCCGGAGGATGCGACGGCGCTGGACGTCTACAAGGACCCGGCCGCGGTGCCGGCCGACGTCTACCGGCGGATCGGCGCCGAGAAGCCGAGCGGGGCGCTGCCGGGCGCCGAATCAGGCACCCTGTTCAGCGCCGCGGAGCTCGACCGGATGGCGACGCCGCTCTCGCTGCAGGTGAGCGCCGCCGCGGACGCCGGTGCCTTCGACGACCTGCTGGCGATCTCGGCGGGCATGGACCGGGAGCTGGTCGGGACGAAGGACCCGCTCGGGATCATGATCCCCGGGCTGCTCTCCTGGATCGCCTGGCACCTCGGCGAGGCGGCGGCGGAGGAATCGCTGGAACGGACCGCCGACGTGGTCATGGCGCCGTTCATCAGCGCCGTCCGCGACCTCACGATCGCCGAGTCGATCCCGGCCTGGTGCGTGGCCTGGCGCTCGCACGGCTCGACCTTCTGGATCGAGGAGCAGGAGGAGACGGTGCTGCTGCGCGGTCGCCCGCTCGGCGCCTGCCACCGGATGCTCTCCAGCGCCTACCAGCCCGAGGTGACCCGGATCTCCGCGAGCCGCGTCCGCTACCCGACCTTCGGCTGCTACGACGCGCCCGCCTCCTTCCACCTGATGCGGGAGCCGCGCGGCATCACCCACGGCAAGGCCGCCTACCCGATCTACGGCTGCCACTGCCACATGCTGCACGAGATCTACCCGATCGACCAGCTCGGCCACCCGCTCTGGGTCGAGCAGCACAACGTCGACGATCGCGACGGCGAGATGGTCCACATCCACTACAAGGACCCGGCCGCCTGGCCCGCCCGTTACTACGAGCAGGTCGGCCGCTCAAAGGCCTGATTGGCACCTGAAAGATCGACCGGCTCGCCAGTCTAAAAATCGAACGCGCGGTTGAAAACCAATCGATTGGTTGATAGCGTGGCGCACGGGATTCTGCAGCACTAAGGAACGGGCTCGACGCCGGTGGCGATGACTGCCGGGCGGGCCCTAGTCGGAAAATCGCATTGAAGGGGAGTGATATGGATCTCTTTGGAAACAGGCCGGCGATTCGTCTCTTCGCGGCTTTGGCGTTGATTGCGATGTGTGCCGTGGCGGTTGCTGCCTGTGGAGGTTCAAGCTCCAGCTCCAGCAGCGAATCGACCGAATCCTCCGAACCGGCGGAAACGACGGAAACGGAAGGCGGCGAAGAAGGCGAAGAAGAAGGCGGCACCGAAACCGCCAAGGCCGACTGCCCGGTGAAGGTCCTCACCGTCGGCAACTTCACCGGTGAAGGTGCCGAAAACGGCGCCGCGATCAAAGGCGGAGCCGAAGCGGCGATCGCCCAGATCGAAGAAGAAGGCGGCATCCTCGGTTGCGAAGTCGAACTTGTGACGAAGGACGACGGCAGCGACTACACGAAGGCCCTGCCGCTGATGCAGGCCGCGATCTCCGAAGGCGAATACGCGATGGTGAACAACCCTGACTACGGTTGCTCGAGCGTCGCCCCGCTGATCGCGAAAAAAGAACTGCTCTCGGTCACCGGCTGCGCGGTCCCCGGCCTCGGGAACCCGAAATACAACCCGTTCACCTTTGAAACGGCCTACACCGGAGGCGCGATCGCCGCGTCGCTGGGCAAGTACCTGGTCGAAGAAAAGGGCTTCAAAAACATCGCTCTGATCACCGACGACACCGCCTACGGTGCCGCCGACAAGGAAGAAGTCGAAAAGGCGATCAGCGAAGCTGGCGGCAAGGTCAGCGACGTCGAGCAGGTCAGCCTCGAAGGGGTGAACTTCTCCTCGGCGATCTCGCGGGCCGAAGGCAGTAACCCCGAAGCCCTGATCGTCGACCTCTTCGGCGCGGCGACCGGGCACTTCATGAGCGACCTCGAAACCAGCGGCTGGGAAGTGCCGACTTTCGGTGGCCTGGCCACCACGGCGACCAACCTGCAGCTGCTCGGGGTGCCGAAAGACCAGGCGGAACGACTCGAAACCGCGGGCGGTGCAGCAATGGGCCTGCCGTTGAACGAACGGTCTGAAGCTCTCGCCAAACTGCTCAAAGAACAAGGCACGAAAATCGAAGGCTCGCTCACCCAGTACGCCCAGAACCACGACTGGATGACGCTGTTCGCCTGGGGTGCCAACAAAGCCGGCACCCTCGAACCGGAAGCGGTCACGAAAGCCCTGGCGGAAAGCGGTGAAACCCCGATCCCGAACCTGGTGATGGGTGAAACCACGGGCTACACGCCCGAATGCCACGAATTCGCCGCCCCGGAAGGCATCGGCCTGATGAAAGGCGGCTTCTTCAAGGAAGGCGGCCTGCCTCTCGCGGCTGAACTGAAACTGGCGGAAACCGAATGCCCGACGCCTGCCGGAGCGTGAGCCTGGCGGCAAGGTAGCGGCCCGGATGGCGGGCGGGGCCTCGCGCCCCGCCCGCCGGGCCTGATCGGCGATTGAGCAGATGAACCAATTCCTCACCGCAATCGTCACCGGCATCGGAGTCGGCTCGGTCTATGCCCTGGTGGCGGTCGGCTACGCCTTCATCTACCGGACCACGGCGAGCTTCAACTTCGCCCAGGGCCAGCTGCTGGCCTTCGGCTCGTTGTTCGCCTACACGCTCTACATGGCGGTCGGCCTGCCGGTCGTGCTCGCCCTGATCATCAGCGTGGTCATCGTCGGCGCCCTCGGGGCGCTGGTCGAGCGGGTCGCGATCTGGCCGCTGGCCAGGCGCGGCGAAGACACGCTGACCTGGCTGATCTCGACCCTCGGGATCGCGATCCTCTTCGCCGGCGCGGCGCAGCGCATCTGGGGCTCGCGACCACTGGCGGTCGACAACTACATCGGCCCCAAGGTCATGCACTTCGGCAGCGTCAACATCGCCACCCCTTATGTAGTGACCTTCGTCGTCGTGATCGCGGTGGCGATCGCGATCGAGGTGTTCCAGCGCTACACGCTCTGGGGCCGCGCGATGCGGGCGGTCGGCGACAACCGCTCGGCCGTGGAACTCGCCGGCATCAACGTGCTGGTGCTCGGCATCGGCGCCTTCGTCGTCGGCGGTGCGCTCGCCGGCCTCGCCGGGTTCGTCCTCGCCCCGGTCACCTACGCCAAAGCCGACGCCGGCTTCGGCTTCGTGATCCTGTCCTTCGCTGCCGTCTCGATCGGCGGCTTCTCGAGCCACTGGGGTGCCTTGATCGGCGGTTGGCTGATCGGCCTCGTGCAGTCGCTCAGCGGCACCTACATCAGCCTCAACTCGCAGGAACTCGTCGTCTTCGGGATGCTGATCCTGATCCTGATGATCCGGCCGCAGGGCCTGCTCACGCAGCGCGCCGGCCGGGAGGTCTGAGTTGACCGCCTCGCGCGGCCCGTGGGCCACGATCAGATCGTTCCAAGGGCCGCTGCTGATCGCCCTGGCGATCCTGCTCGTCGGCCTGCTGGTCAGCCGCGAAGATTATTTGCTGCAGGGCTCGATCGCGATCTCCTTCGCGATCGCCGCCACCGGCCTCGGCCTGGCGCTGGGGCTGGCGGGCGAGTACCTGCTCGGCCAGCTGGCCCTCTTCGCCGCCAGCGCCTACGTCACCGCGGTGCTCACCAGCAATTACGAATGGAGCTTCTGGCTCGCCGCCGGGGTCGGCACCGTGGCGGCGACGGCGATCGGCCTGGCGATGAGCCTGGTGGCGCTGCGGATCTCGAAGTTCTACTTCGCCCTGGTCGGGTTCTTCCTCGTCAGCCTGATCCCGAACATCGTCCAGCTGTTCGAAAAACAGACCGGCGGCTCGGCTGGCCTGGTGATCTACGACTCGATCAACTTCTTCGGCACCGAACTGGAATCCAAAGGCCTTTTCTACCTCGCCGGTGCGGCCCTGGTCCTGGCGCTGCTGCTGGTCCGCAACATCCGCAACTCGCCGCTGGGGATCCAGATGCGGCGGATGCGCGACTCGACCGCGGCGCTCTCGGCCTCCGGCATGCAGCCGTGGCGGGTGCGGGTGGCGGTCTACGTCCTCAGCTCGATCCTGGCTGGGATCGGCGGCGCCTGTTTCAGCCTCCTCGGCGGCTTCCTGCAGCCGACCCAGTTCGAACTCACCTACACGATCCTGCTCTTCGCCGCGGTGCTGGTCGGCGGCTCGACCACCCTGGTCGGCCCGACCCTCGGCGTGGTCATCCTCTACATCGTCCCCCGCGTGGTGATCGACGTCGAAGGCTATTCGGACATGGTCTACGGCGGCATCGTGCTGCTCGCGGTGATCCTCTTTCCGGGCGGGATCGAGGATGCCTTCCAGGGCGTGCGGAGCTGGGTCACGAGGATGGTGGCGAGGCAGCGTGGGGAGGAGGACGAGCTGCAGGCGCTCGAGGCCGCCCTCGACCCCGACTCGGAGGAGGAATTCGTCTCCCCGGACCGCCTGGTCAAGGAGATGCTGGAGATGCGCGAGGGGCTCGACCTCGGCCAGGCCCTGCGGATCGAGGGCGCCCGCAAGCAGTACGGCGGCGTCCTCGCGCTCGACTTCGAGGACGGCGATTCGGTCACGGTGACGCCCGGCAAGGTCCACCTGCTGCTCGGCCCGAACGGGTCCGGCAAGACCACCCTGCTGAACGCGATGTGCGGCTACGCGCCGCTGACCTACGGCAAGGTCACGATCGGCGGCACCGACGTCACCAGGCGCTCGCCTGCGCGGATCGCGAAACTCGGCCTCAGCCGTTCCTTCCAGACGCCGAGCCTGCCCGACGAGGTGACGCCGATGGAGCTCCTGACCGCGGCCCTCACCTACCAGGAGTCGCTCTCTTACGTCCACTGGCTGCTGTCGGACCCGTTCGCCTGGAAAGTGCGCCGGCGGGCGCGCGAGCACGCCGCCCGGATCGCCGACGCGGCCGGGCTGGAGGAGGTCGCCGACCAGCCGTGCTCGCAGCTCACCTCGGGCCAGCGGCGGATCGTCGACGTGCTGCTGGCGCTGAGCCGGCCGTCCTCGATCGTCCTCCTCGACGAGCCCGCGGCGGGCCTCTCGCAGCGCGAGCGCAAACAGCTCGGCGCGACGATCCAGGCGCTCGCCGCCGCCGGCCTCAGCTTCCTCGTGGTCGAGCACGACCTGGAGCTCGCGATGCAGATCGCCGACGAGGTCAGCGTGCTCGCCGAAGGCCACCTGCTGACCCACGGCACCCCCGAGGACGTCACCAACCACCAGGGCGTGCGCGAGGTGCTGATCGGAGCCGAGGCATGAGCGCGGTCGAGCTGCAGAAGGTCCACGCCGGGTACAAGGGCACCGACGTCCTGCGGGACATCGATCTCGTCCTCCGGCCGGGTGCCTGTATCGGCCTCCTGGGGCCGAACGGGGCGGGCAAGTCGACGCTGCTGAAGGTGGTCTCCGGCCAGCTGAAAGTGCGCTCCGGCAAGCGCACCGTCGACGACGAGGACAGCGCCCGCTGGCGCGCCCACAAGATGGCCCGCATGGGGATCCGCTGGGTCGGCGAACCGCGGCCGATCTTCCCCTCGCTGACCGTGCGCGAGAACCTCGCGATCGGCGGCATCATCGACCGCGACAAGATCGCCGAGCGGACCGAGCGCGTCTTCGGCCTGCTGCCGGCGCTGCGCGAGAAGCAGGGCGCCCGCGGCGCCAGCCTCAGCGGCGGTCAGCAGCAGATGCTGGCGATCGGCCAGGCGCTGATGACCGAGCCGCGCTTCCTCTGTCTCGACGAACCCTCGATCGGCCTGGCGCCGCAGGTGATCTCGACGATCGCCGACCTGATCTCCGGCCTCGCCGCGCAGGGGGTCGGCATCCTCTGGGCCGAGCAGTTCCCCGAGGTCGCGGTCAGCCACTGCAGCGAGCTGATCGTGCTCAGCGGCGGGCGCGTGGTCGCCACCGGCCAGGCGCAGGACATCTCGCAGGACCAGATCCACAGCGCCTATCTGGGGACGGCCGCGAAAGGCGGCCCGAAGGCCGCCCCCGCCCCCGATCCCGAAGCCTGACCGCGCTCAGGCGGCGCCGGTGAAGCGCTTGTAGCTCTCCAGCGAGGCCGGCAGGGTGCCGTTGCCGTAGGTGTTTTCCGGCCAGTTGGCGGGCTCCTGGGCGTAGGGGTTGTCCTTGCGGACCTGGCCGAACCACATCTGGTGGTCGCGGGTGACGAAGAGCCAGCGCCCGTCCTGCAGCGTGTAGCGGTCCTGGTAGAGGATCGACTGGTCGACGAAGGTGCCGTCGGTTTCCACCTGGACCAGCGTGTAGACCTCGCCGTGGGCGTTCTCGTCGTCGTCGAAGATGATCCGGTGGTTGCCGACGAAGAGCACCGAGGGGCCCATCTGCAGCCACTGCTCGAAGTCGGGGCCGTTGACGACGTGGCCGTCGAGGATCGGCGCCGGGGCCGGCTCGTCGGTCTTCGCCCAGAGCGCCCGCAGCAGGTCGATGTCGCGCGAGTCGAACCCGAAGGCGTAGGCGTAGGCGAGCTGCTGGATCTCTTTCGTCGCCCACAGGCGGGCGATCCGCTGATCGGGGCTCAGGTCCTCGAAGCGAGCTTCAAGCTCGGGCATTTCTCTCCTCTCGAATTTCCCGTACCGCCCGTGCTAATCAAACGAGCGTATGGTTGAAATTGTAGCGGGAGAGGTGAGGGGCGCTGGGGGGTGGAGACGGGAAGGGACGTGACGCGGGGAAGCCGGCGCCCGGGGGACTAGCGAGGGTGCGCTTCCCGTGCGGGTCCCGGCGGAGATCCGTGACGAGGGCGAGGAGACGTGAGCCTTC
>ERZ778021.1317-NODE-1317-length-30193-cov-6.080330_pt1 | contig 30193 bp, 21 predicted proteins | sample MGYA00375751_ERZ778021 | MGnify/ENA primary metagenome ERZ778021 (study PRJEB29350, sample SAMN05389814) | bioreactor metagenome | isolation source: Thiocyanate stock bioreactor | place: South Africa: University of Cape Town | collected 2013-08-29 ... | reverse complement strand
CCTCGCTGCCGGGGCGCAGCTCGTCCATCGGGAAGCTCAGCACGTCGGTCGGGCCGGGCTCGTCCATCCACTGCACGTGGAGCGACTCCATCGCGCCCTCGTCGACGAGCACGATGGCGACATCGGCGTCGGGGCTCACGTGGAGCTCGGCGAGGTTGTACTCCATCAGACGCAGCAGCACCTGCTCGTCGACGTCGTGGCCGGATTCGTTGTTGATCTCGATCGTCATGAAGAGCGGTTTCGTCTCGGGAGGTGATCGCGCGGACCCGCGGGACGGGCCGCGCCGCGGCGTTCGGCACGGTTGGCGAATTCGGATGCCTCGTCACGTTCGCGACGGGCCACGAGACGCTTCTCGTCGTATTCGCTGTACGCATCGACGATACGGCCCACGAGCGTGTGGCGCACGACGTCGGCGCTGGTGAGGTAGGAGAAGTGGATGTCGTCGATGTCGCCGAGCACGCGCGTGACCAGTCGGAGACCCGACGCCCCCTGCGGCAGGTCGATCTGCGTGATGTCGCCCGTGACGACCATGCGCGTGCCGAACCCGAGGCGCGTCAGGAACATCTTCATCTGCTCGGGCGTCGTGTTCTGCGCCTCGTCGAGCACGACGAACGAATCGTTCAGGGTATTGTGCGTCACCAGGAAATCATCGGTGACATACAGCGAGTCCTCCGCGGCAACCTGGATGCACACCGTCTCCACCTCGCCCGCGGGCTCGATGGAATGCACATAGCGCTGCGGGCGACCTACCGGGGTCGCGCGGTAGCGGTCACGCTTTCGTGTCAGCCGGAAGGGCTCCACGTGGTCGGGCAGCCGAATGTCCATCACATATGCGTCGTGCACGTACGGCACGGGCCGACCGCCGGCAACGCCGGGTGTGCGTCCCTCGGCCGCTCGGGTCCGCACGTACGCGACGCCTCCGAGCGAACGGACCAGGTACACGACATCGTCGCGCAGCCGCGCTGAGGTCGTCGTGTACTGCACACGACACGACCGGCTCCGCTGCGCCACCGGGCCACCGTCGGTGTCCAGGAGTCCCTGCAACAGCGCCAACCGCACCTCGACAGAGTTCACGAGGTACTGCGACGGCACGAACTTCGTAGACGAAGTCGTGCCCGCCAGGCCGAGGTCACGAATGATCGTGGTCAGCGGGTTCGCCGTGATGACCCCGCCGCGTCCACCCCCACCCTTGCGCTGGAGCACGTAGTCATACCGGTCCTTGTGGACGACATCGATCTCGGGGATGCAATCGCTCAGCCGCTCGACGAGTTCCGCGTCGGCCGTGCAGAACGTCGGTGTCGTCCGAGTCGTGATGCAGCCGTCGCCGAGGAGCAGTCCAAGAGCATAGGCATCCAGTGGTATCGGCTGTGCGACCATGTGCACCGGCTCGACGAGTGGTAGCTCGTAGCGGTGATAGTGACTCGCACGCAGGTTGCCGACCATGTCGGATGTCTGGATGACGCGAGAGCGACCACGTCGCTTGTCGTCCCGGGTTGTGACCGTCCAGAGATGCTCCCCACAGGCCAACGTCGCGCCGCCGTCTTGTGTGCCGACGCGGTACACCTGCTTCTTCCCCTGGGGAAAGACACCCAGAACGGCTGTCGGCTCACCATTGGATCCGATGACGAAATCGCCGACCTTGAGGGAGCCGATCGGTACGAAGCCATCGGGAGTGAGGACGTTCGCATCGAGGGGTTGCGCACGGCCACGCATATACGCCAGCGGGGCGACTTCGATCGTTCCGGATGCCATGAGCTTCGGCACGATCTCGGGATCCATCATCTCGTTGAGCGCGTCGTAGAGCGGCCGCAGGTAGGGATCGATCTTGTCGGTCAGCGTTCCGGGCAGGAAGCCGAGCCGCTCCCCCGCCTCGATCGCGGGCCGGCTCAGGATGATGCGGCTGACCTCCTTGCGCTGCAGCGCCTGCACGGCCTTGGCCATCGCGAGATAGGTCTTGCCCGTGCCCGCGGGGCCGATGCCGAACGTGATCGTGTTCTCGTCGATCGCGTCGACGTAGCCCTTCTGGCCGAGGGTCTTCGGGCGGATGATCCGCCCGCGCGACGACAGGATCGCCTCGCCGAGCACTTCCGACGGACGCTGCCCGGAGTCGCCGCGCAGGATCCGGTCGCTGCTGACGACGTCGGACGGGTCGAGGCCGTGACCGGTGCGCGACAGGGCGATGAGCTCGTCGACGAGCGCGTGGGCGCGCGCTACGGCATCCGCCGAGCCTCTCAGCGTGATCTCGTTGCCGCGCACGTGCACCTGCACGTCGGGGTGCTCGCGTTCGACGACGCGTAGCAGGCGGTCCTGCGGGCCAAGCAGCTGCACCATCGCGACGCCGTCGGCGTAGATGCGCTCGACGACGTCATCGCCCGCCGTGTGGTGCGCGGCGTCGTCCGCGCTGCGCTCTGGGCCCTCAGGCACCGAGGCTCCCCTCAGACAGCCCACCCGCGAGCACGTGCGCGTGCACATGGAACACGGTCTGACCCGCGCCCGCGCCGGTGTTGAACACGAGGCGGAAGTCACCGTCGGAGTGCTCGGCGGCGACAGTGTTCGCAAGACCCACGACCTCGGCGAGCAGCGCCGGGTCACCCGCGGCGAGCTCGACGACGTCGCGGTACTGGGCCGTCTTGGGGATCACGAGCAGGTGCACGGGAGCCTTCGGCGCGATGTCGCGGATCGCGAACGCGTTCTCGGTCTGCGCGATGATCTCGGAGGGGATCTCGCCCTGCAGGATGCGCGTGAAGATCGACGGTTCGCTCATGCGTTCAGTCTATTGCGGGCCCGCCTCTGCGTGGCGGCGACGCGTCACCAGCGCCCGAGGCGGGCGTTGAGCAGCGCGAGCGCGGCGGGGCCGGCCGTCGAGGTGCGCAGGACCGTGCCGCCCAGGCGTACGAGCTCGGCGCCGGATGCCTCGAGGGCGGTGAGCTCTTCGGGGGCGATGCCGCCCTCAGGTCCGACGATCAGAACGAGATCGCGGGTGTCACCGGCATCCTGTTCGATGCTCGACAGCGCGACGGATGCCGTCGGCTCGAGCACCAGCAGCCGGGCATCGCTCAGCGCGGCCAGCTCACGCGTCCTCACCGGTGCGGTCACCTCGGGCACCCACGCGCGGTGGGCCTGCTTGGCGGCCTCGCGCACGATCGTCTGCCACCGCGCGACGCCCTTCTGCGCCTTGGCGGCATCCCACCGCGACACGCTACGCGCGGCCTGCCACGGCACGATGCGGTCGACGCCCAGCTCGGTCGCGGCCTGCACCGCGAGCTCGTCACGGTCGCCTTTCGCGAGCGCCTGCACGAGAACAAAGCGCGGGGATGCCTCGGGGCGCGTCTCGTGCGCCGCCACACGCACGGCTACGCGTCGCGGCGCAGCTTCGGTCACGACGCCGGTCAGCCACGTGCCGCGCCCGTCGCCGACCGTGACCTCCTCATCGACGCGGACGCGGCGCACGACCGCCGCGTGGTGTGCCTCGGCGCCGGTCAGCTCGACGACGTCGCCCGGCCTGGCACCGCGCACGGCGACCTCAGCCTCGTCGACGAGGAAGTGCAGCGCCATCTCAGCCCCGGAACTTGTCGCGCAGCTTGGAGAACAGTCCCTGGTGGAACTGCGCGAGCTGCGGCGCGGGTGCCTTCGTCTTCTTCGCGAAGTCTTCGATGAGCGCACGCTCCTTCGCGCCGAGCTTCGTCGGCGTCACGACCTGCACGCCGACGCGCAGGTCGCCGCGGCTGCCGCCGCGCAGCGGCGTGATGCCGCGGCCCTTGATCGTCAGCACGTCACCCGACTGCACACCCGCGCGCACCTCGAGGTCGACCTCACCGTCGAGCGACGAGATCGTCGTCTGCGTGCCGAGGATCGCGTCGGGCATCGAGACCTCGAGGGTCGCGAGCAGGTCGTCGCCGTCGCGGCTGAACACGTCGTCGTGGGCGACGGTGACCTCGAGGTAGAGGTCACCGTTGGGGCCGCCGGCCGGGCCGACCTCGCCCGAGCCCGGCAGCTGCAGCCGCAGCCCCGTCTCGACGCCACCGGGAATGTCGACCGACACGGTGCGGCGCGCGCGCACGCGACCCTGGCCCTGGCACGTGGCGCACGGGTACGGGATCGTCGTGCCGTAGCCCTGGCAGGTCGTGCACGGCTGCGACGTGACGACGTTGCCGAGCAGGCTGCGGACGGTGCGCTGCACCTGGCCGGAGCCGTGGCAGATGTCGCACGTGACGGGCTGGGTGCCCGGCTGGCAGCACGAGCCCTCGCACGTCTCGCAGAGGATCGCGGTGTCGACCTCGAGGTCGCGATGCGTGCCGAAGACGACGTCCTTCAGGTCGAGGGTGACGCGCACGAGGGCATCCTGGCCCCGTTCTCGACGCGACCGGGGGCGCCCGCCGCGGCCGCCCGCTCCGCCGCCGAAGAACGTCTCGAAGATGTCGCCGAAGCCACCGAAGTTCGCGCCGCCACCGAACGGCGAGCCGTCGCCGCCCATGTCGTAGCGCTGACGCTGCTCGGGGTCGCTCAGCACGTCGTACGCGTGCGTCACGAGCTTGAATCGCTCGGACGCCTCTTCCCCCGGGTTCACATCCGGGTGCAGCTGGCGCGCGAGACGGCGGTACGCCTTCTTGATCTCTTCGGGGCTCGCGTCACGCGCGACGCCCAGTACTTCGTAGTGGTCGGCCACAATCGCCTTTCCTGCCCGCTGCGGGCGCGGTGGGTTGTTCGTCGGTGCGGGCCGCTCAGCGGGACGTGTCGTCCTCGTCGAGCAGCCGACTGAGGTAGTGCGCGACGGCGCGAACCGCCGCGAGGTTGGTGGGATAGTCCATGCGCGTCGGGCCCAGCAGCCCGACGCGGGCGCGCGTGCCGGCGCCGTCGTAGTCGCTCGTGACGACGGATGCCTCGGCGAGCCCGAACGGCGCGTTCTCGCGGCCGATGCTGGCCGCCAGGCCCTTGTCGTCGGCGACCATTTCGCCCATGAGGCGCAGCAGCGTCACCTGCTCTTCGATGGCCTCCAGCAGCGGATAGATGCTGCCGCGGAAGTCACCCTCGCGCTTGGCGAGCGTCGCACTGCCGGCCATGACGAGCTTGTCCTGCCGGAAGTCGTCGAGCTCCTCGGCGACGATGCGGGCGACCGTCCGCACCGCGTCGTCGACGCGCGTGCCCGTGGCAGCGCCCGCCTGCAGGTCGGCGATCGCCTGCGCGGCATCCGCCACCGGCTTCCCCGTGACCAGGGCCGCGATCTCGGCCTTGACGAGGGCGACATCGTCTTCATCGAGCTCGTCGCGCAGGAACGCGAGGCGCTGCGAGACGCGCCCCGTGTCAGTCACGACGATGACGACGATGCGTGCGCCGCCGAGGTGCACGAACTCGACGTGCGAGACGCTCGCACGTGCAAACGACGGGTACTGCACGATCGCGACCTGTCCGGTCAGCTGCGTCAGGGCCCGGACGGTACGCATGAGCAGGTCGTCGAGATCGACAGGGTCGGCGAGGAACGTCGAGATCGCCGCGCGCTGCGCGCCGGACAGCGGCCGCAACTCGGCGAGATGATCGACGAAGACGCGGTAGCCCTTGTCTGTCGGGATCCGCCCCGACGAGGTGTGCGGAGCCGCGATGAGCTCCTCATCTTCGAGCAGCGCCATGTCGTTGCGGATGGTCGCCGCCGACACCCCGAACTGGTGCCGATCGACGATCGTCTTGCTGCCGACGGGCTCGTTCGTGTCGACGTAGTCCTGCACGATCGCGCGGAGGACCTGCAGGCCGCGTTCCGAGACCATCGCTCCTCCTCCGCCAGCTGGCACTCCGGGTCTTCGAGTGCCAATCTTACCGCGGTCACCCTACGATGATCCGTATGCGCGACGATGCCATCGACTCCGTCCCTGTCCAGACGTCTCACGGACCGGTCATCGGCCGTCGATCGGGCGAGACCGTGCGCTTCCTCGGCATCCCGTACGCGTTGCCGCCGTTCGGGGCGCGCCGCTTCGCCCTGCCCGAGGAAGTTCCCGCGTGGACCGAGCCGAGGGATGCCACGGCGCACGGCGCGACAGCCCCGCAGGACCCGTACTTCGGCGCCCTGGGCGAACTGCTCGGGTCGGTCGAGATCCCCGGCGACGACATCCTCACCGTCAACGTGTGGGCGCCGGTCGATGCCCTTTCGCCGGGCGGGGCGCCCGTGTTCGTCTGGTACCACGGCGGGGCGCTCGAGCGCGGAACGGCCGCGCTTCCGGCGTATGACGGTGCGGCGTTCGCCCGCGACGGCATCGTGTTCGTCTCGATCAATCACCGCATCGGTGCGGAGGGCTTCTCTGTGCTCGACGGCGCGCCGCGCAACCTCGGCCTGTCGGATGCGGCCGCGGGCCTGCGCTGGGTCCAGCGCGAGATCGCGGCCTTCGGCGGCGACCCGGCTCAGATCACGATCGCGGGCGAATCGGCGGGCGGTGCGCTCGTGGCGGCGTTGCTCTCACGGCCCGACACGGCGTCGATCCCCCGAGCGGCGATCATCGAGTCGGGGCCGCTCGAGGCGGTGCCGGTCGCACGCGCCGCGCGTGTCACGCAGGCGACCGCCAAGAAGCTCAAGGTCCCGGCGACGCGCGAGGCGTTCGCCGCCCTCACGCCGCGCCAGCTTCTCGACGCCCGGCGGGCACTCGCCGAGGGGTCCAGCCCGCTGTCCGGCGTGGCCGGATACACACTCGCGATCGACCCCGACAGCCTGCCGGTCTCGCCCGTCGAGGCGTTGCCTCGCCTCGGCATCCCTCTGCTGATCGGCACCAATAGTGACGAGTACCGTCTCTGGTTCACGCCCGCTCAGCTCGCGGCCATCTCGCCGCTCAAGCTCGAGCCCGCGCGGCTCGCGACGCGCATCCGTCGCAGCGCCGTGCGCGCCTACCACGAGGCGCTGCCGGGCGCGTCGGCGGGCGAGATCCTCGGCCAGATCGTGACCGACCGCATGCTGCGTGGCCCCGCCCTGAAGGTCGCCGGCGCGAAGCGGTCCCCCACCTACGTGTACGAGTTCGCGTGGCGCAGCCCCGTGCGCGACCTGCGCGCGGCGCACGCGCTCGAGATCGGGTTCGTCTTCGACCGGGTGGATGCCGCCGAGTCGCGCCAGCTCGTCGGCGACGCTGCTCCGCAGCAGCTCGCCGACCGGATGCACGCCGACTGGGTGCGCTTCACCCGCAGCGGCGACCCCGGCTGGCCCGCGTACGATGCCGGGCGTCAGGTGCAGGTGTTCGACACCGAGTGCCGCATCGAGCCCGTACGCCGCGCCGCAGCCGTGGATGCGCTGGCCGGCTGAGCCAGCCCGTGCCATCGACTGCGCCATCTGCTGCCGAGTGCGCCCGTCATGCGGGCGCCGCGACCGGCGCACTCGGCACGAAGCGGCGCACTCGGCACAGAGCGGCGCACTCGGCATGGCGCGAAGCGGCGCCAGCTGACCGCCGGTCAGGCGGTGAGTGCGCGCACCACGGCATCCGCCAGCAGGCGGCCGCGGCGGGTCAGCACGACGCGCCCGCGCACGGCGGCGGCGCCCTCGATGAGCCCGTCGGCGATGAGGGATGCCACGGCGTGCCGCCCCGTGTCTTCGAGTTCCGACACGGCGAGGCCCTCGGCGATGCGCGAGCGCAGCAGCACGTCCTCAAGGCGCCGCGCGGCGGCATCCGGCCGTTCCCGCGCGGCGGCGGGCGACTCGCCGGCTGCCAGTCGCTGTGCGTAGGCGGCGGGATGCTTGACGTTCCACCAGCGCAGCCCGTCGACGTGGCTGTGTGCGCCCGGGCCGTAGCCCCACCAGTCGGTGCCGCGCCAGTACGCGAGGTTGTGACGCGAGCGATGCTCGGGTGCCGTCGCCCAGTTCGACACCTCGTACCAGTCGAACCCGCTGCCGCCGAGCAGGTCGTCGACGAGTTCGTACATGTCGGCCTGCAGGTCGTCGTCGGGCGCGGCGATCTCACCGCGGCGGATCCGGCGCGCCAGTTGGGTGCCGTCCTCGACGATGAGGGCGTACGCCGAGATGTGGTCGGGCTGCAGCGCGATCGCGGCGCGCACCGAGCGCTCCCAGTCGCCCAGCGACTCGCCCGGCGTGCCGTAGATCAGGTCGACGCTCACGTCCAGCCCCGCGCCGCGCGCGGCGACGACGGCACCGGCCACGCCCTCCGGGTCGTGCGTGCGGTCAAGCGTGCGCAGCACGTGCGGCACGACCGACTGCATGCCGATCGACAGCCGCGTCACCCCGGCGTCGGCGAGCACTGCCGCAAGCGCCGGCGTCACGGTGTCGGGGTTGGCCTCGACCGTCACCTCGGCGCCGGATGCGAGGCCGAACGCCTCGCGGATGCCCGCGAGCATGCGCGCCAGGTCGCCGCCGGGCAGCAACGTCGGCGTGCCTCCGCCGAAGAAGACCGTCTGCGCTTCGCGCAGCGGGCCGCGTGCGGCGAGCACACCGCGCGACAGCGCGATCTCGCGCAGGACCTCGTCGGCATAGGCATCCTGCCGTGCCCCGCGCAGTTCGGATGCCGTGTACGTGTTGAAGTCGCAGTATCCGCACCGCACGCGGCAGAACGGGACATGCAGATAGACGCCGAAATCACGCTGCGGGTCGATCGTGAGGTCATCCGGCAGCGCCCCGTCAGCCGGCGCGGGGTCACCCAGGGGAAGTGCGGAGCCCATCAGGACGGCGTCGTGTACATCGGTGAGATCGCGCGCAGGTACCCCTGGAACAGCTCGCGCCGGCGACGCTTGACGAGCTGCGGGAGCACTCGGTACAGGAACGAGACCGGGCGGTCGAAGGCCCGCACCGTGAAGCGCACCTCGTCGGTGTCATCCCACTCGATCATGAACGACTCTTCGCCGCTGACGACCGAGCCGCCCACGGTGCCGAGCGCGAAGCCGACGCGGCGCGCCTCTTCGATCGCCGAGATGACCCGCAGCTCGCCGTCGGCGTTCATGCCCTTGACGCGCCCCTGCGCGCGGATCGTCGTGCCGGCAGCGACGTACGGAGTGCCGTCGGCATCGAAGCGCTGGTCGGCCTCGAGGCGCGACGGTGCCACCGGCGCACCTTCGGCGTCGAAGCCGACGCCCGAGTACATGGGTCCGGATGCCGGACGCACGTCGGCGACCGTGAGGCCCGCACCACGCAGTGCGCCCCACGACAGCAGCGCGTCGGCCGAGCTCTCGAACCGCGCCTGACCGCTGCCGATGCGCCAGGATGCCTCGGCCGGGACGCTGTGCTCGGGCGGATAGGTCATCAGGTCATGGGCGTTCGTGGCCCCCACGGCCGCGTAGTCGACCGTGCCCTCCTGGAAGTTCCCGCGGCGCATATGCGATCTCCCGTCGCTGACTCGTGTTCCCGACGTCACTTCTTGGCTTCGACGTCACCCGACAGGGCAGCGATGAACGCCTCTTGGGGCACTTCGACGCGGCCGACCATCTTCATGCGCTTCTTGCCCTCCTTCTGCTTCTCGAGCAGCTTGCGCTTGCGGGTGATGTCACCGCCGTAGCACTTGGCGAGCACGTCCTTGCGGATCGCGCGGATGTTCTCGCGCGCGATGATGCGCGCGCCGATCGCGGCCTGGATGGGCACCTCGAACTGCTGACGCGGAATCAGCTTGCGCAGACGCTCGGTCATGAGCGTCCCGTACGCGTACGCCTTCTCGCGGTGCACGATCGACGAGAAGGCATCCACCTTCTCGCCCTGCAGCAGGATGTCGACCTTGACGAGGTCGGCCTCCTGCGAGCCGGCCGGCTCATAGTCGAGCGACGCGTAGCCCTGCGTCTTGGACTTCAACTGGTCGAAGAAGTCGAAGACGATCTCACCGAGCGGCATGTTGTAGCGCAGTTCGACGCGGTCTTCGCTGAGGTAGTCCATGCCGAGCAGGGTGCCGCGGCGGCTCTGGCACAGCTCCATGACCGTGCCGACATAGTCCTTCGGCAGCAGGATGCCGACCTTCACGACCGGCTCGGAGACCGACGCGACCCGCCCGTCGGGGTACTCGCTGGGGTTGGTGACGGTGACCATCTCGCCCGTGTCGGTCGTCACCTCGTAGGTGACCGACGGGGCCGTCGTGATGAGGTCGAGGCCGAACTCGCGGCTCAGCCGCTCGGTGATGATCTCGAGGTGCAGCAGCCCCAGGAACCCGCAGCGGAAGCCGAAGCCGAGCGCGACCGAGGTCTCGGGCTCGTACTGCAGCGAGGCATCCGAGAGCTTGAGCTTGTCGAGCGCTTCGCGGAGGTCCGCGTAGTCGCTGCCGTCGATCGGGTAGATGCCGCTGAAGACCATCGGCTTCGGATCGGTGTACCCGGCGAGGGCGTCGCTCGCGGGCTTGCGCTGATTGGTGATCGTGTCGCCGACCTTCGACTGGCGCACGTCCTTCACGCCCGTGATGAGGTAGCCGACCTCACCGACGCCGAGCCCCTTGGTGGGCACCGGCTCAGGGCTCGACACGCCGATCTCGAGCAGGTCGTGCGTAGCCTTCGTGGACATCATCTGGATGCGCTCGCGCGGTTCGAGCTTTCCGTCGACCATGCGCACGTACGTGACGACGCCGCGATACGCGTCGTAGACCGAGTCGAAGATCATCGCGCGCGCGGGTGCCGTCGCGTCACCGACCGGGGCGGGAATCTGCTCGACGATGCGGTCCAGCAGCTCCTCGACGCCCATGCCGGTCTTGCCCGAGACACGCAGCACGTCCTCGGGCTTGCCGCCGATGAGGTTCGCGAGCTCGGCCGCGTACTTCTCGGGGTCGGCCGCCGGCAGGTCGATCTTGTTGAGCACCGGGATGATCTGGAGGTCGTTCTCCAGCGCCAGGTAGAGGTTCGCGAGGGTCTGCGCCTCGATGCCCTGCGCGGCATCCACGAGAAGGATGGCGCCCTCGCAGGCGGCCAGCGAGCGCGAGACCTCGTACGTGAAGTCGACATGGCCGGGCGTGTCGATCATGTTCAGTGCGAAGGTGCCGTCGGTCGTCGCCCACGGCATGCGGACGGCCTGCGACTTGATCGTGATGCCGCGCTCGCGCTCGATGTCCATACGGTCGAGGTACTGCGCACGCATATCGCGGTCCGAGACCACGCCGGTGATCTGCAGCATGCGGTCGGCCAGCGTGGACTTGCCGTGGTCGATGTGGGCGATGATGCAGAAATTGCGGATCAGCTCTGGAGGGGTCGCAGACGGCTCGAGAGGCTTCAGGGCGCGGGGTGACATGTCCCGAGCAGTCTACCGGCGTCTGCGGCGGCGCCCCCGCGCCGCTGCGCGCGGGACTCTAGCGTCCCCGTCGCGCGACGCGCCAGGGCCGCGCAGGATGAGAAAGAGCTAACCGCTCATTCTCTTGCCGCCGCGATCCGCGCCACAGAAGCTCGATCTCACGTTCGATGGGACCGGATGTCGTGCGGCGTTCACTTCGGTGAAACCTTTTCGTCTCACAGCCACCTCATCATCGGCACTCAATCACCGAAGAGGACCGCCGTGTATGCGGCTGTCCGCTGTTGCATGCGAAATCAGGGAGAACACGTGTCAGATCCGACACCGGACGCCATGCGTCCCACCGCCGAGAGGCGGAAGCGACGCTCGTTCGTCGCCGCCATCACCGCCGGAGCCCTCGCCCTCACCGGCGCGGGTCTGGCCGCTCTTCCCGCTCGGGCGGCGGTCTCCGCGGACGCCGCCGTGCTCATCAACGAGGTCTACGGCGGGGGCGGCAACAGCAAGGCCACCTACACGCACGACTTCGTGGAACTCGTGAACGTCTCGTCGGCGCCGGTCAGCCTCGACGGCTGGACGCTGCAGTACGCCGCAGCAGGCGGCGACAACAAGTTCTCGGCGCAGCCCCTCAGCGGCACCATCGCCGCCGGACGCACATTCCTCGTCCAGGAGGCGAAGGGGCAAGGCGGGACGACGCCCCTTCCCACACCGGATGCCGTCGGCTCGCTCGCGCTGAGCGGGACGACCGGCAAGGTCGCCCTCGTCTCCAGCTCGGCCGCCATCACCGGGCCGAACGATGCGGGCGTCGTCGACTACGTGGCCTGGGGAGACTCCGCGACACCCGCGGCCGGCTCCCCCGCTTCCGCGACCGAGAACGCGACCAGCATCTCGCGTAACGCGTCGCACACCAACACTGCCGTCAACAGCGCGGACTTCGCCGTGGGCGCCCCCACTCCGCAGAACTCCGCCTCCGGCGCGGAGCCGACGCCCGGGCCGACCGGTACCGCGTCCCCCACTCCCCAGCCCACGACGACGTCCACCCCGACGCCGCAGCCGACGTCGACGGGAACCCCCGGCACCGAGACGATCACATCGATCGCCGCGATTCAGGGATCCGCCGACAAGACGCCGCTGAACGGTCAGACGGTTACGACGGAAGGCGTCGTCACCGCTCACTACGCGACGGGCGGCTACAACGGCTACGTCATCCAGACGCCCGGAACGGGCGGCACGGTCGATCTGAGCACCCACACGGCATCCGACGCCATCTTCGTCTATGCGAAGACTTCGGCCGTGGCCAGCGAGGTCGCACTCGGCGACACCGTGCGCGTCACCGGCACGGCGGGCGAGTTCAACGGGCTTACCCAGCTCACCGTCGACGCCGGCAAGGCGACGAAGATCGCGGATGCTGCGAAGCCCACCCCCGTCGTGCTCACCACCTGGCCGAGTGCCATCACTCAGCGCGAGAGCCTCGAGTCGATGCTCGTCAGCGTCTCGAGCACCTTCACGGTCACCAACACCAACAACACGAACCGGTACGGCGAGGTCGGCCTTGCGGCAGGCGCGGGCGTTCTTCGTCAGCCCACCGACGTCGCGCGGCCCGGATCCTCCGAGGCCGAAGCCGTCGCGGCCGACAACCTGGCCCGCGGCGTCATCCTCGACGACGGCGGTTCGCTCGACTACGCCGCGCGGGCGAACAAGGGTGCGGGCGCGCTGCTCAACGGCGACCTGACTCCGGCCTATGTCTCGCTCGACAAGCCGGTCGTCGTCGGCGGCCCGGCATCGTTGAGCGGCACGTTCGTGCTCGACTACCGCAACAACGCATGGAAGCTGAACCCGGTGTCCTTCCTCGCCGGCGATGGCAAGACGCAGGGGCAGGCGAGCTTCACCAACCCGCGCACCGCGGCTCCCGCCTCGGTCGGCGGTGACCTCAGCGTGGGTTCGTTCAACGTGCTCAACTACTTCACGACGCTCGGCTCGTCCGATGCGTCCTGCCAGCCGTACACCGACCGCGCCGGCGTCGGCACGAACGTGCGCGGCGGCTGCGACCTGCGCGGTGCGTGGGGTGCGGCGGACCTCGCCCGTCAGCAGTCGAAGATCGTCTCGGCCATCAACACGCTGGATGCCTCGGTGGTCGGTCTCATGGAGATCGAGAACTCGGCCAAGTCCACGCCGTCGACGCCGGACAAGGCCGTCTCGACCCTCGTCGCGGCGCTCAACGCCGCTGCGGGAAGCGAGAAGTGGGCCTACGTCCCGGCATCCGCTCAGCTGCCCGATGCGTCGCAGCAGGACGTCATCCGCAACGCGATCATCTATCAGCCGGCACGGGTCGCCCCGGTCGGCGATGCGCTCGCGCTGGGGACGCAGTCCGGCTCAGGGCAGGCCTTCGACAACGCACGCGAGCCGATCGCGCAGAAGTTCGCGCCCGCGGGTGGCGGCGAGCCGTTCCTGTTCGTCGTGAACCACTTCAAGTCGAAGGGTTCCAGCGGCGCCAGCGGATCGCAGGCCGACCAGAAGGACGGCCAGGGTGCCTGGAACCCGGCGCGCGTCGCTCAGGCGACCGCTCTGCGGGACTGGGTCTCTTCGATCACCACGACCGGCGAGGCCGCCGTCCTCGTCGGCGACTTCAACTCCTACACCCAGGAGGACCCGCTGAAGGTCCTCTACGACGCGGGCTACACGGATGCCGAGTCGGCGCTGAAGGTGGGGCGTTCCACCTACTCGTTCGACGGTCTCTCGGGTTCGCTCGACCACGTGCTGCTGAACGCGGCGGCCGGCAAGCGCGTCACCGGAGGGGATGTCTGGAACATCAACTCGGGCGAGTCGGTGGCGCTGGAGTACAGCCGCTACAACAACCACGGCACGCTGTTCTGGCAGGACGGTCCGTATCGCTCGAGCGATCACGATCCGCTGAAGGTCGGTCTGTCCGCGCGCAAGAGCGCACCGACGATGATCGACATCCTGACGATCAACGACTTCCACGGTCGCATCGAAGCCGGTAGCCAGGGCGAGGCGGGAGCCGCCGTTCTCGCCGGGGCCGTCGCCGCCAAGAAGGCGAAGAACCCGAACACGATCCTGGTTTCGGCCGGCGACAACATCGGGGCGTCGACCTTCACCTCGCTGATCCAGCAGGACAGCCCGACCATCGATGCTCTCAAGGCGTCCGGCCTGGAGGTGTCGGCTGTCGGCAACCACGAGTTCGACCGTGGCTTCGACGACCTCAAGGGCCGCGTTCTGCCGCGCTTCGGCGGTAACACCGACGTCAAGAACGTGACGCCGGAGCAGATCGCGGCGGGCTCGCCCTACGCGCTCGGCGCCAACGTGTACCAGAAGGGCACGAAGACGCCGGCGCTCCCGGAGTACGCCGTGAAGACGATCGACGGCGTGCGCGTCGCGTTCATCGGCACCGTCACGACCGACACGGCACGCATGGTCGATCCGCAGGGAATCAAGGACATCGACTTCGGCGACCAGCTCGAGGCGGCCAACCGCGTCGCCGACAAGATCTCCAACGGTGATCTGGCCGATGTCACGGTGCTGCTGACGCACTCCGGGTCGTCGGTGTCGAACCAGTGCGATGCGGTCGCCACCGACCCGTCGGACTTCGGCACCCTCATCCGCGGGGCATCCAGCCACATCGACGCCATTGTCTCCGCGCACACGCACCAGACATACGCGTGCAACGTGCAGGTGGGCTCCAGCGGGAAGCTGCGACCGGTCATCCAGGCGGCGGAGTACGGCAAGGCGCTCGGCCAGCTGTCGCTGCAGTACGACACCGACGCTCACGAGCTGGTGTCGGCGACCGGATCGACGCAGGCGCTCGCCAAGGCCTACCCGGCCGATGCGGCGGTCGCCTCGATGGTCGCCGGCTTCACCGCGCAGGCCATCACGATCGGTTCCAAGCCGGTCGGTGCCATCACGGCTGACATCCTGCGCGGCGGGAAGGGCGGCTCGGACCGCGGAGTCGAGTCGACGATGGGCAACACCGTCGCCGACATCTACCTCTGGGCCACGAGCACCAACCCGGCCTACGCGGGCACGAAGGCGCAGATCGCGCTGATGAACCCGGGTGGACTGCGTGCCGACCTCTTGCGGACCGGAGACGGCACGGTGACCTTCAAGGAACTCGCCGCCGTGCAGCCGTTCGCGAACACGCTCGTCACGGTGACCCTCACCGGTGCCCAGCTGAAGGACATCCTGACGCGCCAGTGGCAGTCGACCGGCGACCGTCCCAAGCTGCACCTGGGCGTCTCGAAGGGCTTCACCTACGAGTACACCGAGGATGCACCGCTCGCCGGCCAGACGGCGTCGCGGTCGGGACACATCGTGTCGATGTCGCTGGATGGGAAGAAGATCAGCGACGCCGACACCTTCACGGTGGTGACGAACTCGTTCCTCGCCAACGGCGGGGACGGCTTCACGCCGTTCGCGCAGGGAACCGCCCGCACCGACACCGGTCAGGTCGACCTCGACGCGACGCTCGCCTACGCAGCGGCGGTCAAGCCGATGGCGCCCTCGCCGGTCGGACGCGCTGTGCTGGTCACCACCACCGCACCGACGCCGGACCCGACCTCGAGCGCGTCCCCGACCGGTTCGCCCTCCCCGACGGGCGCCCCGACCGGTGCGCCGTCTCCGTCGCCGTCGACGACGCTGCCGAGCACCGGCGGTGCGGCGGCGGGTGTGTCGAGCGCGGGGCTGTCGGCCGATGGGCGCATCGAGCGCGGCGCGTCGTTCACGGTGACCCTCACCGGGCTGGGCGCGCGCGAACAGGTGGTCGCCACGCTGAACAGCGATCCGATCGTCATCACCGGCATCCCGGCCGCTGATGCCGCGGGCCGCGTGACGTTCACCGTGACCGTGCCGTCGACGCTCCCGCTGGGTACTCACCACCTCATCGTGTTGGGTGCCGACGGACGGGTCGTGCTGAACCTTCCGCTGCAGGTGGTCGGCGAAGGCACACTCGCCACCACGGGCGCCGAGCTCCCCTGGGGTCTCGCGCTCGGCGGAGCGTTCCTGCTCGCGGCCGGCCTGCTGCTCGCGATGACACGTCGTCGTCGGAGCCTCATGGGCTGATCGCTCGCACCCGAGGCCCCGGCCCCGCTTCGGCGGGTGTCCGGGGCCTCGTGCGTGCCTGCGCGCACGTCGGGTCCGGCGCCGCACCGACTGCTTAGGCTGAAGACCATGGCGACGACGGTGGTGATGGTGCACGGCATCCGTACCTCGGCGACGATGTGGCGCGCGCAGGTCGAGCATCTGCACGGCCGCGGCATCGACGCGGTCGCGCTCGATCTCCCGGGCCACGGTGCGCGGATGGGCGAGCCCTTCACGCTCGACGGCGCATTCGCGACGATCGACGGCGCGGTGCGCGATGCCGCCACACGCGGTCGTGTGCTGCTCGTCGGCCACTCCATGGGCGGTCTCGTGTCCATCGAGTACGTCGGCGCGGCGGAGCGCCCGCCGGTCGACGCGTTCATCGCGGCATCCTGCACCGCGATCCCGCGCGGCGTGGCGCTGCAGACCTATCGCACGCTCGCTCGCGGCTTCGATCGGCTTCCCCGCCGCGGCGCACCGATCGCCGAGTGGGTGCTCGATCGCACGCTGCCCGTCGAGACGAGGGCCGACTTCGGCGCCGGTGGGTATGCGTATGACGCGCAGGACACCGCGCTGCGCAGCCTGTCGGTGCTCGACCTGCTCGCCGCGCTGCGTCGCATCGCGGTGCCGACGTGGTTCGTGAACGGGCAGTTCGATCAGTTGCGCATCAACGAGAGGCTGTTCACGTCTCTGGTGCCCGCCGCGGAGCTCATCGTGGTGCCACGTACCTCGCACCTGGTCACCGCGATGCGTCCGCGGGTCTTCAACGCCGTTGTGGATCTGGCGCTGGCGACGATGGATGCCGGGACTCAGCCCGCACCATCAGGGTCATGAGTCCGCCGAGCACCGACAGCACGGCGCCGCCGAGGAACAGCAGCCAGAACCCCCCGACGGCGGCGACGAGGCCGGCGCCGACGAGCGGTCCCAGCAGCTGCCCCAGGCTCGCCGCAACGGTGACGAAGCCCAGGTCGCGCGCGCTGTCCTCGGCAAACGGCAGGAGGTCGGTGCCGAGTGCGAGCCCGACGGCCATGTATGCGCCGTACCCGACGCCCAGCAGTGCGGCCGCCACGAGGGCGATGTCGAAGGACGGGAACACCGCGAGCAGCAGAGCGGCAGCGCCCTGCACGAAGGCCGCGGCGACCGTCATGCCGCGTCGGCGTCCGGTGCGGTCCGAGATCGCCCCGGCGACGACGGAGGCCACGACGACGAAGACGGTGTAGACGACGATGAGCAGCAGCAGTTCGTCCTGCGCGTCGGCCGGGTCGCGGTGCAGCCCGTAGAGAAGGAAGAACAGCAGCAGGCCGGTACCGAGCGCGTTGCCGATGTTGACGACGAGACGCCCCCACAGCATCCACGCGAAATCGCGGTCCCGGAATGCGGCGAAGCGCTCCGCGGCGGAGAGACGGGTGCGTGCGGTGGCGGAAGCGGCGGGTGCGGGCGGGTCGGGCAGCAGCAGGGCGCCGAGGCCGCCCGCGATCAGCAGGACGCCGCCGAGGACGAGATACCCCGCGATCACGCCCAGGCCGAGAAGGACGATGACCCCCACGCCGACGACGACTCCGAGGGCCTGCGAGGACGAGATCGAGGCGGAAGCGGTGCCGCGCTGCTCGGTGAGCTGGTCGGCGATCATCGCGGTGAACGCTGCGGATGCGACGGCGAGACCGACGGAGACGCCGATCCACGAGATCGCCACCGTCCACGGGCCCGTGGCGAACGCGAGGCCGATCAGCGAGAAGACGCCCAGTACCACTCCCCCGAGCGCCCACGGACGACGCCTGCCGAAGGCGCCGCGGGTGCGATCGCTCATGCCGCCGGCGAGTGGGCCGGCGATGACACCCGCGAGGCCGCCGGCTGCCAGAACCGTCCCCGAGGACACCACTCCCGAGATCCACCGGTCGGCGTCGCCGGGGGTGTTCAGCTGCAGCGGGATGAGCAGCTGCAGCGGGGTCAGCTGGGCTGTCCAGATCGCCAGCCACGCGAGGGTGAACAGTGTGAACCATGCGGCACCGGCGCGTCGGGGCGCGTTCCGGGTGCTCGGGTCTGGCGAGGCGGCAGTCACGGCGACTCCTTCGTCGGCGGGCCTCGTCGATGAGGCCGAACGAGCCGATCATGCCGCACGCCCGGCGCCGGAGCCCGCATTGCGGGGGCGGCGCGCGGCGACCTGATAGACTCGGTGATTGGCTTGCGTGTGGGTCCCACCCCGCACGCCGCCGGAGGCGTCCCTCTACCGCTACCCCGGCACATCCATCGAAAACCGAACGAAAGAGCCGTCGAACGTGGCGAACATCAAGTCGCAGATCAAGCGCAACAAGACCAACGAGAAGGCGCGCGAGCGCAACAAGGCCGTCAAGAGCGAGCTGAAGACCGAGGTGCGTCGCACCCGCGAGGCGATCGCCGCCGGCGACAAGGCCGCTGCCGAGAAGGCGCTCGCGAAGGCGTCCAAGAAGCTCGACAAGGCCGTGAGCAAGGGCGTCATCCACGAGAACCAGGCCGCGAACCGCAAGTCGTCGATCGCGAAGCAGGTCGCCGCTCTCTGAGCCGCGTCCACATCATCGAAGGCCCGTCCCCGCATCCGCGGCGGCGGGCCTTCGTCGTCGGTGGGCACGGTGCACGCGCGTGAGCGAGCGCGTGTTCGTCGGTCCTGTCTGGTCGTTCATTCGTGACGGATGCGACCAGACGGGACGGATGAGCGCGGGGTCGGATGCGCCGCAGAGTGACGGATGCGGCATCCCCCGCGCTCAGGCGCCGTAGGGGGCGCGGGTGGCGATGATCGTGATGAGGCGCTCCACGGCGAAGACGGGATCGCGTGAGGCGCCTTTGACCTCGGCATCCGCCCGCGCCGCCGCCTGGATGGCGAGGCCGAGGCTCGCCTCGTTCCACCCCGTGAGGTCACGACGGGCGCGATCGACCTGCCAGTCCTTCATGCCGAGTCGAGCCGCGAGTGACGCGGACGACTCTCGGATGCCGGCGACGCGCGCCATCGTTCGCAGCTTCGAGGCGATCGCGGCAACGAGCGGCACCGGATCGGCGCCGCTGGCGAGGGCGTGGCGAAGAGCCACGAGAGCATCGCCGTAGCGGCCGGCGATGGCGGTGTCGGCGACCGTGAACGCCGAGGTCTCCACGCGGCCGCCGTAATACCGCTCGACGATCTGCTCGGTGATGTCGCCGGGCACGTCGGAGATGAGCTGCTGGCAGGCCGCGGCGAGCTCGGTGAGGTCGTCGGAGAATGCGCCCACGAGCGCGCGGAGAGCAACCGGCGCGATCTTCTTGCGCGCCGTCTGGAACTCCCCGGCTGCGAAGTCGAAGCGGTCGGAGTCGCGCTTGACGGCCGGGCATGCGATCTCGATGCCGCCACCGGTACCGGATCGGATCGCATCGAGCAGCTTCTTGCCGCGCACGCTGGAGCCGGTGTGGCGGAGTACGACCGTGGCGCCGTCCTGGGGGGCCTCGATGTAGGCGAGGGCCTCGGTCAGGAAAGCGTCGGAGCACTTCTCGACGCCTCCGACGCGCACGAGCCGCGGCTCGCCGAACAGCGACGGCGACGTGAGGGTCAGCAGGCTTCCGGAGGTGTAGTCGTCGGCCCGCAGGTCGGAGACCTCAAGGCTCGCATCCTCCGCGCGGAGGAACTCGCGGATGCCGGCGGTCGCCCGCTCCGCGCAGACGTCCTCCGGTCCCGACACCAGAACAACGGGGGCCGGCTGCGGCGACCGCCAGGAGATCTGCGGGATCGCCGACGCGGTGCGCGCGCCTCCACGAGAGGCGGGACGACGCGGCGCGGTAGGCATGAACACCAGCCTACCGACGGCTCGCGACACCGAGGCAGCGCCCGGCGGCAGCTCACGGAGATCCCTTCTCGTGCCACAGCCGCACACTCGACGCTTCCGTCCACAGCATGAGGAGACCTTCCACGTCGGTGCGGGCCAGCCGCGCACCCAAGGACTCGAGCATCGCGAGGGTCTCGCTTCGCGGATGCCCGTAGGTGTTCGCTCCGACCGAGATCAACGCCACCGCGGCACGGAGCCGTCCGTACAGCCGCGGTTCCTGGTCGGCGCTGCCGTGGTGCGAGACCTTCACGATCGTGTAGGCGGCGCGCAGGGATGCCGTCGCCATCAGGCGCCGCTGACCCTCGGCAGAGAGGTCACCCAGCATCAGCATCGGAGGCACGGTCGGGCCGGCGATGTCGATCACGACGCTGCCGTCGTTTCCTGCAGCGGTGCGCGGCGGCGGCCACAGCACGCGCCAGCGGGCATCGCCGAGGGTGCCGGTCATCCCCGCATCGGCACGGACGAGGCGGGCTCCCGCTTCGCTCAACCGGGCCAGTGTGCGTTCGTCGTCGGGCGCTCCTGTCGGCCCGTGCAGAACGGTGTCGACCCGGCCGGCGACCGCGCGCGCTCCTCCGTCGTGGTCGTGGTCGAAATGGGTGAGGACCAGAAGGTCCACCCGGTCCACGCCGAGCGTCTCCAGGCAGCTCGTGAGCGCCTGCGGATCGGGGCCGGTATCCACCAGCGCGACGCGACCGGCGGCGCGGATCGCGATCGCGTCGCCCTGGCCGACGTCGCACACCGCGATCGACCAGGCGACGGGAAGGCGGGCGCGAAGTCCGACCTGCGCGGCGGGGCCGGTTGCGGCCACGACGACCGCGGTGACAGCCAGGACCACGACCGCGGCGACCCGAGCCGGTGGGGGTGTGCGCAGCAGCAGGACGACCACGGCCGCGCTGGCAAGGCTCAGGGCGGCGAGACCCCCGACGCCCTCGGGCCACCAGATCGCGCTGCCCGGCAGGGCACTGAGTGTCGTGGCGGTGGCGGCGATCCAGGCGGCCGGCACCCAGGCGAGCGCCGCGAGCCCCGCACCCAGGAGGGGGATGCCGGCGCACAGGCAGGCGGCGAGCCCCAGAACGGTGCCCACCGGCGCGGCCGGCGCGGCGAGCATGTTCGCCGCCACACCGTAGATCGACACCTGGGGCGAGATCAGCACGATGATGGGGCCGCACGCGAGCTGAGCGGACAGCGGCACGGCGACGAAAAGGGCGAGTGTGCGCGGCATCCACCGCGAGAGGCCATCTGCGAGGGGCCCGGCGAGGACGAGAAGCGCGGCGGTGGCGGCGACCGAGAGGGCGAACCCGATCGAGCGCGACAGCCACGGGTCGAGCAGGAGCAGGAGGACGATGGATGCCGTCAGCAAGGAGAGCCCCGCCCCGGTGCGGCCCAGCAGCAGGCCCAGCATGGCGATGGCGGCCATCGTCGCCGCGCGGATGACGCTCGGCTCCGGCGAGACGAGGATCACGAACGCGACGAGGGTGCCGAGGCCTGCGATCACCCGGAGGGCGCGGCGCGCTCCGCACAGGGCCGCCAGCGCGAAGGCGATCCCGACGACCAGGGCGCAGTTGGCCCCGCTCACGGCAGTGAGGTGCGACAGCGAAGAGGACTTCATCGCCGCATCGAGCCCGTCCGAGACTCCCGAGGTGTCGCCGACCGCGAGACCCGCGATGAGGCCGCCGCCGGGATCGGGGAGCCCGGTCGTGACGGCGCTCAGTCCGTGGCGCAGGAGCGAGGCGAGAGCGAACACTCCCGTCGGTGCGGCGATGAGCGTCGGCGTCGCGGACGCGTCGACGACGAGGACGGCCCGTTCGCCGGGGCCCGCGGCCCATGCCGTTCCGGTCAGGCTCACGCGGGCGCCGAGATCGAGTCCCGGCGGGATGTCGCCGGTGCGTACGAGCACCGGCACCGGTGTCGTGATCGTGGTTTCTCCGTAGGCGAGCCGCTGCAGCACGGCGTCGAATCGCCAGCCGGCCGCGCCGCGTTCGATCTTGCCGACCGCGACGACGTCGACCGTCAGCGCACGGCCCCCGGCGATCTCGGCCGCCGCAACGGCTCCGCGAGCAGGCAGCGCGGAGGCGACGTGCGAGGCGACCCCCGCCGCGACGGCCAGGACGATGGCGACCAGGGCGAGCGCAGGAGCGATGCGCCCCGCCCGGAACGCAGCGGAGCGTCGCCGCCGGTGCACCAGCGCGAGGACGACCACGAGTGCGCTCGCCCAGAGCAGCGCGGACGCGGATGCCGCGGCATCCGCCGTGCCGGTGACGACCCCGGCGGTCACCCACGCACCGGCGGCGACGGGCACGAGGCGCACGTCCCGGCGTCGCAGGGAGCGGCCGCCCCGGCCGGCTCGGGTCGGCTGAGGTGTCGTCGCTGCGGTGCCGGTCACACCGTCACCAGGTCGCGGAGGCCGGCGAGCATCTTCTCGCCGATGCCGGGAACCGACAGCAGATCGTCGACGCTGGTGAACCGGCCGTTCTCCTCGCGCCACGCGATGATGCGCTCTGCGATCGCGGGTCCGACGCGCGGAAGCGTGTCGAGGGCGGCGACGTCGGCGGTGTTGAGGTTCACGCGTCCGTCACCGCTGACGGGTGCGCCGGTGGACGACGCCTCCCCCACCTCCGGCACCTGCACCTGCTCGCCGTCTACGAGAGGTCGCGCCAGATTGACCGCCGTGCGATCGGCGGTGTCCGTGAACCCGCCCGCCGCGGAGACCACATCGACGACGCGCGCTCCGCCGTCGAGGCGGTAGAGCCCGGGGCGCTCCACGGCACCCGACACGTGCACGTAGAGCGCTGCGGCCGAGATCTCGACGGGCGCCACCGCGACGCCGGTGTCGGCGGTGGCCACCGAGCGGACGAATCCCACCGCGACCGCGATCGCCGCGGCGGCCAGCACCAGCACCAGGGCCGCACCGGTGCCGACGCGCCGCCGACGCGCGCGATGCGCGTCGGCGGCGGTGCGCGGTGCGTGATCGATGCCGGGCGGACTCACCTCCACACCGTGCCATCGGCGCACCGCCAGGCTCAGCGCCCGCGCGGCATCCGTGGACGAGCGGCCGCCGCCGCCCTCATGGGGAGGAGACTACGCGGTGGTGAAGCTGACGACCTTGGGAGCGCGGACGACGACGCGCGCGATCTCGCGTCCGACGAGTGAGCGCACGACCTTCTCGTCCGCGCGCGCCAGCGCCTCCAGCTCGTCGGCCGAGATGCGCGCCGGCACCGTCAGCGTGCCGCGCACCTTGCCGTCGATCTGCACGACCGCGGTGACCGACTCCTCGACCAGCAGCGTCGGATCGGCCTGACGCCAGGTGGCGAGACCCACGAACGGCTCGTAACCGAGCTGCTCCCACATCTCCTCGGCCGTGTGCGGAGCGAACAGGTCGAGGACCATCGCGATCGCCTCGGCGGCCTCGCGGACGGCAGGGTCGCCCGCCCCGGCGGGGCCGTCGATCGTCTTGCGCGTCGCGTTGACGAGCTCCATCAAGCGGGCGACGACGACGTTGAACTTGGTCTGCTCGATCAGCGCCGGGGCGTCGGCCCACAGACGATGGGTGACACGGCGAAGCGCCTGGTCTCCCTCGGCCCACACGACGTCCGGAGCGCTGGTCACCTCATGCGCGATGCGCCAGGCGCGCGCCAGGAACTTCGCGGCTCCCGTCGTCGAGACATCGCTCCAGTCCTTGTCGTCCTCCACCGGACCGGCGAAGGCGAGCGCGACCCGCAGGGCGTCGGCACCGTGGGCGTTCAGCTCGTCCTGGAAGAGCACGAGGTTGCCCTTGCTCTTGCTCATCTTGGCGCCGTCGAGGATGACCATGCCCTGGTTGATGAGGTGGGAGAACGGCTCGGTGAACTCGACGAGGCCCATATCGAACAGCGCCTTCGTGATGAAGCGCGCGTACAGCAGGTGCAGGATGGCGTGCTCGACGCCGCCGATGTAGAAGTCCACCGGACCCCATCGGTCGGCGTCCTTCGAGGAGAACGCCTTCGTCGTGTCGCCCGGTGACAGGAACCGCAGGAAGTACCAGGAGCTGTCGACGAACGTGTCCATCGTGTCGGGGTCGCGCAGGGCCGGCTCGCCCGTCTCGGGGTCGACGGTCTCCACCCATCCGGTCGCGGCGCCCAGCGGAGAAGAGCCCTTCGGCGTCAGGTCGAGGCCCTCCATGGCCGGCAGCTCGACGGGCAGCTGCTCGTCCGGCACGGGCACGATGCGCCCATCGGCGGTGTGCACCATCGGGATCGGCGTGCCCCAGTAGCGCTGGCGTGAGATGAGCCAGTCGCGGAGGCGATAGGTCTTCGCGGCGCGACCGGTTCCGGCGGCCTCGAGCTGCTCGATGGCCCGGGCGATGGCGTTGCGCTTGCTCAGTCCGTCGAGGGGGCCGGAGTTCATCATCCGGCCGTCGCCCGTGAGCGCCACGCCGGTCTTCGCCGGGTCGATCTCGTCGATGCCCGGAGCACCCGGATCGATCGGCACGCCCTCGGCATCCAGTTCGATCACCGGGATCGCGCCGGTCACGGGGGCTGTCGTGTCGACGACCACCTTGACGGGCAGATCGAACGCACGGGCGAAGTCGAGGTCGCGCTGATCGTGGGCGGGAACCGCCATGACGGCGCCGTGGCCGTAGCCGGCGAGAACGTAGTCCGCGGCCCAGATGGGCAGCCGCTCCCCCGTGACCGGGTTGACCGCGTACCGCTCCAGGAACACGCCGGTCTTCGGGCGGTCGGCGGTCTGCCGGTCGATCTCGCTCGTCTTCTGCACGGTGTCGAGGTAGTCCTGGAAGCGCATGCGTGCCTCCGGGGATGCCGAGGCTACGAGCTCCGCGGCGAGGTCGGAGTCCGGGGCGACGACCATGAACGTCGCGCCGTAGAGGGTGTCGGGGCGCGTCGAGAACACGGTGATCTTGTCGGCGCGGCCTTCGATCTCGAAGTCGATGTCGGCGCCGACGGAGCGTCCGATCCAGTTGCGCTGCATCTGCAGCACCTTGTGCGGCCAGAAGCCCTCGAGCTGATTCAGGTCGTCGAGCAAGCGGTCGGCGTACTCAGTGATGCGGAAGAACCACTGGGTGAGCTTCTTCTTGACGACCACGGCGCCGCTGCGCTCCGATGTCCCGTCGGGCAGCACCTGCTCGTTGGCGAGCACGGTCTGGTCGACCGGGTCCCAGTTGACGAGCGCATCCTTGCGGTACGCGAGGCCCTTCTCATAGAGCCGCTGGAAGAGCCACTGGTTCCAGCGGTAGTACTCCGGGTCGGAGGTGTGCAATACGCGCGACCAGTCGAACGAGACGCCGTACTGCTGCATGCTGGAGCGCTGCTGCGCGATGTTGCCGTAGGTCCAGCCGCGCGGCTCGACGCCGCGCTTGATGGCGGCGTTCTCGGCGGGCAGGCCGAAGCTGTCCCAGCCGATCGGGTTGAGCACGTTGTACCCGCGGTGACGCCAGAAGCGCGCGACGATGTCGGAGTAGAGGTAGTTCTCCGCGTGCCCCATGTGCAGGTCGCCCGACGGGTAGGGGAACATCGCGAGCACGTACTTCCGCGGGCGGGTGTCGTCTTCACCGCCGGCGCGGAACGGGTCCTTCTCGGCCCAGATGCGCTGCCACTTCTCCTGCACGGCGTGCACGTCGTACGGTCCGTTCTCGGCGGCGGTGGCGATGTCTGTGGGGCTGCTCATGGGAAGGGGAAGACCAATCTGAAAGCTCGGGAACGCACGAGAGGCGTCCTTCCAGGTTAGCGGACCCGTCCTACCATCCCGGCGGCAGATTCGCACCCAGTGCGGCGAGGGGGCCCCGGGCTTTGAGCCCGACCTCGGCGACCTCCTCTTCGGGATCGGAGAGCCAGGTGATGCCGCCGCCGGCACCGACGTATGCGCCGTGCGGTCGCAGCACGATCGATCGGATCGTCATCGCCAGGTCGGCGCGACCGTCGGTTCCGACCCAGCCGAAGCACCCCGCGTAGATGCCCCGGCCTGCCCCCTCCAGCGCGGACAGGATCGTCATCGCCGACAGCTTCGGTGCCCCCGTCATGCTCCCCGCAGGGAAGGTGGCGTCCAGCAGGTGTCCGAGGGTGGCGTCGGGCAGGAGCTGGCCCGCGACGGTGCTGACCAACTGGTGGACCGCCGTATACGACTCCACCTCGAGCAGACGTTCGGCGCGGACCGTCCCCGGCCGGCACACCCGCTGCAGGTCGTTGCGCATCAGGTCGACGATCATGACGTTCTCGGCCCGCTCCTTCACACTGTCGACGAGCGCGCGACGCAGCGCGGCGTCATCGTCGGCGTCGCGGCCGCGCGGCCGGGTGCCTTTGATCGGGTGCGTGCGCACCACGCCGTCGGTGACCTCGAGGAAGCGCTCGGGACTCGCGCTGAGCAACGCGGTGTCGCCGCTGCGGATGATCCCACCGTGGTGTGCGGGCAGCGCGTCGCGCAGCGCGAGATAGGTGGAGACGGGATCGAAGGGTGTGGATGCCGCGACCGTGAACCGCGTCGTCAGGCAGAGCTGGTAGGCGTCGCCGGCCCGGATCGCGTCTCGGCACTGCGCGATGAGCGCCCGATACTCCTCCGGCGTCTGGCGGGCGGATGCGATGGGGACCGCCTGGCGTGTGGCAGCGGGGCGGCGTGACGCCACACGCGAAGCCGACGACCGTGCGCCCTCCACCGCGTCGGCGAGGGCCTCGCCGCGGTCGGCGGGCGCGGCGATCCACACCTCACGGGCGGCGTGGTCGAAGACGACGAACCACTCGATCCGCAGCCACAGCTCCTGCGGTCCGTCGGCGTCGTCGATGCGCGCGGGCGCGCCGACGGCCGCGGCCGCCGCATCGAAACCCCACCACCCCACCCAGCCGCCCTGCAGCGGACCCGGCACTACCGCCGGCTGCCGCGCGTCCGCCACGAGAGGAAGGTCGCGGGGTGCTGCGTCGGGAGCGCCCACGCCCATCCAGCTGAATCCTGCCGTCGCAGCCGGCCCGGCATCCAGCCAGAACGCATGCTCGTCGTCGCACAGGATCGTCGCGAAGACGACGGCTGGATCGACCCAGTCGTGCCGGCGGGCGACGAGGCTGGAGCTCATCGCTCCAGGCTAGCCGTGACGTTCGGTCGCCGACGGCGAATGCACAGCGTGCACACACCTTCACCCGCCATAGGCTGGAGCCGTGAACGAGTTCCTCTCATGGCTGCTCGATGCCGTGCAGAGTGTGGATCCCGTCCTGCGCACGGTGCTCGCGGGCGTCGCCATCATGCTGGAGACGAGCGTTCTGGTCGGCCTGATCGTGCCCGGAGACACCGTCGTCATCGTCGCTGCCACGGCCGTCGGATCGGTCGCCGAAGCCGTCGTGCTCATTGTGGTCGTGATCGTGGGTGCACTCATCGGAGAGAGCGTCGGATTCTGGCTCGGTCGGTGGCTCGGCCCCCGCATCCGCTTTTCGCGTCTCGGACGTCGGATCGGCGAAGACAACTGGACTCGCGCCGAGCTCTACCTGCGACGGCGCGGCGGACCGGCCATCTTTCTCTCCCGCTTTCTGCCGGTTCTGCATTCCCTCGTGCCTTTGACGGTGGGGATGAGCGGGTTCTCCTATCGCCGCTTCCTCGCGTGGACCGCGCCGGCCTGCACGGTGTGGGCCGTGGCCTACGTGAGCGTGGCGGCAGCGGCGGCGGGCACCTACCGAGAGTTGGCCGACCGTCTGCACACCGCGGGGTACTTCTTCGTCGGGGCGATCATCGTCTTCCTCTTTCTCGCCTACGTCGCCAAGCGCGTGATCGTGGCACGCGAGGCGCGCCATATGCGACTGGACGACGAGGCTCCCGGCACGAAGCGCACGGACGGCATGGGAGACTGAAACGATGGCCGCCGAACCCGCACCGCGCGTGAAGGTGCTCTGGATCGCCCGACTGGAGTACCGGTTCCATGCGTGGCGAGAACGTCGGGCCCGCGCCCGTGGGCTGCGCGCCAGTGTGTCTGCGTACCCCGGTTACGGCGGGCGTGTGCTGATCGTCCCTCCCGTCCGCGCGCGTCGTCGACGTGGCGACGACGGCGGCGTCCGTGGTTGGCGCAGCTTCGCTGCCGTTCCCGTCGGTTATGCGACCGTGACGGTGAGCGTGGACGGCGTCACACACGAGGTGATCGCCGATCGCGGTGGCGTCATCGATGCCGTGCTGCCGGCCCGACTGCAGCCGGGATGGCAGCCCCTGTCGATGACCGTCGAGGGGTCGGAGCCGTTCGAGACGCGCGTGTTCGTCGTGGGCTCCGATGTCCGCTTCGGCATCGTCTCCGACGTCGATGACACCGTCATGGTGACGGCCCTGCCTCGGCCGCTCATCGCGGCGTGGAACTCCTTCGTCGTGAACGAGCACGCCCGCCAGCCGGTGCCCGGCATGGCCGTGCTGCTCGAGCGTCTCGTGCGCGAGCACCCGGGCGCGCCCATGGTCTACCTCTCCACCGGCGCGTGGAACGTGGCTCCGACGCTCCAGCGCTTTCTCCGTCGTCACCTCTTTCCGCCCGGCGCACTGCTGTTGACCGACTGGGGACCCACGCACGACCGGTGGTTCCGCAGCGGCCGGGCACACAAGGAGGAGAACCTCCGACGCCTCGCGCGCGAGTTCCCCCAAGTGAAATGGGTGCTGATCGGTGACGACGGGCAACACGACGATGCCCTGTACACGGCTTTCACGGGCGCGCACCCCGAGCACGTCACGGCCGTCGCGATCCGTCGGCTCTCGCCGGCGGAGGCGGTGCTGGCCGGAGGACGCACGGCCGTGGACGATCACACCGCCGCCACGGTGCCGTGGGTGACAGGGGACGACGGCGCCGCCCTTCTCGACAGGCTGGCTGAGATCGGTGTCGTGGGCGGCACGGCCGACGGCGTCGGAGGCCCCGCGTAGGCTGGCCGCATGTGCGGTCGATTCGTCGTGGGCAGTTCCGGCTCCGAGCTCGTCGGTGTGCTGAGAGTGGATGTCGTCGGAGATGATCTTCCCCAGCCCTCGTTCAACGTGGCGCCGACCGACCGCGTGGCGATCGTGCTCGACTCCGCGAAGACCGAGCCCCCGACGCGTCGCCTGGAGGCGGCGCGCTGGGGTCTGATCCCCGGGTGGGCAAAGGATGTGGGCATCGGTGCGAAGGCGATCAACGCACGCGCCGAAGAGGTCGAGAACAAGCCGATGTTCCGGCAGGCGCTGATCGCGCGGCGAGCCGTCATCCCGGCATCCGGCTATTACGAGTGGAAGACCGAAGGCGGCGTGAAGACGCCGTACTACATCCACCCGTCTGACGACGAGCCGCTGTTCTTCGCCGGTCTCTACGAGTGGTGGAAAGACCCCGCGAAGGCCGCGGACGACCCCTCACGATGGGTGCTGAGCTTCACGATCATGACAAGGGATGCCGTGGGTCAGCTCGGCTCGATTCACGACCGCATGCCGCTGTTCATCGACGCGGACTACGCCGATGTGTGGCTCGACCCCACCACGGAGAACGTCGGCGATCTGCTGGACGCGACGATCGACGCTGCCCCGGCCCTGGTGGACGGGATGCTGATGCGAGAGGTTGATCGCGCCGTCGGCAACGTGCGCAACAACGGCCCGCAGCTGATCGCGCCGCTCTCGTGACGGACGGCGGGACGGACCCGAAGGTCCGACCCGCCGTATCCGGCAGGATCGTTCGATCCCTACGCGAACTCGATCGTCGCATCCTCGTTGTTGAGCACGATCACCGGAGTGATCGCGGGGTGCCCCGCGCGGCGGATCTTCTCCGCGTCGAAGCGAAGGAGCGGCGTACCGGCCTCGACGGTGTCCCCCGCTGTCACGAGCGTCTCGAAGCCGTCGCCCTTCATGTCGACCGTGTCGATGCCGACGTGGATCAGAAGCTCCGTTCCGTCCGCGAGGGCGAGGCCGATCGCATGTCCCGTCGGGAAGACCGATGCGATGGTGCCACCGGCCGGCGCGACGATGGTGTCTCCGGTGGGGTCGATCGCGAGGCCCGGGCCCATCGTTCCTTGGGTGAACATCGCATCCGGAACCTCGGAAAGTGCGAGCACGCGGCCCGCCACCGGTTGACGAAGCTGCAGGACCGCCGGCGGAACCGACGAATCCAGCCGCTGCTCGGCAGCAGCACCCGCGGCGATCGCGGCGCCGCCCACACCCC
>ERZ778021.1316-NODE-1316-length-30200-cov-62.696036_pt1 | contig 30200 bp, 29 predicted proteins | sample MGYA00375751_ERZ778021 | MGnify/ENA primary metagenome ERZ778021 (study PRJEB29350, sample SAMN05389814) | bioreactor metagenome | isolation source: Thiocyanate stock bioreactor | place: South Africa: University of Cape Town | collected 2013-08-29 ... | reverse complement strand
CATTCAAGTCGTAACCTAAAAACAATCGCACATCTAAGCAGTTGCTGCAATAGCGAAGCAAAGCTCTGTCGCTGTTGATATTGTTCAAATAGCCAACTAATAATATCTTAAAGAAAACTACCGGATCAATGCTTTCCGGTACTTCGACTCCATAATATTTTGCCGTGGCTTTATAGAGAAAATGAAGATCGAGCTGTTGCTGTAGGCTGCGCTAAAAGTTATCTTCCGGCACTAATTTTTCTAAACTCGTATCGTAAAATAGTTGCGGCTCAAAGCGTTTGCGTCCTTGCATACCATTAATACCAAAACACAGCTTTGGTAAGGGCGTTTGTCTCTTGAAGTTTTCCACAGTATCTTAGTTGTGCAACAGGGACATCGGTTTGGCAATATGGCGGGTGATGGATTTCTATTGGACATTTGTGCTAAATTTGAACAGTGTGCTTCGTATGAACTTTAGTGCTGAAAAGCCCCCACTACGCAAAACCGCAAAACGTATAGCCAATGGTAGGACGACACTCCGAACATTGAACAGACGACCAAAACTTAAACAGAAAGCAAACCATTTTGACAATTATACAACGAGTAAGCCTACACTCATTGCCTACCCTTCTGTATTTTTTATTTTTTCCACCACACTTTTTTTAATTCAAATAAGCGAAGCGATTCACGAACACCTCTGAAAGAAAAATTAGCCAAAGTGAGTAATTTTATTCCCATCTCACAAGATTGAGTAAACAGTAAATTAAAACTTTTTTTGAATTTTATTTGCCCAATAAAAAATTAGTTTCTATTTTTGCGAGTGAATACTAACTAACATAAAAATAAATTAGACAAGTATGCAAGAATTTACAGACAGACAAATAGAAATAATGGAAGCGGCTACCAACCGTATTTCAAAATATGGTATTCAGAATTTGACCATCAAAACATTGGCAGAGGATATAGGTTTGTCCGAGCCTGCATTGTACAGACATTTCAAAAGCAAAAATGAAATTTTATTGAGCTTGCTGGAATATTTTAAAAAAGAAATGAAAAATCGTATTCAGTCTATTTCATTTAAACCGACTGATACAAGTGCTGATGAATTAAGAGCAATTTTTAATTCCCAGCTACAAACTTTTACAAACAAACCGGCAATAGTGAGTGTTATTTTTGCAGAAAGCATTTTCCATTTTGATGAAAGTTTGAGTAATAAAGTAGCTGAAATTATGGATATGATGCAAGATTATGTTTCTAAAAACATCAAACAAGGGCAAGAAAAAGGTCAATACAATAAATTGATTGGAGCTTCTACCTTGACCACCATAATTATTGGAGGAATGAGAATGACCGTGCTGAAATGGAAATTATCAGGACATAAATCAAATCTTGTCAAGGACGGGAAAACGGTCTTAGATGGAATATTGAAAATGATTGAAAAAAATTAAAAATTACGAATTAAAAATTAGAAATATGAAGAAAGTTTTTGTTTTAGGAATTAGCATTTTGTTTTTGTGGAGTTGTAATAATACCACCGAAAAATCAACGGAAAAGCAGGCAACAGAAAACCACGAAGAACATCAACACGATGAAAGTTCTGAAGCTATTGAACTCAACAATGGGGAGAAATGGTTGGTGAATGAAGAAATGAAGCCATTTGTGATGAAAGGCGAAGAATTGGTAAATTCTTATATCCAGAATAATCAGACAGATTATAAAACATTAGCTCAACAGGTAAAAGACCAAAACAGCCAGCTCATAAAAAGCTGCACAATGGACGGAAAAAGCCACGATGAACTACATAAATGGCTGCACCCACATCTTGAAATTGTGAAAGCATTAGAAGATGAAGCAGATGCTTCAAAAGCAAATGAAATTGTTTTGCAACTACAACATTCATATCAGCAATATCATCATTATTTTAATTGAAAATTGTAATTTTGTATCCATGAAGCGTACCATTGCCATATTCTTTTTATTCACCTTTCTTTCTGCAAACACCATGTTTGGAGAGGTGATAAAATTGCCGGCATTGATACAACATTATTTGGAGCATGAGGACTTGCAAGGCGATATTTCTTTCATTAATTTTTTAAAAGAACACTATACCAATCCAAGCTCTCATCCCGATATTCCGCATCACCATCACGATAATCTTCCTTTAAAAACACTCACAGCTCATTCAACATCGCTTGTAGTACCTATTCCAACTTTTAATGTAGTTAGTACAGCTTTTATTGAAAGTATTCAATCTGCAATTCCTCTTTATCAGGAAGGGAATTTTATCAATAACTATCTCAGTCAAATCTGGCAACCACCCCGCTTGGGTTAATCATTTTTTATTGAAGGAGGCTAATATGCCTTTCTATTGTTGCGCCTGAATTTCGGGCAAGTTTCAAAATTTAATTTAATGATTAATCCAAAAGTATGCTTAATAAAATCATTGAGTTTTCCGTAAGGAATAAACTCATCATAGGGCTGTTTACGGCTGCCCTTATCATCTTTGGTGTGTATGAAACCACCAAGCTGCCGATTGATGCCGTTCCCGATATTACCAATAATCAGGTTCAAGTCATCACCGTGGCTCCGGCTTTGGGGGCTACCGACATTGAACGATTGGTTACTTTTCCCATCGAACAAGCAAGCAGCAATATTGCCGGTATTCACGAAATCAGGAGCTTTTCCCGCTTTGGCTTGTCCTTAGTTACCATTGTTTTTGACGATAATATAGATGTGTATTGGGCAAGACAACAAGTAAGCGAAAGACTGCAATCCGTAAAAGATGAAATTCCTGATGGTGTCGGAACGCCCGAATTGGGGCCCATTTCTACCGGATTGGGTGAAATTTATCAGTATGTGGTTCGTGCAAAACCGGGTTTTGAAAATAAATATGATGTGACTGAACTACGCACGATTCAGGATTGGATTGTAAGAAGACAATTATTGGGGGTAAAAGGAGTGGCGGAAGTCAGCAGTTTTGGCGGCAAACTAAAGCAGTATGAAATAGCGGTGAATGCTCAAAAGTTACAATCCTTTAATCTCACTATCAATGATATTTTTCAGGCTTTGGAAAACAACAACCAAAACACAGGAGGTGCTTATATTGAAAAAGGGCCGACTGTTTTATTTATCCGAAGTGAGGGCTTAATTGGAAACAAAGAAGACATTGAAAACATAGCCGTAAAATCTACTTCAGATGGGATTCCTGTTTTGCTGAAAGATGTAGCTACATTGAATATCGGTTATGCTACTCGTTTTGGAGCAATGACCTATAACGATGAGGGCGAAGTAGCCGGGGCAGTGGTGATGATGCTGAAAGGTGCGAATAGTAATGATGTCATTAAAAATGTAAAAGAAAGAATTGCACTCATCGAAAAAACATTGCCGGAAGGTGTTGTCATTGAGCCGTTTTTAGATAGAACCAAAATGGTCAACAATGCCATCCATACCATCGAAACCAATTTGGCAGAAGGTGCATTGATAGTCATTTTTGTTTTGGTGCTGTTCTTAGGCAATTTAAGAGCCGGATTGTTGGTAGCATCTGTTATTCCTCTTTCTATGCTCTTTGCCATCATTATGATGAATGTTTTTGGCGTGAGCGGCAATTTGATGAGCTTGGGAGCTTTGGATTTCGGTTTGATTGTAGATGGTGCAGTGATTATTGTCGAAGCCGTTTTGCATCAGTTGCATCACGGTAAAAAATATGAAATCTTGCCCAAAATCAGTCAATCGGAAATGAACAAAGAAGTTCAAAGTTCAGCATCTAAAATGGTGAATAGTGCTGTATTCGGTCAAATAATTATTTTGATTGTTTACTTGCCTATTTTCAGTTTACAAGGTATCGAGGGTAAAATGTTTAAACCGATGGCGCAAACAGTTTCTTTTGCGTTGATTGGGGCTTTTATTCTTTCGCTCACTTATATCCCAATGATGAGTGCCTTGGTATTGAGTAAAAAACTGAAACACAAGCCCAATCTGTCGGACAGAGTGATGGATAAAGTTGCCAACGCACATCAAAGGTTATTGAAAAAGGTAATTCATTTTCCTAAAACAGTCATTGCTTCTGTAGCTGTACTTTTTGTAGTTGCAGTATTTATCCTTTCCAGATTGGGCGGTGAATTTATTCCCTCATTGGAAGAAGGTGATTTTGCAGTGGACACCAGAGTTTTAACCGGAAGTAATTTAAACACCACCATTGAATATACTCAAAAAGCCGCTCATATTTTGAAATCAGAATATCCGGAAGTGGAAAAAGTAGTTACAAAAATCGGAAGCGGAGAAGTGCCTACCGACCCTATGCCGATGGAAGCCAGCGATATGATGGTGATTTTAAAAAACAAAAAAGAATGGACTTCCGCTAAATCATTTCCCGAACTGGCAGAAAAGATGGGTAAATCTTTGGAGGCTGTACCCGGCATCAGCACAGGTTTTCAGTATCCGGTGCAAATGCGTTTTAATGAATTAATGACCGGTGCAAGACAAGATGTGGTTTGTAAGATTTTCGGAGAAGACTTGGATAGTCTCGCACACTACGCCACACAATTAGGCACTATCATCAAAACCGTAAAAGGTGCAGAGGATTTGTACATAGAACCTGTAACCGGAATGTCGCAGGTGGTAGTCAAGTACAACCGAGCCGAAATGGCACAGTTTGGACTGAATATTAAAGAGGTCAATAAAGTGGTGAACACTGCTTTTGCAGGACAAAGTTCAGGTAAGGTTTATGAAGGGGAAAAACGGTTTGATTTGGTCGTTCGGTTGGACGAAAAACAAAGAGAAAACCTGAATGACATTCGCAATCTGCTTGTACCAACGCCCAAAGGCACTCAAATACCTTTGTATCAAGTAGCGGAGGTGGACATCATCACCGGTCCGGCTCAAATACAGAGAGAAGATGCCAAACGAAGAATTGTCATCGGTTTTAATGTGCGGGGTAGAGATGTACAAAGCATCGTGAATGAATTGAGTAAAAAAGCAGAACAGCAACTACAATTTTCACCTGGGTATTACATCACTTATGGAGGAGCTTTTGAAAATTTAAATCAAGCAAAAGACCGCTTAATGATTGCCGTACCGGTATCCTTGGCTTTGATTTTCATATTGTTGTTTTTTGCGTTCCATTCCATTAAAGAAAGTTTATTGATTTATACTGCTATTCCGCTTTCTGCCATTGGTGGTATTTTTCTGCTGGCACTGCGAGGAATGCCTTTCAGCATCAGTGCCGGCATTGGATTTATTGCTTTGTTTGGCGTTGCAGTTTTAAATGGAATTGTGTTGATAGCAGAATTTAATCGCCTTAAAAAATCAGGAGAACAAGATTTAGAAAAAGTAGTTCTAAACGGCACAAAAACCAGATTACGACCGGTATTGATGACCGCCTTTGTGGCATCATTAGGTTTTTTACCAATGGCATTGAGTAAAGGTGCTGGAGCCGAAGTGCAAAAACCTTTGGCAACGGTGGTGATTGGCGGATTGTTGATTGCTACTTTCCTAACGCTGTTCGTTTTGCCTACCCTATTTATTCAGTTTGAAAAAATCAATTTCAAGAAAATTAAAATGTCTAAAAAATCAATTGCAACGCTCATTGTTTTGTTGTTCCAAATTCCACTTTTTGCACAAAATATTTCATTAGAGCAGGCTTTGGAAATGGCAGATAAAAACAATCTTTCCATCAAAAGCAATGAGCTGTTAGAAAGCTATCAGGATAAGAAGAAAGCATCTTATCTCAATATTCCGCAAACCAATCTCACAACAGAATTAGGTCAAATTAACACGGCTACATTTGATAATAAATTTGGGCTTACACAAAATATCAATTTTCCTACGGTTTACAGCAATCAAAAAAAAGTATTGGAACAGGAATGGCAAAAAGCAATTACTCAGACAAAGCTTTCCAAAATAGAAACAAGAAAATTGGTTACACAGGTTTTTTATCAGATTTTATTGTTAAATGAACAGAAGACTATTCTTAGCAGAACCGATACGCTCTATGCGGAATTTTTAGAAAAAAGCAAATTGCGGTTTGAAAAAGGGGCTGGAAATATCTTGGAAAAAACGACTGCCGAAATTCAATTTGAGAATATTTCCAATCAATTAAAATGGTTGGAAAGTGAAATTGACCTGGCGAAAATTCAGTTGCAATGGTTGTTACATTCAGATATTAAATACAACCCGATGGCAGCTGATTTTATCATTGATTTGGGGCTATTGACCAATGAAATTTTTATTGAAAATCATCCTATAATTCAACTGTCAAATCAAGAAATAGAACAATCAAAACTTCAGGTACGATTGGAAAAATCGAAACTTCTGCCCGATTTATCGCTTTCTTATTACAACCAAAGTTTTAGAGATATTGACGCACACCGTTATAATGTGGTTGCCATTGGCATTGGCATTCCCATTTTTGCAAGCGGACAAAAAGCCAACATAAAAGCCGAACAACAAAAAATTGCATTTTACGAAAACGAGCAACAGGTCAAAAAGGCACAGTTAGAAACGGAATATCGGTCGGCTTTGAATGCCTATCAAACCCAAAAATCCATTGTTGAGAATTTTCAAAACAAGCAACTGCCACAAGCGGAACAGATTTTCAAAACGGCAAAAGAGCAATTTGCCAATGGAGAAATCAACTATTTGGATTGGGTGCTTTTGAATAATCAGGCGGCACAAATTCAAACCAACTATTATCAGGCTGTAGCCCAGTTAAATCAAACAGTCATCACTATTCTTTATCTCATTTCAAAATAAAATAACAATGAAAAATATAATTATCGTTCTATTGAGTTTAGTTGTTTTTGGGTGTAAAAACAGCCAACAAGAACAAGAAAAACAGCCCAATTCAGTCAATGAAAATCTCATTTCATTGACCAAAGAGCAACTTCAAAATTTTCAATTAAGTACCACGGAGTTGCAAGAAAAAAATATCCATCACACGCTGAAACTGAATGGCACCATAGATGTGCCACCACAAAATTTAGTTTCTGTCAGCAGTGCTTTAGGAGGCAGGGTACAATCCACCAAACTATTGCCCGGGATGCATTTTAGAAAAGGCGAAATATTGGTCACATTAGAAGACAATCAATATATCCAGTTACAGCAAGATTATCTGACCACAAAAGCACAATTGCAAAATGCAAGAGAAGAATACAACCGCCAAAAAGAGCTTAATCAGAGCAAAGCAAGCAGTGATAAAGTTTTCCAACAAGCACAGGCAGATTATCGGATTTTGGAAGCTTCACTGGCTGCGTTGGAACAAAAACTACAACTCATTCATATCAATCCCAATCAGATAAGCGTCAATAATATCAAGCGAACATCTAATATTTACGCCCCTTTTGATGGATATGTAACCAAAGTAATGGTCAATATTGGTAAGTATGTGAGTCCCTCAGATGTGTTATTTGAATTGGTAGATCCAAGAGATATTCATTTGAATTTGAAAGTTTTTGAAAAAGATTGGGATAAAATTCAAATCGGAATGCCGGTGGTGAGTTACACCAATAACCAACCCGATAAAAAGTATTCCGGAAAAATTATTCTTATTGGTAAAAACATATCAGAAGACAGAGCTGTTGAGGTGCACGCCCATTTTGACAACTATGATGCTCGTTTAATTCCGGGAATGTATATGAATGCGGAAATCGAAATTCCTGAAACACAAAATTTAGCACTGCCCGATGAATGTATCGTTTCTTTTGAAGGGAAGCATTTCGTTTTTAAACAAAAAGATACTGCCAACTTTGAAATGATAGCGGTAGAAGTGGGAAGCAGCGGAGACGGTTTTACGGAAATCCTCAATGCCGATAATTTGAAAAACAGCAAAATCGTTCAACAAGGAGCCTATACCCTATTGATGGCGATGAAAAATAAGGGAGAAGAATAAGCAATAAATATTCAAGTAATTCATCTTAAAAATTCAAAATAATGAAAAAGTCAATTTTAAAAAAAGCTACGATTATGGTAATCGTTCTTTTGGTAGCTATCCAATTCTTTAAAACCAAAGAAAACAAAAGCATTCAGGTATCTGAAAACGCTATTACACAGCATTATGATGTGCCTGAAAATATTCAAAACATTTTAAAAACAAGTTGTTACGATTGTCATTCCAATAACACCAATTATCCTTGGTACAATAAAATTCAACCTATTAATTGGTGGTTGGCAGACCATATAAACGAAGGAAAAGAAGAGTTGAATTTTGATGAGTTCAACGCTTATTCCACCAAAAAGAAATTGCATAAATTAGATGAGGTAATTGAAACCATCAAAGACAACGAAATGCCATTGAAATCTTATACGATCATTCATAGCAATGCAAAGCTTTCTGATAGTGATAAACAAGAAATTGAGGCTTGGGTAAAAAAGATTAAAAGCGAAATTCAATAGCGTTCGATATTAATTCTAAGTCATGAAGTATAATTTCCCCAACCATTTGAAAGGACTTAATAATGATGAAGTACTTACTTCCCAAAAGCTATATGGCTATAACTCAATAAAAGCAAATCATAAAAATTCATGGTACATTCTGCTATTTGACATTCTAAAAGAACCCATGTTGTTATTGCTGATAGCCGTAACTATTATCTATGTGATTGTTGGCAATTATTCCGAAGCACTGTTTATGCTTGGGGCTATCATTGCCGTTTCCGGAATTTCTTTTTACCAGGATAATCGCAGTAAAAAAGCGTTGGAAGCATTAGAAAAACTGAATGAACCACTCAGTACGGTGATTAGAAATTCTAACGCAATACAAATACCTACGCACGAAATTGCAGTGGGTGATTTGTGCATTATTGAGGAAGGAAAAATGGTTAATGCCGATGGGAAAATTGTACACAGCAACGATTTTTCGGTGAATGAAGCATCACTTACCGGAGAAAGTTTTTCGGTTTTTAAAAATCCAGAAACAGACGACAATAAGGTTTACAGTGGCACTTTGGTAGTTTCCGGCTTGGCAGTGTTTGAAGTGGAAAATATCGGTGCGAAAACAAAACTCGGAAAGATCGGTCAGTCCATCCAAAACATTAAAGAAGAAATTTCGCCCTTGCAATTACAAATTACAAAGTTTGTGAAATGGATGGCAGTGATTGGTATTGCTGTTTTCTTAATGGTGTGGGCTTATAGCTTTTGGCAATCAAGAGATATTGTTCAAAGTTTGTTGGCAGGATTAACGCTGGCAATGTCCATTTTACCCGAAGAAATTCCAGTTGCCTTTACCACTTTTATGGCATTGGGTTCCTGGAAATTGATGAAACAAGGCCTTATTATCAAACGAAGTAGCATAGTAGAAACTTTAGGAAGTACCACCGTAATCTGCACCGACAAAACCGGTACGATTACCGAAAATTCAATGAAACTGAAAGCTCTTTTTGATTTTAAATCCAATCAGGTTTTTGATGATACAAGTTTTGATAAATCTGAACTATCGGAGCTCATTCAATTTGCCATGTGGAGCAGCGAACCCTTTCCTTTTGATCCAATGGAAAAAACCTTGCATAAGGTATATGAAGAAACTCAAACATCTGACCAAAGAAAAGATTTTCAAATGGTGCACGAATATCCGTTGGAAGGCAAACCACCGTTGATGACCCATATTTTTGAAAACAATTTGGGAGAAAGAATCATTGCTGCCAAAGGTGCACCGGAAGCTATTCTTGCGGTTTCTATACTTTCTGAAGATGAAAAAGAAAACTTGCGTCAACAAATTCAGAAATTTGGAAAACAAGGTTATCGGGTATTGGGCGTTGCCAAATGTGATTTTAAAGGAAATAATTTTCCTGAAAAACAACAGGAATTCAACTTCGATTTTCTTGGGTTTACAGTGTTTTATGATCCGCCAAAACAAAACATTCAACAGGTTTTCAGAAAAATATATGATGCCGGAATAAAAGTAAAAGTAATTACCGGAGACAATGCCGATACCTCAAATGCCATCGCCCAACAAGCCGGCATCAAAAACAATAGTCCTGCTGTAAATGGTTCTGAAATAACGCAACATTCAGAAGCTGAACTGATGGCACTTTTAAATGAAACCACCTTGTTTACCCGTATGTTTCCGGAGGCTAAACTGTCTGTGGTGAATACCTTAAAACAATCAGGAGAAGTCGTGGCCATGTTGGGTGATGGTGTCAATGACGCACCAGCACTCAAAGCGGCTCATATTGGTGTGGCAATGGGCAACAAAGGAACAGAAATAGCAAAAGCAGCAGCAGCCTTGGTTATCACCAACGATGATTTGGACAAACTCATTATAGGAATAGAAGCAGGCAGAAGAATTTATACCAATATCAAAAAAGCCATTCAGTATATTATTTCCATTCATATTCCTATTATATTGACGGTTTCTCTGCCCTTGTTTTTAGGCTGGATTTATCCTAATATTTTCACCCCGGTACATGTGATATTTTTAGAATTAATCATGGGCCCAACCTGCTCTATCGTTTACGAAAATGAACCCATAGAAAAGAATGCCATGCAGCAAAAGCCACGAAAAATGACAGAAACCTTTTTGAATTGGCGGGAATTAAGCATCAGCATTATTCAGGGATTGATGATAACTGTTGGTGTATTATTCGCTTATCAATTGGCTGTTCAAAATGGAAGCAATGAAGAAACGACAAGAGCGATGGTTTTCACTACACTCTTTTTTGCCAATGTGTTTTTAAGTCTCACCAACCGTTCTTTTACTTATAGTCTTTTTGAAAGTTTTAAAAATAAAAACATCCTGTTTCCATTAATAACTTTGGCAACTCTAATTTTGCTATTCGCCATTTTATACATACCAGTATTTTCAAACTTCTTCCATGTAAGTAGTTTGAATTTAAAAGATTTGGGAATTACAGTACTGATTGCACTGGTGTCTGTATTGTGGTTTGAGTTGTATAAATTGAGGAAGAGAAGGAGTCAATCAAACTTTTAAAAAAAATAGTTTGCACAATCAAAATAATAATTTTACTTTTGTGAGTGAATACTAACTAACTTAATTATAATAGTATGGCAACATTTGAGAAAGAGATAATATTCAATCTGGAAAATTCAATTGAATACACAGATGGAGGTGTTATCAGCAAACAGATAACTAAAAGCAAAGGTGGAAATTTAACCTTGTTTTCTTTTGACAAAGAACAAGGTTTATCTGAGCATAAAACACCTTTTGATGCGATTGTGCAGATTTTGGATGGCGAAGCAGAAATAACGATTGAAGGTAATTTACATAATTTGAAAAAAGGTGATTGTATCATTATGCCTGCAAACATTCCACACGCATTGAAAGCAGTTGAACGCTTTAAAATGTTGCTGACAATGATAAAACAAGAATAAATTAAATACTATTACTATGAACGGTAAAAATAACATCGCAATAGGATTTCTAACAATGGGCTTTTTTATGCTCTATGGATTCCTCTTAATTTATCTCCGTGATTTTGCACCGAACGCTAAAGAATGGGCAGAGTCATACAGCATAGGAAAACATTTTGAGACAAGACTTGCTCATGTACACGGCAACTTATTTGCATTTTTAAATATTTTGATTGGCTACTTATTAATTCAATTTAGAAATAAACTGAAACAAGTAAAAGTGATTTCAGGATTAGCTCTTGCTGGATTACTTATGCCAATAGGAATATTATTGGAAGTGTATTTAGGATTACCTCCAATTTTTGTATTGATAGGTGCGATGTCAATGACTGCATCTGTTATTTGGCTGGGCATTTCATTCTTAAAAACCGATAAAGTAGCTGACTTATAAATTATATTTATGAAAAAATATATCCCATATATATCATCTCTTATTTTAGCAGGCTTCGGTTTACTAACGCTATTCCTTAGTTCTTCCGTAATTTTTGATTGGTTTGGAATACGAGCCAAAGAAGGAAACTATGTTTTGTTTATTGTTTGGGCAAATTTTATCAGTAGTTTGCTTTATCTTATTTCAGCTTATGGTTTTCTGAAAATAAAAAGTTGGACTTTTAAAGCCTTATCGGTAGCAACCGTCATTTTGGTAGTCGCATTGATAGGCTTGTTTATTCATATTTATTCTGGTGGTATCTACGAAACAAAAACTGTTTTCGCAATGCTATTCAGAATTAGTGTTACCATAGCTTTTACGGTTATTGCCTATTTTTCAATCAATAAAAAGAAATAAAAAAATTTATCTCATTATGTTAGTGAATACTCGCAAACTTATACTTAGCTTGATAGTTTTATCAGGCTGGAATGTAGCCCAAGCTCAAGAGGCTTGGACATTAAAACAGTGTATTGATACAGCACAAGTTCATAATAAGACTTTGCAAATCAATCGTAACAATATATCCATCAGTGAACAACGAAAAAAAGAAGCACGAGCTAACCTCATTCCAAAAGTTACTGCCAATGCCGATTACAAGTATTTTATGGAATTACCTACACAGCTAATGCCGATGAATGCACTCAATCCGCAAGCACCCGAAGGGCAATTCAGGGATTTGCAATTTGGTGTTCCGCACAACATCAACGCCAATGTGCAGTTGGCTATGCCTTTGTATAATCCACAGGTTTATGGGGCGATACAAAGCACTCAAATTGTCAAAGAACTTACAGAATTGCAATTTCAAAAGTCGGAAGAACAGGTTTTGTTTGACATTACTACGCTGTATTACAATGCTCAAATCATCGTACATCAATTGGCTTTTTTAGACAGTAATATTGCGAATACCGAAAAGCTACTCAAGAATATGCAACTCTTGAAAGACCAACTTTTGGCAAAAGGTAGCGATGTGAGCAAAGTAAAACTACAAGCCGAGCAACTCAACACTCAAAGGCAAAATGTAAACAACAAACTTATTCAGGTTTTGAATGCACTGAAATTGAATATGGGAATTTCATTGGAGCAAAATATTTCTGTTGTTTCTGAAATTCAACAAGAAGTTTCTTTAGAAAGTAATACAAGAAATGTATTGGATTTAAAAATTATCCAAAAACAAAATCAACTGCTTCATAGTGATTTAAAAACATTGAACCAATCAAGATTTTTGCCTTCGTTAAACTTAATAGCTTCTTACGGAACAACTGGTTTTGGTTATGATAAAAAGCCTAACGATTTTCTGAAATTCTACCCGATTGGTTTTGCAGGTGTGCAACTAAGTTACCCTCTTTTTAATGGAACAGTTACACAGAGAAAAATCAATCAAAAGAAATTGGAGATTACCAACAATGAGTTGCAATCAAAATTGATTACGGAAAAGAATGATATGGAAGTTGAAAATGCCATTCGACAGAAAACGATTGCACAATCCACTATCACAAATACCGAAAGTCAAATTGCTTTAGCCAAAACGATTTATGAGCAAACTGTTTTACAACAAAAACAAGGTACAGCAAGTCTTACAGATGTTTTGTTAGCAGACAATGCACTTCGTGAAGCACAACAAAATTACTTGAATGCAGTCATTGATTTTCTGAAAGCAGATTTAGAGTTAAAAAAACTGACAGGAACAATTACATCAATTAAAAATTAAAAATTACGAATTAAAAATAGAGAAAATGAAAAAAATAATTTGGATAATAGCTGGAGTTGCTGTAGTTGGTTTGATGATATTCAAGCTTTTAAGTAACAAAAAAACTACTGAAAACAGAGTATATCAATACGATAAAGAAAAGCCAATTTCGGTAAGTGTTGATACAATCCGACTACAAAATATTGTTGATGCAGGCAACTATACAGGCACTTTTGAGCCGAATAAGGAAACAAAAATAAGCGCAGACATCCAAGGAAAAATCAATGCAGTATTGGTAGATGTTGGAAGCTATGTTTCTAAAGGGCAAACTCTTATTCAGTTGGATAATTCACTATTGAAACTACAATTGCAAACGGTTGAAGTGCAAATTGAGGGATTGGAAGATGATGTAAAACGATACACCATTTTAACGGAAGCCGATGCCGTTCAAGGTGTACAGTTGGAAAAAGCAAGATTAGGTTTGAAATCCGCAAAAATTCAGAGAGCAACTTTGTTAGAGCAAATCAGCAAAACTTCTATTAAAGCACCTTTTAACGGTATTGTAACTGCCAAACTTAATGAAGAAGGCGGTTTTGCAGCACCGGGAGTTCCTTTGTTGCAAATAACAGACATAAGCACTTTACGCTTTACAGTCAATGTTCCCGAAAATGATTTGGTAAAATTCCAAAACAACCAAACTTACAAAATCAATGCAGATGTTTATCCCGACATTTCACTTTCGGGCAAAGTATCAATGATAGGAAGCAAAGCCAATATGGGAAATAGTTTTCCAATACAGTTTCAAGTTGCAAACACCAAAAACCTAAATATCAAATCGGGAATGTTTGGTAAAGTAAGTCTTTCTGAAACCAAACAAGAGCAAGGTATTCTTATTCCCACATCTGCCATTATTGAAGAAAATGGAATTGCAAAAGTGTATCTCATAAAAAACGGAAAAGCTGTATTACAAACGATTACAACTTCTAAAACTATTGGGAATAAAACGCTTGTTTCAAGTGGCTTAAATGAAAATGATATCATCGTTACGAATGGATTTATCAATCTTTTTGACGGAGCAAATGTTTCAATTAAAAATTAAGAAAACTAAAAGTGAAAAACTAAAAACTAAAAATGAAAGATAGAAGTTAAATTAGTGAAAAATAAAATTATATGGAAAAGTCAGTATTGAAAAATAAAAGTTACGAGTTTGCTATTAGAATAGTGAAGTTGTCTAAATTCTTACAAAACGAACAAAAGGAATACATTTTAAGTAAACAAATATTGCGATCTGGAGCTGCAATAGGTGCACTACTTAAAGAAGCCGAGTTTGCTCAAAGTACAGCCGACTTTATTCATAAAATGCACATCTCATTAAAAGAAGCGAATGAAACGGAATATTGGTTGTGTATTTTAAAAGACACAGACTATTTAGAAAACAACCTATTTGAAAGCTTACATTCAGATGCTAAGGAGTTAATAGCAATGTTGGTTTCATCTATAAAAACACTTAAATCGAAAACGAAAAACTGAAAAACGAAAAGATATAAATTAAAAATTAAAAGTAAAAAAGATCTCAACTGTTAGCTTCTCGTTTTTAGCTTTTCACTTAAAAAACTTTTAGTTGTTAGTTTTTAACTATTAACTTAATAAAAATGAACATTACAGAAATATCCATCAAACGCCCATCGTTGATTATCGTGCTTTTCAGCGTGTTTGCCCTGTTGGGAATTATCGGCTACAAGAATTTGAGTTATGAATTAATGCCCGATTTTAATCAACCTGTTGTGGTAATTAAGACAGTCTATCCCGGAGCAGAGCCCAATGAAGTAGAAACTTCGGTTTCTAGAAAAATTGAAGATGCTCTTTCTAATTTGGAGGGTGTAGATTATTTGGTAACGAAATCTTTGCCCAATGCCTCCATCATTATTGCCAATCTAAAATACGGAACGGATTTAGACAAAACAATGCAGGATGCACAGCGCTACATTGACAATATTAAAAAGGATTTACCAAAAGATATTCAAAATCCGGTAATGAGTAAAGTTTCACCAAACGATTTACCGATAATGTCAGTAAGTGCTACAAGCGATTTAAACCCGACTGAATTTTATCAAAAAATGAAGGATGATTATCTGCCTCAAATTCAAAAATTAAAAGGAGTAGCGGAAATTACCATCCTTGGCGGAGAAGAACGAGAAATTCAGGTAAAGGTGGACAAAGATAAATTGAAGCTCTATAAAGTTTCATTGTATCAGGTTGTAGAAGCCATTAATCGTTCGGGAATTGATTTACCTGCCGGAAAAGTTCAAACCGACCAAGAAAACAGTTCGGTGCGTTTAGTGGGGAAATTCAATGACTTGAGTAGCATTCAAAATGTACAAGTTGCAATGCCAATGCCGGGCAGTCCTGTTTATGTGAAAGACATTGCAAATGTGGTGGACGGCATTAAAGAAACAAGCTCTATTAGCAGATACAACGGTAAAAATGGTATCGGGCTTTTAATCAAAAAACAAAGCGATGGTAATGCTGTTGATGTTTCTAAATTAATCAAAGCACAATTTCAAACCATTGAAAAAAACAATGCTTCTAATAACGTAAAATTTGTAGTTACGGACGACAGCACGGATAATACCATTGCTGCTGTAAATTCGGTGGTGTTTGATTTGATTTTGGCGGTTATTTTGGTTTCTATCGTAATGCTATTGTTTTTGAGAAGCTACCGAAATTCTTTGATTGTTGCAGTTGCCATTCCTACTTCATTGATTACTGCTTTTGGAACAATGTGGTTGTTGGGTTATACGCTTAATTTGATGACACTTCTTGCAATGTCTTTAGTGATTGGTGTTTTGGTGGACGATGCCACGGTAGTTTTAGAAAATATTCAACGCCATTTGGATATGGGAAAAGACAAGCGAAAAGCCGCTATGGACGGACGAATGGAAATTGGTTTTTCTGCATTGTCTATTACATTGGTGGATGTGGTGGTGTTCTTACCTATCCTTTTCTTACAGGTTTTTGTTGCCGATATGCTCAAACAATTTTCCGTTGTTATTATTGTAACGGTATTGACGAGTTTGTTAGTCGGGTTTACACTTACACCTTGGTTAGCTTCCCGAATTGGAGAGAAAGAAAACCTCCAACCGACCAATTTTTTCAATCGATTTTTACTTTGGTTTGAACATCAGTTGGATAAATTTATTGCGTGGTATGGCGGTAAATTAGATTGGGTTTTAAAACATAAACTCATTTTTACAGGCTTCGTGATTTTTCTTTTTATTGGAACTGCCGTAATGATGAAACAAGGAATTATTGGAAAAGAACTCATTGCAACGGGCGATCAAGGTAAATTTCGTTTAGGATTAGAATTTGATAAAAATACTTCCATTCAACAAAACAATTTGATTTCAGAAAAAATTGAAACTTACATATTACAACAACCCGAAGTAGCCACTTTGTTCAGTAATGTTGGCGGACCGAGCACAGGGATTGGGAGTTTGGGAGTTGGTTCTGTAAATAAATCTGAATTTACTATTCAATTAAAACCTAAAAAAGAAATCAATCATCTTTCCACCGAAAAGTTTATGACTGATTTGCGTAGGGATTTACAAGAAAAATTCTCAGGTATTAATTATTCGATAAGTGGTTTGGGTTTAATTCCAAAAACAGCACCCATTGAAATTACATTGAGTGGTTCAGAGCTAAATCAGGTAATGCAAACGGCACAAAATTTAAAATCAGTAATTGAAAAAATCCCCGGTGCAGATAATGTTCGCTTATCGGTTGAAGCAGGAAGTCCGGAGTTAAAAATAATACCCGACAGGGATAAAATGCAACGCTTAGGTTTAAATACCGCTTATGTGGGAATGAATTTGCGAACTGCATTTTCGGGGAATGATGATGCAAGTCTAACTGAAAATGGAACAGAATATCCTGTACGAATTTGGTTAGATAAATTCAGCCGTCAAAATTATGATGATATAAATAATTTGAATATTGTCAATCCAATGGGTGTACCGATTGAAGTTTCGCAATTCGCCAATATTGAAAGAGATAATTCGCCCTCATTATTAGAACGAAAAGACCGACAACCAGCCGTTACACTCACTGCCGATGCTTTGGGTCGTCCATCAGGTACGGTTGCCGATGATGTTGTAGCATATATTAAAAACAATCCGCTCCCGAATGGAATTGAAATGACTTGGGGTAGCGATATTAAAAGGCAAAACGACAGTTTCGGAGCGTTGGGTTCTGTTCTTATAATATCATTTATTCTGATTTATCTCATTATGGTAGCGTTGTATGATAGCTATATCTATCCATTTGTAGCCTTATTTGCTATTCCGGTTGCGGCTATCGGTGCGTTTTTAGCCTTGAATTTATCGTTAAGTCATTTAAGTTTATTTGCGTTATTAGGTTTGATTATGTTAATGGGATTAGTAACCAAAAACTCGATTTTAATTGTTGATTTTACCAATCAATTAAAAGCCGAAGGAAAGCCTTATCGCCAAGCCATCATCGAAGCAAGTAAAGGCAGAATGCGACCCATTTTAATGACCACTTTATCAATGGCAATCGGAATGTTGCCGATAGCATTAGCCACTGGAACATCAGCCGAATGGAAAAACGGATTGGCGTGGGTAATTATCGGAGGCTTACTTTCTTCATTGGTATTGACGATATTCTTAGTGCCAATGGTGTATTATGTAGTAGATAGAGTGAAGGAGAAATTTAGCAATAAAAAAACAATTTAAAATGAAACAAATACTTATTGTGCTTTCAGCACTCTTACTCCTTTCTTCATTCTCAAATACAAAAGAAGAATACAGTTTGACAATTAAAGTAGAAAACTTACGCAATTCAAAAGGTGTTTTACAGGTAGCATTATACAACAAAGACGGCTCAATACCAGATGAACAGTACAAAAACTACTACAAACTTCAGACTACAAATATTGAGAGCGGAAATGCCGAAGTTACTTTTAAAAATCTCCCGAAAGGAAGATATGCTATAAACATTTTGCACGATGAAAATAAAAATGGCAAAATTGATAAAGGTTTAATCTTACCCAAAGAAGGAATTGGCTTTTCAAATTATCAATCTATCGGTTTAACTAACCGTCCAAATTATAAAAAAGCAAGTTTTGATTTGTTTCAAGACAAAAAAATTAAAGTGAAAGTGATTTATATGTAAGCCAAGCACAGGTGAAAACACACCCCGAAAAACTCGGAAAGAGCTTTCACCTTTCCAACGCAGATAAAATTGAATAAAAAACCCTTCCCTTTAAAAATAAAAAAATAAACAACCGCACAGATTTATACAGCTTTGAAATGCAGTATTGACAGTGGTTTGCAGGGACAACAAACAAGAACCACTGTCTATAACATCGGTTTTGCATGAGAAAGGGTGAAGTGCTTCGATTGAAACTTTTTCGTAAATTTAAACATTAGTGCTTCGATTGAGGTTTAGTGCTAAAAAATCCCGCCCTTCGCAAAGCGGCAGAACGTTACAGGTAAGCGTAGAGACGAACGCACTTTAAAGATAATTACTAAAATCAAAATAGTTTTTGTTTTATTTTTTTCAACGCTCATTTAGCACATTTGGTTTTTGCCAACGCACAAGCCAATCACAAAAAACCAAAAGAGCTAAATTTCCCCTTCGCTACAAACTCACAAAGACTTTTCTATCGTATCAAACTCAAAGATAAATCCAGTACTTTTTAATTTTTCGTTGCTGACTTTTGAACCTTCTAAAAGCATCACCGCCATTTCGCCAAAGAGCAAACGAATAACAAAAGCAGGTGCGTTGGGTAAGAAGCTTTTCTTTCCGAAAGCTTGCAATAGGGCTTTTGACAAATCGCTCATCGTAATTTGTTCAGTGGCAACGGCATTGAAAATTCCTTTAAGTTGAGTGTTAGAAAGAATAAAATCGTACAATCTCACTAAGTCCCGAATGTCTATCCAAGGAAGATATTGCTTACCTGAACCTAAAGAAACATTTATTCCGAGTTTGGCTAATGGGCTTAGTTTTTTAACCATTCCACCCTCTTTTCCAAGAATAACTCCTTTGCGTAAAATGATTGTCCGAATACCTAAATCGTTAAATTTTAAAGCAGCATCTTCCCATTTCTGACAAACAGAAGCTAAAAAATCGTTTCCGCTTTCAGAAGTTTCTACAAATGTTTTATCCGTTGTTACCGCACCATAAAACCCAACAGCAGAGGATGAAATAAAGGTGTTGATGTTGAATTTATTTTCCGAAATATATTGATACAATACATCAATGGAATTTATGCGACTGTCAATAATTTCCTTCTTTCGTTGTTCTGTCCATCGTTTTTCGCCAATGTTTGCACCGGTCAGATTAATGAGAATTTCTACTCCTTCAAATGCTTTTTTGTCGATGTATTGTCTTTCGATTTCCCATTGAAAAAAGCGAATATTTTTTGATGAATTAGCACTTGGGTTTCGGGTTAAAACATGAATTGAATATCCTTTTTCTACTAAAAAAGGAATGAGCTGTTTTCCAACAAAACCAGTTCCGCCTGCTATTAATATTTTCTTCATTGTCTTTCTTTTACTGCTTCACCATAAATTTTTAAAGCTCTATCTTTTGCAAAACTATGTTCTACTATCGGTTTTGGATATTTTTCAGTTCCAAATTCGGGTAACCATCTTTTGATGTAGTCAAAATTTTTGTCGAATTTTTCGGTTTGCAATGCAGGATTAAACACCCTGAAATAAGGTGCTGCATCGCAACCACAACCTGCTGCCCATTGCCAGTTTCCATTGTTGGCAGACAAATCGTAATCATTCAACTTTTCAGCGAAATACGCTTCGCCCCAACGCCAATCTATCAGCAAATGTTTACACAAAAAACTGGCAACAATCATCCGAACCCGATTGTGCATATAACCTGTTTCGTTGAGCTGTCGCATTCCAGCATCTACAATCGGATAGCCTGTATTTCCAGTACACCACAACTCAAATTCCTGCTCGTCATTCCGCCATTGTATAAAATCGTATTTCGTCTTAAAAGAATGACTGACCACCTTTGGAAAATGATACAAAATCTGCATAAAAAACTCCCGCCAAATCAATTCGCCCAACCAAGTTTGATTGTGTTGTAAAGCAAAATCCACACATTTACGAATACTGATGGTTCCAAATCTTAACGCAACCCCAAATTGAGTTGTTTTTTGAAGTGCTGGAAAATCTCTGTATTTATCATATTCATCAATGATTTTTGCTTCTAATTTTGGCGTTTCAAAATGAAATTCTGTTTTCTTAAATCCAATATCTTTTAAAGAATGAATTTCGGTGAAATCTTGTTTCAAAAAGTGATTAAAATCTGCTTTGTGAATGTGATAATCTTTTTCGGTTAAAATTTCTTTCCATTTTTTAGCATAAGGCGTATAAACCGTATAAGGCGTTCCGTCATTTTTTACAATCTCGTTTTTATCAAAAATCACCTGGTCTTTAAATGCTTTAAAAGGAATGTTTTGGAGTTTGAAAAAGTTGTAAATTTCAGTGTCTCTTTCGATGGCTTGTGGTTCATAATCTCGGTTGCAAAACACCGCTTGAATGTCATACTCTTGGGAAAGTTGTTGAAATGTTTCTAAAGGATTTCCATAAAAAGAACTCAGTTTTGAACGATGATTTTTTAATGCTAAATTGATTGCTGAAAGTGCCTGATGAATGTAATCTACTCGCCTATCACTTTTATTCTCTAACGCATCTAAAATAGCTGTATCAAAAATAAAAATCGGCAATACCGGAAATCCCGAAGCTAAAGCCTGACAAAGACCTGCATTGTCATCCAATCGTAAATCCCTACGAAACCAGAATATGGAAAGTTTAGTTTTCATTCAAATATGGGTTATCGGTTTTATCGTGTTTTACCCAAATCAATTTGGAAGTGTCATAACCGATTTCTTCGGCTATTTTCAAGTACTTTGCTTTTATATTTTCAGGAATGGTTTTTGTGCGTGATAAAATCCACAGATAATCCAAATCTTTTCCGGCAATCAAAGCATATTGGTAATTTTCGTCTAAAGCCACCACATTGTAGCCCGAATAAAAAGGCCCGAAAAAGCTCACTTTTAATGCAGCCACATTTTTATCTCCTCTAAATTTTGCTAATCCATCGGCTTTGCTCCATTTCTTTTTAACGAAATTGTAACCGCTATTCAAGACCATTACATTTCCTTTTTTATCCAATTCATACTGTGCCGAAGTATTGTCTAAATCCTTTTCAAAACGAAAATCAAATCGAGCAATTTCGTACCAAGTACCTAAATAGCGATTGACATCAAAATTCTCGACTGGTTTTGCATTTGTAGGAATAGATGCGCAAGAATTGAATAATAAAATTCCGCAAGCGATAAAAGCAGTTACTATGATTGTTTTTGTTTTCATTTTATCTTATTTTAAAAGTTATCTCATCTATATAGTTTAATGCTCTTTAGTCTTGCTCTGATCAAACTCATTGATAAATTTCAGCATGGTTTTAATTTGTTTTTCGTCTGAATTTTGAGATTTTATTTCTTCAATTATTCTTTTTCTTTCGTCCTCAGTCAAACTTTCAAAAACCTCTAAAACACCTGACTGGGAAAAAGTTTCTAAAATTTCATCCTCAGTAATTTGTTCATTTGAAGTCAACAAATAGAGTGTAATTTTTACTTTGTCGCCACCGGTTTTATTAATTGCTTTTCTGATTATTTCGTTTATGGAAATCAACTTATCTTGTCCTGAAATGGTAAATAGATTGACTTTTTCAAGAGGATAATTGTCAATAGTGCCAGAAGCTTTCAACGAACCCCATTTTCCTATAATGTGCTTTGTATTAGGTATTTGAACATGGTATGTCCACGCACCTTTTCCGGGTTCATACTTCAATTCAAGCTGTTCATCTTTTACTAATAAGTTCATTTTTTACTGTTGATTTTTAAAACAGATTATATTATTTTTAAATACAGAACAACTTATTATTTATGTTTATTTTGCTTTTGATAATTTTTTGAAATAATAAAGCACTAATAAAAATTGAGAGTATCCATAAACTGCATCTTCAATAGGAATGGTAAACATTCGTATTCCCAAAAAATCTTTTGGATTATAATTAACAATCGGATCTTCAATAAAACTACCGGTTAATACCCCATTAACCGGAAAAAAACCAAGCATAAGAAGCATAAAAACCAAAGATGCTTTAGTAAGCCAATCTACTTTAGCAATAAAATGCAAACAGATCAATGTAAGTATCGTAACTATTGTAGTAATGAGGGTGTAAATTTTGTCTGTATGCAATAAGCCGACCACCGACAAAATAATAATGCTTACAAAAACCAATAAATTATTAAAAGCACTTAAGACTTCCCATTTGTAGTATTTATCAATGGTGTAATAGGTAAAAATGCACGAGAACGGAATACAAATAAAGAATAAAATTTCTTCCAAAGGCAGACCAAAAAACGAAATTCCAAGGGTGTAATCTTTATTAAACCACCATACTCCATGAGCCGTAAACCATATATCCCAAGCGATAAAAGGAATGGCTACTAAAATGGCAGCTTTTAGGAATGGACCAAATTGAAGATTGAATTGAATTCTTTTGTCAAAAGATGCTATAAAGCAAATGATGATAGTGAAAAACAATATGAGGGCATAAGTATAAGCCATCATGATTTAGCCGATTTAAAATACATTCTAAAATACTTCAAAGGCACATATAAAAACCCAAAACATTCGCCTTCTTCTTTTCCTAAATGTTTGTGATGCTGCTTGTGTGCTCTGCGAAGTGCTAAAAAATAAGCGTTTTTAGTGTGTGTGAAAAACTTTATCCGTTGATGAATAAAAATGTCATGTACAAAAAAATAAGCCATGCCGTAGAGCATAATTCCCAAGCCGATAAAAAACAAATAATTGAAATTTTCTAATGACCCGAAATACATCAACGCAATAGTGGGCAGTGCAAAAATCACAAAAAACCAGTCGTTTTTTTCTAACTCGCCTTTATTGCTATGATCGTGGTGATCTCGGTGTAAAACCCATAAAAAACCGTGCATAATGTACTTGTGAATAAGCCAAGTAGCTCCTTCCATCAGTATAAAAACAAGTATAACAAGTAGTACTTTCATTTTAATTTTTGTTGAATAAGTTTTCTAAAATTTGAAATCGGTAATTAAATATTTTTTCTAATTTCTTTTTTACAAATAAAGCGTGGGCTATATTTCCTAAAACTCCGAAAGGCAATTCATAATCAACTTTATCTATCATGAACACACCTTTTTCGTTGGGTATAAATTCGTGGTGATGGTTCCATAATTTGTAAGGTCCTTTTTCCTGAAAATCCGTAAAACTCTTATTGGTAATTACCGATGTAATCCTTGTTTTCCATTTTAGCGGAATACCAAGCAAAGGCGAAACCGTGTAATCAATTATCATTCCTTCAAATATTTTATTTGTTTTCTGTTCAGATAACACAGTAAATGCCATATCTTTTGGGGTTATTTTTGGCAAATTCATCGGTGATGAAAAAAAATCCCAAGCGGTTTGTAAATCACAATTCAATTGTTGCTCTCTGTATAATTCATGTTTCATAACTAATTACTTTAAGAGTGTTTCAATATTTTTTTGAAGCAAATCTGAATTGATGTTTTTTTTGTTTTTAACAAGAAAATCCTTGTCTTCTTTTAAATGGTTGTTATACCCCAAAAAAGAAGGTGCATTTTTCTGAACCGAAAACCGGATATATCTAATTTCAATATTGACAGGTGCGTTTTTGACTGCTAATTCAATGTTTTTTTTCACCCTTATTAAAAGTTTGCAGTTTGCTTGATGGATTAAATACATGATTTGCCCAAATCGATTGATGACCTCCTAGATATGCTAAATATACAGATGATTTTTCATTGTATTGTTCCAATTTTTCCATCATCTTTTTACTTATATTTTTATCCTGAACCGCTAAATTAAAGTTTGTTTTAACTTCATTCATATCTGAATTGTTCAAAGAAGTTAATAGCATGGAAGTTAGTAGAAATGATATAAGTATTTTCATCATAAAATGGCAGTTTTAAACTGTACATAACTTTTAAATGCCACAAAAATTTTTTGAAGGTTAGAAACACGAACACGACTATTTAAAATTTCTGTGGACGTTCTTCTTTGGATTTTATTAAACAAAGAAATGTAATATTTGTACGCCAAATACACCCCGAATTTAGACGAATTAGGTAGTTTTTTTATTCCAATTAAAGCTTCTTTAAATTCCTCTTCTATCTCTTGTTCAATTTGACATTTTACACAATTATCAAACACGCACATATCTACATTGGGAAAATAAGTTCTGCCTAAAATTTGATAATCGTCTTTTAAATCTCTTAAAAAATTTATTTTCTGAAATGCAGAACCTAATTTCATAGCATACGGTTTTAACTCTTGAAATTTCTCTTTGTTTCCTTCCGTAAAAACCTGTAAACACATCAAACCCACTACTTCGGCAGAACCAAAAATGTATTCATTGTACAATGCTGAATTATAATCTACTTTTTGTAGGTCCATTTCCATGCTATTAAGAAATTGCTCGATAAGAACCGTATCAATTTCATATTTATGCACTGTTTCCTGAAAGGATTGTAAAATGGGATTCAATGAAATCTTTTCTTCTAAGGCGTTTTGAGTTTCTACCTTTAGTCTGCTTAGCAATTTTTCTTTTTCATATTCATGAAAACTATCTACAATTTCGTCAGCTAGTCTCACGAAGCCATAAATAGCATAAATTGCATTTCGGATAGAAGGCTTTAAAGCCAAAATACCTAAGGAAAAACTTGTGCTGTATTTTTGTGTTGTTATCTTACTTACCGAATAAGAAAGTTCGTCAAATAGCTGTTTCATATTACTCAGTTTTAGATTTTGTTACTTCATTTGCTACTATTTTACCCGATATAATAGACGGTGGAACACCTGGGCCTGGAACGGTTAATTGTCCCGTATAAAATAGATTAGTTACTTTTTTATTTCTAATTTTCGGTTTCAAAACCGCAGTTTGTTTGAGGGTATTTGCCAATCCATACGCATTTCCTCCATAGGCGTTGTAATCTTGTAAAAAGTCGTTTACGCAGTAACTTCTTTGATACTCAATTTTTGAAGCCAAACCAATCATTCCAGTATGTATTTCAATTCTGGAAAGCATTTCTGCCAAGTATTTTTCCCGATTTTTTTCATCGTCATTAATACCAATCGCCAAAGGCATCAACAAAAACAGATTTTCTTTTCCTTTAGGGGCAACAATCTTATCTGTTTTAGAAGGACAGCAAGCATAGAACAGTGGTTTTTCCGGCCATTTTTTTTCTCCATAAATACAATCAATATGCTCGTCTAAATCGTTTTCAAAAAATAGTGTGTGGTGTTTGAGGTTCGGAATAGTTTGATTTATACCCAAATAAAATATCAAACTTGACGGTGCAAATGTTCTGCTTTGCCAATATTCTTCGGTATAATTTCTTAATCCTTCCTCTAAAAGTGTTTCGGTGTGATGATAATCTGAAGAAGCGATCACGGTATCAAAAGCTATATTTTCTCCATTTATCTGCAAAGAAGTTATTTTGTTATGGCTCGTATTGATTTTCTCAACCGTTTTATTAAAATGAAAAATTGCTCCTTGTTTTTCTGCAACCTGCTGCATTGCCAATACCAATTGGTAAAATCCGCCTATCGGATAATGCGTGCCTAAAGCGTAGCCGCCATAATTCATCAAACTGTACAATGCTGGAATGTTTTTGGGCGATGCCCCCAAGAAAATCACCGGAAATTCCATCAGCGTTCGTAACTTCTCATCTTTAAAGTAGCTGCCAACATAGCTTCTGAAATTGGTGAGCAAATTTAATTTCAATGCACTTTTCGCAATTTTGGGAGATACAAATTCTAACCAACTGTGGCTAGGTTTTGTAACGAAGTCTTTCATACCTACCTCGTATTTGTACTTTGCCGACTGCATAAATTTTTCTAATTGAACGCCTGCACCTTTTTCTATCGTTTCAAACAGTTTTTTTAAGTCTTCGAAATTTTCAGGAATATTCATTTTCTCATCAGAAAAAATCATTTCAAACTGAGGATTTAAGGAAATTAAATCAAAAAAATCAGAAGTTTTATAGCCGAAATCAGTAAAAAAATCCTCCATAATATCAGGCATCCAATACCAACTTGGTCCCATGTCAAAAACAAAACCTTGCTCTGTGGTAAATTGTCTGGCTCTACCGCCCGGCTGATCGTGTTTTTCAAAAACATGAACTTCATGACCAGCTTTTGCCGCATAAGCAGCAGCCGACAATCCGGAAAATCCCGAACCTATTATGGCAATCTTGTTTTTCATCTTTTGATATTTTTAAGTGCTTCTCTTAGTAAATCCTCCGTATCAATATTTCTATCATAAATTGGTTGATGAAAATCATCGAGCTTATTGAGTAAGCGGATTAATTCCATTTTTTCATTTTGCGATAAATTTCCGGTAACGATGGAAGTAGCTTGTCGTATTTTGTCCATTTGATTCCCCAAGGCTTGAAGACCTGTTTCAGAAATTGAAATAACCTTACTTCGTTTATCCGTTTTAGAATTCCGCTGTTCAATCCAACCTTGATTGATTAAACGATTGATAATCTGCATTCCAACCGGCTTTTCGTGTACGTTTTTTTTTATCAAATCCATTTTTGACATTTCGCCAAATGCTTTGAGATTTATTAGATAAATAAAATCTTCTTGCGTAGAGAAATCCGACCCAACAATTGCCGATTTGGAATAGCTTTTCGCATATCGATTCATGTGAACAATCAATGTATTAATAACACTTTCGGCACTTCTTCCGTTTTCTTTCCCTTCCCAATTCGGCTCATTAACGATAGTGTTATTGTTTGTCGAAATCCAATTTTTAAACCCTTCAACAGATGTGTCATATGATGTGCTCCCCTCATTTTGACTCTCAAATTCCTGAACTAAATCTATTACATCTTTTACCAAACGATAATTCATTTTAACTGATTTTAGAATACAAATATACTATTTACTTTTAATTAAAGTACAAAAATGGACTATTTTTTGAGAAATTAGTTTACTTTTGTACCAGTCAATTGGTTTGTAGTATGAAGAAAATACTTTTAGGATTGGTTTTTCTCTTGATTGTAAATAATATTTTTGCCCAAACAATAGGTACTATCAACGGTGTAGTAAAAGACAAAAACACACAAGAAGTTTTAATTGGAGTTGTGCTTAAATTTGCCGGAAAAGACACAGTAAATACACTATCCGATGAAAACGGAAACTTTTCGGTTCAACTTCCTGTTGGAAAATATAATTTGGAGACTTCGTATATTGGTTACACACCTTTCACGCTTTACAACATTAATTTGACTTCTGGAAATGCTCAAATTTTACAGATAGAATTGGACGAGAAAAGTCAGGAATTACAGGAAGTGGTCATCAATGCTGGAAAATCGGTTAGGGCTTCGGATATGATTACACCTTTGGCTACTCAAAAATTAACAGCCGAAGAAATAAAATCCAACCCTGGTGGAAATTTTGATGTTTCAAAAGTTATTCAAGTATTGCCTGGAGTAGCAGGAGGAACAACACCTAACCGTAACGATATTATTGTGCGTGGTGGCGGCCCGAGTGAGAATGTCTATTATTTGGACGGTATCGAAATCCCTGTTTTAAACCATTTTCAAACACAAGGTGCAAGTGGCGGAGCTACTGGAATTTTGAATGTTTCTTTTATTCAAGATGTACAACTCACTTCATCGGCTTTTAACGCAAAGTATGATAATGCTTTGGCTTCTACGATTGTTATTAAACAACGAAATGGCAATCCTGACAAATTGAGTGGAAACTTTCGTTTGTCGGGAACAGAATTTGCAGCAATGTTAGAAGGTCCATTGGGAAAGAAAACCACATTTATGGCTTCGGCAAGGCGTTCATATCTGCAATTTTTATTCAAATTATTGGATTTACCCATTCGCCCTGACTACTATGATTTTCAATACAAAATCAATCACAAAATCAACAATAAAACCGAATTGACTTTTATAGGAATTGGAGCGATTGACAATTTTAAATTAGCCGTTCCGAAAAAGAGCGATGCCAATACGGAATACATCAATCGGGCAAATCCTTTAATCAATCAATGGAATTATACCGTTGGAGCAACCTTGAAACGATTGGTAAACAATGGTTTTTTTACTATTGCATTAAGCAGAAATATGTTTTTTAATGGTGCTGACCGTTATGAAAACAATGCTTCAAAAAGTGGAAATAAATTGTTTAGTTTGGGAAGTCATGAAACGGAAAATAAACTTCGTTTTGATATGAATAAATTTAAAAACGGTTGGAAATACAGTTATGGTGTAGATGCACAATATGTAAAATACGATGCCGATATTTTCAATACGATAAAAGAAGAAGTAAAGGATAATAACGGAAACGTCATTAGTCCTGCCGTTAGTTTTTCAAGTAATACAGCAATTGAATTTTTCAAATTTGGTGCGTACGGTCAAGTTGCAAAACGATTTTTTGACGATAAATTCTTAGTGTCGGGAGGTCTTCGTGCAGACATTAATACCTATACAAAAAACGGATTAAATCCATTGAGAACGCTTTCTCCAAGGGTTTCATTTTCTTATGCTTTCAACAATCAATGGAATATTTCTGCATCCGTTGGAAGTTATTACAAACTGCCTGTTTACACCATGCTTGGCTATAAAGACAATAATGGCATACTTGCCAATAAAGAGTTGAAATATACCAATTCTATACACTATACTATCGGAACGGAGTTTGTACCGAAAAACGATTTGAGGGTTACTTTTGAAGCATTTTACAAAGATTACAGAAATTATCCAACTTCCTTAACAAACGGAATTTCTTATGCCAATATCGGCACGGATTATTCGGCAGTTGGTAGCGACAAATACGCATCAACAGGACGAGGACGAGTGTATGGAATTGAAGCATACATTCAACAAAAATTGATTAAAAACCTTTTTTATGTAGCCAGTGCTACGCTTTATAAATCGGAATTTTCGGGAACCGATAATCAATTCAGACCTTCCACTTGGGATTATGGGTTTATTGTTTCGGCTACTTTTGGTTACAAATTCAAAAAGAATTGGGATATCGGCTTGAAATACCGAATTGCCGGAGGACAACCGTACACACCTTTTGATATGAACGCTTCAACAGCGATGTATTTTACAACTGGAACAGGAGTTTACGACTATTCACAACTCAACAGCAAGCGACTACCTATTTTCAACCAATTGGATTTGAGAGTAGATAAAAAGTTCAATTTCAAGAAAGTAAGTTTAGATATATTTGTTGATTTCCAAAATATTCTGTTTTATAAAACTCCTTATTTACCCAAATTTACTTTTGAAAGGAATGATGACAATACTGGCTTTAAAACCACAGACGGACAGCCAATAAAAGCAGACGGAAGTAATGCCATTCCATTAATTCTAAATCAGCGGTCGGCAACCATCGTACCTTCTATTGGATTTATTTTTGAGTTTTAAGGAATAATAAACCAGACATACACATTGTCAAGCCACACAAGGCACCGCTCAAAGCCTGTCTCGTCCTGAAATAGGTTTACAATAAAAAGTAACCAAAATGGACAAAAAAGCAATAGACAAAGAGGCTATAATAGCCGAATATTTAACGGGGGATTTAAGTTACCGAAAAATAGGCATCAAGT
>ERZ778021.1315-NODE-1315-length-30219-cov-4.705808_pt1 | contig 30219 bp, 25 predicted proteins | sample MGYA00375751_ERZ778021 | MGnify/ENA primary metagenome ERZ778021 (study PRJEB29350, sample SAMN05389814) | bioreactor metagenome | isolation source: Thiocyanate stock bioreactor | place: South Africa: University of Cape Town | collected 2013-08-29 ... | reverse complement strand
TCACGGCAATCAGAATGTGCTTGATGAATGAATATTCAATTTTCAAAGAACAAACTGTTTAACCGTATAAAACGGAAAACAGGTGAAAGGAAATTTTATCCCTTCACCTATTTCCACACTCAGAGGCTAAAAGTGTAGTGTTATTTTAGAATTTTTTTATTTTTTCTAAAACTTTTTCTTTTGCGATGTCTACACTGAACTTAACAGCTCGCTTTGTACAGCATTCCAGTTTTGCAATTTGTTCATATGTAAATTTTTTATCGTAGTATAAGAGAAATCTACGTTTTTGTATTTTGGGTAATTTAGAAATAGCCAAGTTAAGCTCATAACTTAATCCGATATCAAAGACTATTTCATCAACTTCTTTCTGATAAGAAAGCATTCGTTTATTAATCAATTCATCGGATAGCTCAAATCTTTCTATATGTCTTTGATCTGATCGTTTTAGCCGCTGAACCTCTTTCATGGCGCATTCAATCTCACGATACACTGAGAAAGAAACTTCTATTTCTTGGCTCGAATTTTGACCATCAATAAAAGATACAAAGTAATGTTTATCGTTATTTGTTTTTTCAATGCGAATTTTATAAGGGCTTTTATCATTGAACATGCTGTTTTCCTCCATTTTTTTGAATTTTAAAAATCTAAATTCAAAAAAAATGGAGGTCCACGACATCTGGTCAGCATGTTATGCTTGTCCAAATTAAGATAAAAAAAGGAGCCAAACTCCCTCAACACAATAAATAGTGAGGGTAATTTGGCTCCACGGTTGGTATATACAGGCTCAGGATCGTCATCACTTTCTGACAACAGTTCTTTAAGCTGTTTTTGCTTTGTTTGCCTGTTTATCGAAATTATGTATGACTTCACTCTTTTAATATGTTTTTTTAAATTAAAAGAATAAGAGCAGATTTGGTAGTAAGTTTTACGTCCCATTTTAACTCCAACCGCATAGCGAACTCCGCCTTGCGGTAGAGTAAGTTATGTTATTGCGGACAGATTCACTATGCCAAATTTTAAATTAAGTTGTAAATCCAAACGCAGCAAACAGTAAGATATCTCTTCAATTATCACTGGGTTCATCGCCTTTCAAAATGTTAATTAGGTACACTATTACGACAAATTTTGCAAAAAAAGAACCGCACGTCTTCAATAGACTGTGCGGCTTATGTTTATATACTTTATATTATAATATATATTATCTGCTGGATAGTAATTCATATAGCAGCTCTACCTTTCTATGAAATAATACTTTATCTTTTAAATTGTAATTTAATAATAGAAATAGAATTATTAAATATCAAATTATGGTACTATTATATATATTTGTTAAATTTTAGTCAATAGGTTCGACAAAGGAAGTATTAAAATTCAACAATTCGACCATTTTTATTAAAGATGGTCACTTTATCAGTGACAGAATATTGATATTTGATACCTCTCATTGATTAGAAGCAAATTCATTCGGTTTTTTCATACCAATATATTGCAAATGTTCCGTATACGGTATATAATGTGACTAACTATAATTCGACACCATAAAAAAGGTGGCATCAAAATGAAGTATATCTCGACAAAAGTAGCTGCCGAAAAATGGGGTATTTCAGTTCGCAGAGTTACACTTCTTTGTAATCAAGGCAGAATTAAAGCTGCTTATAAAATCGGCACTGCCTGGGCAATTCCTGGAAATGCCGAAAAACCAATTGACCCACGGAAAAGCAAGTAAAAAATAGATAGACATTTAAAGGGGGGGTATTCGTGGCATATATGTATCCTGTTGAAGAAAACTTCGACTATCATGGTGAAGCTACGATGTATGAAGTATTGCGCGATTATCTTCCAGATGGATATATATGCTATTTTAACCGAAAGGTTGGTCTATTAGAATTTGACTTTGCGGTCTTAGCACCCGGTCGTGGGATCGTTATAATTGAAGTCAAAGGATATCATGCAAAAGATATCAAAAGTGTTAAGAACGATTACATATACTTAACAAAGGGCGAGCCGGTGTTTTCACCATTTAAACAAGCCGATAAATATCGTTTTGCTTTTGATGCTATTCTTAAAGCTGAAATTGATAAGAACATTCCAATTTTCGCAATGGCGTGTTATCCATTTATTTCAGAGGATGAATACAAACAAAAGGAATTGCATTTAATCTCCGGCAGAGATAACACAATCCTCACTGAAGATTTGAATAGCTCTATTATTTCAAGAATCGAAACCCTGCTTATTAAAGGACGAAAAGAAACGCAAAAGCAGTTTTCAGAGCTTACTCTGAACATCATTGGTAAAATTCGAAAAATATTTGAACCGCAAGAAGTCATTGATTCCTCCGAATCTTCGAATGATTTAAAAGTAGAATGGCGCCCTCGCGGATGCTATTCAGTGTTTACGGTGCTAAAAGCACAAGAGCTTGATGATCAAGTTAAACAAGAGTGTATTAGGCTTCTAAATCATTGGAAAAGCGGTACAAAAATATGTATCGTTACCATAGCAGATGGAATAAGAGAGTACATAGTTGACAAATTTAACAGCTATATCAAATCGCTCGATAGCGTGTCTTATGACCGATTCTCCTTGTACAAAGAAAACGGTGACATTAAATATACTACTTTCAATTTCGAAATTTATCTTGTAACAGATGAATTGCCAGAATGCAAAATTATCGATGGTGTTTATAATGATGTTGAATTTAAAGTGTTAAAGGCTGTTGATAGTGTAACGTCTTTTAATATTAATCAATATATGCTCGAACATGCAAAAATTGATTCGGATATCATGGTCACAGCAGGTGCAGGAACCGGAAAAACCACTTGCATGATTTCAAGAATTAGTTATCTCGTGTATAAGCATCAATTAACATCGGAAACACTACCCGATGCCCTTTTTATGCTCACTTTTACAAATGAAGCCGCTAACAATATGAAGCGTCGTTTGCAAAGCTATTTTCAGGATTATTTCCTCCTAACAATGGACTACGAAGCATTGCAGCTTGCTGAGTGTATAGAGAATATGCGAATCAGCACAATCCACTCTCTCTGTAAAAAAATTCTCGAACATTATGCGGTAAAGCTGGCGCTTGGAAAAAATCTTTCAATAGTATCAGGTAAATATGAAAAGGATGCGATGATCGCACAGGCAGTCAATGACTATATTGAAGCCAATTGTTCATCAAGTGATCCATCAAAGCTCTTCAATATGCCCATGTATGAAATGCAAAGTCGCATTTCAGATCTAATGACAAAGTTTCAAAATAAGAATGTGGATATTGTTAATGACGATTTAAACTTTGGAAATTTTATATCTTCAAAGCAAATTCATGATGCTATAAAAAACATTCCAATGGTAGCCGAAAAACAAATTAGAAAGTATTTTGATGATCTGAGTTCTGTTAGACTCAGCGATTTAATGATTAAATTAAAAGAATTAGTAACCTGCTTTGGTCAAGAACTATCTGAAGAAAACTATCCGATAAAATATCTGTTTGTCGATGAGTTTCAAGATACAGACGATGTACAAATCAATCTTATGAAAAAGTTCAGAGACGTTTTTGGATTTAATTTCTTTGTGGTCGGCGATGTTAAGCAGTGTATTTATAGATTTAGAGGTGCTGATGAAAAAGCATTTGATACCTTAGCCCCTATGAAAGATAAATGGGAGCTTTATAGTCTTAACAAAAACTATCGAACAGATAAAAATCTTCTTACCGCTTTTGATAAACGTTTTTCGACATGGGGCGAACACAAGCTTCTTGATTATAAGGAAAATGATGTTTTGGTCGGGGTTAAAGACTACGGCAATACTGGTGCTGAAACAAGCTATTACTACAAAGATAATACATGGTCTACTTCGTCAGATAAAGATAAGCGTTTTGTAAAACTACTGGAAAGGCTAATAGAGGAAGTCAGAGAACAAAATGGTGAGCAAGTTGCTGTGTTGGTCAGGGAGAATTGGCAAGTTGAGTACATCAAGAACCTATGCAAAGAAAATAATATCTATATAAAAACCGATGTTGGAGGCGATTTATATAAAATCCAACCGGCAATAGATTTGTACAAGCTGGTAAAAGCCTTGCAGCATTATAAAAATCCCAAATATTTATTTAATCTATATACTACATATTATGTTGATTCACCAATGCCGAAAGAACAAATCTTTGAACAAAAACAATTTACAGAGGGCTTACTTGCTCTGTTTAATATGAAATCCTGTCCGATCAAAAATTGGTCAGGCTATGTTCAGTCACTTAAATATGAACCGGTTCTCAAGATTCTACGTGAGATTGTGATGGCAACAAAACCGTGGAAGAACTATGCTTCTAAAGAACCGTTCCCCGAATACAGTGAAAAATTAGAGTCATTTTATCATCATAACTTAGACGAGATTTTTGAAAAGCTGGCCTTTGAATTTAATTCTGATTATTTGACAATCAGCAAAGTAGAAAAATATCTTGAAATTATGATACTTACCAAACAGCAGGAACAAAGCCGAGAAAGCATGGTAGATGAATCCCGTGCTCTTGTGGTCTGCTCTACCATACATAAGGCTAAAGGATTAGAATATTACGCTGTTATGCTTCCCTTTATGGCAAGTGCGCTTGGGTCTACCCGGTACAAAGGATACTCAGACTTAATCATCATTGGCAAAGATGTTGGATATAGTGTGCGCGACAGCGAAAACGTACAAGTTGAAAACGATATTTACCGCAGCTTTAAGCAAAATGAAGCTAATTATCGCAGAGATGAAGAAGCTCGCATTTTATATGTTGCTATGACAAGAGCCAAAAAGAGATTTATCTATTTTGATGATAAGAAGAATTCCGGAACTGTTGAAGCTCCAAAAAATTGGCAGGCTCTTTTGAGAGGGGAAACATAAGTGAATGAAATAATTAATACGCATTTATATCCCAAGGAAATAGACGTCCTTGACTCTGATATTTATAATTATGAAAAAGGAAGTTTATCTTTAACGCTTTTTGAAAACTCGCAAAACATATTACTCAGTAAGGTTACAAACCTTATTGAAAGGTCTCCAGCATTTATGCAATTTTTAGACTCCTTGAATCCTCAAGAAATGTTTGATGTAAACATGAGCAATATGGCAAGAACAATGTACGAAAAAGGTGAATGGGTTCTTAAATATTCAAAAACTAAAAGCGGTCTTCTTCCAACCTTGTGCGATAAAGCAGGAAAGTTTACAGAACAAGTCACTTTAAATCCCAAAAGCATATCACCTAATCTCTCTTCCTCGCTAATGAATCTCTCAATGCAGCAGCAACTCGGACAATTAATGGACCAATTAGAATCCATGAATAATACAATTCAACGTATTGAAAGAGGTCAAAGAGATGATCGCATAGGGCTTTTTTACAGTGCCAGACAGCAATATATAGAGGCAATTAGCATGACAAATATTGAGTTGCAAGAGCAGGGGTTACTAAATGCCGCAAAAACGGCTAATAATGCAAGGTTCATGATGATGCAAACTATGCGCAGTGACATTGATCAGATTTTATATAATAAAAAACTTAAGAAGCAGGAAAGAGATAGTCTATCAAATAATGTCCGTGAATCTATGCAATATATAAATGAATCTACAGGTCTTTGTATTGTTTGCTTCTCTGCTTTGGGAGAAAGTAAACCACTTTTAGCATCTGTAAAAAGTTATCAATGCTTTATTGATCAATCTTTACTTTGTAAAGATAAAAGTGGGTTAACAAAAGCACAAATGTTACATCAAAATTGGAATGGTAATGACAATGAATGGTTGAATCTTCCAAAAGAAATCTCTTCGAAATTAGATTATATTTTATCAGAATCCTTTGATAGCCCGGCATTAATAGACATAGGGAGTGGTGAAAGTGGCAACTTGTAAATTCCCAGGGTGTGATAAAACACTTGTTGGTAAAGAAAAACACTTCTGCAAAAGTTGTAAAGATAAAGTGAAAGATAAGACTCTTCGAGCTGGGAAGGGTGTTTTAGGTGCAGTAATTTTAATTGGCGGCACCATACTTACTTTAAAATCAGCAACAAAAAGCAACAGTGATAGAGAAATTTAGTATTTAAACAAATCGTTGATCGGAGGTGAAAGCAGCCAATGAAGATCTATACATATTCAAATCCCTTTACAATAACAAAAGAAGCTTTTTGGGATGATATCAAGGCATACCCTCATTTTTGTGTATCTCAAACTTTAGTGCAGGGATTGACACGTCATTACGGGCGCAATGCTTTCACTTTTATTTGTACCATTGATAAAATAATCAATTCTTTGTTTTCGAATTGGTATCAAAATCCTGAAACAAGTATAGCTCAATATGTCAGCTTTTCAAAATTCATCGATAATATGACTGATGAAAAACTGAAAAGGTCTTTTAAGTTTAACAAAAGAGAGCTGGTTGATGCAGCCCGTTTTCTTTTTATGCTTGGTGTTAACAAAAATGACTTTTCCAGTACTGCTTTAACAGCCGAACAAAAAGCTTTTCTTGATATTTTAGATGCGGTTAAATATGAGGAATATTGGCGATATTCTATTTCAGAATCTGTTGTTAAAACAGAGTTGCAGAAGGCGTTAGTTGATACTTTACAGGCAGAAGTAAAAGAGTATCTTTTATTTATAAAGGACGAGCTATCCATAAAAAGTTCAGACGAATCCGACATCTCAGATGATTTGTACAATTGCATGCAAATATTATCAACCAAGCTGGATGAAGCATCAAAAAACAATCTCAAAAGGTTGGAGCATTATATGGCTTTGATTATGAACCCAAAGGTGGATCAAATCAAAACCATTGTTCTGCATGGGGTTCATCAGTTTACACCTAAAATTTTGTCGGCAATAAGAGCAATAGAAAATGCCGGTATTGAGATTATATTTTTATTCAATTATCAGTCAAAATACCGCCATGTTTATGAAACGTGGGAAAAGGTATATGCTTGGGCTGGTCATAAATTCACTGATGTTAAGGATAGCAGCGACTTTGATTGCCGTTTGCTTGGAGAATGTATTGGAAACGTTTTAGAGGGACGGCGAAGCGGTGATGTCAGGCTTGATGCTTCCATCTTGAAATATGCCAATAAAACCGAATTTTCAGACATTGTTGCGGATGTTTACAGTGATGCAGAAGCTAAAACCAAAAATATTACTGACATTTTATCAGCTATGGATGAGCAATACTATGGCGTTCAGAGCGAACCGATCAATGAAATATTAAAGTTTTATTTCCCTCGTCAATTCGGAGAGCGCCATTTTTTAGCATATCCGATTGGACAGTTTATTTTATCGCTTTATAATATGTGGAACGAAAAACAGGGTTTAGTCATAAATGAAGCTCTGTTAAAAGAATGCTTTTCCGTTAACATTTGGAGTTTTCACGGCACATCCACGCCAATCGGCATATATGAAAAGCTTAAAACTTATATAAGTGATCTTGATAATCTTGATGATATTCTTAAAAGGCTTAAAGGTCTGATACAGGATATTTCATCACTTGATATTAAAAATAGCAATCCTATATGGGCAAAGTTCCCCTTCTTTAACTGCCCAGTGGAAGATGTTGAATATTTCATAAATGTTCTTACAGACTTGCAGAAAATTTCTGATGAGCTTTTTGCAAAAAATGCAGGTTCGAACATTAACTTTAGAAAGCATTTTGAACAGCTTATTAAAATTATATCAATGCGAATGAAAGACAATCGCTATATAACTGACCAAGAGCGACAGCTTGTTACAGAGGTGCAGGAACGCTTATCCTCATTAAAGGGTAGTCGCAGCATAGACGGAAGCATTGATGACTTAAAAGAAACCCTTCACTATTACCTGAAGAATGAAAATGATGATGATTCAGCAAACTGGATTGTAAGAAACTTTGAACAAATTGATGGCGGTGTATTGTTAAGTCCATATACCAAAGCAAAGATATATCACTACGCTCTTCTTTCAGATAAAAACATGAAAAAATCAAATGATGACTTCTTTCCGTGGCCACTTAATGAAAAAATGTTTGAATGCACAAGTGGCACTAATGAAGATATCAGCATTATCTTAAACTCATATCGGGAGTATTGTAACTTCCTTAGATATTGTGTGTTTTATGGAACTTACTTCTTAGACGGCAAGAAAAAAATCCAGTTCAGTTTCATTGAAGATAACGGACTGGATAAGGACATTCCATATTATATTTTAACGTTACTCGGACTAAACACTGTTACTCCAAGAGCGGATTTAACTTCCGGTCGGAACAAAAAACAGCCTACAGCAACAAAATCAAATTCTGCAAAAACCCAAAAGAACATTGATGAACTCACAGAAGAAGAACACGAAACATTCGGAGCATGTAAATACCGATTTTTATTAAGCCGGATAATTGATAAATCAATGTATTTTACTGAAGCATTTGATTGCAAAAGATTATATTCATTACTATTATTCTCTGAAACATGGCAGCGGAATATTGGCATTCCGATGGCGGATATTTACACTAAGATGATCGATGTGAGTGCTGAACTAAAAGCGTATTTCCCCTTCTTTAAAACTGTTGATTTTATTGATATGGAAAGTACCGCTTATAATTATTTGACATTTGGTCAAATGATTAAAAATGGTGTTTTGCAAGAATATCATTCAAGATATGTGCGTCGAAAAGTTGAGTTTAAGGATTCACGGAAAAACATATCACAAAGAGTAAAATATAGTCCGGCAGAGCTGATCAATTATCTAAGTGATATTGATTCAAGAGAGCCTCTAACTCCGCCAGAGCTGGACAGCACGTTATGTAAGTCGTGCAATCAAAGAAGCATATGCATGCGAGCATATGTGCAGGAGGTATAAAAATGGCTGGATGGAATTTAAAAGAAGGAATTTGTACAAAAGATAATGCTTCGGATCAAGAGTTCTGGGATGCAATAACCCATATGTTTAAAAACACACATAAAACAACAACATATAAATTTTGTTTTTTGAAATGTTTATTAGATTGCACAGAAAAAAACCATATACAAAATATATCTTTTAGTATTCTATTTCAACGATTTACAGAGATATATTGGGATTTGATTGTACAGTATGATTTGTGCCAAGTTTATAAAAATTCAAAGTTTAATAAAAGCAAGATTGAAGTAATTATCGAACGTGTTTATACAATTCAAGGGCTTAATAAAAAATCATCAATAAACGAGTTGCAACAAAATATACGACTCGACATGATAAAACAAATTGAAAAGTATTGCTCCCAAAATGTTGTTGGAGCGTTCTATGATAGTACAAATGGGTTGTTTTACAGCTTTTCTAAAGTGGACAAGCAGATAACGTTTAGTAGCCATGCCTTAGACTTTATTAATCGTTTTAGAGGTCCTATTGAAGAGGTGAATTATTTCAATTGGGCAAAAATGATTGAAAGAATTAACGGAAATGACACTCCTCAGTCGTTTATAATAAAGATGTCAAAGCTGGGGGAGTCCTCAAATTTAAATTTTGAAAATACAAGGAAGTATAACATTGAAGATATATTGCCTTGGGTTTTCAAAGAGGGGAAATAATCAAATGATTGAAAAAATAGAAGATTTTATTTGTGAATCAACAAAATTGTTAGCACAAAAAACAGATGAATATAATAAATATGCTCAGGTCATACAGGACAGTTTGGAAAAAGCAATTAAGAACTTGGAATTTAAAAATATTATAATTCAAACGAGAGTTAAAAACGAAGACAGTCTTAGAGAAAAAATATATAGAAAAAATTATTTTCATAAATATGAAGATGACTCTAATAAACTAATCTCTGAATTACCCGATATAATTGGTGCTCGAATTGTATGTTTATTGAACGATGATGAAAAATCAGTTTTCGAAAGTCTAAAAGATTTTTGTGAAGATGAATATTGTGAAGACAAGCTTTATCATGTTTTAAAAGATGAAAATTATCATTTATATTTTGATTTTTCCAACCAGCCACAAAAGCAAAAAAATGGTCACGATATTTTTAGAATTGATTGTAAATTATTTGTTAAAGATCAAAATCATTTTATTAATGTTGAACTTCAAATTAAGTCAATGGTTAACTTTTTTTGGGGCGAATTGGATCATATGCTGTTCTATAAAAATTACGCATATCTATTATCAAGTGAATTTTACAACCAAATAATGAGCGAAATTAATAATGGATTAACTAATATTAATAACCAATTATCAAACTTAAGGTCTCAAATAGAGAGGACAGAAAAAAAGGAAATCATTGAAATTAAACAAATCGCTTCATTAATTTTATATAATCAATATAATAATGATATTTCGTCACAATTAAAGTGTACTGTTGATTTACGTGAAATTTTTGATTTGATAACAGATATATTTTTCAAAAACACAGCAAATAAAGAAAAAAATTATGCATGTCTCAATAAAATGATTTCACAAAACACACAATCACTTGATATTTCAAAAATTGATATAGCACTAAATGGAAGATTGAATCCAAATGAATTCACTGAAAAAGAAAATATTATTGCAAAAACAATAGATGAGAAAATTAAAGAAAACGATATATTCTGGTTAGTTTTCTTTATGATATTTTCATCGCATTTTTCTCCTGATAAAAACAATTACAATTTACTTGTTAAAGATATCTGTTACCATTTTTTAATAATGATACGTGGATTTGAAGATGATCTCGAACGTATCGAAGATGATTGTGAAGATGTATACGATGCATTTACTAATGCGATTTTTGTTGGAATAGCTGAAGCCTTTTTTGAAATACGAAAATTAAATTTTTTCAATTATAGTATAAACTTAAATAAAACAAATTTAATATCTTCTAATATTATCCGTACTTATCAGCATAAAATTAAAGCGCAAGACAAACTAATAATTATCAGAAATTTAACAAGTTTGACCGCATATACAAAATGCAAAATAATTATTTCCGTGCAAGGTGAAATAAACAAAGAACTTGTAAAAAATTTAGTTGATCAGTTGATGATTGAAAATCATTTTGATATACCATTAAATTCAACTCATGACATCGATTTTGCAAAAGATAAATTGAGTTTATATGATTACGTGAATATTTTTGGAGAGGAGAATATAAATGAATAAATTTAAATATATTAAAATACAGCAAGATAATGTGCAAATGTATTTAATTAAAATGAACGTAGATGACTTGTTGACAAATTCTATTATTGAACGTTACGATAGTGGAGATGATACAGGGTACCAAAGGCAACCTATTCCAGCTCATTTCAAGAAAATCTCTAAATATCTAATGACCAACGGAGCTATTTTGCCAACAGCTATATTGGCAGCGTTATCTCCAGATAAAATAAAAGAAATAAATGAAAGCGAACTGGAAATTTATGAAGATCTTAGAATAGTTGATGGCCAGCATAGAATTAAAGGGTTAGAAGAACTAAAAAATGGGTATACTACGGGAAGTATGGAACGTTTTGAATCAATGCGAACAATATATGAATTTCCAGTAGTCGTCATGTGTTTAACACCTGAGAGTGATTTGAAATCTTCTATAAAGGAGGTTGATGCGTTTATTAATATTAATAATAAAGGTAAACGTGTAAATACAAATCTCGCAAAAGAATTGAGCGAACAAGTTCATAGAAGAGCGAATATAGAAAATCAGGAATTCATAATAATAGATGATGAATTAATAACCAATATGTCTACACGAATAGCTAAAGAACTCGCCTCAATTAAAGATTGCTTTTGGTACAACAATATTATTTTGGGAGATGCAATAGATAATAAAAAACCAATTTCAATTAATGCATTCTCCAAAGCTTTAAAACCAATTGTTTCGGCATGTTTTAAGCAAAATTTTGGTGATGGATGTAAAATCAAAACTAAGGAAATCGAAAAACCAAAGGATATGATTATCAAACTTATCAATGATGCTTGGGATATAGTTATATTGAAATGGTCAGATTGTTTTATAAATAATAGGTATAATATTAATTATAATATCTGCAAAGGAATCGGAGTCTTTCCAATTTTGGGACTTTTATATGAATGCTACACCAAAAACCCTCAACTTCCACTTGACGATTTCAAAAATATTATAAATTCATCTGCTGTAAAATCATCGGACTGGTTAGTTGGTGGACGCTTTACAGGTATGTCATCTGGTCAATCTATAAAACAAATAATTAAAACAATAAAAAACGAGGCTGAAATAGAATTGAGTTAGAAGTTTTTAACCGTAGTCAAGAAGCTTGATAAGCTGTCTCTATCTATTTTATTCCCCCAGCTCATCCGAATGGCGCTTTCGATCCGTTCGTCAGAGAGCCCCATAGCGGTTAAAACATGGCTGTGAGAGTAGTCGTAAGAAGTGCAGGCGGAACCATTAGACAGGCTGCAATACTGCTTTGTTGCGAGCATTAGCGCTTCAGAATCAACACCGATAAAGCTAATATTTAAAGTATTTGGCATACAGTAATTCTGTGTGCCGTTTATTTTATAATTAATACCGGACTCTTTGAAGGCAGAAAGTATGTTTTTCTTAATTTCCGCGTATTTTACAAGGTTATCTTTATACTCATCATGAGCGATTACAGCAGCCTTACCAAACCCTGCAATTAAAGCAACTGGTAAAGTGCCAGAGCGAATACCGCCTTCATGACCACCTCCAAAAGAGATCGGCTTGATAGGCGGTTTTTTATATCGTTTATTACGCATAACAAGCGCACCAATACCTTGCGGCCCATACATCTTATGAGCCGTTATAGACATCAGATCATATTTGACATCTCTTAATTCATTGATCAGCTTACCGCAGCTTTGAGCGGCATCAATATGGAAATACACATCCTTGTCAGATAAACAATTACCAATTTCCTTAATTGGCTGAATTACGCCGGTTTCATTATTCGCATGCATAACACTAACCAACAAAGTGTCATCACGAACTTTTGAAAGAATATCCTGAGCATTAATTCGACCTGACTCATCAGGTAAAACAAAATCTACCTCAAAACCTTTTTCTTTGAGATGCTTAAGAGGTTGAATAATCGCTTTGTGTTCGATGGCAGTAGAGACAATGTGTTTTTTACGAGTTTGATTAGCGTATTCTTCAAGACCGAGGATAGCAATGTTATCGCTTTCAGTTGCTCCGCTTGTAAATATGATTTCGTTTGTTTCTACGGCAAGCATATTGGCAATCTGTGAGCGCGCAGTTTCAACAACACTTCGTGCAGCAATTCCATGCTCATGTGTGCGGCTGTCTGCATTGCCGAAATTCTCAGTGTAAACACGCACCATCTCATCAACAACACGCTTGTCTATGGGAGTAGACGCATTATAATCAAGATATAAACTCATTTACTCATCCCCTTCGCAAGGATTAACCTTTTCTAAAACCAAATCTAAGAGATCATCAATGCTTTTAATTACATTTGTCCCGGCAAGATACGCTATACCTCTGTTCAAATGCAACTTAAAATATTTGCTGAGTGTTTCCTCATCGGTCGGCAGACCATCACAGATGCATCTTGCTTTAATAATAGCATCGTAAATCTCATGATATTCACCGGCAAATGTATGCCAAGACATTTCTACATTACTGTCGGCTGGAAGTTCAAAATCAGTTGGTATTGTATTTTCGCTAAGTGAATAGCATAATGCCCAACGGCAAAGGATGTTCCAATTTTGTATGCCTGTTCTACCCTTTAAGCGGGAGAGCTTGTCCTTTGATTGATTAGGCAATTTTATTTGTTTGACAATCATCTGCTTTCACCTCCGAAAAACCCAGAAACAATGCTGGAGCTTTGAGTAGTGTCATCGTAAATCAGGGTATATTCTTTACCAATGAATGGCTGTAGCATTTTATGATATTCTGTGCCGATTTCTGAATCGGTCGAAAGAATAATGGTTTGTTCACTTGCGTTCGGAAAGTAGTTTTTTATAAGTTTTTCTCTATGTATTGAATCAAGCCGGGCAAGTGGCGTATCAATGATAACCGGTAGTTTGTTATTTGAGCATAAAGCGAAAGACCATAACATGGCAAATACCATCAACTGCTTTTCACCGGCAGACAGTTTGTTTTTTGATACAATCCCGCCATTATAATCATAGTAAATAAAGTCAAGTGAAACAGGATCAATTAATATTTTTGAGATTAGAGTTGCTTTATTTGCGATTTTTTTATAACACTTTGTCATTGTATTAGCAAGCTTTTTCGTTTTTTGTTCTTGGAGTCTTAACCGATATTCTTGAAGTAACGATAAAGCATAATGCGAATACTTCATAGTCCGTGCAGATTCGTCCATAGATTCAAGCTCTGATAAAGATTTCTCAATTAACTTTGATTGTTCTTTCTTAATTGAAGCTATTTCTACTTCTAACTGATTCAATTGCTCGGTTAGAAGTTTCTTTTTTTCTGTGCTTCCACCAATCTTTGCGTTAAGTTCCATAATCTTTTTATAAGTTGCTCCGGTGGCTATCTCATCAACCTCAACGGATAGATAGTTTTCAATTTCGTCTATTTCATTTCTTAGTTTTGTGCGCTTTGCTTTTAGCTTTTTGGTTTCCCCCACTTTGTTATGTAGAAAAGAATTGCATAACATAGTAGCTTGCGTATAACCGTTTTCGCTTAGATCATAATGGAAGATGTCGTCTTCACTTTTGACAGTAGTGTTGACTTTTACAAAGTTAATAAATGCGTTAACCTGCGCATTGACTTTAGATTCATTTTTTGCAAACAATCCGAATAATTCTTCAATTCGCTCAGCAGCATATTTGATGGACTTTTGATCTTGCTCTTTTCGAGCGTGGTCCAGCACATCATCAAGTAAACCTGAAACCAATGCCAAAGGCAGTTCACCTGAAACCATTTCCAAGAGTTGCTCATTTATGTCTTGCAAATCATTTTCCAAGCCACTTTTCTTGTTTAATAGTTCGGCTTTACTTGCCCCGAGTTTACCCCCCTGCGCTAAAAATTTTGCCTCGCATTTATCGAGTTCTCTTTGACAATCGCCATTAAATGAATTTTCCTGAGCAATATTGCACCGGATTTCATCTGCTTTAAGTTCCAAATCATCAAGTTTTATTTGAAGTGTGTCAATTTCTTTTTCATTACCATTAATAATTAACGTTTTATTTTTATTAGTTCTAATCTTTTTCAGGTCGTTTTCTAAACGATCTAAAACATCAATACCGAGCAGAGTTTTAATGGAGTTCCGCATTTGCTCTCCTGTCGACTCCACAGCTAATTCTGAGATTTTTTCGCCATCAAAGAAAAAGAAGTTCGAAATGGCACTTGGCAAGATTTCTTCAATGTACATCGCCCAATTATCGGATAAAAAGGCATCAAAATCACCATTTTTATAAACGCTAATATTATCTTTAATATCCTTTTGTTTTGCAGACCACTTACGCTTTAATTTATATGTCCGCGTTAGATCATCTTTGCCAGTAACAAATTCCATCTCTATATATGTTTCAAGAGTGTTATCTGATGTATTGATGAGCTTTTTGAGATAAGCAGGGTATGAGAGTCTACTTTCAGAAAAAGCGAAGGAACGTCGACCATACAGTGACAGCAAAACGGATTCAAGCAATGTTGTCTTACCTCGACCGTTCATCCCGCCAATTAAAATAACTGGCTTGTCTGAGTCAAAATCAAATTTATTCGTACCGGCGTACAAGCCGAAATTATGTAATACAAGGCTTTTAATTACCATTAAGCATCACCTCCATATGCTAAGTCTATATCATCTTCTAAAATTTCTGCTTTCTCATCAAAGTTACCGCCCATATCTTTTTTTCGGCGGTTTTTAATAAGTGCAAAATTCAAAGCATCCTCTTCATTTTTATAATAGCATTTGCTGATTTCAGTCTCAATATTACCGAGTACGCCTTTGCGCTTTTTCATATCTGATGATTTTTTTTCAACATCAACCAAACGAGTCATCATCTGAAAAACAAGTTCTTCGTCAGGATATAAATCCGAACAGACATCACGCAACAGCTTCCACTCTTCGACACCAAATGCAGAGCCTTCTGTGAATGTATCATCAGTATAAATTTTGTCTGTGATCTCCTCGTAAATTCTTGGCAAGCTGTCATCAAACTCATGCTTTTCATCAAGCCAAATTCTCCGGATTGCTTTTAATTCTCCTAAAGTGATGAGTTCAAGCTCTCTAAACTCCGCCGGTCCGTTTCGATTGATATCAGCTTGAATTTTAAGTAAACTACGCAACCATTCTTCTCTAACCTCTTTTTTATATGGTCCATGAACGAGCCGACCTTTATATGCTTTTATATGCCCCGTCATGCGTCTAAAATCACGGCGTTCACGGTCAAGTTCAGCGTTGCCAATATGATTGCGAAGCTCTAACAGTGGAGTCATCCATGCTTTTTCGCTGTCATTCATGATCATGGCAGCCATAGACTTATCCTGCTCAACCATCGTGCAAACCCAGCAACCAAAACGGCTTTTACCACAACTTGGCGTGTCTGTGTTCATAACAAGTGGACATTCACCATCAGCAGTTGCCCCTCTATACATAGTCAATAACTCTTTATTTGAATGCCCCCAAGGATTTTTATACTGCATTAAAAAAGTCCATACATCATCGTCTGTCCAATCTTCTAAAGGTGAGAAGATTAGCTCATTTTGCATGGTTGAGTTAGGGCTAAGAAACTCTCTAACTCTTTGCTTTTCGTAATAAGCCATTGTTTTGGCACGGTTGGCACTCTCAGCTTTTCGAGTACCCAAAACCATGATTACTTCGCCATGAACAGCAACTACGTTTTGAACAAATGTATTTGCCGGTTGTATTTTCAAACGATCTGTACACCATCTGAAGTTCGGGCGAGGATAAGGATAGCCTCTGCCTAAAATATTTACCCAAAAGGTATCCTTATAATCAGGAATCAAGCGATGAGAAACGATGGGAAGTTCCGCTATTTCAGCAGCGGTTTTCATTCTTGCAAGCGATATTTCAACCCATTTTGCAACAACAGGCGATTCAACTAATGTATCAGTGCTTATTACATGCACTGATTTTTTTAATTCTTCTGGTTTCATTTCAGAAAGAGCATGCCATACCAATTGCAAGGTCGCGGTGCTGTCCTTGCCCCCGGAATAACCAATCACCCACGGTATATCATCAGATAGATATAAATTCTTTACGATTTCGGTTAGCGTTCTTATATCATCTTTATTAATTCCCATACTATTCTTTTCCTTTCTTGCGTTCAAGAGTGAGCTTTGACTTCAGATATTCTGCAAATGCGGCTTGGTTATTCCGAGAAGCTGAAATCTTATCTCCAACCAGCACGACACCTTGAAATTCTTTGTTATTTTTTAGCCAATCAATCTCTTGTAAAATTTTGAGCTTATCTTTCCATATATCGGGATATTGCTCCAATAATGTGTTCCCCATATTTCCTAAAGCACGGAGCATGATGGTATGAGCACAAATATAATCTTTTCGAAAATCTTCTGGCGCGATCAATCGGTTCTTAGCTTGTTGCCAAGGGAGCATATTTTCAGAAACAGCGACCCAAAAGTCAACAATTCCTTTTCTTTGTTCCTCTTCTGATAATTCAAAACCTTTAATTAAATCCTGAGAGGCATGATAAATGCCGCTTAATGTAAACAGGGCTTTTGAACGGTTTGAAATAGTGGATTTTTCTTTTTCGACTGAATCGTGAAACATTGGTATATTTTCAATAGAGTCTTTTATAAGCAAAGAAAACTCGTCACGGTTGTCAAAGAGAATATTGAGCGATTTGGTTGGACGAACAGCATGGCGATTCAAATCCGTAAACATTTGTTGTGATCGCCTTAGCCCTAAATCATGGTATAAAACAATTGAAATGTCTTCATTTCTGAGAGAAGGATTCACTTTTAATGCTGCGGCAATTGCCGCCTGACGATGCTGACCATCATTTATAATTATACGAGAATTTAATGAAATCTTCAAGCTTCCAATCCTGTGATCATCTTTGCTTTGGATAAACTCAATATCTCCATCAACCGACGCAGTCAGTGCCGAGAAAACATATGATTCCACATTGCCAAGGATGTAGTCCCTCATTTCGGGTATACGTTGTTTATTCAAGACACGTTGCGCTCGTACATCCGGAGGCAAAGAGCTATCGGAATATGAAAACAACTGTACTGCAGTATGTAATGGGCACATAACAGTGTAATACTGACGACCAGCTTGAATTCCTCTGACAGCAGACAACTCAATAGTCTCTTTATTTTTTCGAGAAATAGCCATAAACACCCTCCTTATGGAAGTATATAATATTAAAAAGGAAACATTAAAATTACTATTGGAAGTATTATATATCAACTTCCAAATTAAATCAAGCACTTTGTCAAAAGAAGTGGAATAAGTGAATAAAAAAATCAAAAGCCGAGGTTTTACTCGACTTTTAATCGTAAAATGGCAATATTATGATAATATTTGTTTTCAAAAAAATATTTTTATGTTATAATAAATATATATATGGTTTATAGGTTTCCCTGTAATACCTAAATACTCTGCAAAGGATTTTTTGCATGCCAAGATATATTAGATATCCACGCAGTTATTCCACATCAAGGGTTTCCAATGTTGTAACCAATCCATACACTGGTGAAGTTAAGAGAGTATATGGACATTCTTATGAAGAATTGAATCAAAATATTGAGAAACAGTTCGCAAGGTGGGAAACTCAAAGAATCAGACAAGAAAACAAGCTGGAGGTTGAGCAGTTAGCCGCAAAGACCGAGCAGTTAAATTTGTCATTGTCAAAAAAACTTAATATTTTGCAGAGTATTAATAAAGGTAAAAAATATACACAGATTTGTTACCATACATATTATGACGGTTTTTTAATGCACGATGATTTTCAAAAATACCGCCCTTCAAATCCTCCAAGTTTAGATCGCATACTTAATGAACTGAACGTTCCTAAAGTAAGCAGGTTTATGGAGTTTTTCTCAAAGAAAAAGTTAAAATTCAGATTAGGTAAAGAAGCTGAAGCGCAGCAATGTTTTACCGAAAGGACGAAACAATATAAAGAGGATGAAGTAAGAAGAAAAGAAAAACATATTGCTGAGTATCAGGCGTTTTTATCGAACTTGGAAAATCACAATGAGAAGATTAAAAAGAGAGAATCGGAATTTGTTAGCCAGCAGTCCGGCGAGGTTGAAACGGTTGTAGACTATTTCATCACACAGATTGTTCCCATAAAGATTGAAACCAAAATAACATTTTTTGATGATGTAAAACAGCTCTTAATATCTATTTATTTGCCTCCATTTGAAAGTGTCCCTAACGTCAAAGAATATAAATTTATTAAGACTAAAAAAGAAATCAAAACAGTCATGTTTAATGAGCGGCAACAGAATCTCTTGTATGAAAACATAATCCTTCAAATTGTTTTGAAAATCAGTCATGACCTATTCGCACTATTACCATTTTTAGAGTCAATTATTATTAACGGAAGCACAAAAACTGTTGACATGAGTAACGGCAATGAAGTGAATAGTTGTATAATATCCTTAGAAACACAGAAAGACTCTTTTAAAAACATAAACCTTGCACTTGTAGACTGTAAAGAATGTATCAAGGGATTAAAGACACATTATAAAGGCAAGCTACAGCCTGTTATTCCACTCAATGAGAGCAAGATAGGAAAACGAGTCAATTTAAAAGAACCTGCACCATCATCCAGTCCAAAGTTATCGGCATTATCTGATGTGATCAGACAAATCAAAGCTGATTTTGAGCAACAAGAAATTAACGCTGACGAAGCGATTCAAACCGTGTATTGGAAAGATGATTACAAAGAATTTGTAGTGTTTATGCAAAGTAGTAATAAATTAATGATGGCTGACATTTTAGAGTTGGATATTAAACAGTTAAAAGATGCCGGATTCACAACACAAAGCATATCAAAAGTAGTCGATGTTGTTATTGATTGGGCTGAAAAGTGTTTGAATCAGGGTGTAGAAGAAACTAATGAGGATGATGGCGATACCGCAAGTGATATTGCATCAATGTTCTTCCGTTAATAAGGGGAATTATTATGAGCACAGAAATCGGCATTGGCATTCCTAAAAATATTAAAATAAGAGATTACCAAGGGGAAGCAATCCGCGCGTGGTTATCTCATGAGGGTTGCGGCATTCTTGAAATGGCAACCGGTACTGGAAAAACAATCACCAGTATATGCGGAATCGTTAAATTATTAGAGCAATATGCATTAGCGGATACACCGTGTGGACTGGTCTTAGTTCTGCCATATAAAGTGCTTTTAGAGCAATGGGTTGATGTGCTATCTGATTTTGGAATTCATCCCTTGGTTTGCTATGAATCCAAAGCAATATGGAAATCAAAACTGACCTCGATTGTTGATCTTTTCAATAAAGGGCATCGAAAATCACTGTTTATCGCCACAACAAATGCAACATTTTATACTGATGATTTTCAGGAAGAATTAGAACGCATAAGCGGTGATTATATTTTCTGCATAGATGAAATGCATCATTTTGCAACCAAATCTGGTGTTGACTTGCTACCTGAAAAAGCAAGATTTCGCTTAGGTCTTTCTGCGACATTAATGTCGAAATGGTCAAGCGAAAACATGGATAAACTCAAAGCTTATTTCAAAAACGATATTGTTTATAGTTTTTCATTGGAACGTGCTATTAAAGAGGGCTTCCTGACTCCGTACTACTATCATCCAGTTTTCGTAGAGCTTACGGTGGAAGAAAAAGATGAATATTATATTTTATCAAAGAAGATTGGAAAAGCTATCGCTTCGAATGACGATATAACCGATAACGAAGTCTTACAGAGCCTTTTACTTAAGAGAGCAAGGATTATAACCACGGCAAAAAACAAATACGAAATGCTAAAAATGATGAAAAATATCATTGTCGGCACAAAATATAATCTCTTTTATTGTGGTGATCGTATCGAAGCGGATGAGCGGTATGTTGAAAAAATAAATAAGTTATTGTCTTTTGATTTCGGCATCAAATCGCACACCTTCACAGCAGCAGAGGATAAGAAAGATCGGAAGTATGTGTTGAACACTTTTGCAAAAGGCGACATTGATGCGATTACGGCTATACGTTGCTTGGATGAGGGTGTGGATATTCCACAGTTGCGAAGAGCATTTATTCTTTCAAGTGGAACGAACCCAAAAGAGTTTATACAACGTCGAGGTCGTATCTTACGTAAAAGCGAAGGTAAAGACATGGCTGAAATATATGACTTCTTTGTTGTACCAACGCTTAATCAGTATGAGATCAAGAATATGTCCAGTGAGGAAATTTCGGCTGAACGTCGAATTTTGAACAGAGAATTTGATCGTTTTAAAGAATTTGCCGATTTATCCTTGAACAAAGAAGAAGCCTACAGTAAAATTATAAGTATCTGGAATATGTATAACAATTAGGGAGTGTAATGATGGAAGACATAATGAAAAGCACTGAGCAGGAAGAATTTGAAAAAATTCTGTCGCACTATGATAAACCCACCCAGCAACTTTATTTCGAGATTTTGAAAATGTACAGTGATATGGGTACACAGATGTCAAAATCAATGATAAAGAACGAAATATTGGATAAAGTCAAGGGGGTTGTGGGATGATTATTAAACGACTGACCGTTAATAACTTTTTCCGTTTTTACGGTAAATCTGATATTGAATTTTCCTGCGATGCTGATAAAAATGTCACAGTTATACGTGGTGAAAACGGTACCGGAAAGACGACAATGCTCAATGCTTTTTATTGGTGTCTCTATGGTGATGTTACACAACCTCTTTACATAGAAAAGATTTTCAACGAGCTTGCCGAAAAGCAGTTAAAAGACAATGAAACTGATGAAGCATCGGTCGAAATTGCGTTTAAAAATAAAAATATTGAATATACGATGAAACGCAAGTTGAACTTTATGAGGCGTGGGGATGATGTCTTTAAGATCGGTGATGAAGCATTTACGATTTATTACAAAGATGACATTGGAAACTCAAAAGAAGTAAAAGACACACGAAACTTTTTTGATGGTATTATTCCTCAGAACCTTAGGGGATTTTTCTTCTTTGACGGTGAGCGGATTGATCGATTGTCGCAAGTTGACGGTCGTGAAGAAATCAAAAAAGCCACTCTTGATATCTTGGGACTTACGAAATTAGAAGATTTAAAGATGTTCTTTGATAAAATCGAGCGCGAATTGAATGCGGATCAAAAAAGGTTTCTGTCAACATCAGAGCAGAAATTGTCGGATGAATATGAAGCTTTGTGTACCGAAAGAGATAAACGGCTGGATGAGCTTGGTACATTTAAAGATAACATGCAAAAGGCCCAAGAAAATTTAGATGATATTTCGAGATTTTTAGAAACTCACAACAGTGAGATAGTTAAGGGGCTTCAATCCCAAAGAGAACTTGCTGAAAATCATCGGGATGCACTTATTAAGCAGATTGATGAAAAAAATGCTACAAAAACACGTCTTATAACAAAGGATTTTAAAAATACACTTATCTCAAGTTGTTTTGATCATGTTTATGATTATCTTGAATCCAAGCGTCAGAAGGGTGAATTACCCTCAGATATTAAGACACAATTCATTGATGATTTAGTAAAAAGCGAGGTTTGCATTTGTGGACGCCCACTGTGTGAACATACTCCGGAATATGAAGCAGTAATAGCCAAGAAAGCAAACGCAGGAAAAACAGAATTGGATGATGCATACCACCGTCTTACAGGCTATATAAAACAGCAAAAAGAATCTCCAGATGACTTCTTTAGCAAGTACCATACGTTGAAGTCGGATGTTTTTGATTTAGAACAAGACAAGGATGTCACAAACAAAAGAATAAAACAGATTGGCAAAGAACTGGCGAATTCGGATGAAGCTGATATTGCCGAAAAAGAAAACCTTAGAACTACAATAAAAGGTGATATCGAAGAATATAGGAATAAAATATCTTGGCTGAATATAGAAATTGAAACCGTGAATAAGAAAATAGAAAATAAGAATCACGAGCTTGAAAAAGTTTCTATTAAAGGCGCGCAAGCGGAAGCACTGAAAAAAAGGCGTGACACGGTTTCTAAACTTGGGCAGCTCAATCAGGAAATTCAATCATATTTTATTGAGATGACAAGAGTTAATCTTGATAAAAGAATAAAAGAAGTCTTCGACTCAATGAAGGAAAAACCATATCGAATCGCTTCATTAACCAATGATTTCGTCCTCAAAATCACAAATGATGATACGAATAAAGATGCTCGTATTCTTTCGACCGGTGAAGGGCAGATTGCCAGTCTTGCATTTATTGGATCACTTGTTTCGTATGCAAGAGATAAGATGCAAGACAAGTTAATGTCTGACTTTAGTGGTGGCGACTTCCCGATTGTAATGGATTCGCCTTTTGGAAATCTTAGTGCAGGACATAAAGGAAATGTCGCAAGAGAAATTGGCAATTTGGCTTCGCAGGTCATCGTAATTGTATCTGATGAGCAGTGGTCATCAATTGTTGAGCAAAATATTAAACCACGCGTCAATGCTCTTTATAAAATGATAGATGGCGATTTTGAAGATCAAAGCATTGCCGAACATACTGAAATCAGGAGGATATAAGCATGGCTAAATCTGCAATGAATAAGTCAGCTGAGTTTGAACACTATTATCAGGAACTTGGCAATAACAAAGACAAAATATTCGATTCCATGAAAGATGTTTTTATGATGGCTGCCGCTGTGGGGTTTAGATATAGCAAGACTCTTCCGTTTTCAAAATCAGGCGGTGAACCGATAGCATTACGGTTCTTTAATGATGATGACCGTAAAATAATGGATTTGATTGCTTTATCAATAACCGATGATATTGGTATTTTGCTTTCAGATGACGAGATACAAGACAAAAAATACAAACTCATTGAAGATTACGCCAATGGTGGTATGAGTTTAATGGTTGATGCTTTTTGCAAACCGGTCGTTGATATTAACGAACTTTACAAGTTTGTAGAATCATTTGAAAATAGCGCTAAAACTGTCCCCAAAGCAAATGTGCACGACATCCTTCAAAGAGCAATGGACAGCATTTAATATTTATGGGAGCGACAATGACTCAAAAATAATATTCATCGGTCTCTGTAACCATTTTATTTTTACCGGTTTGTTTCGCCTTATAAAGCAGTTTATCAATGTGACCGATCAGTTCAGTCCCATTCTTAAATTCTGAGGTTGCTTTTTCTATATAGCTTAAGCCGCAACTAAGAGTTAAAGGCTTACTAATATCCTTTGTTAAATAGCTGTTAAATTCCACGTATATCTGACGGAGTGTTTCAACCGCTTGCGACGGTTTCAGATTAATAAAAACAAATACAAATTCTTCGCCGCCATAGCGACCAAAGAAATCAAATCTTCTGATATGCTTTTTCGAAATGGTTGAAAAAACTTCAAGCACCGAATCGCCGGTAAGATGACCATATGTATCGTTGATTATTTTGAAATCATCAAAATCCATCATGCATGCTGTGAAACTTTTTTCATGATTAAGCCTAATCAAGTTATCCACTTTTGTCATCAGACTGAATTTATTTAAAGCACCTGTTGCCAAATCAATTTCAAGCTTATTTTTTAGTTTGATGTTTTCAATTATATATTTCGTTACATCATGAAGAGTTAGTATTAGAGCTTTATCTTTTTTAAATATGATTGGCTTCACAGAAAGGTCAAACCATTTACAAAAATAATTATTTTGATGTTTATATTGATACCGAAATGTCGTCGAATTATTTAAATAGCCCTGGTTAATCAACCTGTTAATCTTACATTTTTGGCATAGTTCATTTTGACCGCAGTCAATTGTATTATCTTTAGTCGCAAAACAACTAAACGCATTCCCAAAATGCATTCCCAAAATAGGCTTATTATAAGACTGGAGCATATCACGCAAATCGTTGTTTGCTGAGATAACGCACCCATCGTATCCAATTATCAATTGTCCATAGGATGAATGTTTGGTAACCTTTCCATATTTGGAAAGTGATGTATTATTACGATCATTTATAATGGATGCCACTTTGAATTCTCCTTCCTAAGCTATTTGACGAAAAGACCGGGATACTTGTACGTACCCAGTCTAATTGTGCAGTTATTTTCCATTTAGCAAGCTATAACAACTACTACAAATTGTTTTGCCAAGTACAAAAATAATTATTTTCTCACAGTTTCTATTCTTTGACTAATTATTATTATAACATATATGTAATTAAATAACAAAAGCAGTTGCTTGTATATTATTTTTACAGGCAACTACTTTTGTTTAACATTGCCTAATCTGTAGCCTCATTTATACACGTTCTTCTGTTTGAATTAATACGTTCGGTTTCTTTGGCATCTTGGTCTATTAAATGTTTATATCGGTCTTCTAATGTCTCATCTGGTTTAAGTTTTGTCGCTTTTGGATCAAAGTTAAGTATATTAATTGAAAATTTGTTATTTCGATATGTCCGTGCGATAACAAACCTTTCGGAACAGCCAATCTCTTTACAGGATACAACAACGTAAAATGCATTTAGATAAACCATTTGTTTTCTTAACTTTTCTTCAGTAGGATTATTGTCAACTTCTTGTAAGAGGATAATATCGTCGCCCATATCATAAAAGGTTATTTTCCAAGAATCAATAATATATTCATCTTCAATGAACAATAATGCTTTGTTATTGTCTACACTCCACGGAACAATCCATTGAGATAAACACGGATCAATCGTCCTAATGACACCGCGAGCAAATAATTGACCATAAGCGTCTTGAGTAAATGAATCCAATATATGCTTAATAGCTTCTTCTTTATTTATAAAAGTGACTTTAGAATAAATATCATCCGTTATATTATAAAGGCGAGCCTGAAATACATTGTATCCCTTTGGTTTTATGTTACATTTCATTTTAACATCCTCACATATCCTAAAATAAACTTTAAGCTAATATATTAGCATTCACTTCAAGTACATAATACACGATTAGACAATGTTTGTCAATTATAAACCCCTAAAAAAAGAAAAATCTGCGTCATTAATGACGCAGATCAATGAAAATTATTCAGCATTGTTTATAGCCGATTTAATCAAAGACTCGACAACATTCAATATCCGTTGTCTTTCCAAAGTAGGCAATTTACCAATTTTATCAGATAAATATGCACTTTTTGTCTTATATGAAGTCTCGATTACATCTTCCAGAAGCAAATCCGGAGAAGCTTTTATTGCATTTGCGATCTTAATAAAGTTCTCAAAAGACGGAAAATTTCTGCCTCGCTCTATATTTGAAATTGAGGTTGCACTCATATCTACCATTTCAGATAAAGCATCTTGATTAATACCGGCTATCTCTCTATACTCCCGAATACGCTTACCAACTTTTTTCTTGTCAATGTTCATTTTGACACCTCCCGCACAACAGGCTAATTACTTGAACCTGTACTTATTATTATACGGATTATGGCGAGAATTGGAACAAACCTCATGTTCAAGTAGTTAGCACAGGGTTTATATTTGTTTAATTATTAGTATTTAATAACTGTAACCACATATTCTCATACTTATTACTTAATAATTCATTTAATTGATTTTTTTGATATAAGTTAAAATAATAATATGATGCCATTTCTGAACTGCTTTTAGTAGAAACGACGATATGCAGGATTTTCTTTGACTCTGTTTGGGAGGATGGATTAGGTAAATTTGTGCTTTCTTTTGCTTGACTTGTATCCAACTCTTTATCCTCAACTGAGAATGTTATTTTGTTCATATCCCAAAAAACTGACGTTATCGCTTCGTATTTTTGATTGTCGATTGTGGCAACCACTATGGGATTTTCCGAATTTGTAGAATATTTTACTGCATAAACCGCTAAAACATCCTTCCAGTTTTGGGGTGCGGCGATGCCATCAACCTCATCGTGTGGGTTTTCAGACTTTATTTGCTCGATTTTATCATTGAATTCTTGATTAACCTGAGCGATTACTGCCGAAAGTGTCATGTTGCCCGGCTCCGTCTTTTCGTTGGCTGAAAAAATTCCAAAAGGTGAGGAAACCAGTAAAGCAACCATGCAAATGATTAGGATAATAACGACAGCAATCCAGCCGCCAGCAGCAATTAATGTAATCAGCCCTTTCACTGCGGCAACGGTTGCTTTTACTGCTGTAACAACAGCTTTTGCAGTAGCCTTTGCTGTACGCGCGGCTGCTTTTGCAGTCGCTCTGGCGGTTTGTGCGGCCTTTTGGGATGCTTTAAGTGTTGCCTGGGCTGTTTTGACCGTGGTCTGAGCTGCTTGTTGAGAAGTCTTAACTGCATTTGATGCCGCTTTTCCCGCGTTTTTAGATGCGCGTGAAGCATTCTGGGTTGACCTTCTGGTCTTGATGGTTTTTACGGTATTTTGTACCCGCTGCTTTATTTTTGCGGCACCGGCTTTTGCATTCCGAATAGTATCCGGTGCCTTTTCAACTGATTTTCTACCAAAGCGTTCAACCCTATGTGCCGCCGAACTGGAAACTTCCTTTACCGAATTAGATACAGATTGTGTTGCATAAGAATGAGGATTATCAGCATTAACTTTTTGCGTTTCCTCTGCTTTTTCCTTAGTCTTGACATACATATACTTTATATGCTTGGATAAATCCTTTGCCTTATTCAATGCTTTAATATCTTTGGTGGATTTGCGGAGCTTAATTTTGTTCAATGTAACGACCTCCTTAAATTTTTATATATAAAAAAACCTCAAGCTATTTAGCTTAAGGTATAGAATTGCTATTTAAATTATGGTATACTATGGCAAAATATTATTTTTACACAAACACTTCTGGGAGAAGGGAGAATTTTGAATGAAATTACACGTTAATAAAACATGCGGAACTTGTGAATTTAATTTTGAAGGAATATGTGCCGGGGATAATTATAACGAAAAAATAACAGACTTATCACATTACTGTGCGGGTTGGAACGCCAGCTTGAATTATTTTTGTTACTTAACAGCTAATGCACCATGGTATATAAAAAGTCAGTATGATAGAAAAAATATTTATTTTGATGAATTAGTTACCCTCGTCGAAATGGATGAAAAGGAAGAACCAATTGAAATTGATATTTTCAATCTGGTTGAAAAGATATATGAGCTTTGGTATCCAAACGAGATTGCTGAAGCTTTAGATGTCTCTATTGGGGTATTAGGATACGCTCATATACATGGCACTCCAGAAAAAAGAATATTTGATTTTTCTAATAAATTGCAGATACCTGCTCATTATTTTGAGAAAGTCACTACATTAGATATTCCTGATATTGAAAAATGTAGAGACAAGTTTTACAAGATACATGGAGGATCCATTGATGCAATAAAAAAAGCAGCAGAAGAAAGAAGTATCAGAAAAGAACAGAAAGAAATAAAGGAATCGTATCCACTTAATAAAGAAGAGTTTGAAGATAAAATAAGAAAGTACTCTGAACCCCATGTTTTATATCATGATATGTCCGATGACTACAAATCACGCGATTATGTAGTTGCTATTAATCTTCAAAAAGACGATTTTCATGGTAGATTATATTACAAATATAGTTTTGGCGGATATGGTTTAACCAATGATATCATGAGGGATATTATAGAATTTATTGCTGAATTAGATGTTGAGACTATAAATGAATATAATGATAGATGCTTTCTAATTAATGATATCAACCTTAGTGCTGACGATGTGGGAGAAAATATATACTTTACTTTACGCAAAAGCAATGGGGAAATTTTGAATATTACAGCCCGCGCAGATGAATTGCAAAACTACATAATAGGATATGAAATGATTCGCTGTGATGGACATGCAAAGAAGAAAGAGCGAAGAAAATGCATAGAATGCGGTAATTTTACGCCTTCAGAGACAAGTGCAAAAGGTTTATGTTCAGTCAGAAAAGAAGAAGTTCAACGGAGCAGAATAATTTGCGGATTTGATTTTGCTCCTAAAGTAAACGATAACATAAATTAAATCCAGTAAGGTGATGTTGTCATCATGTCATAAGTGCCAAATTATAATCGAACGCGCTATTAAAATGAAAAATTATATGGGATCGCCGGAGGAATTTTGCTTCCTCCGGCTTTTTGCATACAATTTTCTTATTGCATCGAATATTCACCGGCTTTGGTTGTCATAAGCTGGTACAGCTTTGTGTTTTTCGGGAACCGGTTGATAAAGGGAACAAGAGACGATCCGTATTTCATCAGACCGCAGCCCGCGTCGGAATTTGTGATATAGCTCATCTGTTCACTTGAAATGTTCAAGAGCCTCGCCAGCTTTTCACGGTCTGAAGCGGCTTGATTGAGCATGATGACAAACTCCGAGTTGGACAGCATTGTACTTGCCAAAACAGAATCCAGAAGGTACTCGACATTTTGAGTGATGGCGGTCGGGAGCGCATTCCTTTTACGGAACCGCCGCCATGCTGAGTTAAAGAAAGCGCCGGAGTATTCATTTTCAAATACAACATGGAACTCGTCGATGAAAATATGAGTGCGTTTTCCTTTCTTCCAGTTCTCCGTAACGCGGTTGATCATAGCATCGGTAATAACAAGCAATCCCATTGTTTTAAGCTGTTTTCCGAGGTCAAAAATATCATATACAACCATGCGGTTTTGCACATCGACATTAGTAGGATGAGCAAAAGCATTCAAGCTGCCGCTTGTAAACAGCTCCAATGCCAAAGACAGTTCTTTTGCTTCATCCTCCGGTTGTGCCATCAATGTTTCACGAAGGTCATGCAAGGTAGGGGCTTCATTTTTGCCGCTGAAATCGTGATAAACTGCCGACGTACAACGGTCAATTATTGATTTTTCTTTCGCACCGAGACCTTTTTTATCAAGCTGTTCAAAGAGCGAGAGGATAAATTCGGATTTATCAACAATCGGATTATTTCCATCCCCGTAGTCTTCAACCATGTCCATTGCATTGATGTGATCCCGGCTTCCTGCTGAAATCCGTATTACTTCACCACCGAGTGCGCGGATCAAAGGTCCGTATTCGCCCTCCGGGTCGCAGACAAGGATATCATCTTTAGTCGCAAGCGCAATAAAAACAATAAGCTCCTTTGCACTGAAAGACTTTCCCGAACCCGGTACACCCAAAAGAAAAGCGTTGGGGTTGAGCAGATTTCCTTTATTACAGATTAAAAGATTGTGTGATATCGCATTCTCGCCAAAATA
>ERZ778021.1313-NODE-1313-length-30232-cov-4.471551_pt1 | contig 30232 bp, 24 predicted proteins | sample MGYA00375751_ERZ778021 | MGnify/ENA primary metagenome ERZ778021 (study PRJEB29350, sample SAMN05389814) | bioreactor metagenome | isolation source: Thiocyanate stock bioreactor | place: South Africa: University of Cape Town | collected 2013-08-29 ... | reverse complement strand
GCGCGTTCTACGTGGATGCGCTCGGCTTCGACTCCACCGCATCGCTCGGCGACACCGCCCTGTTCGTCAGTGCGGGCGGGTACCACCACCACATGGCGATGAACGTGTGGCAGTCCCGGGGCGCGGGACCGCGGATGCCGGCGCTCGGCCTCGGCCGCATCGATCTCGCCCTGCCCGACGCAGATGCCCTGGGCGCGCTCGGCGAGCGCCTGCGCGACCACGGCTTCGCGGTGCGCGACGACGGCCGCACCCTCGCGCAGGAACACGTCGGAGATGGCGCGGCCGATGCGGCCGGCACCGCCGGTCACCAGTGCGGTTCTGTTTTCAAGCAGCATCTGTGTCACGCGGTCTTTCGGGAGGAGGAGAGGTCTTCAAGCGCGGCGTCGAGGGCGGCGATCGCGTCGCGCAGTCCCCAGGCGATGCGGTTGCGGGCCCGGAAGGCGCCGACCGAGAGGAACTTGAAGCGGTCGGTGCCCGGCTCGACGCCGGCCATCTCGCGCACCGGGCGCAGCGACGGGTAGGGCGGGGCGGCGATCGCCGGGTCCTGCTCGAAGCGGTCGCACTCGGTATAGTCGAGCGGCACCAGCGCGCGGGAAACCGCGATCAGCGCCTCGTTGGCGCGGCGGGCGGCGACGCCGTCGTCCATCTTCGCGATCAGGCCGTTGAGCTTGGCGGCCCGCGTCTTCAGCTCGGCGGCGCGCGACACGAGGACTGACAGGTCGAACCTGTCGCCCACGGCCTTCTGGAGCGCGGTCAGCTCCCCGGTCAGGTAGTCGGCGTGCTCGGCCCAGTCGAGCGGCAGCACGGGATCGGCGAGCAGCCGCCAGACCGTGTGCAGGTAGATTTTGGTGTCGCGGACCAGGATCGGCTCCTCGATCTTGTCGAGCAGGTCGTCGGGCGTGTGCCACCACCAGCCGGTGCCGTGGCCGAGCCGGTTGCCGCCGCCGAACACGGCGGCGGAGGCGTTGGCCTCGCCGGTCGCCGGCTGCTCGCTCATGTTGCCGAAGATGGCGGAGACGCCGATGCCCCAGAAGGACTGGTCGCCGGCGCGGCTCATGCGACGGTCGGTGAACTCCTGCTGTCCCTGGTCGCGGATCGCCTCGCGGGCGAGGTTGCGCAGCTCGGCCGCCGCTGTCGTGTCGGCCACCACGGTATTGCCCTTGCCGCCGGTCGAATCGACGTTCACGTGGACCAGCGCGCGGCGCTCCAGCTCCTCCCAGTTCTGCTCGGCATACCAGGACGAGCCGGAATAGCGGCCCTGCGAATGGCCGGACCAGAAGACGATGCGCAGGCCGCGCTTCCACTCCTTGCGGTGCTCGGCGCAGACGCGGCCGACCTCGATCATGGTGGCGTTGGCGCCGCCATTGTCCATCACGCCGTAGTACCAGGTGTCGTGGTGGCCGGTGAAGAAGACGAAGGGCTCGTCCTTGCCGCCCTGCGGGCCGTCCATGTCGCAGACGAGGATCGGCGTCTTGCGCCAGCGCGTGTCGACCTCCGCCTCGATGGTGACCTCGATGCCGGGGGTCTGCTTCAGCCTGGCGCGCAGCGCCTCGCCGCCTTCGAGCGGCACGGTGACGACGACCGTCGACGGCAGGTTGCCGACCGTCTCGTGGGTCGGGCTGCCCCACACAGGCGAGATGCACATCTCGTGCGTGTGCTCGTGCGGGCTGATGTGGAGCTGGCCGGCCGCGCCCGCGAGCGAGGCGCGGCGCGACATCACCGGGTTGGCGATGCCGTCGACCATGACGATCTTGCCGCGCACGTCATGGCGGGCGAAGTCGGCCGGGCTCCCGGCGCCGAGGTCGACGACCTCCGCCTTGAGGCCGCCCTTGGGCGCGGAGCGCGAGAAGGAATGGGTGATGCAGCGTATGTCGCCGCCGGGCGCATGCACGACCGCCTTGCCGGGCAGGCTGATATAGGCGTCGTGCAGGATCAGTTCGGTCCTGAAGCCGTATTCCTTCATGCGCGCCTCGACATATTCGAGGCTCTTCAGCTCCTCCGGCACGCCCGATTCCTTCCGCCATTTGGCGAACTCGGCCATGTGCTCCATCATCAGCGGGCCGTCGACCGCGCCGATCAGTTCGGGGGAAGGGGTGGACTTCATTCTGACTTCTCCTTGTCCTGCCTCAGCACGGCGAGCGGCAGCCCGCGGTTGCGCATGGCCAGGCTCAGCACCGAGACGATGAGGAATGCGAAGACGATCAGCACCGTGGACAGCGCGGCGATCGTCGGGTCCTGCCATTTCTGCAGATAGAGGAACATCTCGATCGGCAGCGTGTTGGCGCCCGGCCGCACGAGGAACAACGTGGTCTCGACCTGGTCGAACGAGGTGATGAAGGCGAACACGCCGGAGATGATCATGCTGATCGAGATCTGCGGCATGGTCACGCGCAGGAAGGTGCGGATCGGGCCGGCGCCGAGGTCCATCGCCGCTTCCTGCAATGTCCAGTCGTAGTTGGCGAGCGCGGCCGTCAGCACGGCGATGACGAGCGGCAGCACCACCACGACATGGGTCACGACCAGGCTGAAATAGGTGCCGTAGAGGCCGGTGCGGATGAAGAACATGAACACCGCGACGCCGAGCACGATGTTGGGCAGGACGATCGGCGACAGCAGGAAGCCCTTGATCAGATCGCTCCAGCGTGGCCGGTAGCGCACGATGGAATAGGCCGCCAGCGTGCCGATGACGAGCGACACGACGGTCGCCGACAGGGCCAGCAGCACGCTGCGCACGGCCGCCAGATAGAAGGCGCTCTGCTGCGCCAGGTTCTCGTACCAGCGCACCGAGTAGCCCTCCGGCGGGAAGACGTTGTAGGCGACGCTGGAGAACGAGTTGAGCACCACGATGGCGAGCGGCGAGATCACGAAGATCACGCCGGCGACGGCGAAGGCGCCGAGCAGCAGGTAGCGGTAGTGGGGCAGCCGGCCGGTCATGGTCAGACCTCGCTGTAGCGGAGCAGGCGGTTGGACACCGCGACGGTGATCATCGCGAGCACCAGCAGCGCGATGCCGCCGACGGCCGCCAGCGGCCAGTTGATGTCGGTGGTGGCCTGGAAGACCTGCAAAGGCAGCACCAGCACGCGGCCGCCGCCCAGAAGCTGCGGCGTGACGAAGGCGCCGAGCGCCAGCGTGAAGGATATCTGCGCGCCGGCGAGCAGGCCCGGCAGGGTCAGCGGGAAGGTGACGCGCCGGAACGTCGTCCACCAGCCCGCGCCGAGGTCCATCGCCGCCTCGCGCAGCGTCGGGTCGAGCCGCGTCATCGTCGAATAGATCGGGAAGACGACGAAGGGCAGGAAGACGTGGGTCAGGCTGATGACCACGCCAGTGAGGTTGAACACCAGCCGCACCGGCTCGGGCAGGTGCAGCACCACCTGCAGGAACCAGTTGACCGGCCCCTGGTCCGCGAGCAGCACCGTCCAGCCGTAGCTGCGCACCACCACGCTGACGAGGATCGGCGAGAAGATGATCAGGCCGAACCATTTCTGCAGGCCGGGGCGCGTGATGCGCCACAGCGCGTAGGCGAGGGGATAGCCGACCGCCACCGAGCACAGCGTGGTGATCAGCGCCATCTTCAGCGTGTCGTAGACGATGGTGTGGAAATAGGGGTCGGTGAGGAACTCGACATAGGTGTCGAAGGTGAAGTCCTCGATCAGCTTGCCGTATTCGAAGCGCCAGAAGCTGTATTCGAGGAACACCAGCAGCGGCGCGACGAAGGCGAAAGCCATCACCGCGAAGACGGGCGCCAAGAGCAGCCACGGCATCATGCGACGCGAGAACGGCTCCTTGGCCGGCGCGATTGCCGGCTTCGAGGCAGCGGCGGCGGGGATGGCGGAAAGATCAGTCATCGGCAAACAGCGTCGTCGCGCCGCCGTCCCAGCCGATGTCGACCGCAGAGCCTTTGGCGATCGGCGCACTGGTGCCGTCGTGCGGCGCCTCGACCGTCAGCTCGACGTCGGAGCCTTCGAGGGCGACGACGTAGAGGATGGCGGAGCCGGAGAAGATGACGTCCTTGACCAGCGCGCGCGTGCGGGTGTCGCGGCTGGCCGCGTCGGCGCCGATGCGGATGCGCTCGTAGCGCAGCGACACGGTGCCCTTGCCGCCCTTCGGCGCGGTGCCGGTGGCGGCGGAAAATTCCAGCCCGCCGAGCCTGACGCGGGCCGTCGGGCCGGGCGTTCCGACGACCTCGACGGGGATCAGGTTGGTGTTGCCGATGAAGGAGGCGACGAAGCGGCTGGCCGGGCGGTCGTAGATCGCCTGCGGCGTATCGAGCTGCTCGATCTTGCCCTTGTTCATCACCGCGATCTGGTCCGACATCGTCATCGCCTCGCCCTGGTCGTGCGTGACGTACATGAAGGTCGTGCCGACCTCGCGCTGGATGCGCTTCAGTTCGAGCTGCATCTGCATGCGCAGCTTCAGGTCGAGCGCGCCGAGCGGCTCGTCGAGCAGCAGCACCTTGGGCTGCTTGACCAGCGCGCGGGCGAGCGCCACGCGCTGCATCTGGCCGCCGGAGAGCTGGCGCGGCTTGCGGTCGGCGAAGGAGAGCAGGTCGACCAGCTCGAGCGCCTCGGCGACGCGCCTGCGGATCTCCTCGCGCGGGCGGCGGTCGACCTCGAGGCCGAAGGCGACGTTCTGCGCCACCGTCATGTGCGGAAACAGCGCCCAGCGCTGGAACACCATGTTGGTGGGGCGCGAATAGGCCGCGACGTTGTGCATGTCCTGGCCGGCGATGCGGACCGTGCCGGCGTCCGGCCACTCGAAGCCGCTGGTCATCCTGAGCGTCGTCGTCTTGCCGCAGCCGGAAGGGCCGAGCAGCGAGAAGAAGCTGCCCTTGGGCACCGAGAACGAGATGTCGTCGACCGCCAGGAAGGTGCCGAAGACCTTGCTCACATTGGTGAATTCGACGTCGGATGGCATGTTGCCCATGGGCTGCTCGTCCATGTGGCCGCTTGAAGATGCGACCGGCAGTTGAAAGGAGGTGCCGGGCGTCGGTCGAGACCCACGCCCGGCGGTCGGCCTTGGGAGGGACCGGTCTCTAGCGTAGCTTGAACTTGACCTCGCGGTCCCAGCGCTGGCGCCACTCGGGCGACATCTTGGCGATGTAGCCGTAGTCGGGCACGACCGACTTCTCGGCCATCTCCAGGTTCAGCGTCGGGCTGCTCTTCTGCTCGTCGGTCATCGTGGCACCCTCGACCACCGGGATCGAGTAGGTCAGCTCGCCGTACTTGCCGGCGTTGCCCGGCTCAAGCATGGTGTTGAGCAGGTCGGAGCAGACCTTCTTCTGGGCGTCGGTCGAGCCGTTGACGATTGTCAGGTAGATCGGGAAGGCGATCGCGCCTTCCTCCGGCACGGCGAAGCCGAGCGGCGCGCCTTCCTTGATCCAGACCGTCGCCAGCGAGGAGAACCACGGCGCATACCAGGCGTCGCCGCTGACCAGCAGGTTCTTCACCGCGTCGTTGGAATCGACCAGCGCGCGGAAGTTCTCGGCATTGTCGGACCAGACCTTGAAGCCCGGATCGATGTTGTGCTCGTCGCCGCCGTTGAGCTTGGCCGCGATGACCAGCATGCGCGTGTCGTAGTCGAACATGGTGACCTTGCCGCGGCTGTCGGGCGACCACATCACCGACCACGACTTCGGCGGCTCCTTCACCTTGTCCTTGTTGTAGAGGATGCCGATGCCGGACATCTGGTAGCCGACGCCCTTGTCGTCGGGCCGGCGGAAGTTCGGCAGCACCTTCTCCATGTTGGGCATCAGCTTGGGATCGAGCGAGGCCCACATGTCGTCGACGTCGCCCTTGGTGATCGAATCGACGTTGAAGAAGCCGCAATTGACCAGCGGGCTGTCCGGCGTGGTGCGCTTGGCGGCGACCATCTTCGGGTAGGTGATGGTGTTGTTGGATTCCAGGATGTTGATCGTGACTTCCGGGTGCTCCTTCTTGTAGGCGTCGATGACGTTCATCGGCACCACGCCCTGGTTGGAGCCGGCCCAGATGAAGAAGGTGATCTCCACCGGATCCTGCGCGCCGGCGACGACCGTTCCGGCCGCGGTGGAGCCCAGGAGGGCGAGCGCAAAAGCAGCTATGCGTTTCATATCGTTTCCCATCACGTTCGTTGGCGGCCTGGATGGAGGGTCCGGGTCCGCGAGGAATTTCCCCTGGTTCAGTCCGGGCGATATTGGACTGCTTTTATGCGTAGAATTTAGCCATGAAACTACGCATGTCGTATATCTATCGCGCCTAGGCTGCGCATAGTCAAGTTTTTCGATTGCGTAAAGAGGCGATCGGAACTAGGAAGTCGCACAGACGGAGGAAGAGGATGCAGAAGGCCTCGCTGGACAGACTGGACCGGCAGATCATCGCGGCGCTCGCCCGCGACGGGCGCATCTCCTATCGCGAGCTCGCGCGCATGCTGGATGTCTCGGAGGGCACGGTGCGCATGCGCATGACGCGCCTCCAGGACGAGGGCCTGCTGCGGGTCACGGTGGTCGGCAGCCCGCTGGCGCTGGGCGTCGGCATGTATGTGATGATCATGCTGAAGGTGGTGCCAGGCCGCGTGCGCGAGACGGCCGAGGTGCTGGTCAAGTTCCCCAACGTGCGCTTCGTCGGGCTTTCGTTCGGCCCGGCCGACATCCTCATCCAGTCGCTGCACAAGGACATCGGCGACCTGCACCGCTTCGTCACGGAGATCGTGCCGAAGGCGGCGCCGGCCGTGACCAGCACGGAGACGATCCAGCTCGCCGAGGTCATGAAGAGCTCGTGGACCTGGGGCGACTGGTTCGAATATCTCGAGGACGAGCCGTTCAATCCGCTGCCGGAGCCGCAGCCCGCCCATCAGGCCTCCGCGAAAACCTCCCGGAACCAGAAGAAGAAGGACGGCCCCGAATGACCGCTCCCCGCTCGCCCTCGTTCATCACGCGCCCGCAGATCGAGGGCACGTTCGGCGCCGCCGCCTCAACCCACTGGATCCCCAGCGCGGTGGCGATGGGCGTGCTGGAGCGCGGCGGCAACGCCTTCGACGCGGCGGTGGCGGCGGGCTTCACGCTGCAGGTCGTCGAGCCGCACCTCAACGGCCCGGCAGGCGAGGTGCCGATCATGGTCTACGACCGGCGCAAGGACCGGCCGGAGGTGATCTGCGGGCAGGGCGTGGCGCCGGCCGCCGCCACGATCAAGCGCTACGAGGCGCTCGGCCTCGACCTCGTCCCCGGCACCGGGCTGCTGGCGGCCTGCGTGCCCGGCGCGTTCGGCGCCTGGATGCTGCTCCTGCGCGACTACGGCACGATCTCGGTGCGCGAGGCGCTGGAGCCGGCCATCCACTATGCGCGCCACGGCGTGCCGGTCATACCGCGCATCGAATCGACCGTGACCAGCGTGCAGGCGCTGTTTGCGAACTACTGGCCCGGCTCGGCCGCGATCTACCTGAAGGACGGGCAGGCGCCGCGCCGCGGCGGCCTCCACGTCAATCCGGCGCTGGCCGACACCTATGCGCGCATCCTCGCCGAGGCCGAGGCCGCCGGCGGCTCGCGCGAGCGCCAGATCGAGGCGGCGCGGCGGGCCTGGTATTGCGGCTTCGTGGCCGAGGCGATCGACGACTTCTGCGCCTCCGGCGACGTGCTCGACGCCGACGGCCAGCCGCATCGCGGCCTGATCACCGCCGACGACATGGCGGCGTGGCAGGCGACGGTCGAGACGCCGGCCAGCGGCCGCTACCGCAACTACGAGGTGTTCAAGCCCGGCGCATGGAGCCAGGGGCCGGTGCTTTTGCAGCAGCTCGCATTGCTCGAAGGTCTGCCGCTCGAGGAGCTCGACCCCAGCGGCGCGGAGTTCGTGCATCTGGTCGTGGAGTGCTCGAAGCTCGCCTTCGCCGACCGCGAAGCCTATTACGGCGACCCGGCCTTCGTCGACGTGCCGCTCGAGCGGCTGCTGTCGAAGCAGTACAATGACGAGCGGCGCAAGCTGGTGGGCGAGATGGCCTCCGGCGACCTCATCTCGGGCCGGATGGCGGACGACGCCTGGCAGCGCCATCTGCGGGCGATCGCCGAGCGCAAGGCCGCCGCCGCCACGGGCGCGGGCGAGCCGACCGTGGCCGGGACAGGCGAACCCACAGTCGCCGACGACGTGGTGGCCGAGCGCGGCGACACGGTGCACATCGACGTCGTCGACCGGCACGGCAACATGGTCGCGGCCACGCCCTCGGGCGGCTGGCTGCAAAGCTCGCCGACGATTCCCGCGCTCGGCTTCCCGCTCGGCACCCGCGCCCAGATGTTCTGGCTGGAACGCGGCCTGCCGTCGTCGCTGGCGCCGGGCAAGCGGCCACGCACGACGCTGTCGGCCTCGATCGCCTTCCGCGACGGCGAGCCCTACATGGCCTGGGGGACGCCCGGCGGCGACCAGCAGGACCAGTGGAGCCTGCAGCTCTTCCTGCGCCATGCCGCCTGCGGCCTCAACCTCCAGCAGGCGGTCGAGCAGCCCGGCTGGCACAGCGAGCACTTCCCCGCCTCGTTCTGGCCGCGCGCGGCGCGGCCGAGGGCGCTGGTGGTCGAGGGACGGATGCCGGCCGAGACGGTGGCAGAGCTGCGCCAGCGCGGCCACGAGGTCGAGATCGGGCCGGACTGGTCGGAAGGCCGGCTGTGCGCGGCGAGCCGGGACGGCGGGCTGATCAAGGCGGCCTCCGATCCGCGCTCCACCCAGGGCTATGCGGTCGGCCGCTGAGGCGTGGCGGGGAGGCAGGACATGGCGACGATGAGGGCGGCGATCTACACACGGACCGGCGCGGCGCGCGAGGTTCTGTCGATCGTCGAGCGGCCGCGGCCCGAGCCGCGCGCGGGCGAAGTGCTCGTCCGCATCGTCGCGTCGGGCGTCAATCCGTCCGACGTCAAGAAGCGCGCCGGCTGGCGCAGCACGAAGCCGCTCGACCACGAGGTGACCCCGCACAGCGACGGCGCCGGCGTGATCGAGGCCGTGGGCGCGGGCGTGTCGGACGACTGGGTCGGCCGGCGCGTCTGGATCTACAACGCGCAGGGCGGCGCCAGCTACGGCGCGGCCGACAGCCCCGAATGCGGGACGGCGGCCGAATATGCCGCGCTGCCGCTGCCCTTCGTGGTGCCGCTGCCGGACAACGTGTCGTTCGAGGCCGGCGCCTGCCTCGGCGTGCCGGCCTCGACCGCGCATTACGCGGTGTTCGCCGACGGCGACGTCGAGGGCAGGACGGTGCTCGTGCAGGGCGGCGCGGGCGCGGTCGGCGAGCTCGCCGTGCAACTCGCCGCCGACGGCGGCGCGACCGTAATCGCGACGGTGAGTAGCGCGGAAAAGGCCGAGGTGGCGCGCAGGGCGGGTGCTGCCCACGTCATCGACCGGCACGCGACCGACGTGGCCGAAGCCGTTCGGGCAATCGTCTCGGATGGGGTCGACCGCATCGTCGAGGTGGATTTCGGGGCCAACGCGGCGATCGACGCGGCGGCGTTGAAGCGCGGCGGCATCGTCGCCAGCTATTCCTCGCCGTCGGCGCCGACCCCTTCGATCCCCTATTATCCGCTGCAGTTCACGGCCGGCATGCTGCGCTTCGTGCCGATCTTCCTGATCTCGCAAGCGTACCGCCGTCGCGGCCATGCCGACATCAACTTCGCGCTGTCGCGTGGCGCCCTGCGACCGACGATCGCCTCCGTGCTCGCCTTCGACGACATCGCCGCCGCGCACGAGGCGGTCGAGAGCGGCCGCACGATCGGCAATGTCGTGCTGCGCATCGGCAGCGACCGCTGAAGGCCTCTAGCAGAGCGCATCTCGTCGCGCGCGAGCTCGATTGACTATGCGGACCGCGCCGCTAGTGTGGCGCTCTTTCGAGCCGGTGGAGAGCTTCCCGCCGGGCATTGCGGCGTGAGGTGGAGAATGAAGCGTTCGGTGGTCGCGGCCCTCATGCTGGGCTTGCCGCTGCTCCAGGCCTGCGGCTCCGGTCCCGTCTACCGGGGCGCGCCGCCGCCGGGCAAGACGGACGCCGAATACAAATGCGAGCTGTCCGGCCAGTGTGTCGTGCGCAGCGCCTCGTCGATGCACGACGGCACCAAGGACGCCTCCAACCCCGGCAAGTTCTGAGCGGCCCGGCCGCGCCGATTCCTCGATAGCAACGTCCCACATCGTTCGCCGGCGGCTTTTCCCGTGCGGCGACGTCGGTGCACCTCGTCCCATGAGGTACGAGGCCCGATGCTGCGCGTCGCGCCGCTGGCGGCAGCCATTCGTCACGGATGTCCGGTGAGGCGCTGCTCCTCGTTGAGACATAATGTAATTGGAATTTATCGTGTCATTGACACGATAATCGTTATTTAATACCTGTCGCTCTGCTCGCCCGTGTCGCGTTTCCGTGCCGGCCCGGCCGGCGGTCAGTGCGGCCTTCCATCCGTCGGAGGCGAGCGCGCGGACCGCTTTGTCCGGCCGCGCGGCAAGTGCGACCTGCTCTCGACAGGATACGCAGACATGCTCGACGGAACCTTCGCCACACAGAACGCCGCCAGCCCATCGGGCTACGATGTGCTTCCCCAGTCCGCGGACGTGGTCATCGTCGGCGGCGGCATCGTCGGCGTCAGCACCGCCTATTTCCTGGCGGGCAAGGGCCTGTCAGTTGTCCTGTGCGAGAAGGGCGGGCTGGGCGAGGAGCAATCCAGCCGCAACTGGGGCTGGGTCCGCAAGATGGGCCGCGACGTGCGCGAGATGCCGCTCATGCTGCGCGCCATGGACATCTGGAAGGACCTCAACGGGCGCGTCGGCGCAGAGACCGGATTCCGCGTCTGCGGAATCACCTATTTCTTCGACAAGGACGAGGACGCTGCGCGCTACGATCCCTGGGTCAAGGCGGTCGCGCCATTCGATCTGGACACGCGGTTCCTGTCCGGCGCCGAGCTCGATGGGATTGCGCCCAACGCTACCCGCCGCTGGGCGGGCGCGCTGCACACACCCAGCGACGGCTCGGCCGAGCCGCATCTCGCGACGCGGGCGATCGCTGTTGGCGCACGCAAGCATGGCGCCATGATCGTCGAGGCCTGCGCGGCGCGCGGCTTCGAGACGTCCGGGGGGCGGGTATCCACGGTGGTGACCGAGAAGGGGCCGATCCGCTGCAATGCGGTGGTGCTCGCCGGCGGATCCTGGTCGACCTTCTTCGCGCGCAACATGGGCGTGCGCCTGCCGCAGTTGAAGATCCTGTCTCAGGTGACCCGCACGCGGCCGCTGAATGGCGGGCCGGTGGGCTGCGGCTCGGGCCGGGGCTTCGGCTATCGGAAGCGGCTCGACGGCGGCTACAATTTCTCCATGCGGGCGCTCAATCCGGTCGACATCACGCCCGACAGCTTCCGCTATTTCCGCGAATACCTGCCGGCGCTGCGTCACGAAGGCAAGGGCATGCTGTTCCGCATCGGCGAAGCCTCCGTGCGCGAGACGCTGACGCCGTCGCATTGGGCGCTCGACCAGCGGACGGTGTTCGAGAAGGTGCGAATCCTGCGGCCGAAGGCGTCCGACAAGGTGCTGAACAGGGCGCTCGCCAACGTGCGCGAGATCTTCCCCGCGATGGGCGAGATCGAGGTCGTGGAGCGCATGGCGGCCTGGATCGATTCCTCCCCGGACGCGATCCCCGTCATCTCCGGTGTGGACAGCGTGCCGGGCTTCTACATCGCCACCGGCTTCTCCGGTCACGGTTTCGGCCTCGGGCCCGCGGCGGGCGAATTGATGGCGCAGATCGTGGCGGGCGAGACGCCGTCTGTCGACCCGGCGCCATTCCGCCACAGCCGCGTGGTCGATGGCTCGCCCATCAATCATTGGCCCGTCGCTTTCTAAGTGGAAGCCTCCCACCGGGGCCACTGAATGCAGAAGACATAACCTGTGTGGCGGTTCGTGCGCAGGGCATTGGCTGTTAGATACCTCGTCGTCCGATCGTGCTTTCGCCGTGAGCATATTCTCTTTCTAGGTCAATTGATTAGGGCAATATCGACCGAGCCTGCGGGCTGGTCTGCGGGGCTGACAATGGCAGCCGTGACGTCCGGCCTGTGACGGCTATAAATATAACAATCTCATATTCCATTCGCTTGTTGACACCATTAAAGCTATGTCATAATCATTGCGATATCCGCGATGGCTCGCGAGGGGCGGTGCCGGTCGCGTTCGACGGAGGAACGTGGAAATGGCAGTCTTTTCGACTTCATTGAATCGCCGGACATTCCTCGGCGGTACGGCCCTGGGCGCGTTGACGCTGGCGTTTCCCGGCCAGCTCCTGGCGGAGCCAAAGTCCGGCGGCGTGGTGACCGTCGTCTCCTGGCCGCCCCCGTCCTATCTCACCTCTGCCGTCACCACGGCTGGTCCGGAGACCAATCTCGGCGGCAAGTTCTTCGACGGCCTGCTCGAATACGGCTTCCAGATGGTCGCCCAGCCGGCGCTCGCCGAGTCGTGGTCGATTTCCGACGACGGCCTGCGCATCACCTTCAACCTGCGCAAGGGCGTGAAGTGGCATGACGGCCAGCCATTCACCTCGCGCGATGTCGCCTTCACCATCATGGAAGTGCTCAAGGTCCACCATGGCCGCGGGCGCGTCACCTTCGGCGCGGTGACCGCTGTCGAGACCCCCGACGAGAACACTGCCGTCTTCGTCCTCGAGCGCCCGGCGCCGGCGATGCTGAAGTCGCTCGACGCGGTCGAGTCCCCGATGATGCCCGCCCATCTCTATCAGGGCACCGACATCATGAAGAACCCGCACAACACCGACCCGGTGGGCACGGGTCCCTACAAGCTGGAGAGCTACACCGTCGGCGAAAGCGTCGTGATGGTTCGCAACCCCGATTACTGGGACAAGGACAAGCCGCATCTCGACCGCATCGTCATGCGCTACGTGTCCGACAGCGCGACGCGCACCGCGATGCTGGAGACCGGCGAGGCCAATCTCGTCTCCTTCAGCATGATCCCGCCGCTGGACATCAATCGCCTTGGCGAGGACGCCAAGTTCTCGGTCACCCAGAAGGGGTACGAGACGATCCTCAGCATGTGCTTCATCGACTTCAACCTGCGCAATCCGATCCTTGCCAACGAGAAGGTCCGGCACGCGATCGCCCATGCGATCGACAACAAGTGGATCGTGGAGAACGTCTATTTCGGGTTCGGCTATCCGGCGACGGGGCCGCTGCACCAGGAGCAAGCCGACTTCTACACCGCCGAGGGCGTTCCGACCTATGCGCCGGATCTCGCCCAGGCCGAGAAGCTGCTCGACGAGGCGGGCTACAAGCGCGACGCGAGCGGCAAGCGCTTCGCCATCATCATGGATCCGCTTCCGTGGGGCGACGAGCCGCTGAGGATTTCGGAATACATGCGCGAGCAGTTCCGCCAGATCGGTATCGACCTGACGATCCGCACCGCTGACATGGCCGGCTTCGTCAAGCGCGTCTACACCAACCGCGACTTCGACATGAGCATCGTCGTCGGCACCTCGGGGCCCGATCCGACGATCGGCGTGCACCGCTTCTACGTCTCCTCCAACATCAAGGAGGGCGTGGCCTTCTCCAACGGCTCGGGCTACTCGAACCCGGAGGTGGACAAGATCCTCGCCGATGCCCAGCTCGAGCTGGATCTGGAGAAGCGCAAGAAGCTCTACGCCGATTTCCAGGCGATCGAGATGCGCGACCTGCCGTCGCTGCCGCTGGTCGCGACCAACCGCGCGACGGTCTCGTCGGCCAATCTGCACGACCATACGGTCGGGGCGATCGGCTCGTTCGGCTCCCTGTTGTCGGCCTGGATCGGCTGAGACGCCCCGGGTTCCTGTCCGGAGCTTCCGGGCATCCTCCCGAAAGCCGGCCCGCGCAAGCGGGCCGGCGTCATTAAGTCCGAGGAACGAAATGACCGACCACGTCCTGCCGACGTCCGGCGACAGCCTGTGGCCCGACCATGTTGCGCACAGCGTCACCGATCTCGACCGGGCTTTCGAGCGACTGGAGCAACTCGGTTTCGCGCTGACGCCGCGCTCGAAGCAGCTCGCACCGGGCGCCGACGGCAAGCTCGCCGAGACCGGCATGGCCAACCACTGCATCATGCTGCGGCGCGGCTATCTCGAAATCTCCGGTGCGCTGTTCGATGGATCGGCCGCCGTTGCCGGCTTCCGCCAGCAACTCCAGCGCCATGTCGGCCTGCACCTCATCGCGTTCGGATCGCCGGACCCGCTCGCGCAGGTCGAGCGGCTGAACCGTGTCGGCTTCTCGCCAGCTTCGTCGATGAACTACCAGCGCATGGTGGAGACGGAGACCGGGGAGGAACTGGCCCGCTTCACGCTCGCAACCTCGCCACGCGACCTGATGCCCGAAGCGCGGATGATCATGGTCCGCCACGAGACGCCCGACCTTCTGTGGCAGAAGCGCTGGCTCGACCATGCCAATGGCGCGCTCGCTCTGGAGGACGTCGTCCTTGCGGTACAGGACCCCGAGGATTCCGCTGCGCGTCTCGAACGGTTCACCGGTGCCAGGTCGGAGCGCATGGGAGCCGGCAGATCGCTGGCGCTGGCGCGCGGACGGCTGGATCTGCTCCCCGGGCAGGCGGCACGCCGCGATTTTCCCCGGGTTCCGCCGCTTCCGGCGATCGCAGGCTACGTGCTGCGGGTCGTCGATGCTTCGGCCACCGCAGCATTCCTGTCGGAGCGTTGCGGCAAGGACGAGATTGCCGCTGGCAGGGGCTGGGCCCGGGTCGACGGCGGCGACGTGATCGGCGGCGTGATCTGGTTCGCCGAGGAAAACGCCCGGCTGCCCTGGCGGGCCTAGCAGCGCCGCCGGCTTCGGGCTGGATTCAGCAACGATGATCGAAACGCTGGCCGAGCTTTCCCGCTTCACCGTCCGCGACCTCATCCTCGCCCGGGCCGCTCATGCAGGCGAGCGGCTGGCGCTCTCGGCGCGCTCGATCCACGGCGATTGCCGGCGCTACGGCTATCGCGAGCTTGCCCGGCTCATGGACGCCATGGCCGGATCGTTGTGGCGGGTGGGCGTGCGGCCGGGAGAGGGGGTCGCTTTGTTCCTCGCCAACGATGCCGGGCGCGAGTTCATGCTGACGTCGCTGGGGGCGCTGGCGCTGGGCGCGGTGGTGGTGCCGTTGAACACGCGCGCCGCGGATCCCGAGCTGGCCGCAGCCCTCGAGTTGACGAGCCCTTCGCTGCTGGTGGTCGATGCCGCGGCGAGCAGGCGGCTGGCCGCGCTCGCAGCGGATATGCCGCGCATGACCGTCGGAGAGTCTACCAGCCTCGACGGCGCGGTGGCGTGGCCGGATCCCGAGCGGGACGCCACGTCCGCGCAAGACATCGCCTGGGCGTCATCTCCCGACCAGCTCGGCTGCCTGCTGTTCACGTCGGGCACGACCGCCCGGTCCAAGGCTGTGATGAGCTCTCACCGCACGATGATCGCGGCGGGGCTGTGTTGCGGGCAGGCGTTGGGGCTGCGCGAAGACGATGTCTATCAGGCAGGCTTCCCGCTTTTCACCAGCTCGGTGCTCAACATCGCCGCCATGTCCTGCTGGGTGGCGGGGGCGGGGCTCGTGCTGGAGGGCGTGGTCGGCAATGAGGAGCGCCTCGACCTCGTGTCGCAGGAAGGCACGACCTACTATCACGGCGTGCCGTCCGTCCTGAACTTCATGGAGCAGGCGTTCGATCCCGAGCGCCATTCGCTCGACCGCGTCCGGCGCATCGCCAGCGGCGGCGCGCCGATGCCGCCGGAGGTCTCGCGGCGGATGGCCGCGCGATGGCCGCGGGCCGAGCAGGTGCAGATCTACGGCCTGACCGAGAGCGGACCGAGCGGCTCGGTGCTCGGTCCGCAGGAGATGGCGGCGCATCAGGGCTCGGTCGGTCGGGCCATGCCCCATTGCAGGCTGGAGATCGTCGGCGACGACGGAAGGCTGCTCGGACCCGGCGAAGTCGGCGAGATCGCGATCTCCGGGCCGGCCGTCGCGGTCGGCTATTTCGGCGACGAGGCTGCGACCGCGCGCGCCTTTTCGGGGCGCCGCGTGCTCACCGGCGACGTCGGCTCGCTCGACGCGGACGGCTTCCTGTATTTCGGCGACCGGAAGAAGGACGTGATCAACAGGGGCGGCCTCAAGATCGCGTCGGTCGCGGTCGAGCGCGTGCTCTTCCAGCATGAATCGGTCCGCGAGGCGGCGGTGGTCGCCGCCTCGCATCCCGACCTCGGCGAGGACGTGGCGGCGTTCGTCGTGCTGAAGGACGGCTATGCGCCCGACATTGCGGCGCTGCGGGCGCATTGCGCGGGCGAACTCGCCGACTACGCGGTGCCGCGCAAGTGGCGTTTCGTGGACGCCCTGCCCAAGAATCCGATGGGCAAGGTGCTCAAGAACGAACTGCGCCAGATGGCCGACGCCCCCGCGCAATAGGCCCTTCGGCCCTGTTGATTTTCAGGATGCGCTCGCCTGCCTGCGCAGGCCGATGGCTGCCGAGGCCAATTGGGAATGCGGGTTGAGCGTCGAGATCGCGTCGTCATTGGCCTTGAACCATTCGACGACGAAGTCGCGGAACAGCCGCGCGGCAGAGGACAGGCGCGCGTCGTCCCAGAGGATTCCGATCTGCAGGTTGAGCGCCGGCAGGAAGGGGCGCGCCACCACCGGCAGGCGCGAGCGCAGTGCCGCCGTGAACGGGCTGATGATCGACACGCCGAGGCCGGCCGCGACCAGGTTGCAGACCGATTCATGCGTGCCGCCCTCGAGCCGCAGGTCGCGCTCGACGCCCGCGCGCTCGAACAGGCTATCAGTCCGGTAGCGGTAGCTCGCATCGTGCGGGAAGCTGATGAAGGGCAGGCCGGCGAGATCCTCGGCCCGGATCACCGGCCGGTCGGCGAGGAAGTGGCCCTGCGGCATGATGCAGACGGCGGGGCGGGTGGACAGGATGGTGCGCGACAGATCACCCGTGGAGTCGCTGCCCGAGATCAGGCCGAGGTCGGAGCGGCGGGCAAACAGCGCCTCCAGCCCCCTGTCGTGGCGGCATATGTCGAGCCTGATGTTCACGCCTTCGTATTTCTTGACGAAGTCGGCGATCACCAGGGGAAGCAGGTTGTTGCCGGTGACGCTGACGGCCGACACGCTGATGTGGCCGATCTCCAGATTCTTGATCGCGGCGGCGCGGCGGCTGAGCTCGTCGAGGCCGGTGAAGACGCTTTCCACTTCCTGGTAGAGCCGCCAGGCATCCTCGGTCGGCAGGATGCCGTGGCGCCTGCGCGTAAACAACTTGTAGCCGACGGCCTCCTGAAAATCTGAGATGAGGCGGCTTATCGCGGGTTGCGACACGCCGAGCTGATCGGAGGCCAGGGTCATGCTGCCGAGTTGCATGACTGCCCTGAATGCCTCGACCTGGCGAACTTTCAGATTCTTCGACATCGGACCTTCGATGCTTGGCGAAAAGCCGGTGATTCCATTCGCCCCGCGAGGCGGTGCGGGCCGACCATAGTGCAACATGGGAACGCTTTGGAAGCCGTCCGCTCCTGTTGCACGCCTGCATTCAAGCCTTTCATGCGCCGGTCTCCGCAACTGTCTCCCGAGCAGCCGAACGATGCGAGTGCCGACGTCCGGGCCATAAACTCATTTCATAACAATATGACATTTGTAGATGTTGAAAACAACAATAGCATGATATATTGGCTGCCTCAGAAAGCGAGGAGCCCATGCCCAGCGTGCTGCGATCCGTTTCCCACTGGGGCGCCTTCCGGATGCAGGTCCGCGACGGCCGGCTGGAAGGCGTTTCTCCTTTCGAGCACGATCCCGCTCCGACGCCGCTGATCGAAGCCTGGCCGGAAATGCTGACGTCGCCGATGCGCATCTCCGCTCCGGCGGTCCGCAAGGGATGGCTGGAAGGCGATGGCGGCGCCGGGCGCGGCGACGACGGATATGTGCGCGTCTCCTGGGACAAGGCGCTCGAGCTGGTCGCCGGCGAGATCGAGCGCGTCCGCACCAACCATGGCAACCAGGCGATCTTCGGCGGCTCCTACGGCTGGTCGAGCGCGGGACGCCTGCACCATGCGCGCACGCTCACCCACCGTTTCCTCAACGCGCTCGGTGGCTTCACCACCCAGGTCACCAATTACAGCTACGGGGCGGCCATGGCCTTCCTGCCTCGGATCGTTGGCAGCGCCGACTCGGTCGGCGTGTCGCTGACGGGCTGGCGGACGATCTGCGCCAACACCGATGTGCTGGTGGCCTTCGGCGGCATAGCCTCCAAGAACTGGGAGGTGGTGTCGGGCGGCTTCGGCATGCACCGCTACAGCCGCTGCATGCGCGAGCTGGAGGAAGGCGAGGTAAGGGTGGTGAACGTCACGCCCAACCGGCGCGACCTGCCCCGGGACATCGATACGGAATGGCTGCCGCTGCGCCCCAACACGGACGCCGCGCTCGCCATGGCGCTGACCCAATGGGTGGTGGCGCGGGGCAGGCACGACAAGGCGGCCATCGAGCGCTGCAGCGTCGGCTTCGACCGCTATGCCGCCTATCTGATGGGCGAGGTCGACGGGGTTGCGAAGGATGCCGCCTGGGCGTCGGGGATCACCGGCATCCCGCAGGGAACGATCGAAAATCTCGCCCGCGATCTCTGCGGCAAGCGCGTGCTGCTGACGGCGGCGTGGAGCCTGCAGCGGGCGCGCCACGGCGAGCAGGTCTACTGGTCGATCATCGCCCTCGCGGTCGCGCTCGGCCAGGTGGGGCTGCCCGGCGGCGGCTTCGCCTTCGGCTACGGTTCGATCAACGGGGCCGGCAATCCGCTCTATCGCACGCCGGTGCCGGGCATGGAGATCGGCCGCAATCCCGTGGGAATCGCGATCCCCGTGGCGCGCGTCGCCGACCTGCTGCTGGAGCCCGGCGCGTCCTGCCGCTTCAACGGCGCGACGGTCACCTATCCCGACATCAGGCTGGTCTATTGGGCCGGCGGCAATCCGTTCCACCATCACCAGGACCTCAACCGTCTGAGGCAGGCCTTCCGCCGGCCCGAAACGGTCGTCGTGCAGGATTGCTTCTGGACGTCAACGGCGCGCCATGCCGACATCGTGCTGCCGGCGACCACGACGCTCGAGCGCAACGACATCGGCGGCTCGTCGCGCGACCCGTTCCTCATGGCCATGCATCAGGCGGTGCCGCCGGTCGGGGAGGCGCGCAACGACTACGACATCTTCGCCGACATCGCCGGGCGGCTCGGCGCCCGCGAGGCCTTCACCGAGGGCAGGGACGAGGACGGCTGGCTGCGTTTCCTGTGGGAAGGCTGCCGCGCCAGGCTCGCTGCGCGGGGCATCGAGATGCCGGATTTCGACGCGTTCTGGGAAGCCGGCTATTTCCGCATGCCCGAGCCGGAGGAGGACTACACGCTGCTCCAGGCCTTCCGCGAGAATCCCGAAAGCGCGCGGCTCGCCACGCCGTCGGGGCGCATCGAGATCTTCAGCGAATTCGTCGCTTCGCTGGGCGATCCCGAGCAGCCGGGCCATCCGGTCTGGCGCGACCCGGAGGAATGGCTGGGGGCCGGCATGGCGGATCGCCTGCCGCTGCACCTGCTGACGCCGCAGCCGCCGCGCCGGCTGCACAGCCAGCTCGAAGCCGGCGCGCACAGCCGCGCCGGCCGGCACGAGGGACGCGAGATGCTGCTGATCAATCCGGCCGACGCCGCCGCGCGCGGCATCGCGCCGGGCGACATGGTGCGCATCGTCAACGATCGCGGCGCCTGCCTCGCCTGCGCGGACCTGTCGGAGGACATCATGCGCGGTGTCGTTTCCCTGCCCACCGGCGCTTCGTTCGATCCCGACGGCGGCTTCCTCGACCGCAGCAGCAACCCGAACGTGCTGACGCGCGACATCGGCACCTCCAATCTGGGGCAGGGGTGTTCGGCCCAATCCTGCCTGGTCGAGGTCGAGCGCTTCGACGGACCGCTGCCCGACATCCGCACCGGCGAGCCTCCCGCGATCGCGGAGGCTGTGGCAATCGCGAGCGCGCGCAAATGAACGTCTACTCGCTCATGTCGGATGCCGTGCGCCGGCATCCGGACAACGTCGCCGTCGCCTGCGCCGGGCGCAGCCTCACCTATCGCGCTTTCGACGAGACGGCGGCCGGGATGTGCGCGCTCTATGCGTCGCTGGGCTGCGCGAAGGGCGATCGCGTCCTGCTGTTCCTGCGCAACGGCTTCGAGTATCCAGTGCTGCTGATGGCTGCAATGCGTGGCGGCTTCGTCGCCGTGCCGGTCAATGCCAAGCTCCACCCCGTCGAGGTCGCCTGGATCGCGGGCAACGCCGAGCCGAAGGTGATCGTCACGCATCGCGAATACGTCGCGCCGTTGCGCGATGCGATGCCGGCCGGCACGGCGGCGAAGTTCGTGGCCATCGAGGAACTCGAACTGCCTGCGGGCAATCCGGCTGCGCTTCCTCCGGCCGAGGCGGGTCCCGACGATGCGGCCTGGATCTTCTACACGTCCGGTACGACCGGAAAGCCGAAGGGCGCGCTGCTCAGCCACCGCAACCTGATCGCGATGAGCGTCAACTGCCTCGCCGACATGTTCGATTTCCAAGCGAGCGACCGCGTGCTGCACGTCGCTCCCCTGTCGCATGGCAGCGGCCTCTATCTGCCGCCCGCGCTGATGCGCGGCGCGACGAACATCGTCTACGACAGGCAAGGCTTTCGTGGCGACGAGGTGCTCGATTTCGTGGCCCGCGAGAAGGTGACGGCGCTCGCCTTCGTGGCGCCGACGATGATCGTGCGCCTGCTCGAGGCAGCGCCCCGCGACGATACCGGTTCGCTGCGGGGCGTCATCTACGGTGGTGCGCCGATCCATCTGGAGCATGTCAGGGCGGCCGTCCGGCGCTTCGGCCCGATCTTCCGCCAGCTCTACGGGCAGGGCGAAGCGCCCATGACGATCTCCTGCCTGCCGGCTGCCGACCATCTCGGCGACGACGAGGTGCTGCGCTCGGCCGGACGGGTGCGGGCCGGCGTCGAGGTCAGGATCGTCGACGAGAACGACCGCGACTTGGCGCCGGGTGGCGAGGGCGAGATCTGCGTGCGCGGCGACGTCGTCATGAAGGGCTACTGGCGCAATCCCGAGGCCAGCGCCGAGGCCCTGCGCGGCGGCTGGCTGCACACCGGCGACATCGGCCGCTTCGACGCCGGAGGCCGCCTGCACGTGCTCGACCGGCGACACGACACGATCATCAGCGGCGGCACCAACATCTATCCCAAGGAAATCGAGGACGTGGTGGCGGCCCATCCCGGCGTGCGCGAGGCGATCGCCTTCGGCGTATCGGACAGCGAGTGGGGCGAGAGCGTCGCGGTCGCGATCGCGCTCAACGGAAACGCCGGCCGTGTCGGCGCGGCGGACATCCTCGCCTTCTGCCGCGAGCGACTGGCTGGCTTCAAGAAGCCTCGGCACGTCATCTTCGTCGACGAGCTGCCGAAGAACGCCTACGGCAAGGTCCTGCGGCGCGAGATGAAGCGGCTCCATTCGCCGAGCTGACCGCCGGTGGCGAAGCATGCCGGGCAGAGGGCGCGGCATTTTGCAGCCTCTCGCCGGCGGCCCCTGCATGGCAGCTTCCGGATGGACGATGCGCGACCTGCGCAACCGCAGGGAATGTCCCCGGGAGCATCGTGATAAGGCTTGACTTTTTGGGATATATAAGAGAGTTTTTCGTTAGGAATATTATTCCATGAAAGTAGCTTGCTGGCGCTCTCATCCAGCTAGGACGACGATGACGGGTAGAAGGACATATCCGGGCGGGAACGTGGTCGCCCTGCGGCACGCCATGACGGCCAGCCCGCAGCGGAGGTCTGCGCCTTGACGGCCGGGTCCGTGCGGATCGGCGGCGGCTCGCGCTTCTTCAACGGCGCGGTGCTGCGCTTCGTCGCCCGCCGTCTGCTGCAGGCGTTGATCGTCATGCTGATGGTGATGACGGCCAATTTCGTGCTGATCAAGCTCGCACCGGGCGACATCGTCGACGTGCTCACCGGCAGTTCCGACATGACGGCCGAGCAGATCGCGTCGCTGCGCCAGGAATACGGGCTCGACCAGCCCGTGATCGTCCAGTTCGTCAAATACTTCGCCCGGCTCGCCCAGTTCGACCTCGGCTATTCGAACCAGTTCCACGATACGGTTCTCAACATCATTCTCGGACGCCTGCCGACCACGCTGCTTCTCGTCGCCTTCTCGGTGATCCTGTCGATCGTCATCGGCACCGTGATGGGCGTGGCGGCGGCGCGCAGCGCCGGAAAGCTTGTCGATTCCGCGATCTCGGCGCTGGTCCTGCTGTTCTATGCGACGCCGGTCTTCATCGTCGCGATCGTGATGATCCTCTGCTTCTCGGTCTGGCTGGGCTGGCTGCCGACCAGCGGGCTCTATTCCGTCGGCGCCGGCCATACCGGCTTTGCCTACATCAAGGACGTCGCTGCCCACCTGGTCATGCCGGTGGTGGCGCTGTGCACCTTCTACACGGCGATCTACAGCCGGCTGGCGCGCGCCACGATGCTGGAGACCATGCATCTCGACTTCGTGCGCACCGCGCGCGCCAAGGGGCTGAGCGAGCGCCGCGTCATCTACGGCCACGCGCTGCGCAACGCGCTGCTGCCGATCGTCACCATGGCCGGCCTGCAGGTCAGCTCGCTCATCGGCGGCGCCGTGCTGATCGAGACCGTGTTCGGCCTGCCGGGCATGGGGCGAACCGCATTCGACGCGATCTTCACCCGCGACACGAACCTGCTGCTCGGGGTGATGTTCATCGCCTCGCTGGCGGTGGTGGTGGTCAGCCTCGTGGTCGACTTCCTCTATGCCCTGCTCGATCCGCGGGTCGAACTGAAATGAACGGCGCGGTCGACAAGCTGAAGCTGTTCCTGCGGCGGCCGAGCGGCGTGCTCGGCATCGCCATCCTCGTGGCGGTCACGGCGATGGCGCTGACGGCCGGCCATTTCTTTCCCGACGGACCGACGCGCATGGTGGCGCGGCCGCTGCTGTGGCCGGGCCAGCAGGCCGGGCTGCTCCTCGGCACGGACCGCATGGGCAGCGACATCCTCGCCGGCATCATGTACGGCGCGCGCGCCTCGCTGCTCGTCGGGCTGAGCGCGGCGGCGGTCTCGATCGTCGTCGGCACGCTCGTCGGCGCCGTCAGCGGCTACTATCGCGGCTGGGCCGACGACGTCCTGATGCGCATCACAGACGCCGTGCAGACGATCCCGTCCTTCCTCGCGGCGGTCGTGATCGTCGGCGTGGTGGGCGCCTCGCTCACCAGCGTCATCATCTCGATCTCGATCGTCTCCTGGCCGATGATCGCGCGGCTGGTGCGGGCCGAGTTCCTGCGCCTGCGCAATTTCGACTTCGTGCACGCCTGCCGCATCATCGGCATGTCGGACGCGCGCATCATCCTCACACAGATCCTCCCCAATTGCCTGAGCTCGATCGTGGTCGCCTCCTCCGTGCTGGTGGCGACGGCCATCATCGTCGAGGCGGGGCTTTCCTTCCTCGGGCTCGGCGACCCGAACGTCGTGAGCTGGGGCTCGATGATCGGCAGCGGCCGCACCGTGCTCCGGGCCGGCTGGTACATCACCGTCATTCCCGCCGCCTTCGTCGTGGTCACGGTCCTGTCGATCAACCTCATCGGAGACGCGCTCAACGATGCTCTCAACCCTCGGTTGCGCGAGCGGTGATCCGGTGACCGGCGCGCCTGCCCCCCTCCTCGACGTCGAGGACCTGTCGATCTCCGTCCGGCGGGGCGTGCCGCTGGTGGAGGGCGTGTCCTTCTCGATCGGCGCGGGCGAGGCGGTGGCCGTCGTCGGCGAATCCGGCTGCGGCAAGTCGCTGACGTCGCTGGCGATCATGGGACTGCTGCCGGGCAACCTGCAGCGCAATGCCACCGGCCGCATCCTGCTCGAAGGCGAAGACCTCTCCGCCAAGTCGCCGCGGGAGATGCAGGACGTGCGCGGCAACCGCGTCGCCATGATCTTCCAGGACCCGCTGACCTCGCTCAATCCGGTCATGACGATCGGCGCGCAGATCATGGAGGTGCTGGAGGCGCATCGCGACATCGACCGCGCGGCCGCGACGGCGCGAACGATCGAACTGCTCGACCTCGTCCGGATCCCCGATCCGCAGGAGCGCATGCACGCCTACCCGCACCAGCTCTCGGGCGGCATGCGCCAGCGCGTCGTGATCGCCATGGCGATGGCCTGCGAGCCGCAGCTCATCATAGCCGACGAGCCGACCACGGCGCTCGACGTGACGATCCAGGCGCAGATCCTCAACCTGCTGGTCGAACTGCGTCGCAAGTCGAACCTCAGCCTGATGCTGATCACGCACGATCTCGGCGTGGTCGGCCGCGTCGCCGAGCGGATGATCGTGATGTATGCCGGCTCGGTGGTCGAGGCGGGGGAGGTGTCGGCGATCCTCGACGGCGCGCGCCATCCCTATACCGCGGGGCTGATGGCGGCGCGCCCGCACGGCAGCTTCAAGCGTACCGGCCAGCGTCTCGTCGACATTCCCGGCACGGTGCCGCCGCCGACGAGCCGGCCGAAGGGCTGTCTGTTCGAGCCGCGTTGCCCGCGCGCGCAGGAAAAATGCCGCGCCGTGCGTCCCGATCTGGCGGCCGACGGGGCGGGCCACGCGTTTCGCTGCCATTTCCCGATCGGGCAGGGCGAAGCCCATGCATAGCGCGCTGGAACTGGACGATCTGCGGGTCCACCACGCGACGGCCGCCGGCCCGCTCAAGGCCGTCGACGGCGTCACGCTGTCGGTCGCGCCCGGCGAGACGGTAGGGCTGGTCGGCGAATCCGGTTGCGGCAAGTCCACGCTCGCGCGGTGCGTGGTCGGGCTCAATACCCCGACCGGGGGCTCCGTGCGCCTGGGGGGCAGCGAGATCGCCGCGGGCGGGCGCGACAGGGTCGCGTGGGCGCGCATGGTGCAGATGATCTTCCAGGACCCGATGGGCTCGCTCAACCCGCGCCTGACGACGCGCCACACGATCGAGCTGCCGCTGCGCGTGCATGGCATCGGCAGCAAGAACGAGCGGCTGGAAAGGGTACTCAGGCTGATGGAGCAGGTCGGGCTCGGGCCGCACCTGCTCGACCGCTATCCGCACGAGCTGTCCGGCGGCCAGCGGCAGCGCGTCTCGATCGCGCGCGCTCTCGCGCTGGAGCCGGCGCTGCTCGTCTGCGACGAGATCGTCTCCGCGCTCGACGTGTCGGTGCAGGCGCAGGTGCTCAACCTGCTGACCGACCTCCAGTCGAAACTCGGCATCGCCTTCCTGTTCATCTCGCACGACCTTTCGGTGGTGCGCTATGTCTCGGATCGCATCGCGGTGATGTATCTCGGCCGCATCGTCGAGGAGGGCGACTCCGAATCGGTGTGGAACCACAGCCGTCACCCCTACACGCAGGCGCTCATCGCCTCGATCCCCGAGCGCGCCAGAGACGAGAAGGCGCAGCGTCTCCAGCTTTCGGGCGACCTGCCGAGTCCGGTCAACCCGCCGTCCGGCTGCAGCTTCCGGACGCGCTGCCCCTATGCGCGCCCACTCTGCGCCGAGGTGCGGCCTGAACTGAAGTCCGATGGCCTGCCGCATTCGGTCGCCTGCCATTTCGTGGCGGAGATCCCCGAACTCGCCGCCCGTCCCGAATATGCCGAAGCCTGACGCGGCTTGCCGCCGCGCGCAGGAACAGAAGGAGGAAAGCTCGACATGGACCCGTTTCTCGTCACCCCCGACTGGCTGGAATCCCGGCTGAAATCGCCCGGCATCGTCGTGCTCGATTGCACCTGGTTCGTGCCGGAGATGAAGAAGTCGGGCCATGACGTCTATCTGGAAGGTCATATACCGGGCGCCTGCTTCGTCGACCTCAATCGCATCTCCGACCAGGATTCCCCCTATGTGAACATGATGCCGCCGGCTGACCTGTTCGCCCGCGAGATCGGCGCGCTCGGCATCGACAACGACACGCTGGTCGTCGTCTACAACGCCAACTACGTCTCGGCCCGGCTGTGGTGGATGTTCCGCCATTTCGGCCACGACAAGGTGCGCGTGCTCGACGGCGGGCTGAACCGCTGGGTGGCCGAGGGCAAGCCGGTCGAGAAGGGCGAGCCGCAGCCTGCGGCCCCGCGCGTCTTCCGCGCCGCCGCGCCGGCCGAAGACATCGTGTCGGCCGAAGACGTGCTCGCCAACATCAATGGCGGCAATGCGACGATCGTCGACCTGCGGCCGACCGGGCGCTTCAACGGAACCGAATCGTTCGGCTATCCCGGCGTGCCGTCCGGCCACATGCCGAGCGCGATCAACATCCCGTGGACCAGCTTCGTCACCGACACGCCGGACCGGTCGTTCCTCTCGCCAGAGCAGGTGAAGGGCGTGCTGGAGAAAGCCGGCGTCGACCTGTCGCGGCCGATCATCTCCACCTGCGGTTCCGGCATCACCGCGGCCATCCTCGCCATGCAGCTCGAGCGCATGGGCAAGCATGACTGGCGCATCTTCGACGGGTCTTGGCACGAATGGGGCCAGCGGGCCGACCTGCCCAAGGAAAAATCGGCATGAGCAAGAGCAAGGCAAGGGGAGTGGCCACCCGGCTGACGCAGGTCGGCCGCGATCTCGGCGCCGCTGGCGTCCCGGTCAATCCGCCCGTCCATCGCGCGTCGACATGCGTGTTTCCGTCGCTGGCGGCGCTCGACGAGGCGTGGAAGACGCCGTTCAACGGCCGCCTCTACGGCCGCAACGGCACGCCGACCTCGACGGCCTTCGAGGCCGCGATCGCCGAGATCGAGGGCGGTTATGGCGCGGTCGCCGCCTCGTCGGGCGTGGCAGCCATCATGGCGGTGTTCGTCGCTTTCGTCGGGCAGGGCGAGCACGCGCTGGTGCCGGACAGCGTCTACGACATCGTGCGCCGCTGCGACACCGGCATGCTGAAGCGCATGGGCATCGAGCTCAGCTACTACGATCCGCTGGTCGGCAAGGGTATCGCGGAGCTGATCCGGCCCAACACGAAGCTGATCTATCTGGAATCGCCCGGCTCGGGCACGTTCGAGATCCAGGACGTGCCGGCGATCGTGGAGGTCGCGAAGGCGCGCGGCATCCGCACGGCGATCGACAACACTTGGGCGACACCACTGTTCTTCCGGCCGCTCGAGCTCGGCGTCGACGCGGTGGTCGAGGCGGCCACCAAGTATATCGTCGGCCATTCCGACGCCATGCTCGGCGTCGTCGCGACGACGCAGGATGCCTTCATGCCGGTTCGCGCGGCGGTGCAGGACATGGGTTCCTGCGCGGGAACCGAAGAGGTCAATCTGGGCCTGCGCGGCCTGCGCACGCTCGATGCCCGGCTCGTTCGCCATCAGGCGTCGGCGATCGAGGTCGCCCGCTGGCTGAGCGGCCAGCCCGTTGTGCGCAAGGTGCTCTATCCCGCGCTACCGGGGGCTCCCGGCCACGAGCTGTGGAAGCGCGATTTCTCCGGCGCGTCGGGGCTGATGTCGTTCGAGCTGCCGCCGCTGGCCGAAGGTGCGCTGGAGGCGATGGTGAGCGGCATGTCGCACTTCAAGCTCGGCTATAGCTGGGGCGGCTACGAAAGCCTCATCCTGCCGGTCCACACCGAGAACCGGAAGGTCACGCCGTGGACCGGCGGACCGCTGCTGCGCATCCATATCGGGCTGGAGGACGTCTCCGACCTGATCGAAGATTTGCAGGCCGGCCTCGGACGGCTGACCCTTTCCTGACTACCCTGAGGATATCATGAAGGCATTCAAGCACCTCGAGATCGTCGAGGCGGGCAACGGCGTGGTCGAAGTCCGCTTCGCGCGGCCACCGGTCAACGCGGTCGACCAGGCGATGTACCGTGAGATCGCCGAGCTCTTTTCCGACATCGACATGGTCGGCGAGGACGTGCGGGCGGTCGTGCTCGCCGGCAACGGGCCGCATTTCTGCGGCGGCAACGACCTCGACGAGTTCGCCACCATGACGCCGGAGAACGGCGCCGAGCGCATGTGGCGCGTGCGCGAGGCCTTCTTCGCGGTCATGGATTGCTCCGTTCCGGTGATCGGCGCGGTGGAGGGCGTGGCGATCGGCACCGGGCTGGCGCTGGCGGCATCCTGCGATTTCGTCGTCGCGTCGGAGACGGCGCGTTTCGGCCTGCCCGAGCTGACGGTCGGCGTGATGGGCGGCGCACGCCATCTGGCGCGGCTCGCACCGCAGCCGCTGGTGCGCCGCATGTTCCTGACCGGCGAGATGATGGCCGCGCCGGATTTCGCGGCCGCCGGCGGCTCCGTCATCGTGGCGAAGCCGGCCGAGCTGCTGGCGGATGCGCATGCGTTCGCCAAGCGCACGGCCGCCCTCAGCCCGACCGCGGTGCGCGTCGGCAAGGGCGTGCTCAACCGGATCGAATGGATGGACCTGCGCCAGGGCTACGAGTTCGAGCAGGCGGCCACGGTGCGCATGAGCGGCTTCCCCGATTCCAAGGAGGCGCTGACCGCGTTCCGGCAGAAGCGCCCCGCGTCCTACGCCCCGCTCAGCCGCCGCAACCGGCTCTACGGCCGCTGACGATCGTCCTTCGGCAACCCGTCAGGCGCGCGGCTCGGTGCGGATTCCGGTGGAGATCATCGCGAAGAACTTGTCGGCGTAGTGGGCGGCCGGGAGGGGGTCGCTGTCGGGCTTGTACCAGCGCGAGATGGAGTGGACGAGGGAGAACACCGCCTGCGCCGCGACCGCGGGGTCTTCGGCCCGGATCTCGCCTGCCTCCATGCCCTGCCTGAACAGGTCGACCAGGATCGCCCTGTAGTCGGCATTGTTCCTGCGGGCGACGATCTCGACTTCCTTGCTCATCTGGCCGGCGAAGGTGTAGTCGAGCGCGCGCACCTCGTAATAGTTGTCCTGGATGAACTCCGCGTGCTCGAGCATGAAGAGCCGGATCTTCTCCATGACGTCGTCGCTCTGGGCAATGCGCTGCATGGAGCGCTCGATCAGCCGTTTCTGCGTGTCGAGCGCGATCTCGTCGATGATCTGCTCCTTGCTCGTGAAGTAGTGGTAGATGAAGGCCTTGGACATGTTCATGCCCTGGGCGAGCTGGGCGATCGTGCTTCGCTCGTAGCCGTTCTTGCCGAAGAACTGGGAAGAGATTTTCAGGATGTAAGCTCTGGCATTGTCGATCAGAGGCGGACGGCCCATCCGCTTCTTGCGCGTCTTTTCCACTGCTTCGGTCATTCTCACCAATCCAAACCGGATTTTCCTGCACTACCTCCGCGCCCGCGGCGGCTCGAGAAAACATCTATCACGCAGTAGCCGAGCGGGTGCACATTGTAATGCCTACCCGCCGTTGACACCGGGGAAAACCCCTTTAGCATACCTACCGTCGGGACGGTATGTAAATGGCGCGGCCGGGATGCGCCGCCGTCCTCGGGCGGCGGGAGCTTGTCGAAATGGCATCGGATGCAATGGTGCGGGACGGGTCCGCGCGCGGACGGGAAGGCGTGCCTTCGGGCGGGTTCGAGACGCTGCTTTCGCCGCTGCGCGTGGGCGGCGCCACGCTGCGCAACCGGGTGATCTTCGGCCCGCACGGCACAGGCTTCGCGACCGACGGGACCGTTGCCGACCGGCTCATCGCCTATCATCGCGAGCGTGCGCGCGGCGGCGTCGGGCTGATCGTCATCGAGGCCACCTCGATCGACGACACGCCGATCGGCATCAGCTCGTCGCTGGGAACGCTGCGCAACGTCGACGACGCCGTCCTGCCGGGCTACCGCAAGCTCGCCAGCGTGCTGCACGACGAGGGCACCCGCGTCTTCTGCCTGCTGTCGCATTCGGGCCGCGTCAACACGATGGCGCCGAACGGCGCGCCGGCCAAGGCGCCGTCGCCGCTGCCGATGGACCGCACGATGGACATCCCGCATGAGCTGGAGGTCGTCGAGATCGAGACCATCGTGCGGCAGTTCGCGGCCGCCGCGCGGCGCTGCAAGGAAGGCGGGCTCGACGGCGTGTCGCTTTCCTTCGCGCACGGCAACCTGGCCCAATCCTTCATCTCGCCCGCCTCCAACCACCGGACCGACGCCTATGGCGGCAGCGAGGAGAAACGGCTGCGCTACCCGCGCGAGGTGCTGCAGGCCTGCCGCGAAGCCGTAGGGCCGGACTTCATCCTCGGCATCCGCTTCAGCGCGGACGAGTTGGTCGCCGACGGCTACCACCTCGAGGACGGCGTGCGCTATGCGAAGCTGTTCCAGGAGTGGGGCAAGCTCGACTTCATCGACGTCAGCGCCGGCACCAATGCCAGCATGTGGA
>ERZ778021.1310-NODE-1310-length-30321-cov-5.529406_pt1 | contig 30321 bp, 31 predicted proteins | sample MGYA00375751_ERZ778021 | MGnify/ENA primary metagenome ERZ778021 (study PRJEB29350, sample SAMN05389814) | bioreactor metagenome | isolation source: Thiocyanate stock bioreactor | place: South Africa: University of Cape Town | collected 2013-08-29 ... | reverse complement strand
TACGAGATACATCGGTGACTGGAGTTCAGACGTGTGCTCTTCCGATCTGCCGCCTTCCCCGAGATCGGCCCGGTGAAGGTGAACGCGGTACCGATGCCAGGGCTCGACCGCGACGACGTGCTGCGCTTCTGCGACCTCGCCCGCGAGCGCGGCTTCCAGGTCCGCTTCATCGAGTTCATGCCGCTCGACGGCGACCGGTCCTGGAAGGCCGAGAACGTGCTGACCGGGGCCAAGGTGCGGGCGCTGGTCGAAGAGGTCCACCCGCTGCGCGAGCTGCCGCGCGAGCCGAGCGCGACGGCGCGGGTCTACGCCTTTGCCGACGGGCTCGGCGAGATCGGCTTCATCAATCCCGTCTCGGAACCGTTCTGCGCCGACTGCAACCGGGTGCGCCTGACCGCCGACGGGAAGCTCCGTACCTGCCTTTTCTCCCTGCACGAGACCGACCTGCGCGAGCCGCTGCGGGCGGGCGCCGACGATGCCGAGCTGGCGGAGATCGTCCGCGCCGCGGTCTGGCGCAAGGAGCTGAAGCACCACATCGACGAGCCCGGCTTCCGGCCGCCGGCCCGGACGATGAGCGCGATCGGCGGCTAGCCCGGCGCGACCGGCGGCCGGTCGGGACCCGTCTGGCCGGTCACCCGCTCGGCGCCGGAGTAGACGTTGGTGCGGCCGCGGCGGGTGAAGCCGCAGAGGGTCATCTTGCGGTCGGCGGCCAGCTCGATCGCCAGCGTGCTGGGGGCGCCGACGCCGACCAGGATGGGGGCGCCCGCCACGGCCGCCTTCTGGACCAACTCGAAGGAGAGGCGGCCGCTGATGCAGAGGATCTTGTCGGCGAGCGGGAGGAGCCCGTCGCGCAGCGCCCGTCCCACCACCTTGTCCATCGCGTTGTGGCGGCCGACATCCTCGCGGGCGAGGAGCAGCGCCCCCGCCGCGTCGAAGAGTCCGGTCGCGTGGACGCCGCCGGTCGCCGCGAAGGTCGGCTGCTCGAGCCTCTCGGGGAGCGCCGCGAGGAGCTCCCGCGGGACCACCGGCCCCGGCCCGAGCGGCGCGCTCACCACCGCCACCTCCTCCAGCGCCCCTTTGCCGCAGACCCCGCACGAGGACGTGGTGTAGAAGCGGCGCTCACCCGGGTCGCGGAGGAGCGGGCCGGCGACCTCGATCGTGTTGACGGCGAAGTCCTCGGTCAGGCCCGCGGCGCGCGGCCGGTCGATCAGCCCCTCGCCGTAGAGGAAGCCGAGCGCCAGCTCCTCGTCGTGCCCGGGCGTCCGCATCGTGACGCTGAGCGGCCTGCCGTCGACGCGGATCTCGAGCGGCTCCTCGATCGCCACCGCGTCGCGCTCACCGTCGTGCTCGATCTCCTCGTACTCGCGCATCGGGGCGAAGCCTAGGAGGTCGCCGGCCCCTAAATCAATCCGGGCGATCACCTGGATCGAGAGTACGGTGCCGACCCGCTGCCGACGCTGAACCTCTTCGTTCCAGAAGCAGGACGGGGCGATCAAGGTCGTCCTCACGCCCTAGATGATTGATTCCACGACATCGCGCACCCGGATGGCGCGCCCGGCACACTGCGCATCTCTGCGTCCTCGGGTTTGCCTTTGCCCACCGGCAAAGGCTGCACCCTGCGTCCTTGATCTGCTTGGCCGGGCCCGCCCCCGGTCACACCCTGTCGTGGAATCAATCATCTAGGCCAGGACCCCCTCGCAGGCGGAGACGGTCGCCGCCGTGAGGCCGGCCGCCGCGGCCCGCTGGAGCAGTCCCTCGGTCAGCCCCACCGTCGCGGCGCAGCCGTCGCGCAAAGCTCCCGGCCCGAGCGCGTCGTGCATCAGGATCACGTCGCCGTCGCGCAGGCCGCCCTGCGCTTTGAGCGAGTCGAGCATGCGGGCGGTGGAGTCGCCGCGCCAGTCGTGCGTGTCGAAATTCCAACCCCAGAGGCGCATGCCCCACTCGGCGGCCAGTTCGCGGGTCACCTGGGTCTCGTCGCCCCACGGGGCCCGCCAAGCGCACGGCCGCACCCCGACCTGGCCCAGCAGCTCGAGGCCGATCTCGAGGTCGGCGCCGACCCCGTCGCTGCCGCGCCGCGAGTGGCGTACGTGGTCGAGGCAGTGGAAGGCGACCTCGTGGCCGCCCTTCCGCATCGCGTAGATCAGATCGCGGTGCTCGACCGCCCGCCGGGCCTGGACGAAGAAGGTCGCGTGGGCGCCGCGCTGCTGCAGCGCGGCGAGGATCAGCGGCGTCCAGACCGGATGCGGACCGTCGTCATAGGTGAGGGCGATGGTTCCGGCCATGCCGGGGCAGGTACCCGGCTGGGCAGTTGGATCTCAGGACCGCGCGATCAGCGATCCCAGGGCGGGCGGTTCGTCCGCCCGATGCCGGTGGCGAACTCCCCGGCCCGCCACGGGCCACCCGCGCCGGGATCGAGCGGCGGCGTGTCGCCGGGATACGACGCGCTGATGGCGGGTAAGGAGAAGGTCGTGGGCGGATCGCTGAAAGACAGACTCCAGACCGCGGTCGCCGGCGTCATCCCGGACTCGACGAAGGGCGAGATGCACCGGACAAAGGCCAAACCCGGGTCGGATGAATGAACCCCAGGGGGAGCCGGTCCCCCCTGTCGATCTCCCGGCCGAAATCGACCTCGGCCGGCACCGGGACTACGAGGGGCGATTGGAAGCGAGGTGGCTGCGGCGCGGCTTCCTCACGCTGCTGTTCGTCTTCATAGTCGCCGCGCTCGCCAACGTCTTCGGTCAGGCAGCGGCGACCGACACCGCGAGCGGCGCGGCGGGCTCGCTGAGCGTCAAGGCGCCGAGCCGCGTCCGCGGCGGGCTCACCTACCAGGGCGAATTCGTGATCAGCGCGGCGCGGGATCTGGGCGCGCCGACGCTGGTCCTCGACCGCGGCTGGGTCGACCAGACCACGGTCAACACCGTGCAGCCCGAACCGGCGGGCTCGACCACCGACGCGGAAGGGAACCTGAAGCTACGCTTCCCGCCGCTGTCCGCCGGGCGCACTCTGGTCGTCTACGTCGAGTTCCAGGCCAACCCGATCAACGTCGGCTCCCACGACGCCGACGTCTCACTCGACGACGCCGACGAACGCATCGCCACGATCGAACGCACCCAGCTGGACTTCCCCTAGGAGGACGCCATGGACATCGTCATCCGCGCCGCGGTCATCTTCCTCTTCGTCTTCACCCTCACCCGGATGCTGGGACGGCGGGAGCTGAACTCGCTGGAGCCCTTCGACCTGATCCTGCTGGTCGTCACCGGCGACCTCGTCCAGCAGGGCGTGACCCAGAACGACAACTCGATCACCGGGGCGCTGCTGGCGATCTCCACGATCGGGCTGCTCACCGTCGCCCTGTCCTACCTCAGCTTCCGCTTCAAACGGCTGCGGCCGATGCTGAACGGCGAGCCGATCGTCCTGGTCGAGGACGGCGAGCTGATCGAGCCGAACCTCCGCCGACAGCGGCTGACCCGCGAGGAGATCGGCGCCGAGGCGCGCCTCGAAGGGATCTCCTCGCTGGCCGACGTCCGCTGGGCGATCCTCGAGACGAACGGCCAGATCAGCTTCGTCGAGCGGGACTGATCCTCCTCGCCTTCTCGTTCGGCTTCGCGAAGATCTCCCGGTGCCCGTGGGACGCGGTCCCCGGACGCGATTGTCGGTGCGGTCGCGAGTATCCGGGGGCAGGGCCTGATAACGGGGCGTGCCAGGGACGGCGCGATTCGTGGCCGGGGCGGCGGAGGACCGGCCGTCCCGGGCGTCTCGTGGCGGCCCGGGCAGGCTGCCCGCTTGCCACGAGACGCCCAGGACGCGAGGCTTCCGGGGGGAAGCGCGCGGGTCCCGTGCGCTTACGGGGAGTGACGTCACGCCTCCACGACGCCCACCAAAGTGAGTTCGCAGTTAGCCACGCTATGCGGTGCTAACTGCGAACTCACCGCGGGGACATGTGGCGGAAGGGTCACTTCGCGACGCCTTCCCTTAAGGAACGTGGAGTTCTCGGCATCTCCCTCGCGGCTCTCCGCTCCGGCGGCGGCCTGTGGAGCCTTTCCGCCTCATCGGGACGGCTTCTCTCCACACCGGGGACCGCACCCTCGCTCCTCTCCCCGAGGGACGGCCTCTCGGAGGCGGCCTCAACCTGCCCGGATCGCCTCCGAGAGGGCCGCGTCCCTTACGCGTACCTCGCAAACCGCCCGTCCACACGCACGGCTAGCCGCCGGTGCGGAGGCGTTCGCGCTGGGGGTCGACGGTGTACTTCGGGTCCTTCGCCGACGCCATGCCCGCCTCGAAGAGGCCGAAGCGGGTGAGGGCGGAGCCGGCGAGGAGGGCGGTGCCGGCGGCGAGCGCGGCGGGGCGGTGGCGGCGGGCGAAGAGGGCGGTCGCCGCGCCGGCCGCAGTCAGCGCCTTGGCGACGCGCAGCCGCTTGCCCGCTTTGCCCTCGTGCAGCGTCTCGGCGACCATGCCGAGGCGGCGCTCCATGACCTTCTCGGCGCCGAGCTCGACCAAGGCGCCGAGGACCGCCATGCGCACCGCGGGGTCGTTCTCGGCGGGCGGGGCGACGATCAGGCCCCAGCCGGCGGCGGCGCTCGCGGCGGAGCCGGCGAAGAGGAAGGGCAGGTCCTTGCGTCCCCCGTGCCAGGCGGGGACGGCGGTGTTGGCGATCAGGGCCGCCGTGTAGGTGGCGACGGTCGAGCCGAGCGCGGCGGCGCCGAGGCCGGCGGCGCGGCCGAGCTTCGGCAGGCGGCCGGTGACGTCGCTTGCCGCGGCACCCGCCGCCAGGGGCGCGTAGCCGACCAGGATCCAGACGCCGACGCTCATCGGCGAGGTCGGCTTGAAGACGCGCAACATGTTGAGGAAGCGGAGCGGCCGACCGAGGTCCTTGACCAGGGCGAGGAGGGAGACGCCGATCGCGCCCGTCGCCATCAGGCGGGAGCCGCGGGCCAGGGCCGAGCGGCCGGTGAGGTCGGCGCCGGCGGCGAGGATCGAGGAGGCGCCGGCGAGACCGCCGGTAAAGAGGTAGCCGGCGATCTCGCGCTCCTCCCAGACCGGCGGGTTGATGATCGGGCGGCCGTAGTAGGAGTCGCCGGGGTGATCCTCGCGGAGAAAGTCGCGATCCCGGCGGCGACCTTTCCGCCCGGGCCCGCCGTCTCGGCGCCGCACGTCGGTGCCGCCCTCGCCCGGCCTCGCCTGCCCGTCGCTCATCGCCGTGCTCCGGCGAAGCAGGCGGCCGCGCCCGCGAGCAGCGCGCCCGCCGCGATCCCTACCGCCTTCCACGTCTCCGGCAGGTCCCGCGTCGTCACCACCGGGTCGGGCGGCAGCCCGTAGACCTCGGGCTCGTCGAGCAGGAGGAAGAACGCCCCTGCCCCGCCGACCCCGTCGCCCGGGTCCTCGCCGTAGAGGCGCGCCTCCCCCATCCCCCGCTCGTGCAGCTCCTGCACCCGGTCCCCGGCCCGCTCGCGCAGCTCCTCCAGCGGCCCGAACATGATCGAGTCGGTGGGGCACGCCTTCGCGCAGGCCGGCTCCTGGCCCTCGCCGAGGCGGTCGTAACAGAGGGTGCACTTGAAGATCCGGCCGTCCTCCTCGCGCTTGTCGAGCACCCCGTAGGGACAGGCCGGGACGCAGTAGCCGCAGCCGTTGCAGATGTCGGGCTGGACGACGACGGTGCCGAACTCGGTGCGGAAGATCGCCCCGGTCGGGCAGGCGTCGAGGCAGGCCGCCTCGGTGCAGTGCTTGCAGACGTCGGACTCCATCAGCCAGCGAAAGTCACCGCCGTCGCGCTGGAAGTTCGCCTGCTGGGTGCCGAGCGGCGCCCGCTGCTCGACGAAGGCGACGTGGCGCCAGCGGTTCGCCCCCAGCCCCTCGGAGTTGTCGTGCGAGCTGCCCGCCCAGCCGACCAGGTCGTCGGGCACTTCGTTCCACTCCTTACAGGCGACCTCGCAGGCCTTGCAGCCGATGCAGACCGAGGTGTCGGTGAAGAAGCCCATCCGCGGCGGGTGCTCCTCGTAACCGGAGGCGGTGGCGGCATCGTCGCCGCGGGTGAGGGCACTCGCGGGATCGGCCATCAGCGCACCCGCGTCGCCGCGGTGATCCCGGCCCGGCGCCGGTACTCCGCGACCAGCTCGGTGCGCGCCGCGCCGCGTGGCCGCCGTCCCGCCACCACGTCGACGGAGAGCGCCTTCACCTCCTGGATGTGGGAGCTGGGGTCGAGCGCCATCGAGGAGAGCTCGTTCATCGAGTCCCCCCGCGCGAGCCCGTTCGGCCCCCAGTGGTAGGGCATGCCGACCTGGTGGACGGTGCGCCCGTCGACCCGCAGCGGCGTCATCCGGTCGGTCACCATCACCCGCGCCTCGACCGCCCCGCGAGCGCTGACGATCGTCGCCCAACCGGCGTGCTCGAGCCCCCGCTCCGCCGCCAGCTCGGGCGAGACCTCGACGAAGAACTCCGGCTGCAGCTCCGCCAGGTAGGGCGTCCAGCGGGACATCCCGCCGGCGGTGAAGTGCTCGGTCAGCCGGTAGGTGGTGGCGACGATCGGGAAGACCTCGGCGCCCGGCTCGTCGGGACCTGGGTGGTAGCGGTTCCACTCGTGCTCGTAGAGTTCGCGAGCCGGGTCGCGCTGGTGCTCGTGGAGGCGGTTGCGGACCGGCGAGTCCTGCGGCTCGTAATGGGTCGGCAGCGGGCCGTCGGCGACGCCCGCCGGGGCGAAGAGCCAGCCGCGCCCGTCGGCCTGCATGATGAACGGCTCGTCGCCGCGGATCGCCGCCGGGCCGACGGCGTCTTTGTCGGGGACGTAGTCGGGCCGCTTGGCGGGCTCGAAATCGGGCGTGTCGTGGCCTACCCATTCGCCCTTCTCCTCGTCCCACCAGACGAGCGCCTTGCGCTCCGACCACGGCTTCCCGGACGGGTCGGCGGAGGCGCGGTTGTAGAGGATGCGACGGTTCGCGGGCCAGGCCCAGGCCCATTCGCCGCCGGTCCAGTTCTGCTCCGCCGCGGGCGTGCGGCGCGCGGTCTGGTTCACGCCGTCGGCGTAACACCCGCAGTAGATCCAGCAACCGCAGGAGGTCGAGCCGTCGGCCTTCAGCTCGGTGTAGGCGGAGAGGAACTCGCCGTCGGCGTTCCAGCCGTTGATCTCGGCCAGCACCGCGTCGGCGAGCGGCTCGTCGTGCCGGCCCTCGGTCGGGTAGTCCCAGGTCAGGTCGAGGATCGGCCGGTCGCGCTCGTCCTCGGAACCCGCCAGCCGCTCGCGGATCATTCGTCCCAGGTGGAAGGTGAACCAGAGGTCGGAGCGCTGGTCCTCCACCGGATCGACCGCCTTGTGGTGCCACTGCAGCATCCGCTGGGTGTTGGTGAAGGTGCCCTCCTTCTCGGTGTGGGCGGCGGCGGGCAGGAAGAAGACCTCGGTGTCGATGTCCTCGGTCCGCATCTCCCCCGACTCGATCTCCGGGCCGTCCTGCCACCAGGTGGCCGACTCGATCAGCGAGAAGTCGCGCACCACCAGCCAGTCGAGCTTCGACATCCCCAGCCGCTGCATCCGCGTGTTGGCCGAGCCGACCGCCGGGTTCTGGCCGAAGAGGAAAAATCCCTTCACCTTGCCTTCGACCATCGCCATCGTCGTGTCGTAGGTCGAGTGGCTGCCGGTGAGGCGCGGCAGGTAGCCGAAGCAGTAATCGTTGTCGGCGGTCGCGGTCTCCCCCCAATAGGCCTTCAACAGGCTGACCACGTAGTCGCGCATGTTGGCCCAGAAGCCGCGGGCGGGCGCGTCGGCCGAGACGAAGTCGTCAAGGTCGTCGTGGCCGTGGGCGTGCGGCATCGGGATGTAGCCGGGGAGCGTGTCGAAGAGGGTCGGGATGTCGCTTGACCCCTGGATCGAGGCGTGGCCGCGCATCGCCATCACCCCGCCGCCCGGCCGCCCCATGTTGCCGAGCAGCAGCTGCAGGATCGAGGCGGCGCGGATGTATTGGGAGCCGATCGTGTGCTGGGTCCAGCCGACGCCGTGGACGAAGGCGGTGGTGCGCTCGCGACCGGAGTTCTCGACAAAGAGGCGGCAGACCTCGGCGAAGACGTCCTGCGGCACGCCGCAGACCTGCTCCACCATTGCCGGCGTGTAGGCGGCGTAGTGGCGCTTCATGATCTGCCAGACGCAGCGCCGATGTTGCAGCGTCTCGTCGCGCTTGATCTCGCCGCGCCCGCCCGGCCCGCCGAGGTCGCTCTTCTGCAGGCGGTCGACGTTGCCCTCCTGGTCGCGCTGGCCGGAGGCGGCGCCGACGAACGCCCCGTCGTACTGCCAGCTCTGCGGGTCGTAGCTCATCTCCTCCTCGTCGTAGCCGGAGAAGAGCCCGGCGGCGCCCGCGTCCTCGAAGGCCTCGCCGACGATCGTCGAGGCGTTGGTATAGGCGAGCACGTACTCGCGGAAGTCCGATTCGGTGCTGAGGACGTGGTTGATGATGCCGCCGAGGAAGGCGATGTCGGTGCCGGCGCGGAGCGGCACGAAGTGGTCCGCCATCGCGCTGGTGCGGCTGAAGTGCGGGTCGACGTGGACGATCGTCGCGCCCCGCGCTTTCGCCTCGACCACCCACTGGTAGGCGACCGGGTGGGCCTCCGCCATGTTCGACCCCTCGAGCACGATCAGGTCGGAGTTCTGCAGGTCCCCGGGGAGGGTCGAGGAGGCGCCGCGGCCGAAGCTGGTGCCGAGCCCGACCACGGTCGAGCTGTGGCAGACCCGCGCCTGGTTCTCGATCTGGATGATCCCGAGCGCCGTCAGCAGCTTCTTGATCAGGTAGTTCTCCTCGTTGTCGAGGGTGGCGCCGCCGAGCGCAGCGATGCTCATGCAGCGGCGCAGCCGGTCGCCGTCCTCCTCTTCCTCCCAGCCCGCGCGGCGGTCGCGGACCACCCGGTCGGCAATCATCCCCATCGCCGTCTCCAGGTCGAGGCGCTCCCACTCGGTCCCGCCGGGGCGCCGGTAGAGGACGCGGCGCTCGCGCGAGGCGCCGGTGGTCAGCTGCTTCGTCGCCGAGCCCTTCGGACAGAGCCGACCGCGGCTGTGCGGGGCGTCGGGATCGCCCTCGATCTGGACGATCCTCCCGTCCTTGACGAAGATGTTCTGGGCGCAGCCGACGGCGCAGTAGGGACAGACCGACTTCACCGTGCGGTCGGCGGTCGCGGTGCGGGCGCGGAGCTCCGCCGAGCGGCGCGACTTGGCGGCGGCGCCGCGGGCGAGCCGGTCCTCCCCGCGCAGCTGACGCAGGAGCGGATAGTCGCCCGGCGTCGGGACCCGCCTGCTCATCCGGCGCTGCGGAGGTCGCGAGCGGCGCGTTCCTTCACCCAGTCGATCACCGCCTGGTTGCGGGTCGGGTTGTGGGCGGGCGGCTCGAAAAGGTCCTGGGCGGGCGCCACGGCGTCGTCGGCCGGGCGGCCGGTGGCGATCATGTACGCGAGGCCGGGACGGATGCCGAGCTCCCGGGCGGCCATCTCATAGGTCAGCCCGCGGTCGAGCAGCTCTCTCACCTGCGCGCGCGTCGCCACGACGCGTGGGTACCCCCGGGCCGGGCGTTGAACCGGATCTCGACAGGTCTCGACCGGCTTCGCGCGGGCGCTCGACCAGGCGGGCGCCGGAGTCCCGGCCCGGGTGCGCGCCACTGTCGCGCAGGTGCCGGCAGATCGCCCGGGTGGCGAGGAAGACGGCGATCGGCAGCAGGATCGCCAGCCCCCGGTACAGCCAGAGCTGGAATTCGTAGGGGACGCCGAACTGGACGAAGGCCCGGTCGGCGGCGCCGGCGAAGAAGATCGTCGCGACGAAGGTGAAGACGGCGGCGCCGATCGCGGTGCGGGTCGGGTTGTCCCGCGGGCGGTCGAGCAGGTTGTGGGGGCGGCGGTCCCCGAGCCGGCGGCGCTCGATCGTCGGCCACAGGTAGAGGAAGCCGAAGACCGCGCCGGGGAAGAGCACGCCGCCCCAGAACGGGTTCGGGATCAACGTGTAGTCGCCGATGACGACGTCGAAGTGGGGCATCAGGCGGAGGGCGCCGATCAGCCAGCCGAGGTACCAGTCGGGCTGCGCGCCGTTCGTCCCCAGCCACGGCTCGTACGGTCCCCACTGCCAGATCGGGTTGATCTGGACGAGGCCGCCGAGCGCGAACAGCACCGCCGCGGTGGCGGCGAAGAGGCCGCTGCTGCGGAGCGCGTAGGCGGGCCACATCGGCGTGCCGATCACGTTCGACTCCTTCTGCCGGCGGCCACGGAACTGGGTGTGGTGAGGGCGCGCTACCAGCGCCAGGTGGACCGCCATCAGGGTGGCGATCAGCGCCGGCAGGACGAAGACGTGGACGAAGAAGAGGCGGGAGAGGAAGTCCGGCGTGCCCGGGAAGCGCCCACCCCAGATCAGCACGCCGAGCTGGCCCCCGACCAGGGGGATCGAGAGCGCCACCGCGTTGCCGATCGCCAGGCCCATGCCGGAGAGCAGGTCGTCGAGCAACGAGTAGCCGACGTAGCCCTCGAGCACCGCCAGCACCAGCATCGTCAGGCCGACGTAGTAGTTGAGGTCGCGCGGCTTGCGAAAGGCGCCGGTGAAGAAGATCCGCATCAGGTGGACCGTGATCGCGGCGAGGAAGACGTCGGCGGCCCAGTGGTGGACCTGGCGGATCAGCAGCCCCGCCTGGACTTCGAAGCTCAGGTTGATCGCCGAGGCGTAGGCGCGAGTCATTTCCGTGCCGCGCAGCGGGGCGTAGGCGCCGTGGTAGACGACGTGGGCGGTGCTCGGTTCGAAGAAGAGCGCCAGGTAGGTCCCGGTCGCGACCAGGATCAGGAACGAGTACATGGCGATCTCGCCGAAGAGGAAGGTCCAGTGGTCGGGGAAGACGTAGCGGAGGGCTTTGGCGAGGGCGCCGGTGCCGCCGGTGCGGCTCTCGACCGTGCGCAGGAGGCGACGCGTGGTCATCGCCGGCTCACCCCTCTTCCCGCACGCGGCCCCAGGAGGCGCCGACCGCGCCGGAGAGCGGCCCGGCGGCCACCAGCACGCCGTCCTCGATCCGCAGCGGCAGCTGCGGCAGCGGCCGGACGGCGGGGCCGAAGATGCGCTCGCCGCCGTCGAGCACGTTGAAGGTCGAGTAGTGGCAGGGGCAGACGAGCGCCGGACCGGGCGAGCGTTCGGCGAAGAGCGGATAGCGGAAGAGGCTGACCGCGCACTGGGCGTGGGTGCAGATCTTGGAGAAGGCAAGAATGCCTTCCGGGGCCCAGTCGGCGCGGTCGGCGGGGAGTTCGAGTTCGTCGGGCGCAACCCGGACGACGGCGAGCGAGGTGGCGAGCTGCTCTTTGTCGGCGCCCTTGGCGAAGGCGGTGAGGAAGGAGCCGACCTCGAGGTCCTCGGCCTTCACCGCGATCCCGTTCTCCTCGACCAAGGCCACCCCGTCCTTCCACGGCGACGCCGCCAGCCGACCCCCCACCGCGGGCCCGAGCGAGGCCAGCGGCACCAGCGCCGCCGCCCCGAGCCCGATTCCGGCCGCCGCGCCCGCCGCCCCCAGCAACCCCCGCCGCGTCACCCCGTCGGTGCCTTCGCGCAGCGTCAGCGCCGCCGCCTCCACCTCCTCCTGTTGATGGGCCGAAAAGCGCTCTATATCAGCGCTTTTCGGCCCATCAACGCTGAAGTCGGGGCGGGGCTCTTCGAGGGTCTCCTGCGGGACGACGCGGGCGGCGGCGAGGATCAGGGCGGCGGCGACCAGGGCGAGGGACACGGCGATCGAGAGGCCGAGGAGCTGGGTGTTCGCGTCGTCGAAGGCGTAGATGGCGACGAAGGCGAGGCCCGCCAGGGCGGCGGCGAAGAGGAGGGCCGCGGTCCCGGTCTCGGCGCGGGTCGAGGCGGGGAGCTCGCGCTCGCGGTGGATCGTCCGCCGGCGGGATACCCGCAGGACCGCGCCGGCGACGACATAGCGCCAGACCCAGGCGAGGACGGCGGCCGCGCGGCGCCTCACCGCGGCTCCTCTGCCTCGTCGTCGGCACGGCTGCCGCCGAGGCGCTCGCCGATCGCCCTGGCGACGAGGAGCAGCGCGGCGATCGCGGCGAGCCAGGCGACCATCCCCTCGGGCACCGGCCCGATGTGGCCGATGCCGAAGCCGCCCGCGTCTTCGGGGTTCTGGGTGAGTTGGATGTAGCGGGCGATCGAATCGACCTCCTCGGGGGTGATCGCGTCTTCGGAGAACTTCGGCATCAGGTAGGGCCCGACCCGGATCGCCTCCCCCACCTCGGTCGGGGTCGCTTCGCCGAGCGGCGGCGCGTAGCCCCCGATCGCCACCCCGCCCTTGGCGCCGATCCCGTGGCAGCCCGCGCAGGAGTCGGTAAAGAGGCGCATCCCCTCGGCGACGGAGCCGGCGGACGGGTCGACCTTCGGGATCGGCGGACCGTCCCCGAGCGAGCCGACGTACGCGTCGAGCGCTTCGATTTCGGCGTTGCCGAAGCGAGGTTCGCCGCGCAACGGCTCGTCGCCGACCTGGCCGAGCGGCATCCGCCCGGTGCGCAGGTAGAAGTCGGCGGCCGCTTCGCCGGCGTGGGTCAGGGACGGGGCCTGGCCTTCGACGCCTTCGCCCTCGAAGCCGTGACAGCTGGAGCAACCGGTCTTGTACAGCTGACGGCCTTCGGCGACCAGGTCGGGTGACCGCGGGGCGGTGAGTTCACCGGTTCCCGTGACGTCGGCGCCCGACGAGGTCGGCTGCTGCGCCCAGATCGCGATCGCGAACAGGCCCAGCAGGGCGGCGAGCGCGAGAAGGAAGACGCGCCTAGGCCGCATGGGCCACCTCCCGCCGCCGCTGCCTGCGCTCTTCGCGCAGGACGGCGAGCCAGACGATCGCCGCGGCGCCCGCGCCGAGCGGGAGCATCGAGGCGAGCATCGCGACGCCGGCCGCCTGGTAGCCGTCGACCATGAGTTTCACCGCGCCCGCGTCGCTCGCCGACATCGCCGCCATCAGCAGCCCCGCCCGGACCCATGGCGACCAGCGGCCGGGCAGCGGCTCGACCGCTAGGCAGACCGACCAGAGCCAGATCGCGGTGACGAGGAAGATCAGGTGCTCGGCCGCGTGCAGGCCTTCTTCGCGGAGGGCGTCCCAGAAGAGCGGCGTCAGGTGGAAGGCGAGTTGGGCGGCGACGAAGGCGGAGAACGCGAGCGGCGGCCAACAGAGCCGCCGGGCCCAGGGCGAGCGGAGGAGCGTGGCGAGATCGCGGGCCGCCGGGCGCGGCAGCGAGCGCAGCATCAGCGTCACCGGCCGGCCCAGCACGATGAGCGGGGCGCCGACCGCGACGATCACCCCGTGCCCGGCCATGTGGACGGCGAGCGAGATGTCGTCGAAGCCGAGCCCCGCGCCGACGACCGCCAACCCCGCCGCGAAGCACGCGGTCCGCTCCCACGGCCACTCGGTCCACCCGGCAAGCCACAGGTAGCCGCCGAACAAGGCCGACGACGGGAGGACGATCTGGAGCGCCTCGCTCATCCGCCCGCCCTCCGGCGCTCGCTCCTGATCTCGACGATCAGCCAGACCAGGCCGAAGACGCCGACCTCGGCGCCGACCAAGACCAGCCAGAGGCCGCCGGTGAGGCCGATCGCGGCCAGCGCGACGCCGATCGCCACCACCACCACCGGGATGCTGACCCGAGCCAGGAGGCGGGGGCCGCCGGGCGCCGGGCGCAGGCGGCTCCAGGCGGCGAGGAGGAGCAGCGGCACCGGGCCGACCAGGAAGAGCAGCGCCGCGGCTTCGCCGCCCGACCAGATCGCGAGCATCAGGCCGAGCGCGATCATGATCGAGGACCAGGCGAGGAGCGGCCCGCCGCCGGCTCTCGGCCCACCGGTCACGCCGGTACCTCCACCCGCCGTTCGCGCACCTCTTCCTCGTGCTCACGCAGATCGAGCAGCGGCGCGTGGGAGGTGATCTGCGGCAGCGGTCGCTCGAAGTTGTGCTCCGGCGGCGGCGAGGACGTCCACCACTCGAGCGTCTGCGCGCCCCAGGGATCGTCCCCGGCGGGCTCGCGCCGGCGCAGCGAGACGACCAGGTTCGCCAGCACCATCAGGACGCCGATCGCGATCACCCCCGCCCCGATCGAGGAGAGGAGGTTCAGGTCGCCGAGCCGCGGTTCGTAATCCGCCACCCGCCGCGGCATCCCGTCGTAGCCGAGGAAGAACATCGGGAAGAAGGTCAGGTTCGCGCCGAGGACCAGCACCCAGAAGCTCGCCTTGGCGAGACGTTCGCGCAGCATCGCCCCGGTCGCCTTCGGGAACCAGTAGTGGACCCCGGCGAGCAGGCCGAAGAGACTGCCCGCGAACAACGTGTAGTGGAAGTGGGCGACGATGAAGTAGGTGCCGGTGACGTGGTCGTCGAGCGGCGGAGAGGCGACGATGATACCGGTCAGCACGCCGATCAGGAACTGGGCGATGAAGCCGAGCGCGAAGAGCATCGGCGCGCGGAGGACGATCGCACCGCCGATCATCGTCCCGATCAGGTCGAGGTACTCGATCCCGGCGGGCACCGCGAGGAGGCTCGAGGTGAGCGAGTAGTACTGGTTCTTCACCGCTCCGGTGATGAACATGTGGTGCCCCCAGACCGCCATCGAGAGCGCGGTGAAGAAGAGCAGCGAGACGACCAGCGCGCGGTAGCCGAAGAACCGTTTGCGGGAGAACGTGGCGACCGCTTCGCCGACCGCGCCGACGAAGGGGAAGAACATCACGTAGACGACCGGGTGGCCGTAGAACCAGAAGAGGTGTTGGTACACGATCGACCCGGTCGAGCCGGTGAACACACCGCCGAGGTGGCGTTCGGCGAGCAGCAGGCCCATCGCCACCACCAGCACCGGGAAGGAGCCGACGACCATGAAGGTGGTCGCCAGCATCGTCCAGCTGAAGACGGGCAGGCGCAGCATCGTCATCCCCGGCGCCCGGTGCCGGAGGATCGTCAAGAGGATCGTGATCGCGATGAGGAGCGAGCCGAACACCGCCAGCGCCACCCCGATCACCCAGAGGTCCATCCCCATCCCGGGCGTCCCGGTGCTGTTCGACAGCGGGATCGTCGCCGTCCAGGTGTCGTCGCCGGCCCCGTTGTTGGTGAGGAAGCCGGAGTACATCGTCAGCCCGCCGCAGAGGTAGAGCCAGAAGCCGAAGAGGGCGAGCCGCGGCGCCGCGATCTGCGAGGCCCCCACCTGCAGCGGCACCAGGTAGAGCCCCAGCCCGAGCGCCGCCGGGGTCAGGAACAGGTAGATCATCCCCGAGCCGTGCATGGTGAACAGCTCGTCGTAGGTGTGGTCGGAGACGAACTGCAGGCCGGGCTGGGCGAGCTCGGCCCGCATCGTCAGCGCCAGCAGCCCGCTGAGCAGGAAGAAGAAGATCGAGGCGACCGCGATCTTCGCCGCCGTCTGCTTGTGGTCGGTGGCGGCGAGCCGGCTCATCGGTGCGCCGCCAGCCAGCGTTCGTAGCTCGCGTCGGAGAGGACCCAGACGCCGAAGCGCATGTTCGAGTGGCGCAGGCCGCAGAATTCCGAGCAGAGGCCCTGTTCCCGGCCTCGCCCGCCGAACTCCATGTCGAAGTGGTTCACCCGGCCGGGGATCGCGTCCTTCTTGAACTTCTGTCCCGGGATCCACATCGCGTGGATCACGTCGCTGGAGGTGAGCGCGAACGACACCGTGCGCCCGGCGGGGACGGCGAAATTCGGTTCGCGGTCGCTGTTGCCGATCACCGTCACACCCTGGCCCGGATAGGTGAACTTCCACCCCCACTGGAAGGCGTCGACGCGGATCCGCACCGCGCCCGCGGCGGAGGAGTCGTCCTCCTTCGCCTCGGTATGGAAGGTGCGGAAGACGAGCAGGGCGACGATCGCCAGGATCACGATCGCGACACCGACCTCGAGCAGGTTGGCCTCGGCGCGCCGCGAGGGCGCCCGTCCCGGCCGCGCCCGGTAGCGGACGACGGCGAAGAGCACGGCGGCGAGGACGAGGACGGCGACGGCGATCCCGATCCAGAGATAGAGCGACCAGACGCTCGCGAAGTCGTTGCGGGTGCTCGCCACGAACCTGGGTACCCCCGCCCGACCCCACCGCACCCGAGGGCGAATCTGGTTCCACGACGGGGCCAGATCAGGCCGTCGCCTTCTCACCTCGCTGCCCCGCCTGCGGACTGGTCGTGCCGTTCTCGGCCTCCGTCCGCAGGCGCGCCAGCGTCGACCGCAGGAGGCGGGAGACGTGCATCTGCGAGCAACCGATGCGGGCGGCGATCTTCGACTGCGGCAAGTCATCGACGAAGCGCAATCGCAGTACCTCGCGCTGGCGCTCGTCCAGGCTCGGCAGCACCGATTCGACCGTGATCCGGTCCTCTACCAGCTCGTAGCTGTCGTCGTCCTTGCCGAGCCATTCGGCCGTCGAAGGGCCTTCACCATCGGCATTGTGGATCGGCGCGTCGATGCCCAGCGGCCGGCGGTTCTCCTGCGCGACCAACGTCTCCAGCACGTCCTCGACCTCGATCCCGAGGCTCCTCGCGATCTCCTCCGGCGAGGGCGGCCGGCCGAGCTCCTCGGTCAACTCCTCGGTGATCGTCTCGATCGCCGCCATCCGGTCGTGCAGTGCGCGGGGGACGCGGATCGTCCACACCTTGTCGCGGAAGTAGCGTTTCAGCTCGCCCATGATCGTCGGCTTGGCGAAGCCGACGAAGGGCGTGCCGCGGTCGAGCTGATAGCGGTCGATCGCGTTCAGCAGTCCGAGGCTGGCAACCTGGACGAGGTCGTCGTAAGGCTCGACCACGCCCGCGTAGCGACCCGCCATCCGCCGCGCCATCGGCAGGTACATCTCGACCAGCTCGGCCCGTGCCGCTTGATCACGCTGCTGGTTGAGTCGCCGCCACAGTTGCTCCTCGTGGAGGCGCTCATTTGCTCCTAAGGTACGGGTCATCGGATCCCTCTCTCTGGGTGGAATCCCGCCTCAGCCGCCCTGGGCCCTCGAGCGTGCGGATGCGTGCGAGTTGTGGGGCCGCCGAGCGTCGCTTTGACTCCGCTGTCTGACCCGTGACCCGACTTACCCTTGCGCCGGATTCCCTAACCAGAAAGGCGCACGGCACTCTCCAGCAGCAGCGCGTGGACGAAGGCCTGCGGCAGGTTGCCGCGCAGTTGGCGCTGCTCGACGTCGAACTCCTCGGCGAAGAGACCGGGCGTGCCGCAGGCGGCGCGCGTCCGCTCGAAGACGGCACGGGCGCGGACGACGTCGCCCGCCTGGGCGTGGGCGAGCGCGAGCCTGAACCCGCAGACGAGGAAGGAGCCCTCGGCCTGGCCGAGCGGCCCGCCTTCGGCGCGGTAGCGGTAGGTGCAGCCATCCTCGACCAGGTCGGCCTCGACCGCGCCGAGGGTGGCGCGCGAGCGCGGGTCATCGGCGGGGACCGCGCCGCGCAGGGCGGCGAGGAGGAGGGCCGCGTCGACGCGGCCGTCGGCGGGCGCGCGGCGCCAGCGGCCGGCGCGAGACACGCCGGTCGCGGCCGCGGCGGCGACCAGGCTGTCGGCGAGGGCGAGGAGGCGCGGACCGCGCTCGCGCCCTTGGGCGTGGGTGGCGATCGCCCGCAGGCCGGCGGCGCAGATCAGCCTGCTGTGGGTCCAGCGGCGCGCCTCGAGCTCCCAGATCCCGGCCTCGTCCTCCTCGTGGCGGGCTTCGATCGCGGCGACGGCAGCCTCGGCGGCGCGCCAGGCGTCGGCGTCGAGGCGGTCGCTCCGGGCGGCGGCGGCGAAGAGGAGCAGCGCCTCGCCGAAGGCGTCGAGCTGGAACTGGTCGCGGACCCGGTTGCCGACGATGTCGACGCCGCCGGGATAGCCGGGCAGGTCGAGGTGGGATTCGTCCGGGACGGGGTCCCCGGTCACCGTGTACGCAGGCATCAGGTCGGGGCCGTCGGCGTTCAGCCGGCCGGCGACGAAGCGGACGGCGTCGTCGAGCAGCGGCATCGACCCGGCCGCGGCGGCAGCCTCGCCGGCGTAGGCCTGGTCGCGGATCCAGGCGTAGCGGTAGTCGTAGTTGCGGGCGCGCTCGGCCCGCTCTGGCAACGAGGTGGTGGCGGCGGCGACCATCGCCCCGGTGGCGCTGGTGAGGCCGCTCAGGACCGCGTGGGCGTGGCGGGCGTCGCGGCGCGCGAGGTCGACCTCGGCGAGCTCGGGGACCCGCTCCGCCCAGGCCGCCTCGGTCGCCTCCCAGAGCCGCTCCGGCGGCGGCGGGCCGGAATCGTCGCCGCCATGGTCGAGGACGAGCACGAGGTCACGGCTCTCCCCCGCGCCGAGGCGCAGGTCGAGGGTCAGCGAGTGGCCGTGGACGCCGTCCTCGGCGGGCTCCGCGTCGCCAGCGCCGAACCAGCGCATCCGCTCCTCACCGAGCGCCGCGGTCCAGGCGCCGTCCTCACGGCGCTTCAGCCGGACCATCCCGTGGCGGTCGAAGCCGGCGCCGGCGGCGAGCGAGACGCTGAGGCGGGCGTCGCCACGGACCGCCGTGGCGCGACGCAGGAGCACGGCGCGGTCGGGGCGGGACGGGAGGGCCAGGGCCTCGCGGCACTCGACGATGCCCTCCTCGGTGACCCAGCGGCTGCGCCAGATCAGGCCGCCGCCCTCGTAGTGTCCGCCCCAGACGAAGCGACCGACCGGGGTGACGGTCCAGCAGGCGCGGCCGCCGACCAGCGCGCTGAAGACCGCATCGTCGTGCCAGCGCGGGAAGCACATCCAGGCGAAGTCCCCACGCGGCCCGACCAACACCCCGCGCTCACCATCGGCGAGCAGGGCGTAGTCGCGCAGCGCGTGCGGCGCCAGCACCGCACCGCCGCTCACTTTGTCGCCTCCTGGGCGACAAAAGGACGGGGGTTCATCGACGTGCGAGGCGGGCTGCCGCCAGGGCACCGGCGCCGGTGGCCGCGCCGGCGGCCATCGCCCAGCGGTGGCGGGTCGCCAGCCAGGCGAGGCTGCGGCCGTGGGCGCGTTCGTCGTAGGGACCGTGGGCGCCGGGGTCGCCGGGCGGCGGCGCCATCAGGTTACCCTCGCGGTTCTGCCGGTCGGGCGGCGCCTCGCTCTGCTGGCCGGAGACCGCCGTCTTCGCCAGGTAGAGCTCGGCCAGCCAGGGGGCGACTTTGCTCCCCAGCACCGTGTAGTAGGTGGGAAGGCCGACGTAGACCTGGCGGCGGCGGTGGCCGGCGGCGAAGTGGATCGCCTCGGCGGCGACCTCGGGCTGGTAGACCGGGGCGACGGGCTGCGGCCGGCGGGGCATCTTCGAGCGGCCGTGCTCGAACTGCGGCGTGTTGTGGCCGGGCAGTTGGACCATCGTCACGTGGACCTTCGAGCCCTTGTTCCGCAGCTCCGTGCGGACCGAGTCGAAGAACCCCTTGATCGCGTGCTTGGCGCCGCAGTAGGGCGACTGCAACGGGATCCCCTGGTAGGCCATCGCCGAGCCGACGAGGACGATCGTGCCGCGGTCGCGTGGCCGCATCCGCCGCAGCGCGGCCCGGGTCGACCAGACCGCGCCGTGGTAGGTCACGTCGGTGGCGCGGCGGAACTCGTCCGGCTCGATGTCCTCGAAGAAGGCGAAGACGGTGGTCATCGCGTTGGAGACCCAGACGTCGATCGGCCCGAGCCGGCTCTCGACCTCGGCGGCCGCCGCCTCGACCGCCTCCGGGTCGGCGACGTCGGTAGGCACGATCAGCGCCATCCCGCCCGCGGCCTCGACCTCCCGCGCGGCACCCTCGAGCTCTTCCTCACCGCGCGCCACGAGCGCCACCTTGTCGCCGTCGGCGGCGAAGCGAAGTGCGGCGGCGCGGCCGATGCCGGCCCCGGCGCCGGTGATCACGACAACCCGCGGTCCCTCGTTCTTGCTCATGCGTAGGGGTACCCGCGCCGCGGGCCGGTGATCTACCCCGACGCCTCGATCTCCCAGGCGACGGGGCGAGCGGGGACGCGCTTGTCGGCCAGCCGTTCGGCGAGCCGCGAGGCGAGCGCCATGATCGTCAGCGCCGGGTTGGCCGAGCCCTGGGTCGGCATCACGCTGCCGTCGGCGACGAAGAGATTCGGCACCTCCCAGGCGCGGTGGTCGGCGTCGACGACGCCCGTCTCCGGCGAGGCCGACATCGCGCAGCCTCCGACCAGGTGCGCGTAGCGGTCGATCGTCAACACGTCCTCGGCTCCCGCCGCCTCGAGGATGTCGTGCAGCCGCCGCTTGGCGAAGGCGATGTTGGCGCGGTCGTTGTCGCACTGGGAGTAGTCGAGGCGGGCGACCGGCATCCCGTGGGCATCGGTCTCCGCGGCCAGCGTGACCCGGTTGCCGGGACGCGGGAGGAGCTCGGAGAGGGCGCCGAGCGTGTACCAGTGGTTGTAGTCGCGCATGTACTCGCGCAGGGCCTGGCCCCAGTGGCCGTCGGCGAGCACGTGCTCGGCCCAGGCGATCGGCAGCGGCCCGACCGTCTGCAGGGAGAAGCCACGGACGAAATCGCGCGCCGGGTCGGTCTCGTAGAACTGCTCCGAGCAGATCTCCGGCGGCGGTGCCTTGTACATCCGCATCTCTTCCGGGAAGCGGCCGGCCACCTGCGGGGCGCCCTGGACCATCACCCCGCGTCCGACCTGGTCGTTGCCGTTGGCGAGTCCGCGCGGGAAGCGGCGGCTGGTCGAGTGCAGGAGGAGGCGCGGCGTCTCGATCGAGTACCCGGCGACGGCGACGGCCGCGGCGCGCTGGTGGTGCTCGACCCCGTCGACCACGTAGGTGACGCCGCCTGCCCGCCCCGCTTCGTCCACCTCGATCCGGGTCGCCATCGCGCCGTCGCGGATCTCCACCCCGTGGGCGAGCGCGTCGGGCACGTGGGTGACCAGCGGCGAGCCCTTCGCGTTCACCTTGCAGCCCTGCAGGCAGAGCCCGCGGTAGATGCAGTGGGGACGGTTGCCGAAGGAGCCGTTGGCGATCGCCACCGGGCCGACCTTGAACTCGATCCCCAGCCGGCGCGCCCCTTCGATCGCCCGCTCCGCCCCACCCGCCACCGGGTGCGGCGAGTGCGAGTAGCCGTGCGGGTCGCCCCAGGGCCAATGCTCCCCGGCGGCGGGCAGCTCGCGCTCGACCCGCTCGTAGTGGGGCTTCAGGTCGGCGTAGGAGAGCGGCCAGTCGGCGCCGACGCCGTCGCGCGTGCGCACTTCGAAGTCGGAGGGGTGGAAGCGGGGCACGAAACCGGCGTAGTGGACCATCGAGCCGCCCACCCCGCGCCCGGAGTTGTTCTTCCCCAGCTCGACCGGGTCGGTGCCGCCGATCACCCGCGGGTCGTTCCAGAAGAGGTGGTGGGACCCTGCCTCGTCGGAGACCCAGTCCTCATCCGGGTCCCAGAACGGCCCCGCCTCGAGCACGACGATCTTCCAGCCGCGGCGGGCGAGCCGCTGGGCGAGCGTGGCGCCGCCGGCGCCGCAACCGACGATCAGCAGGTCGACCTCCTCGCGCTCGTCGTGGCGGGCCATCGTGGCGCGGCCGGGGACGGCGCGGCGGTGGCGGTCGAGCAGGAAGGCGGAGTCGTTCTCGGGCGGTCGGCGGGAGCCGCGCAGGAGGTTGGTCGCGCTCACCTTCACGCCCTCACTCACCTTCCACCCGGCGCGCCCGGACGTCCTCGACCGGGTCCACCTCGAACTCCGGCGGCCGCTCCCAGTGCTCGCGTTCGCCGGCCCCGAGGCGGGCGAAGCCGCGCGGGGAGGCGGGCCCGCCGAAGCCGATCTCGCTCCAGGCCCAGGGGTGCGAGTAGAAGGCGGCGAGGACCATCCGCATCACCACCGACCAGGCCTTGGTGACCGGCAGCCCCTCCCACTCGAGCTCGCCGGCGGCGAAGGCGCCGACGATCGCGTCGCGGGTGTCCTGGCCGGCGGCGGCGAAGGTGGCCGCGGCGAGCCCATCGGCCCCGGTCGTCGTCCGCGCCGCGCCGCGCCGCGCCGCCTCGGCGTCGAGCCGGCGCGCCACCTGGCGCCAGGCCTGGCCGTCGTCGGGCATGTCGACGTGGCGGTAGCCGTCGAGCTGGTGGGCGTGGAGCTTCGCGTCGACCATCGCCAGCACCGGGATCCGCGGCTCGCGATCCTGGGCGAGGACGGTGTCGCAGAAGGCGCCGAGGGTCGCCGCCTCGGCTTCGTCGAAGAAGCGGATCGGCGGCAGGTTCTCCACCCGGCCGAGGACGACGCGGCGGGTCGCCTCGTCCCAGTGGTCGGCCTGCTCCAGCACGTCGAAGTCGGGGTAGCGGCCGTACCCCTGGGGAGTCGTCCCACGGCGCTGACGCGGCAGGCCCGGCGGACGGCCCTCGTGCGGCTCGGGGCCGCCCTTGTGAGGCAGGTGGCCGGTCGAGCCCGACATCAGCGCTCGCGCCGGGCGACCGCGGCGACCAGGCCCATGCCGCCGACCAGGGCGAGCGAGCCGGGGGCGAGCAGCGGCGGCCCCATGACGATGTTGTAGAGCGGCTCGGAGAACCCGCCGGGGCGCTTGCGCACGCCCTGGACGTGGGTGTAGACCCCGATCGCCCCGTCGAGGCAGTAGAGCGCCGAGATCGCCGGCAGGACCGTCGTCGCCGCCCGCTCCGAACGCATCGCGGCGACCCCGGCCGCGGACAGCGCCGGCGAGAGCACCACCGGCGTCCACATCCACTTGTCGCCGAAGGAGCCGCGGAAGTGCTCGAACCAGATCTCCAGGCCGAGCGGCAGGGCGCTCGCCGCCGTCGCCGCGGCGAGGCTGCGCTGGACGCGGCCGCGGCGCAGGTTGCGGAGTGCCTTGCGGGCGGGCCGGGGGAGCTTCCTGCCGCCGATCATCGGCGCCCGTTCATTTCCCCCCGGGCAGCGCGCCGGCGACTTTCTGGCGCAGCGACTGGGTGATCAGCCGACGCGAGTGCGGGTCGCCGCCGAGGACGGCGGAGGTGAAGGCTTTCGCCTGTTCGAGGCTGATGTGCGGCGGCAGCGGCGGCACCTCGGGGTCGGTGACGACGTCGAGCACGGTCGGCCGGTCGGCGCTCAGCGCCTGGTCCCAGGCGAGCCCGACGTCGTCCGGGCGGGAGACCCGGATCCCCTTCAGCCCGATCATCTCGGCCCACTGCGCGTAGTTCACGTCGGGGAGGGACTGGGAGCCCTCGAATTTCGGATCGCCGTTCATCGCCCGCTGCTCCCAGGTCACCTGGTTCAGGTCGCGGTTGTTCAGCACCATCACGATCAGCCGTTGGTCCGGCCAGCGGTCGCGGTATTTGGCGATCGTGATCAGCTCGGCGAGGCCGTTCATCTGCATCGCCCCGTCGCCGACGAGGGCGATCACGGGCGCGCCGGGGTGGGCGAACTTGGCGGCGATCGCGTAGGGGACGCCCGCCCCCATCGTCGCCAGCGTGCCGGAGAGCGATGCCCGCATCCCCTGCCGCAATTTCACGTCGCGGGCGTACCAGTTGGCGGCAGAGCCGGAATCGGAGGTGATGATCGCTCCGTCCGGCAGGCGCTTCGAAAGCTCGCCGAAGACCAGCTGCGGGTTGATCGGCTCGGCCGGCTCCTTCGCCCGCGCCTCGATCGTCCTGTCCCACTCGGCGACGTTGCCTTCGATCTTCTCTCGCCAGGCGCGGTCGCCCTTGTAGGCGAGCAGCGGCGCCAGCTCGCGCAGCGTCGTCTTCGCGTCGCCGACCAGGTTCAGCTCCATCGGATAGCGGATGCCGAGCACGCGACCGTCGATGTCGATCTGGATGCCGCGCGCCTGACCCTCTGCGGGGAGGAACTCCGAGTAGGGGAAGCTCGAACCGACCATCAGCAGCGTGTCGCATTCCTGCATCAGGTCCCAACTCGGCTTCGTGCCGAGGAGGCCGATCGAGCCGGTCACCCAGGGCAGGTCGTCGGGCAGCGCCGCCTTGCCCAGCAGCGCCTTCGCCACCCCGGCGCCGAGCGCGTCGGCGACGGCAGTCACCTCCTCGTGGGCGCCGAGGGTGCCGGCCCCGATCAGCATCGCCACCTTCTCGCCGGCGTCGAGGATCTCGGCGGCGCGGGCGAGCTGCCCCTCGGTCGGGACGATCTCGGCGCGCGACAGCCCCGGGCCGGAGTGCACGGTGCCGTGTTTGTGCGGTGGCGCATCCACCGCGTCGGCCTCCTGCAGGTCGTTGGGGAGGATCACGCAGGTGGGGCTGTTGGTGAAACGGGCGATCCGCATCGCCCGGTCGACGAGGTGACGGATCTGCTCCGGCTCGGTCGCCATCTCGACGAACTCGTGGGCGACGTCCTTGAACAACGTGACCAGGTCGACCTCCTGCTGGTAGCTGCCGCCGAGCGCGGCGCGCGCCTGCTGGCCGACGATCGCGACCACCGGCTGGTGGTCCAGTTTGGCGTCGTAGAGGCCGTTCAGCAGGTGGATCGCGCCGGGGCCGGAGGTCGCCATGCAGACGCCGATCTCGCCGGTGAACTTGGCGTGCGCACAGGCCATGAAGGCGGCCATCTCCTCGTGGCGCACCTGGATGAACTCGGGCCGCGGGCCGTCGCTCTCGAAGGCCCCCATGATCCCGTTGATGCCGTCGCCGGGATAGCCGTAGATCCTCTCGACGCCCCAGTCGTCGGCCAGCCGGGCCAACAGTTGTTCGCCCACGGTCTCGCTCATCGCCGCTCCTTCTCTTCGTGGTCGCGCGGGGGTACCCCCTGCGCCGATGACGCACCATCCGACTCCAGAAACCGGGCGGCCTCGTCGCGGAGGGTGAGGCCGAGGCCGGGTCGGCCGCGATCGGGACGGAGGCGACCCTCGACCGGGACGATCGTGCCCTCGAACAGCATCGACTCGAGCCGCGCGTGGTCGTGGAAGTACTCGACGTGGACGGCGCGCTCGAGCGCGCAGCAGAGATGCGCCGACACCTGCGGCGCGCAGTGGGCCGAGAGCGGGATCCCCTGGGCGGCGCAGATGCCGTCGAGGAGGCGGGCGCCGGTGATCCCGAGGCAGCGGGTCGGGTCGACCTGCAGGGTGTCGACGCAGGGCGCCATCCGCCCCGCTTCGGCGGCGTCCCAGAGGTACTCGCCGGCGGCAACCTCGATCCCGGCGGGGACGCGGTCGCGCAGCCAGGCGAGCCCGTCGAGGTCCTCGGAGGAGACGGGCTCCTCCAGCCAGCTGACGTCGAAATCGTCATAGAGCTGCGCCTGGCGGAGCGCCTCGCGGCGGTCGAAGGCGCCGTTGGCGTCGACCATCAGCCGCACCGCCGGGCCGATCGCGCCGCGGGCGGTGGCAAGGCGGTCGGCGTCGCGCGCCGGGTCGCGGCCGACCTTCATCTTCACCGCGGCAAAGCCTTCCCTGGCCCAGCCGCCGAGCTGCGCGGCAAGCTCCTCACCCTCGATCGAGGTGAAGCCGCCGCTGCCGTAGGCGCCGATCGACTCGCGGTGGCGGCCGAGGCTGTCGGCGAGCGCGAGGCCGAGGAGCTTCGCGCGGAGGTCCCAGAGGGCGATGTCGACGGCGGCTATCGCCATCGCCGCGATCCCCTGGCCGCCGAGGTTGCGGACCGCGCGGCGCATCGCCGCCCAGGCCATCGGCGGGGCGGTCGGGTCGGCGTCCTCGAGCACCGGGGCAAGCACTCCCTCGATCACCCGCGCCGCCGCGGCGTCGGAGTAGGTGTAGCCCAGGCCGCGCCGGCCGTCGGCCTCGATCTCGACCACGACGATCGTGGTCGAGTCCCACCCGAGCGTGCCGTCGGACTCGGGCCGTTCGGTGGGGACCGTGTAGGCGCGTGCCGTCGTCTTCAACGGCCCTCGGTACCCACTGGCTCGGGACCGTCGATCTGATCGCGAAGATGCTCGAGCGCGGTCTGCAGTCGGCGCGACACCCACATCTGCGAGCGGCCGACGCGCTCGGCGATCTGCCGCTGCGAAAGTTCCTCGCCGAAGCGCAGCCACAGCAGCTCGCGCCCGCCGTGGTCGAGCGTCCCGAGCGCGAAGGCGGTGGCGGCGCGGTCCTCGATCCGCGCGAAGTCCGGCTCCTCGGCACCGATCAGCTCGACCCGCGGCGCGCCACCCTCCGTTTCGGAGGTGGGCGCGTCGAGCGAGACCATCCGCCGGCTGCGGTCGGCCTCGAGCGCCTCGAGGACCTCCATCTGGTCGATGTCGAGGCGCTCGGCGATCTCGCCCACCGACGGCGAGTGGCCGAGCTCACCGGCCAGCTTCTCCAGCACGCGGTCGATTTCGCCGGCTCGGTCGTGCAGTGGGCGCGGGATGCGGACGGTCCAGACCTTGTCGCGGAGATGGCGCTTCAGCTCGCCGAGGATCGTCGGCTTGGCGAAGCCGACGAACGGCGTGCCGGCGGCGGGGTCGAAGCGGTCGATCGCGTTCAGGAGGCCGAGGCACGCCACCTGCAGGAGGTCGTCGTAGGGCTCCAGCACGCCCGCGTAGCGGCGCGCCAATCGCCGCGCCAGCTGCATGTGGAGGTCGACCAGCTCCTCGCGCGCCCGGCCGTCGCCTTCGTCGAGGCGTCGCCAGAGCTCCGCCTCGCGGGACCGTTTCTCTGTACCAATATATCGTCCCACGATATTTTCTCGTAGGCCATATTCCCAGCTGGACGGCGTCTAAACACGACGATCGGCTTGTCTTGCCGAGAGCCGGCTTGGGGCGGTGCTGCCCAGCTCGGGTACAGGGCGAACGATCGAACCGACCGCCCCCCATCCCGCCGCTCAGGTCAGTGCCCGCAGCCTGCGGCCCGGGCGCAGCGCCGAAAGCCGCCGCACGGCGACGATCGCGCTCGCCTCGAACGCGACGATCGCGGTGGCGAAGATCGCCGCCGGGGCACTCAGCGGCTCGGCGGCGATGCTGGCCGAGGCGGCGCACTCGCTCGCCGACACGACCAACCAGACCTTCCTACTGATCTCGATCGGGCTCGCCGAGAGGCCGCCGGACGAGGGGCACCCGTTCGGCTCGGGGCGCGAGCGCTTCCTCTGGACCTTCGTCGCGGCGGTCGGCACGTTCCTCGCCGGGGCGGTCTTCGCGATCGGCTGGGGCGCCTACGAGCTGGTGAACCCGGCCCGGGCGGAGACCGAGTTCGTGCTCCCCTTCGCGGTGCTCGGGCTCTCGCTGCTGACCGAGGGGTTCTCCTGGTTGCGGGCGCTGCGCCAGACCCGGCGGGAGGCGCGCGAGGCGGGGCTCGGCTACGGCGCCTACGTGCGGATGAGCCGCGACCCGAACGTGAAGATGGTGCTCTTCGAGGACTCGGCGGCGCTGATCGGGATCGCCTTGGCGACGCTCGGCATCGGCCTGCAGGCGATCACCGGGGTCGAGTTCTGGGATCCGCTCGCCTCGGTCGCGATCGGCGCACTGCTGATCGTCGTCGCCTTCTGGATGGCGCGCGACGCCCGCTACATGCTGGTCGGCGCGGCGGCGCGGCCGGACGAGCGGGCGGCGCTGGAGCGGGCGTTGATCGAGTTCCCCGAGGTGCAGGAGGTGCGCGAGCTGCTCACCCTGACGCTGGGCCCCAACGCGCTCCTGGTCGGCGCCCGGATCGACCTCGCCGACGGCCTCGACGCCGAGCGGGTCGAGTGCGTCTCCGACGAGATCGACGCCCGCCTCCGCGAGGTGGTCCCCGACGTCACCGAGGTCTTCGTCGACGCCACCCCGCCGGCCCGCGACTGAACCTAGAAGTCGATCAGGGCGTGGGACGGGGCGGCGAGCCGGTCGCGGCCGTGGAGGTCGGCCAGCTCGATCAGGAAGCCGTAGGCGACGACGTCGCCGCCCAGTCGGCCGACGAGCTCACCGAGCGCCGCAGCGGTGCCGCCGGTGGCGATCAGGTCGTCGTGGACGACGACGCGGGCGCCGGGACGGATCGCGTCGGCGTGGACGTGCAGCTCGGCGGCGCCGTACTCGAGCTCGTAGGCCGCCCGCTCGGTGGCGGCCGGCAGCTTGCCCTCGCGCCGGGCGGGGATGAAGCCGGCCCCGAGGCGCAGCGCCAGCGCCGGGCCGAGGATCAGCCCCCGCGCCTCGGCGCCGCAGACGTAGTCCACCGGCCCCTCCCCCGCCAGCCGCTCGGCGAGCAGGTCGACCGCGCTCCGCAGCCCCGCCGGGTCGGCGAAGAGCGGCGTCACGTCGCGGAAGACGATCCCCGGCCGGGGGAAGTCGGGGATCGACCGGATCAGCCCGCGGAGCGCCGCGATCTCGGATTCCGGGGGCGATGACACCGCCCCATCCTGCACCCTCAGGCGGCGACCAACCCGTGCGGGTCGATGACGAACTTCTTCGCCGCGCCCTTGTCGAAGTCTTCGTAGCCCTCGGGCGCGTCGTCGAGCCTGATCACCGTCGCGTTCACCGCCTTCGCGATCTCGCAACGGTCGTTCAGGATCGCGTTCATCAGCTCGCGGTGGTACTTCATCACCGGGCACTGTCCGGTCACAAAGCTGAGTGACTTCGCCCAGCCGGCACCCAGTTTCAGCGCGAGCGAGCCTTCTTTGGCCTCGTCGGATTCCGCGCCCGGGTCCTCGACCACGTAGAGGCCGGGGATGCCGAGTCGGCCCGCAGCGCGGGTGACGTCCATCAGCGCGTTCAGGACGACCGCCGGTTCCTCGCCCGCGTCGGGGCCATGGCCCTTCGCCTCGAAGCCGACCGCGTCGACGCCGCAGTCGACCTCCGGCACGCCGAGGATCCCCTCGATCTGGTCGGGGATCTCGCCCTTGTCGATGTTCAGCGTCTCGCAGCCGAAGCTGCGGGCCTGCTCGAGCCGCTCCTCGTTCGCGTCGCCGACGATCACCACCGCGGCGCCGAGCAGCTGCGCCGCGTGGGCGGCGGCGAGGCCGACCGGGCCGGCGCCCGCCACGTAGACGGTCGAGCCGGTCCCGACCCCGGCGCTGACCGCGCCGTGGTACCCGGTCGGGAAGATGTCCGAGAGCATCGTCAGGTCGAGGATCTTCTCCATCGCCTGGTCCTTGTCGGGGAACTTCAAGAGGTTCCAGTCGGCGTAGGGGACCATCACGTACTCGGCCTGGCCGCCGATCCAGCCGCCCATGTCGACGTACCCGTAGGCGCCGCCCGGCTGCGCCGGGTTCACGTTCAGGCACACCCCGGTGTTCCGTTCCTTGCAGTTCCGGCACCTTCCGCAGGCGATGTTGAACGGCGTCGAGACCAGGTCACCGACCTCGATGAACTCCACCCCCGGCCCCACCTCGACCACCTCGCCGGTGATCTCGTGACCGAGGATCAGCCCTTCCGGCGCGGTGGTCCGCCCGCGCACCATGTGCTGGTCGGAGCCGCAGATGTTGGTGGCGACGAGTTTCACGATCGCCCCGTGCGGCAGCTCCCGGCCGACGCTCTCCGTGGGCACCCCCGGGCCCTCCTTGATCTCCCAGGCCGGATAGTCGATGTCCTGCACCTCGACCTTCCCGGTCCCCATGTAGGCGACTCCGCGATTGTCCGCCATGCTCCTACCTCCTCTGGTCGCGCCCGTTTGCGGGCTGCGCGCGGGTACCCAGGGGCGCGCGGACGTACCGGTCGTCGGCGCCGCGACATCTACGCCTCGATCAGCTCCGAGCTCGCCAGGGCGGCGAGCAGGTCGGCCTGGGTGACGAGACCGGCGATCGCCCCGTGCCCGAGCGCCTCGCCGACGGCGAAGCCGGTCAGCGCCGAGAGCGCGTTGCCGCCGATGATCGGCCACGGCTGCGCCATCGAGCCGGCGGCGACGGCGAAGAGCAGCGCCGACGAGGCCCCGAGCGGCGCCACGATCCGGGGCAGCACCTCACCATCGCCGTGGGCCGGCGCCCCGATCAGCCCGGCGAGGAAGATCCCGACGACCGCGCCGCGACAGGCGAAGAGGCGGTCGCGAGCGGTCGCGCCGGGCCGGATCGGCCGGAACAGGAGCATGGCCGAGGAACCCTGGAGATGCGTCCGCAGCGGCCACGGCGGGCCGGGCGCCCGCGGCGACGCTCAGGCGCGCTTGGCGTCGGCGGCGAAGATCGCCTCGCGCAGCGAGTCGTGGTGGTGCTCGGCGAAGAGGCCACCTGGTCGGCCGCTTCGCGATGTTCGCGATCGGGGTGCCGATGGCGCCGGGCCAGGGGGTCGCGATCGAGGCCTCCCTGAGCGAGCTGATGGAGCGGCTGGCGCCCTGGGACACGGGCCGTCGCTACCTCAACTTCGCCGAGAACGTGGGCGGCACGCGGCGCGGCTTCGAGCCCGCCGGCTACGCCCGCCTGCGGCGGGCGCGGGCGACCTGCGATCCCGACGAGCTGTTCCTCCCCGCCCACGCGATCACCGAGTGATCGGCGGGCGGGGCGTAGGAGAGGGACGCGGGACGCGCGAGGCCGGGCGAGGGACCAGGTACGGGACGCGGAAAGGGACCAGGTACGGGACGGGCAAGGGACGCGGCCCTCTCGTAGGCGGTCCGGGCAGGCTGTGACCGCCTACG
>ERZ778021.1302-NODE-1302-length-30476-cov-5.043457_pt1 | contig 30476 bp, 30 predicted proteins | sample MGYA00375751_ERZ778021 | MGnify/ENA primary metagenome ERZ778021 (study PRJEB29350, sample SAMN05389814) | bioreactor metagenome | isolation source: Thiocyanate stock bioreactor | place: South Africa: University of Cape Town | collected 2013-08-29 ... | reverse complement strand
ACTTGTCCCGGCCCTACGCGGGCCTGCTCGATACACCACTTCTAGCGACGTGACCTTGGTCAGCGCCATCATTCGGGCGAGACGAGGCAACCAATCGATGATCAGCGAAAGCCGCGCCGCAGCCTCCCCGCCGATCCCCAGCCGGCGACGATCTCCCCGGCCTGCACCGCCGACCCGACGACCTCAAAGCCGACGATGCCCGGCGCTCCCCACGCCGCATCACCCGCCCCTGGCAGAACATCGTGGCGCTTGCCGCCAAGTAGCCCGCGCCCAGCGGCCCGCGAAACCGCGGTCCCTCGAGCCTCACCCGGACCGACCCCACCACATTCCGACCCTACGGCCGATCGGATGCCTGAGTGCCACGCCTTGACCCGAGAACGAAAAGGACCGCCTCGCGGGCGGTCGTTTCGCTCTGCACCTGGAGTACCGCTACGGGGATTCGAACCCCGGTTTCCGGACTGAGAATCCGGCGTCCTAGTCCCCTAGACGATAGCGGCGAGGGACGAGCATCTTAGCGGGCGGGGCTGCCGAGGGACGTGGCGTCGGTCACGCAATGGGAGGGCGCGCCCATCGGGGCGGATCGGTAGATTTCTGGGACTTGCGGCTGTGGCGGAACTGGTAGACGCGCACGGTTCAGGTCCGTGTGGGCTAACGCCCGTGAAGGTTCGACTCCTTTCAGCCGCACTTGACGCCAGGCCCCGGCTCCTTTGGGAGCCGGGGGACTAGGCGGACCGCCCGAGCCTGTCGGCGTCGACTTTCTGCTGGCAGCGCTGAATGCCCATCGCGGCGGCGAGGCGTTTGAGCTTTTGTTCCCGTCGATGTTCCTCGCTCTGGGCATCGTCGATGCCGGGCACTTTGAGGGCGCCCAGTTGGTAGGCGCGTGCTTTCGCCAAAAGCAATTCATCGTTTTCCACCCCAAGCTTGAGGTAGTGCATGTACTCAGCCGCATACCGAGTCGGCGGCGTCACGAGTTTGAGCTTGGAGGTGATCCGGATCGCCAACGGGTAGAGCGGATCTTCGTACCAGAGGCCCAATCGGCGCACCAGCGGGTCCGCTTCACCATTGACGATACGTTTCGGCCCGACGGCCTTGAGCATCGCGTTGAAGGGCGGTGCCGCAGCGACGATCTTCGCGGCCTTCGCCCGGACCGCTTCGCAGATCCCGACGACGCGCTTCTGAAAGACACCGACCGACAGCGGCTTCGCCCCGGCCGGCGGCGTCAGCGACCCGAGGCTGGTGCCATCGATCATCCCCAGTTCGGCGCGCAGGACCGGGGTGTAATCGAGCACTTCGCTTGAAGGCGGGAGCTTGATCCCCGGGTGGGCGGCGAAGTCGGAGATACCCATCGTCATGTCGATGGTGAGGGACTTGCCGGTGGTGGTCGGGACGGTCTCGACCATCCGCCAGCGCCGCAGCAGGCCCGCTTCGTCGACCCATACTTCGATCGGGATCGGGTGGGGGACCTTCTTGGCGAGCTGCGTGTACTCGCGGGCCAAGGCGGGGCTGCCCTCCTTGGCGAAGTGGGCGGCGACCTGCGACATGTCCAATTCCGCCTTGTAGTGGGTCGTCTGCTGGCCGTCGATGGTCTCGTCGCCGACCTTTTCGGCGCTGCCGGTCGTTCCGCGCAGCATCTGCAGCTCGCTCTGGGCGCCGTCCTGCCCGCCGAAGTTGTTCGGTGCGGTCTGCCCGAGCAGCGGATCCATTCCGAGCCATTCCTTGCCGGGCGGCAACTCTTCGGAGAGCACGCTCGAGCGGGTGAACGACAGGCTCTTGTCGGAGATCGATTCCACCTTCACCGAATTCCCGTCCGCACCCGGGACATCGAGCGTGAGGCTGGCGCGATTGCTGGCGGTGTCGAAGATCCCGCTGCCCGTGGCTTCGACCGTCTTCGAGCTGTCGGGGCTGCTGTAGACGACCGTCATGCTGAGCGTCCCGCCGGGCATCGCCGCGGTCTTCTCCGCCGCCTGCGCCACCGGATTGAGCCCTTCGGTCCCGCCGTGGGTGACGTAGTTGACGACGACGGCGATCAGCAGGACCGCGAGGATCCCGGCGAGTCCGAGGCAGGCCTTCGCGAGCGGGGTCAGCGGCGAGTCCGAGATCACCGGGTCATTATCGCCCACCATGCGGTGGACATTGAGCATTGGCCCTACTTCTGATCGGGCGTTCGGCTACTGCGCCCGGGAGCGCTCGTCGGCGGCCGGGTTCGGCTCGTCGGTCGAGTGCTCGGCGCGGACCGCCTCGGCATAGGAGGCGGGGCGGCGGGAGCGGGCGGCGTTGTGGTCGATCGCGTTGACGAAGGTCGGCCAGAGGTCCCGGGGCAGGTCGTGGCCCATGCCGTCGATCATCATCAGGCGGGCACCGGGGATCGCGCGGGCGGTCGCCTTGCCGCCCGAAGGTTTGACCAGCGGGTCGCGGGTGCCGTGGATGACGGTGGTCGGGACCTGGACGCGATGGAGCGCCTCGGTGCGGTCGCCGGAGGCAATGATCGCGTGCAACTGGCGCATCACGCCCGCCGCCGAGTGGCCGCGGTCGTAGGAGCGGGCCGCCATCTCGCGCACCATGTCTTCTTCGAAGGGGAAGCCGGGCGAGCCGATGACCTTGAAGGTCTTCACCGCGCGGGAGATGACCTGGTTGCGCGTCTTCGGCGGGTTGCCGAGGAGGACGCCGTAGGTTTTGAGCGCGGGCTGCCCGCTGCGGCGATTGCCGGTGGTCGACATGATCGAGGCCATCGAGCGGAGGCGTCGCGGATGGTCGATCGCCATCTGCTGGACGATCATCCCGCCCATCGAGGCGCCCGCCACGTGGGCGGTATCGATCTCGAGGAAATCGAGCAGGCCGATCGCGTCCTTGGCCATGTCGCGCAGCAGGTACGGCGCGGTGGAGCGGCGCCCGGTCAGCAGGTCAAATCTGCTCGGGATCCCGGCCCGGTCGATCTTGGTCGAGCGGCCGATGTCGCGGTTGTCGAAGCGGATGACGCGGAAGCCGCGCTCGGCGAGCAGGCGGCAGAGCCCGTCCTGCCAGGCGATCATCTGGGTCGCCAGGCCCATCACCATCACCAGCGGCTCGCCGTCGGGATCGCCCATCTCTTGGTAGCAGAGCTCGATCCCGTTGGCGGGCGCCATGAGCTCTTCACCAAACGAATACATCACAGGATCTTAGCGACCCTGCCCGGCCGGCCAAGAGGCTGGTCCGCTAGAAGGTCCCACATGAAGACGGCGATCATCTCCGATCTCCACCTCGGCGTCGTCAGCGGCGGCGACGTGCTGCGCGACCCCGAGATCCGCGCCGTGCTGACCGCCGAGCTGCGCGGCGCCGACCGTCTGATCCTGCTCGGCGACGTGCTCGAGCTGCGCGAGCGGCCGCTCGGGGCGACGCTCGAGCGGGCCCGCCCGGTGCTCGAAGACCTCGGCGCCGCGGTCGGCGACATCGAGGTGGTCCTCGTCCCCGGCAACCACGACGCCCGCCTGGCCGAGCCCCTCCTCGACCGCCTCTCGATCGAGGACGAGCCGCTGACCCTCGACGCGACCGCCGACCCGGCACCCGGCCCGACCGCCGAGGTCGCCGCCGCCCTCTCCCCCGCCCGCCTGCGGATCGCCTACCCGGGGATCTGGGTCCGCGACGACATCTACGCCACCCACGGCCATTACATGGACGTGCACCTGCGCCTGCCGCGCGCCGAGTGCGTCGCCCTCGCCGTCGTCCGCCGCCTCGCCGGCCAACTGCCCGACCCCGCCGGCCCGAGCGATTACGAGCGCATCCTCCGCCCCTTCTACGGGCTCGCCTTCAGCGTCGCCCAGTCGCTGCCGCGGCGGGCGCGCCCGCGGGATCTCGGCCCCTCCGAAGCCGCCTGGGAACTGCTGGCCGGGGACCGCCCCGGACGAAGCCGCGGGAGGCGGGCCAAAGCGCACGCTGCCCGCGCCGCCTTCCCGGTCGTCGTCGCCGGCGTCAACCGCCTCCTGCGCACCGACTTCGAGAGCGACATCTCCGGCGACGCGATCTTCCGCAGCGGCGTCGACGGGGCGGCCGAGATGGCCCGCCGCCTCGGCCTCGACGGCACCACCGTGATCACCGGCCACACCCACCGCGCCGGCCCCGGCCCGGGGGAAGCACCCTGGCGCCTGCCCGACGGCGGCGAGCTCCACAACACCGGCAACTGGGTGTTCTCCACCCCGCTCCACCGTCCCGGCACCCCACCGAACGCCTACTGGCCGGGGACCGTCACCTGGGTCGAGGACTCCGGCCCGCCCCGCCGCGTGCAACTGCTGCAGGACCGCGAGCATCACCAGATGGTCGAGTTGTCAGCGAGGGCGCGCGGGATCGATCGGGCGACGGTGGAGTCGGGGGGCTGAGGACCTCGGCGAGGGGCCGGGGAGGGACGGGGTAAGGGACCCGGCCCTCTCGTAGGCGGTCCGGGCAGGCTGTGACCACCTCCGAGAGGGCCGTCCCGGGGGGACTGCCGAGGGCGCGGGTCCCGTGCGGGTCACGCCGAGGGTCCGTGACGATCTGCGCGGGTCCGGTGCGGAACTCCGCGTTCCCTAAGGAAAGCCACATCCGTCCCATCGGTCAGGACTTTGCCGTGGAGAGAAACCGTCCCAATAAGGCGGTAAAGCTCCACAGCGGGACCCGGAGCCCGTCCTCACCCCCTCGAGCGTGACGCCTCCGTGACGTCTCTCCCCCTGAGGGGAGAGGTCGCGAAGCGACCCTTCCGTGACGGCCCCCAGGTTGATGGGCCGAAAAGCGCTCTATATCAGCGCTTTTCGGCCCGTCGACGTCAGGTGCGCAGCCACTCGGCGATGATCGCGCCGATCTCGGGGCCCGCGTCCTCTTGGAGGAAGTGGGAGGCGTCGGGGATCGGGCGGGGCGGCGGGAAGTTCAACTGCGCGGAGACGCGTTCGCCGACCGAGAAGGGGAGCACCGGGTCGTCCTCGGCCCAGAGGAGCAGGGTCGGGCGGTCGTCCTCGCGGAGGGCGTCGGCCACCGCTTTGCCCTCGGCGGCGCCAGGGGTGTCGGGCTCGGTCGGCAGGATCAGCGGGAAGGCGCGGGCGCCGGCCTTCGCCGCCGCGTCTATATAAGGAGCCTCGTAGGCGGCGATCACCTCGTCGCCCGGATCGTGCTTACAGCCGCCGCGCACGAGCATCCCGATCGGGACCTCCTCGGCGCCCCGGACGAAGTCGCGGAAGGCGAGCCAGGCGTCGCTCATCTTCTGGTGGCCGGTGAAGCGGCCGGTCTCCATGATCACCAGGCGGTCGAACCACTCGGGGTGCTCGACCGCGAGGCGCAGCCCGATCGGCCCGCCCCAGTCATGGACGACCGCGGTCGCGCCGCTCAGATCAAGCCGGCCGAGCAGCTCCGCCATCAACTCGATGTGGCGGTCGTAGGTGTAGAAGCCGAGGTCGGTCGGCTTGTCGGAGCGGCCGAAGCCGGCGTAGTCGGGGGCGATGCAGCGGAAGCCCGCGTCGCGTACCGGCGGGATCACCTTGCGCCAGAGGAACGACCAGGTCGGCTCGCCGTGGAAGAAGACGACCGGCGCCCCCTTGCCCTCGTCGAGGTAGGCGAGCCGCAGCCCGTCGACCTCCTCGTAGCGCGACTCGAAGGGAAAATCGGGCAGCCCGAGGGTGCGCTCGTCCGGCGTCCGTGAGACCCCCGCCTCCATGCGCCCGACCCTATCCCGCTCCGCCTCAGCCGGCTAGTGCGTTCGCAGAAATAACCGCTATGCGGCCATAAGTGCGAACGCACCCGGAGGCGCTTGTGAAAGGGAAACCCTCGCAGGTGATCGGCATTCCTTAGTTTGTCGCTCGACTTTGTGCTACGGTCCTGCCCTTCCATTCATTAGTTAGTTAGTCGACAAAGGAAGGAACAAACCTAGATGCGGAACGCTCGCACCACCCGGCGGCGCAGCGTGACGGTAGGCCTGGCGGCCGCCCTCACCCTGCTGATCGCCCTCGTCGTCACCGGCTGCGGTGGCGGTGGAAGCAGCAGCTCCTCCGGGGGCTCGACCTCCGGGAGCGAATCGAGCGATGGCTCCTCGGGAGGCGCCAAGCTCAGCGTCGTCGGTTACTCGACCCCGGAATCGGTCTACGCCGAAGCCCTCGAGCCGGCCTTCGAGAAAACCTCGGCAGGGAGCGGCGTCAGCTTCAGCAATTCGTTCGGCGCTTCCGGTGACCAGAGTCGCGCGGTCGCGGCCGGACAGCCTGCCTCGATCGTCCACTTCTCCGTCTCGAGCGACATGGAACGGCTCGTCGAAGAAGGCGAAATCGTCTCCAAAGACTGGGAAAAGCAGCAGTACGGCGGCTACGCGACCGACTCGGTCGTCGTGATCCTGGTCGAAAAAGGCAACCCGCTCGGCATCAAATCCTTCAAGGACCTGGAGGAAAACGAAGACGCCGAAGTGATCACCCCGAACCCGTTCAGCTCCGGCTCGGCCCGCTGGAACATCATGGCCATCTACGGGTCGGCGATCGAAGAAGGCGCCTCCGAAGAAGAAGCGCTGGAAGCGGTGAAGACGGTGCTCGAAAAGACCACCGCCCAGCCGGGCAGCGGCCGCGACGCCTTCTCCGCCTTCTCCCAGGGCGAGGGCAACGTGCTCCTCACCTACGAGAACGAAGCGATCAAGGCGGAAAAGGAAGGCGAAGACATCGAATACGTCATCCCGCCCTACACGCTGCAGATCGAAACGCCGATCGCGGTCACCAAAGAAGCTCCCGAGCCCGCGGCCGAAGACTTCCTGAAATGGATGTGGTCGGACGAAGGCCAGGAAATCTGGGCCGAAAACGGTTACCGCCCGGTCAACCCGAAGCTGGTCGACCCGAAAGAGTTCCCCGCCCCTGAAAAAGCCCTCTTCAAGATCGCCAAATTCGGCGGCTGGGGCAAAGTCAAGGACGAATTCTTCGACGAAGAAGAAGGTTCGGTCGCCAAGATCGAGCAGGAACTGGGCGTCTCCACCTCCGGCTGATCGATGGAGGCCCACGCCGCACAATCCCCCGTCGCACCACCCCGGGCGAGGCACTTCCGCCTGCCCGGGGTCGGCACGGGCCTCGGGCGAGGCTACGTCGTCCTCTGGCTCAGCCTGATCGTCTTGCTGCCCCTGGCGGCGATGACGGACAAATCACTCAGCGAAGGGGTCGGCCAGTTCTGGGACCAGGTCACCACGGCGGCCTCGCTCGACTCGCTCAAGCTGATCCTGGTCTGCTCGCTGATCGTGGTCGCGATCAACGCCGTCTTCGGCACGATCGTCGCCTGGCTCCTCGTCCGTGACAACTTCCCCGGCAAGTCGATCGTCAACGCGATCATCGATCTGCCGTTCGCGCTGCCGACGATCGTCGCCAGCCTCATCCTGATCCAGCTCTGGGGCAAGAACTCCCCGGTCGGGATCGACTTCGCGCTGACCCGGCTGGCGATCGTCGTCGCGCTCTGCTTCGTCACCCTCCCCTTCGTCGTCCGCGCGGTCCAGCCGCTGCTGATCGAGATGGACAAGGACATGGAGGAGGCGGCCACCTCGCTCGGCGCCGGCGGCGCCACCGTCTTCCGCCGCATCATCTTCCCCAACCTTCTCCCCGGCCTCGCCGCCGGCGTCGCCCTCGCCTTCGCCCGCGCGCTCGGCGAGTACGGCTCGGTCCTGCTCTTCGCCGGCGGCAAATCGGACACCACCGTCACCTCGATCCTGATCGGCCAGAAAATCGAACAGGGCAACGAAGTCGGCGCCGCGGCGCTCTCGATCGTGCTGCTGCTGATGGCGCTCGCCTGCCTGGCGATCATCACCCTGATCCAACGTTGGGGCTCGCGCCACGAACGTGCCCAAGGGGCCGGCGCGGGTGGCTTCACGATCCCGGCGAGCGGTGGCGGACTCGCCGGCGCGGCCGAAGATCCAGCGGCCCGCCCGCCCGGCAGCTTCGGCGGCGAGGACCTCGACACCGGCGCTCCCGGCACCGCTCCGCCCCGGCGCCACGAGGATGACGATCAGCGTGAATAGCCCGGCCAACACGTCGCGCACCAGCCGCTGGAGCCTGCGGGTCCTCGGCCTCGGCTACCTCGCCGTGCTCCTGGTCGCCCCGCTGATCCTGCTCTTCTACAAGACCTTCGAAGACGGGCTCGCGGCGCCCTGGGAAGCGATCACCTCCGCCGACGGCCTCCACGCACTGAAGCTGACCCTGATCACGGTGGCGATCGCGGTGCCGCTGAACACGATCTTCGGCGTCGTCTGCTCGCTGCTCCTGGTCCGCCACAAGTCGAAGGGCAACTGGCTGATCGACGCGGCGATCAACCTGCCGTTCGCGATCAGCCCGGTGGTCATCGGACTCTCGCTCTTCCTCCTCTACGGCAAACAGGGGTGGTTCGAACCGGGCCTCTCGGAAGCGGGGATCAAGGTCCTCTTCTCCACCCCGGCGATCGTCCTCGCCTGCATCTTCGTCTCGGTTCCGTTCGTGGTCCGCGAGACGGTCCCGGTGCTGCAGGAGATCGGCACCGAACAGGAGCAGGCGGCGGAGACGCTCGGCGCCAACGGCTGGCAGACCTTCTGGCGGGGCACCCTGCCGGCGATCCGCTGGGGCGTCGCCTACGGCGTCGTCCTCTGCACCGCCCGCGTGCTCGGCGAGTTCGGCGTCGTCTCGGTGGTCTCCGGAAACATCTCCGGGGAGACCCAGACGCTGCCGCTCTTCGTCGAGAAGAACTACGAGAACTTCAACCTCCCAGGCGCGTTCGGCGCCGCCGTCCTGTTGGCCCTCCTTGCCTTGGTGGTGCTGATGGCGATGAACCTGCTCAAACGAAAGGAGGCCGCCTGATGGGAATCTCAGTCGAGGGAGCCAACAAGAGCTTCGGGGACTTTCAGGCGCTTGACGACGTATCGATCGAGGTCCCGGACGGTTCGCTGACCGCCCTGCTCGGTCCTTCCGGCAGCGGCAAGTCGACGCTCCTGCGGGCGATCGCCGGGCTGGAGACGCTGGACACCGGCCGGGTGCTGATCGACGGCGAGGACGTCTCGCGGAAGCCGACCCAGAAGCGCGAAGTCGGCTTCGTCTTCCAGCACTACGCCGCTTTCAAGCACATGACCGTGTACGAGAACGTCGGCTTCGGGCTGAAGATCCGCAAGTGGAAGAAGGACAAGATCCGCAAGCGGGTCGACGAGTTGCTGAACCTGGTGCAGCTGCCGGGGCTGGCCGACCGCTATCCATCGCAGCTGTCCGGTGGGCAGCGGCAGCGGATGGCGCTGGCCCGGGCGCTGGCGGTGCAGCCGCAGGTGCTGCTGCTGGACGAGCCGTTCGGCGCGCTCGACGCGAAGGTCCGCAAGGACCTGCGCACCTGGCTGCGCAATCTCCACGAGGAGATGAACGTGACGACGATCTTCGTCACCCATGACCAGGAGGAGGCGATGGACGTCGCCGGCCAGCTGGTGGTGATGAATCAGGGACGGGTCGAGCAGTCGGGCAGCGCCGACGACCTCTACGACAAGCCCGCCAACGAGTTCGTGATGAGCTTCGTCGGCGAGGTCAACCGGCTCGGCGACACCTACGTGCGGCCGCACGACATCGAAGTGGTGCGCGACCGCGACGACTCGACCGAGGAGGCGATGGTCCGGCGGATCGTCGCGCTCGGGTTCGAGATCCGGGTCGAGCTCGTGCTCGGCGACGGCACCGAGGTCTGGGCGCAGCTGACCCGCGGCGAAGCCCAGCGGCTGGAGCTGCGCGAGGGCCAGATCGCCTACCTGCGCCCGGTCCACGCGAAAAGCTTCAACGGCTCGTCGCCGTCCAACACTCCTGGGGCCTCGACTCCCCAGGAGCCCACGGACGGAGGCGATGCGGAGGTTTCCGCAGCCGCTTGAAGAGGCGACGGGCGGGGCGCGCTTTGCCGGGTGGCGCCCTGCCCAATTCGCCGCTGCAGCGGGATTGTGGCCGATCCCGCGACGCCGCGCTCGGATTCCTGCGGCCGGTCGTGCGTTCGCACTTTGCCGTGCTATGTACGGCTAACTGCGAACGCATCGGGCGGTGATAGGAAAGACCGTCTGGCGATCCTCCGAGGCCGTGATATCTTGATTTAGTCGCTCAAGAAACTACGGAAAGGAGCGCAGCAGAGATGGCAAAGAAGGTCTCACGGACCACCTTCACCTCTCGGGGTCGGATCGCAGGGTTGATCCGCGACGAAGCTCCGGCGGGCACCGGCCAGAACCGGACCACCCGCTCCGCCAATCGAGACGACTCGCAGGGCAACGTCGACGACGCGATCTTCCATCGCGCCCGCCTCGTGCTCGGCGAGAACCTGCCTCGCCCCGGCCGCTAGGTCGGGGGGTCCAGGGCAAGGGACATCCCTTGAGTGGCCGGGCGGGATGGCCACTCTCTCGCGAACAGCGTGGAGGTTCGTTCGGGGGCCATCCCGCCCGGCCTCACGAAGGCGTGGAAAGGGCCGCCCCGATCAGGGAGCGGCCCTCTCTTCGGCTGCGGATCGGCGGCTAGGACTTGCCGCCCGAGCCCTTCGTCGAGGTGGTTTCTTCTTCCGGTTCTTCCGCCTGCGGGTAGGCCTGGACCGAGAGGTTCCAGGATTTCAGCGAAAAGAGCAGGCTCGAAGCACCGGCGTACTGGACCGCGATGGTGTGCCCGCCCTTGCCCAGGACGGTGGTCTGGGAGATCGTGTGGACGAGAGCGGCGGCCGGTTTCGTCGCCGAGGCGCCTTCCAGGGTCGCCGGGGCGAACGCCACTTTGCCCGTGCTCTGGCCGTCGACCAGGATCTGCACGGGGCAGTTCTGATCGGCGGTCGGGGGTTTCGTGGTCGAGCCGTTGGTGCAGCTCGCGGTGCCCGAGAAGGTGATCACCGCCGAGCTCACGTTGGCCTTGGTCGCGAACGAGGTGAACGCGGTCGGGATGTAGCCCGCCGTGATCGTGCTGACCGAGTACAGCGAGGTGCCCGCGGCGATGCCGACGACCGGCGGCAGCGGCGCCGTTTTTTTCGCCACGTAGGTGTTGGCGGCGGCTTTCTTGGTCAGGTAGTTGGCCGCTTTGGCGTTGGCCTGCTTCTTGGTGACGTAGGTCTTCGCGGCTTTCTGGTTGGTGACGAATTTCTTCGACGCCGCCTGCGGCGTCAGGAAGTTCGCCGCGATCGACGGCGCCACCGTAACCGAGAGGGCGACCACGGCCGCCAGCACGATGACGGTCGCCGCTCGAGGGGTTGACAGCCTCTTCTTCAACAACTGTTCCTCACTTTCGTGGCCGTGCCGGGCGGCCTTTCTTGACAATGCTCGTCAATAAACTACATAAAGTGATAGCGTAAGGCGACCAAGTTGGTCAAGAAATACGCTCCCATCCCGGCAAGAGAGGAACACACCGAATGAGAATCAAGACCCTCGCCATCACGGCGCTGGCCCTGGTGGGCTTGGCCGTGCCGGCGTCGGCCGGTGCGAAGACCACCCTGATCGGGTCGGGCTCCGTAGCCGCGCAGCCTGTCCTGCAGGCGCTGTTCAAGACCTACGAAACGCAGGTCAACAAGAACATCAAGTTCACCTACACGGCAGACGGCGGCAACGCCGGCATCAAAGACGTGCAGAACGGCACCAGCCAGTTCGCCGGGCAGGCACGCACCCCACTCCCCAGCGACGCCGGGACCACCTACATCAAGCTGTACCTGGACGGGCTCTGCATCGACGTCAATCCGAAGAACAAGCTGACCAACATCAGCATCCAGAATCTCCACGACATCTACCGGGGGATCCTCACCAGCTGGAGCCAGATCGGCGGTTCCGGGCTGGAGACGACGATCGACCCGGTCGGCCGTGACACCAACGGAGGGCCCTACACCTTCTTCCTCCAGTCGGTGCTGAACAACGAACCGCCTGCGTCGAACGTGAACGCGCTGACCGCCGACGGCCTGGTAGTCAACGCGGTCAAGCAGGATCCGAACGCGATCGGCTACGCCGGTCTGGCCTGGCAGAAAAAGGGCCTCAAGCCGGTCAAGGTGGAAGGCAAGACCTGCGAAGCGAAAAACATCAGCGTCGAACCGCTGAAGTACCCGCTGTCGCGGTACATCTTCATCGTCCTGCCGACGGAAAATCCGTCCCCGGCGGTGCAGAAGTTCGTCGACTGGGCGCGCACCAGCCCCCTCGCCGGCGAAACGATCAACAAGGCCGGCGGCGTCGCCGCTTTCAACAAGAAGAAGTAAGGCCAGGGGTTGGAAGAAGAGTTCCAACCGGAGTACGGCCCGAGATGGTCGGACCAGCGCGTCGAGTGGATGCTCGGCGCGCTGGTGCTTGCCATGGTGGCGTTGCTGCTGGCGCTGATCGTCACCGTCTTCGTCAACGGCTGGCCGTCCTTCGCGCACAACGGCCTCTCCTGGTTCGGTCCCGGCGGCAACGTCGACGACCAGCTGAGTGAAATCTCCCAGTCGGCCGAAACCGGCGCCGGCTACGTCTACACCTTCCACGCCTGGCCGCTGATCTGGTCGACGATCCTGATCTGCGGCGGGGCGGTCGTCCTGAGCCTGTTCACGGCTCTCTTCATCTCCGTCTTCCTGATCGAGTTCGCGCCGACCTGGATGAGCAACATCCTGCGCCCGGTGGTCCGCTTCCTGGCCAGCGTCCCCTCGGTGATCTACGGCCTGCTCGGCGTGCTCGTGCTGGTCCCGTTCATCGGCAACCACCTGATCACCGAGGAGCAGAAGTCCTCGGTCGCCGGGATCATCTCGCTGACCGGCTACTCGCTGATGGCCGCGGTGCTGATCCTCACGGTGATGATCGCGCCGCTGATGGTCTCGATCTTCACCGACGCCCTGGCCTCAGTGAAAGCCGGCTGGCTCGAGGGCTCGCTGGCGCTGGGGGTGAACCGCTGGCGCACGATCTGGAAGATCGGCGTGCGCGCCGCCCGCCCGGCGATCGTCGCCGGCACCGTCCTCGCCCTCGCCCGGGCGATCGGCGAGTCGGTGATGCTGGCGATGATCTCCGGCTCCACCGCCTTCGCGCCGAACCCGGCCGACGGCCTGATCTTCATCTACGAGCCCTCGCGCCCGCTGGCGCCGACGATCGTGAAGAGCATCGACCAGCTGAGCTCGCCGCCGGCGAAAGCGACGCTGTTCGCGATCGCCGCCTTCCTCCTCTTCTCCGCCGCGATGTTCTCGCTGGTCGGCTGGGCGACCCGGCGGGCGATGAGCCGGTACGGAGCGCCGTGATGGCGCAGTCGACCGGCGATCAGCACTCGACCGTCGAGCAGCAGGCCGAGCTCGAGACCGGCTTCCCCGGCGGCGTCGTCCCGCCCGAGCAGGGCAACCAGCCGCCGACCAAGGCGGTCGAGGGCAGCAGCACCTGGAGCCTGATCGACCGCATCGGCCTCGCCTTCTGCTGGTTCCTCGGCCTGCTCTTCTGCGCGATCGCGGCGGCGATCGTCATCTACCTGCTGATTCAGGGGATCCAATACCTGAAGCTCGACCAGCTCACCACCCCGGCCGCCTCCGGCTTCACCGAAGGCGAAACCGGAGGGTTCTCCGATGCCTTCATCGGCACCTTGATCCTCGGGGTGGCGGTCGGTCTGTGGCACGGGCTGTGGGTCTGGCTGGTCGAGTACGGACGGCCGCGGCCGCTCGCACGGATGACCGAGCTGACGATCGAGGCGATCGCCGGCATCCCCTCGATCGTACTCGCCCTGTTCGGCACGGTGATCTTCACCAGCACCGCGCTCGGCTTCCTCAGCCGCACGAGCGAAGGGGTCGTCTTCGGCCGCTCCTTCTTCGCCGCCTCCTCGATGCTGGCGCTGGAGGCGCTGCCGCTGGTCGTCGCCTCGACCCGCGAGGGGCTGAACGCGATCCCCCGCCACGTCCGCGAGGCCTCCTACGCGGTCGGCAAGACGAAGGCGGCCACCACGCGGCGGATCCTGCTGCCGACCGCCCGACCGCAGATCGCCACCGGCGGGATGTTGGGGCTCGGTCGGATCATCGGCGATACCGCGATCATCCTCGTACTCCTCGGCGCGACCCAGAACTTCGCCCCGGTCGAAGGCGCGCCCTTCCCGCTCGACTACCTGCGCGGGGCCGGCACCTCGCTGACCAACTTCGTCTACGAGGCCTCGCCGACCGGCAACCTGAACCAGCCGGAGAAAGCCTATGCGGCGGCCTTCGTCCTGCTGATGTTGGTGCTGGCGCTGAACGCCGGGACCGACCTCGTCCATCGCCGCGCCAAAAGGGTAGGAACGTGGAGTCACTGAGCGCCCCGCCGCCGATCCGTCGGCTCGACCCGCAGGATCCGACCCCGGCCCAGGAGGCCGCCCCGGCGACGGGGACGAACTTCGTCGCCGCCAAACGGTCGATCGCGGCGCCGCAGTTCTCGATCCGGCGGATGGAGGTCGACAAGGTCTCGATCCACTACGGCGCCAAAGAAGCCGTGAAAAGCGTGTCGCTGCCGATCCGTCAGGGCGAGGTGCTGTCGCTGATCGGGCCGTCGGGCTGCGGCAAGACGACCCTGTTGCGTTCGCTGAACCGGCTCACCGAGCTCACCGCGGCGGCGAAACTGACCGGCTCGATCCGGCTCGACGACGTCGACATCCGGCTGATCGAGCCGACCCTGCTGCGGCGCCGGGTGACGATGGTCTTCCAGCAGCCGAACCCCTTCCCAATGTCGATCTTCGACAACATCGCCTACGTCCTGCGCGAGCAGGGGTCGCGGCGGGTGAAGAAAAAGCCCCTCGAGCCGCAGGTGCACTCGGCGCTGCAGCGAGCGGGGCTCTTCGAGGAGGTCAAAGACAACCTCAAGCATCCGGCGCTGCGGCTCTCCGGCGGGCAGCAGCAGCGGCTCTGCATCGCGCGGGCGCTGGCCGCCGAACCGGAGGTGCTGCTGCTGGACGAGCCCTGCTCGGCGCTCGACCCGCAGTCGACCGCGGTGATCGAGGACCTGATCGTGAAACTGCGCGACGACGTCGCCGTCGTGATCGTCACCCACAACCTGCAGCAGGCCTATCGGATCGCCGACCACGTCGCCTTCATGTACCTCGGCGACCTGGTCGAGTACAACAGCGCGACCCGGCTCTTCAACTCGCCCACCCAGGAGCGCACGCGGGAGTACGTCAGCGGTGCGTTCGGTTAGGGACACGGTGGCGGTCGCGACCTGCATCTGCCTGCTCGGCGTCGGCGCCGCGGGCTGCTCGACCACGCAGGAAAAGGCCGCCGCGCAGAAGGCGAAATCCGAACACATCCTCAAAGCACGCGCCAAACGCGAAGCGGCCAAGAAACGCGCCCGAGCAAAGCACCACGACCACGGTCGACGGGCCGAAAAGCGCTGATATGAAGCGCTTTTCGGCCCATCAACGGGAGGGGATGAAGTGAGCGACGAGCGGCCGCTGGAGAAACCGCAGGGGCTCGAGCCCTGCGAAGAGTGCGGGGCGCCGATGGACCCCCAGCAGCGCTACTGCGTCGAATGCGCGGCGCGGCGCGGCAACGGCTCCAACCCGGCCTCGCGCTACTTCGCCGCGATGAGCAAAAAATCGCGCCGTCCGCTGACCAAATCGCAAGCGAAGCCGGCGGGCGGCGGGAGCCGCGCGGCCGCGGTGGGCTTCTTCGCGCTGCTGCCGATCGCGGTGGCGCTCGGCGTCGTGGTCGGGCGCAGCGGCGGCTCCGGCGACTCGAACGAACAGGCGCTGCTGAGAGCGCTGCACCAGGCCGAACGGCAGCAGGTCGCGGCGGCGCCGGTGGAAGAAACCCCGGTCGCCACCGAAACCACGAAAAAAGCCTCGAAAGAAACCGGCAAAGGCAAAAAATCGTCGGCGAAAAAGAACGCCAAGAAGGCCGAAAACAGCAGCCACGGCAAGGTCCTGGCGAAGACGAAGAACGGCACCGTCCACGAAGTCACGGGTTACGAACCGACCAAGGAAACCGAAGAAGCGGACACCAAACTGGTCGAAGAAAACCCCGCACAGACGGGCGAAAACTACATCAAAGCTCAGCAGAATCTGCCTGATGTGACGGTGGTCGGCGGCGAAGGGACCAGTACCCCAGAATCCTCGACGCCGGGGGTCGAACCGTGAGCGACCAGCCGCCCTCGGAGTCGACGAAATTGCCGCCGCCGGTCGCGCAACCCACCGTTCCGGCACCGCCTCCCCCCTCCACCAACGGCGCCGCGAAGACGCCCGTCGCGCCCCCGGTCGGTCCGCCGCGCTTCCCGATCCCGGGACGGCGGCGATCGGACCTGGCGCCGAAGCCGAAGCTGTCCGCCGAGGAGGCGGCCAAAGAGGCCGAGCAGCGCGAAGAGGAGAGCGCCGAGCTGATCGTCCAGCGCGACCGCCTGCTGGAGAAGTTCACCGTGATGCAGGCCGACCTCGGCGGTGCCTTCTACGAGATGGCGATCCGTGACCACGTGCGGCTCGACGTCCTCACCCGCAAAGCGGCCGAGCTGCAGCGGGTCGACGCCGAACTGCTGGCAGTCGAGCGGGTGCTCGAACTCGAGCGTGCCGACGCCGCCGGGCTCTGCCCCGGATGCGGCGCTCCCTACGGCCATGCGGTGCGCTTCTGCGCGCAGTGCGGCACGCCGCTGGTGCCGACCGAGGCCGGCGCATGAGGGGCTGGCTGATGGCGCGTCTGCGCGGGGCGCTCGCCGCGGCGGCGACGCTGACCGGCAAACGCTTCGGCCTCCTGGTCGCCTCCTCGGTGGTGGCAACTTCGGCGATCGTCGCCGCGGCGGCCACCAACCAGCCGGAAGCGAGCCCGCTCGCTTCCGTCCTCGGCCACAGCCTCGCCGCCGACCGCACCCCGGTGGAAGCGGTCGAACCGACCCTCGAACCGGAACCGGAAGAAGGCCCGGCGGAAGCCGTGGAACACGAATCGACCCCGGCGCCGGAACCGACCGTCACCTCGACTCCGGAACCGGAACCGGTCTTCGTCCCGGAAGCAACGGCGCCCGAACCGGAACCGGAACCTGCGCCGGAAGAAGAACCGAGCGAAGAAACCGAAGCGCCGGCGCCGCCACCGAAGCCGGAAGCGGGCCGGGTCAAACACGTCTTCGTCGTCTCCCTGGTCAGCTCCGGCTACCAGGCGGCCTTCGGCAAGGCGAGCACGATGCCCTACCTGAGCGGCACGCTCCGTCCCCAGGGCACCCTGCTCGCCAACTACGAAGTGCTGGACAAGGCGACGACTCCGAACGGGATCGCCGCGATCAGCGGCCAGCCGCCGAACAAGAAGACGAAGGAAGGGTGCCCGGTTTTCGAGGCGTTCCCGTCGACCTCGACCACCACCAAGGCCGGGATCGTCACCGGCGACGGCTGCGCCTACCAGGTCGAAGTCCAGAACCTCGCGACTCAATTCGAAGCGGTGCCGTTCACCTGGCACGCCTACATGGAAGGTATGGTCAGCCCGACCACCGGCAAACCGGAAAACTGCGTCTACCCGGCGACCGAAGCGGAAGTGCCGGTGACCGGCGGCTATTCCGCCCAACTGAACCCCTTCGCCAACTTCCACTCGCTGCTCGATCTCGGCGCCTGCTCGACCAACGACGAGCCGATCACCGCGTTGAAGGGCGACCTGAAGAGCGAAAAGAAGACCGCCAACTACTCCTTCATCTCCCCCGACCTCTGCTCGGCCGGGGTCACCGGCCAGTGCCCGGAAGGGGCGCCGACCGGCCCCGCGGCGGCCGACCTCTGGCTCGAAGAAACGGTGCCGCTGATCGTCGAATCGCCGGCCTTCAAGAAAGACGGCCTCCTGATCATCACGTTCAACGGGGTCAATCCGCCGACGCCGGCGGTCGAAGGGGAACCCGCGGCCCCGGCCCCGACGAAGCCGTTGAAGACGGGGGCCCTGCTGATCTCCCAGTTCACCGCCCCAGGCGGCACCGACAACGCTCCGTATAACCCGTACTCGATCCTCCGCTCGACCGAGGAACTCTTCGGCCTGAACCTGCTGGCGAAGGCGGCGGACCCGAAGACGAAGACGTTCGCGCAGCCGCTGCTCGGCGAAGAAGACGGCGGCGACTGACCGCGCGCGGATTGTTTCTGCCAACCTTCCCGGATGAGTCCCGCGAATCAGAACGCCGGTGGGGAGCCGATCACGGCCGCCGGCATCGAAGAACTGGAAGCCGAGCTGGACGAGCTGAAAGGCCCGCGCCGGCAGGAGATGGCCGACCGCATCCGCGTCGCCCGCGAGCTCGGCGACCTCAAGGAGAACGCCGAGTACCACACGGCGAAAGACGACCAGGCGATGATGGAGACGCGGATCAAGCGGCTCGAGGAACGCCTCCGCAACGCGGTCGTGGTCGAGGCCTCCGATGGCGCCGGCGACACCTTCTCCTTCGGCCGCACCGCCGAAGTCGAGGACTCCGCCAAAGGCGAGACCGTCACCTGGACGCTGGTCGGCTCGACCGAGGCGAACCTCGCCGAAGGCAAGCTGTCCGCCGAGTCGCCGATCGGCCAGGCGCTGATGGACGCGGCCGTCGGCGCGACGGTGGAGGTCGAGACCCCGCGCGGCTCGAAAAGCTTCAAGGTCCTGAAGCTGGTCAGCTAGCCGCCGGGAGGGCGCTCAGAATGGGCGCGTGCTGCGGCTCCATGCATCCCTCGACGCGCGGCGGGAGCCGGCGTTCCACTCGCTGCTGCGGGAGCTGGACGGCGTGCGACGGGTCGTGCGCCAACCGGACGAATCGCGGGAGGCCGGGCAGACCGTCTTCGTCGCCGACGTCGAGCCGGCGGCCGCCGACGAGCTGGTCGAGGCGATCATCGAGATGGGGATCTCGGTCGACGACTACCTGCTCACCCGGGTCGAGGTGGTGGCGCCGCAGCGCCGGCACCTGACGGGCCAGCGCGGGATCGACGGCTTCGCCTGGATCGAGGTGATGGGACAGGCGCGGGCGAACTCGCGACCGCTCGCCCGTTACCTGGCGTTGATCAACGTGGCGGCGGTGATCGCGGCGGTCGGGGTGATCATCTCCAACGGCATCCTGATCGTCGGCGCGATGGCCGTCAGCCCCGACCTCCTTCCCATCTGTGCCACCTGCGTCGGGCTGGTGGCCGGACGCCGGCGGCTGGCGGGGCGGGCGTTCGCCACCCTGGTCATCGGCATGGCGCTGGTCGTGGTCACCGCAGCGGTGCTCTCGGCGCTCCTTAAGTGGGGCGGCTTCCTTCCCGACGGCTTCCGGGTCGAGCAGTCGAGCCTCCACACCCTGGCCCACCTCGACTACACGACCGTGCTGGTCGCTGCCGCGGCGGGGATCGCCGCGATGCTGTCGTTCGAGAGCGGCGCCGCGGCGGCGGTCGGCGTGGCGATCTCGGTGACGACGATCCCGGCCTCGGCCTACCTCGGGGTGGCACTCGGCGCGGGCGGAATCGACAAGGCCTCGGGGGCGGTCGCCGTCCTCGCCGTGAACGTCGCCCTGCTGATCACCACCGGCACGCTCACGCTGCTGGTGCAGCGGGTCCTGCCGAACCGCTCTGGGGCGCCGGTTTAGAGCTGTCCTCGGGGGGCGGCGCGGCGGCTGCCGCGACAGCGGGCTCCACGACAGCGGCCGGCGGCGCGGCGGGCTCGGGCTCGGTCAGCGTCGACCACGGCGCCGGAGCGGGTCGGCGCTCGTCGTAGATCACTTCCGTGTGGCCCATGCGGTCGGCCCAGCCGCGGCGCGATTCGCCGAAGATGACGCCGAGGAAGCCGATCCCGAAGGTGATCACCGAGAGGCCGAGGCCGATCGCCCGGCGGACGGCGCGGCCGAGCGGCAGCGGGCGCTGGTTCAGTCGGATCCCCATGAAGCGCATCCCCGGCGTCTGCCCGGCGAGCCCCCAAAAGACGACGAGGTAGGCCGCGACCACCATCAGCCAGATGAAGGAGCCGGCGGCGAGCGCGCCCTTAGGCACCCCGTTGCCACTGCCGCCGAAGATCGTCACCACGAAGGTGACCGCACCCGCCAGCACGGTGAAGAAGAGGTTGATGATCACCGCGTCGATCCCGAAGGCAACGCCGCGGGTGACGACGCCGGCGCGGTTGGTCGGCAGCGGTCGGCGGCGGCGGAAGAAGATCCGGCGGAGGATCCGCTCGACCGTGTCGTCGAGGTCACGCGCCAATTTCGCGATCGTGCGGCCGATGTCGCCGAGCAGGCCGACGCCCTGGGAGGCGATCGCCGCCCGCACCTCGGGCGCCTCGGCGACCCGCTCGACCATCTGCTGGACCTGCGGCCCGGCGAGCAGCCGTTTCCAGACTTCGTCGACGAGTTCGCTGTCGAGGGTCTCGAGGATCGCCTTCTTCACCGCGGCGCTGTCCAGAGCGCCCTGGACCGCCTCCTCGATCACCGGCCCTTCCAGCACCCGCGCGATCGCCCGCTCCACCGCCTCGCTTTCGACGGCGGAGACGATCGCCTCCTCGGCCGCGATTTCCACGGCTTTGTCGATCCCGGTGGCGCGACCCACCGCACCGGCCCCGCGGGCGCCGGCACCCAGGATCCGCGCGGCGATCGGCGTGTTCTCCTCGGCCATCTGCCGAGTCTAGCCGCGGTGCGTTCGCAGTTATGGCCGCTATCCGGGCATAACTGCGAACGCGCTAGGCGAGGTGCTCCAGCAACCGATCGAGAAACACGCCCTGGGCAGGCAGGAGCTTCCGCTTCGCCTCCTCCAGCGCGAACCAGTCGGCGCGGTCGATCTCGGGGAACTCGACCTCGCGACCGCTGCGCGGCGGCCACTCCATCTCGAATGTATTGCTGTCGAGCGCCTCCGGATCGAAGTCACCCTCCGCCGCCCAGGCGTCGACCACTTTGCCCGCCCGCTGGCGGATCGAGCCGAGGTCGACCAGCTCCTCCGCGTCGAGGTCGGGGGCGGCGGAGCCGAGCTCCTCGTCGAGCTCCCGCAGCGCCGCCTGGCGCGAGTCCTCTTCCTCCTCGATGCCGCCCTTGGGGATCGACCAGGCGCCGTCGTCGCGCCGTGTCCAGTAGGGCCCGCCGGGGTGGACGAGCAGGAACTCGGTGGTGCCGCCGCGGTCGCGGTAGAGCAGGATCCCGGAGCTGCGCTTGGTCGCCACGGAGGCCCCCTACCCGGCCAGTGCGTCGAGCATCGGCGCCAGGGTCGCCAGCACCTGCTCGCGCGGCGCCGCCGCCAGCGCCTCCAGGGTGCCGTTGGCGCGCGTCATCGCCACCCCCACCGCCAGCGCGACGAGGAGCTCGGCCCGCAGCTCGGCGTCGGCGGTGCCGCGGCCGCGCAGCTCGGCGACGAGGCCGTCGACCACCCGATCGCCGACCACTGTGCTGATCTGCTCGCGCGCCCCGGGGGTCAGCGCCGGGCTGGCGAGGGCGCGGCTGATCGGATTGTGGCCGCGTTCGTCCCAGCGCTCGATCAGGAAGCGGAGCAGCTCGGGCGGCGCGTAATCGATCTCGTCGTCCTCGCCGCCGGCCGCGATCGCGGCGATGAAGAGGCCTTCCTTGGAGTCGAAGTAGCGCGCGATCAGCGCCGGGTCGACCCCGGCGCGGTCGCCGATCTCGCGCGTCGTCGCGCGGTCGTAGCCGACCTCGTCGAAAACCTCGCGGGCGGCGTCGAGGAGGGCGCGCCGGGACGCCTCGGCGTCGTGCGGACGGCGAGCGGCGGTCGCCTTGTCACCGATCGGTGACATGGGATCAAGGTACCAGGCACGCCCCGCCCGGTCAGCCGCCGAGGCGGTAGGCGACCAGGGCCGGGGTCTGGCCTTCGGCGACGGCGAGGCCGGCGGGGACGACCAGGGTGTCGCCGGAGGCGGTCATCCCGGAGTTCGAGCCGGCGGGCAGGGTTTCCGACCAGACTTCCTTGCCGGAGCTGCCGGCGAGGCCGTGCAGGGTTCCGTCGAAGGTGGCGAAGAAGACCATGTCGTTCACCGCGACCGGGGCACCGAACGCCGGGGCTTCGTATTCCTCGCTCCACAGTTCCTTGCCGGTGGCGATGTCGAGGGCGACCATCTCGCCGCCCATTTCTTCGCCTTCGCCGATTTCGACGCCCTTGGAGACCGTCAGCGGGTGGTTCACGACCGGCACGAAGAGCGTCGTCTTCGAGGCGGCCATCGGTGCGATCACCCCGCCCAGCAAACCCGGGTAGACCGTCGCCTGCTTCGGCAGCTTCTTGGTTTCGCCGCGCATCGCCAGCACGCCGTCTTCGTCGTGCCCGTTGTGCTTGCCGACCGGCGTCTTCCAGACCAGCTTGCCGGTCTTCGCGTCGACCGCGACGACCTGGCCCGACTTGCCCGCCCCGATCGCCACCTTCTTGCCGCCGATCTCGGCGAGGATCGGCGGGTCCTGGAAGTCCCAGTCGTAGACGTCGTGCGGGGTCACCTGGTAGTACCACTCGAGCTTGCCGGTCTTCGCGTTCAGCTTCACCATCGAGTCGGTGTAGAGGTTGGGACCGGGGCGACTGGCGCCCCACGGCCGGCCCGGCGCGCCCGGGAACGGCACCGGGTTCCCGACCCCCGCGTACATGCCGCCTTCTTCGTCGAAGGAGGGCGCGTACCAGAGGCCGCCGCCCGCGTTGATCGTCTTGTTCTTCTTCGACCAGAGCCCCTTCGGCGCGGTGTCGAAGTGCCACTTTTTCGCCCCGGTCTTCGCGTCGAGCGCCCAGAGGACCCCGGCGATGCCGCCGTTGTAGGCGCTGGTGACGTCGGTCGGCACGGTCGAGACGTAGACCATCCCGTCGTGCACGCCCGGCGACATGTCGATCGCTTCTTTCGGGATCGTCGTCAGGTTCGTTTCCCACAGCACTTCGCCGCTGGCCGCGTCGATCGCGAACGCCGTCGTCGAGGTTGCCCCGAACACCTTGCCACCTTCGACGGTGACGCCGTTCGGGCCCTGGTCCGGGTCTTCCATCCGCGCTTCCCAGAGGACTTCGCCGGTCGCCAGGCTGACCGCGCTGACGTTCGATTCGAGGTCCTGCATGTAGACGATGCCGCCGCTCACCACCGGCGAGGCGGCGAACGCGCCGAAGGTGCTCTGCGCTTCGCTCGGCACTTCCCAGGCGAGTTCCAGCTGCGGCGCCGTCGCCTTCGTGATCGGCCCTTCGACGAAGCGGGTGTTGGCCAGATCGACGCCGGGGAAGGCGGGTTCCTTGGCGGGCAGATTCGCTTCTTCTTCGACCGGTTCCGTGGCGGAGTACGTGCCGCCCCCGCCGCACCCGACCAGCAACGCGATCATCAGGATCGTCAGCACCGCCGCCGCTCCCCGCTTGGCCGCCGCACCCTTCCCGATCTGGGTCAGCGCCGGCAGCAGCGGTCCCAGGACCCGGTTGGCGAGCAGGCCGAGGCTGCCGAGGTTGGCGAAGCCGGGGCCCTGGCTGAGCCCGGCGAGGCCGGGGATGTGGAGGCGCGGCTCGAGGCCGTCGAGCGCCAGCGAGCGGTCGAAGCGCAGCTCGGTCTGCGGCTCGCGGTCCCAGATCGGCCCGACGCGGGACTCGAGCTCGGTGCGCACCGGCTCGGCGAAGAGCCCGCGCAGCTGCGCCAGCAGGTCGAACCCGGTGCAGTTGATGACGTAGTCGTGCCGCGCCGTGGCCGGCCCGGTCGGCGTCTCCAGCGCCAGCTCGACGCCCTCGCCGGCGGCGCTCGCGTGCACCGCCCGGCCAAGCTCGAACGCGCAGCGCTCCTCCCCCGCCAGCCGCGCGATCACGGTCGCGTCGAAGACCCCGCGATCGCAGTGCTTGACGAAATCCCGTCGCGTCTCCAGGTCGAGCGCCGCCCAGCCGACGTCGTCGGGATCGGCGAAGACCCGGTTCTCGAGGAAGCTCTCGCCGCGGCTCAGCGGCAGGGTCGGCGTGTAGACGGTGATCCGCGCCCCCGGCCGCAGCGACCGCAGGAAGACGAACGCCGAGAGCGCGCTCTCGCCGCCGCCGACGATCGCCACGTCGACCTCCCGGTCGGGCAGCCGCGCGAACTCGCCGCGCCGCGAGTCGCAGTGGAGGACCAGCGGCTCGACCGCCGGGTCGTGCGGGAAGGCGCGGTGGGCGCCGGGCCCGGTCAGCAGCAGCGCCCGCCCTGCGAGCCGCGTCGGCGGGCCGTCCTCCTCGCCCTCGAACTCGACCACCCAGCGCTCGCGCGCCGCGTCGAGTGAGACCGCGACCACCCGGCCGCGGACCGTCGTCACCCCCTCGCTCGCCCGCGCCAGCACCCAGCCGAGATAGGTCCCGTAATCGCGGTGGAGGATCGGCGGCGCGCCCGAGTTGACCCAGGGCGCGTACTCGCCGCGTTCGATCGAGTGGCGCTGCCAGCTCAGCGGCAGGAGCGCCGCGTCGAGCTGGTCGCCGATCTCGGGGAACTGGCGCGAGCTGCGATAGGGGAAGCCGACGTCCTTGATCGGCGGCACGGCCAGCGGCTCTTCGCCCGAGGTCATCCCGTTCAGCCCCAGCCAGGAGGCCGCGGGCTCGGTCTTCTCGACGATCGTCACCGTCAGCCGCGCGTGGCCGAGCCGGTTCAGCGCGTCGACCTTCGCCGCGATCGCCGCCGCCTTCGCCCCGGCCCCGACGATCAGCAGATCCGACTCCGGCGCCTCTCCCCTACCGTCACCGCTCATCCCACCATCACCAACCCCTTCTCTCCCGGACTGAAGGAGATCGACGCTTTGCGGACGCGCTCGTCGCGGCCGTCCACGGGACGCAGATCGACCGCCGCCAGGACCTCACGCAGGACCCGCTTCATCTCCAGTTGGGCGTAGCTGGCGGCGAGGCAACGGCGGACGCCGCCGCCGAAGGGGATCCAGGTGTAGGTGCCGGCGGGCTTCTCGAGGAAGCGCTCGGGGCGGAAGGGGGGCGGGGCGGGGTAGTGGCGCGGGTCGCGGGGCAGCAGGGGGATGCAGGGGGCGACGACGGTCCCGGCCGGGGGGGCGCGGGCAGGCGGCGGACGACCACCGGGACGGGCGGGCGCATCCGCAGCGTCTCCTTCACCACGGGGTCGAGGTAGGCGTCGCCCGCCTCCACGTCCCGGATGGCGCGGCGGGTACGGGCCAGCGTCTCCGGGTTGCGCAGCAGGCGCTCGAAGGTCCAGGCGAGCGAGGTCGAGGTCGGGCCGTCGGTGAGCAGGGTGAGGAGTTCGTCGCGCAGCTCCGCCTCGCCGAGGGGCGTGCCGTCCTCGCGGCGGGCGGCGATCAGCATCGAGACGATGTCGGGGCGCTCCGGCACCGGTTCGGCGCGGCGGCGACGGACCTCGGCCAGCGCCTCGTCCTCGACCGGCCGCATCGCGTGGCGGTAGCCATGGCTGCGCCGCACCCAGTCCGGCCCGAGGATCGTCAGCGCCGCCAGGTTGCGCGGCTGGTTCAGCCAGTCGGTCAGCTCGGTGAGGCGGAGACGCAGCGGATCGAGCCGGGGATCGTCGGCGCGCGGCCCGAAGACGGCGCGCATCACCACCTCCAGCGTGATCTTCTGCATCCGCGGCCAGAGCGCGAACGGCTCGCCCGCGGGCCAGGCGGCGATCTCGCGCCGGGTGACCTCGCCGATCGTCTCGGCGTCGTTGGCGATCGCCTCGCCGTGGAAGGCGGGCAGGACGACGCGGCGCCGGCGCATGTGCTCCGGTTCTTCGGAGAGCATCACCGAGCGCGGGCCGAGGACCGGGCCGAGCAGCGGGTTGGCGAGCGCGACGCCGACCTTGTCGCCGGCGGTGAAGACCGCCTTCACGTCGGCCTCGTCGGCGAGCACAACCCAGTCCCCCCAGTGGCGGATCCGCAGGGTGAAGGCGTCGCCGTAGCGCGCCCGGCAGCGCTCCAGCCAGGGGAGCGAGCGGCGCGCCCAGCCGAGCGCCTGCAAGGCCCGCGGCATCCGCGGCCCCGGCGGCAGGCTCACGCGGCCTTTCCTTCAGGGCCAACCCTCTGTCCTTTGTCACCCTGTAGGTGACAAAGGACAGAGGGTCCCTCCACGCCTTCGGCGAGCCGCTCCATCAGCTCGTCCTCGGCGCAGCAGGTGGCGTCGATCATCAGGTCGAAGAAGCCGCCGGTGAAGTCGGCGGGGAGATCGACCTCGGATCCGTGTTGCAGGTAGCGGGCACGGACGATCTCGACCCGACCCGGCTGCATCATCGCGATCCCGTTCTCCGACTTATGCACGGCGACTTCGCGACAGATCTGGAACCGCTCCCCGAGCAGGTCGACCAACTGCGCGTCGATCTCGTCGAGACGCGCACGGAAGGGCGCAAGGCCGCCGGCGACCTTCCGCTCCTCCGGCGAGAGGCCACGCTCGTCGGGCGCCGCCAGCCGCCGCTCGCTGCGCCCGGCCCGCCGGTCTTCCCCGCTCCGTCGCTCGATCGCGCTCATACCGGGTCATCCCCCAGCAGCCCGGCGGCGAAGGCATGGCTGCACGGGGCGAGCGCCTCGAGCGAGTAGCCGCCCTCCTGCACCACGCAGACCGGCAGCCCGGTCGCGGCGAGGAGGCGGCCGATCCCGGCGAAGACCTCGGGGCCGAAGTGCCAGGTCCCGTGCGGGTCGCCCTCGGCAGTGTCGTAACCGAGCGAGACGACCAAGGCGGTCACGTCGAGCGCGAGCTCCACCAGTGAGCGCTCGACCTCGGCCAGGTAGGCGACCGGGTCGGGGGCGCCGGTGAAGGCGTAGGCGCGTTCGCGCGGCGCCCGCGGCAGCAGCGTTCCCAGGGCCACGTTGGTGACCGGGGCCGCGTGCAGCGAGTGCAAGGTCGCGTCGACGCCCATCCGCTCGACCAGCTCCGAGGTCCCGTTCGGGTAGTGGAGGTCGAGGTCGAGGATGCCGACCGGGGTGAGCCCGCCCTCGCGCAGCGCCTGCACCGCGGCGGCGGCATTGTTCAGATAGCAGTAGCCGCCGATGAAGTCGGGCCCGGCGTGGTGGCCGGGCGGCCGGCAGACCGCGTAGGCGTACCGGTCGCCGGCGACCAGCCGGTCGGCGGCCGAGATCGCGGTGCGGACCGCCTCGCGGGCGGCGGCGACCAGCGCCGCGTTGACCGGGATGTCTGGTTCGAGCCCGGGCGGCGCCAGCTCCGGCATCACTTCGGGGTCCTCGCCCGCAGCGGCGAGAGCTTCCAGGTGACGCGACCCGTGCAGGGCGGCGAGGGCCTGGTCGACGGTCTCGTCGGCCGCCGCCGCGCCGACCGCCCGCACGCCGAAGTGACGCCGCAACCCGACCCGCAGCGCCATCAGGCGCGCGTCGCAGTCCTGGCCTTCCAGCCGCTCGCCGCCTTCGCGGATCCAGACCGAGCCCGCGTCGAGCCCGTTGGTGCGCTGTTCGACCATCACCAGCTCGCTCATGACAAATCCTCGCGCTTCGCTCCCGGCCAGCAGGAGCAGAGATGGACGCTTGGTCGCAACGCGCTCACGGGATCGACCTCCGCATCCGCGGGCCGAGCCGTTCGAAGCCGTTGGCGAGGTAGAAGCGCTCGGTCGCGCGCAGGGCGGCGAAGCTTTCGCGCGGCAGCCCGACCTCGACCCGGCCCGCGCGCTCGGCGGCAGCGGCCGCGACCAGCGCCTCGATCAGCGTCGCGCCGACGCCGCGGTCGCGCCACTCGCGCCGCGTCCACAGCACCTCGATCGTCAGCAGCCTCCCGGCGACCTGGATCGCCCGCGCCCAGCTCGCCGTCAACACCCCCACCAGCCCCCCCGCACCGGTGCGTTCGCAGTTATGGCCGCTATCCGGCTGTAACTGCGAACTCACCTCGAGGGTCCCGGCGACGAGGACGATGCCGAGGGACGGGTCGGCGATGTGGGCGAGGGCCTCGGCCTCGATCGCGGCGCGCGGGGGCGGCGAGCCACCCAGCTCGGCGACCAAGGTCGCGACCGCGGCGGCCACCGCCCGGGCATCCTCGTCGCGTGCCGGGCGAACCTCCCAGCCGACCGACCCCGACCGCGCGGCCGGGCTGTGGGTCGCCGCCTCGTTCATGCCGCCTCCGCGCTCCTCGCGCGCCGTGGCTCCAGCTCGACGCTCCAGGCGCCCTCGTCGGCCCGACCGGTCACCGTGCGGGCGATCGCCGCCATCGGCGCCCGCGCCTTCAGCAGGATCTCGTCGAACTCCTCCTCCGGATCGGACTGCATCACAATCGCCCCGCCGGCGCCGATCGTCGTCCGCCCTGGCCGGATCACGATCGTCCGGATCACGATCGAGAGGTCGACCGCTCCGTCGACGCCGAAATAGCCGATCGCCCCCGAGTAGACCCCGCGCGCCTCGTCCTCGAGCTCGTCGATGATCTCCATCGTCCGCTCCTTCGGTGCCCCGGTCATCGAACCGCCGGGGAAGCAGTTGCGCACGCACTCGACCGCCGAGCGCCCTTCTTCCAGCTGCCCGGTGACGGTCGAGACGACCTGGTGCACGGTCGCGTAGGGCTCGACCACCATCAGGTCGGGGACGCGGACCGAGTCGACCTCGCTCACCCGCCCGAGGTCGTTGCGCAGCAGGTCGACGATCATCAGGTGCTCGGCCCGGGTCTTTTCGTCGCCGGCCAACTCGGCGCGGCGGGCGGCGTCCTCGACCGGATCCTCGGCGCGCGAGATCGTCCCCTTGATCGGCCGCGCCTGCACCGCCCCATCACGCCCGACCGAGAGGAAGCGCTCCGGCGAGGAGCTGACGATCGCGGCGTCGCCGAAGCGCAGGAAGGCGGCGAACGGCGACGGGTTGGAGCGGCGTAATCTGCGGTAGAGGGCGAACGGGTCGGGGCTGGCGTCGGTCGAGATCTGGTCGGTGAGGCAGACCTCGTAGGACTCCCCCGCCGCCAGTTCGGCCTGCGAGCGTTCGATGTCGGCGAGGTACTGCTCCCGCCCGCGCCCGACGCGAAACGTGACGTGCGCGCCGGGCTCCACCGGCGGATCGAGCGGCCGCTCGGTAGGCGGATCACAAATCGCCGCCGCCGCCAGCCGAGTCGCCTCCTCCAACCACCCCACCTGCACCGCCACCTCCTGTTGATGGGCCGAAAAGCGCTCTATATCAGCGCTTTTCGGCCCATCAACATCGTCCCTGACGAGGGCGAAGACGTGGGTGCGATCGCGGGCGTGGTCGACGGCGAGGACTCGGTTGGCGAGCATCAGGGAGGCGTCGGGGAGGTCGGAGCTGTGGACGTTGATGGCGCCGCAGTCGGCCTTCAGCTCGTAGCCGAGGTAGCCGACGTAGCCGCCCATCAGCCCGCGGTCGACGCCGACCGGCGGCTCCGCCGCGATCGCCGCCATCTCCCCCTCGAGCAGCTCGAAGATCGAGCCGTGACGGACCTCCTCCCCCGCCGCGGTGCGGATCGTCGTCGCGGCGGCGTCGACGTCGTAGGAGAGGCGGCGCTCGCCCGGCCCGGCGCTGGTCCCCATATATGAGCACTGTGCGAGCCAGGTCGGCGCGTCGGCCGAGTCGAGCCAGAACGAGGTCTCGGCGCCGCCGAAGAGCCGTTCGTAGAGATGCTCGGTCGGCGCCGCCCCCTCCAGCGTCCGCGAGAGCACGGTCCATCCGCACGCCACCCCCGTCGACCGATCGGCGACCGGAGGCACTGAAAGGTCGTCGGTCTGTCGACGGGAGCCCTGGGAACGGCGCGCGGAAGTCTTCGCGTAGTGGGTCTCGGGGTGCGCGCTGCGCTCGGCCAGCGAGAAGAAGTTGCGGGCGATGCGGTCGCCGAACTCGGTGGCGATCGACTCGGGGTGGAACTGGACGCCCCAGATCGGCCTGGTGTCGTGCTCGACTCCCATCACGACGCCGTCGTCGGCCCAGGCGACCACGTGGCCTTGCGGCCCGACCGGCCCGGTGATCGCCAGCGAGTGGTAGCGGACGACGGAGAAGTCCTGCGGCACCCCGGCGAAGATCCCCGTCCCCCGGTGGCGCACGTGGCTGAGCCGACCGTGCATCGGCTGCGGCGCGCTGGTCACGCCGCCGTCGAGCAGGTTGCCGATCCCCTGATGGCCGAGGCAGATCCCCAGCACCGGCACCTCGCTGTAGCGGAGGATGTCGCGACAGACGCCGAAGTCATGCCAGCGTTCCGGCCGTCCCGGACCCGGGGAGAGCACGAAGGCGTCGAACTTGGAGCGATTCAGCACCCGCCAACTGACCGCGTCGTTGCTCACCACCATCGGCTCCTCCCCCGAGGCCGCCGCCAGCAGGTGGAAGACGTTGTAGGTGTAGGAGTCGTGGTTGTCGACCAGGAGCGTGCGCATCACGCCGCCTCCAGCCCGAGCGCGCGGACCCCTATGTCGAGCACCGCCTGGGCTACCGCCTCGACCCGCGGGGTGCGCTCCGCCGATCCGTACCAGCGGGCGAAGTGGGAGACGTAGCGGGCCAGCGGCACCGGGTCGAGGTCGGCGACCGCGCTGCGCAGGTGGCGGCGAAAGAGCTCCGACTGGACCACCGCGAAGCGATAGTCCGGGTCGGCGGCGCCCTCGTCCCCGGCCAGGCCGCCCGCGCCCAGCCCGGAGCCGGCGTCCGCCATGACCCCGGCGGGCACCCGCGCCTCCGCCCGGTGCGCCTGCGCGACGACGATGTCCCAGCCGAGGCTGCGCTCCGGCTCGAACAGCAGCTCCGGCTCGAACTCGACCCCCTTCGAGGTCGTCGTCAGCAGGAACCAGGCCATGATCACCCGCGCCGCCACCCGCTCCGGCTGGGGGTGCGCGCGCCGCACCCGCTCCAGCGCCGGGTCGGCGGCGATCTGCTC
>ERZ778021.1301-NODE-1301-length-30483-cov-5.498258_pt1 | contig 30483 bp, 34 predicted proteins | sample MGYA00375751_ERZ778021 | MGnify/ENA primary metagenome ERZ778021 (study PRJEB29350, sample SAMN05389814) | bioreactor metagenome | isolation source: Thiocyanate stock bioreactor | place: South Africa: University of Cape Town | collected 2013-08-29 ... | reverse complement strand
TTTTCGTCAGTCGGGATGCCCGCCGCGAAGGGCAGCAGCAGGGCGCCGAGCACGATCAGGGCGATCCCGACGCCGACCAGCCAGCGCACCTTGAAGACATGCCCGACGATGCCCACGCCGAAGCCGACGCCGACGAGCGCGAGATACGGGCCAGGGGTCTGCGGCAGCGCCGCCGACGGCAGGAACAGGTCAGCCACTGGCGCGGATTATCATCGCCGCCATGTCCGACGAGTCCGTAGACAGCGTTAAGGCGTCGCTGGCCGCGGTCGGCTACCTCGCCGACGAGCCGGCCGCCCTGGTGTCATTCCTCGCCCAGCAACTGGGGAAGCCGATCCTGGTCGAGGGTCCGGCGGGGGTCGGCAAGACCGAGCTGGCGAAGGCGCTCTCACGCTCGACCGGCCGGCCCTTGGTGCGCCTGCAGTGCTACGAGGGCCTCGACGAGGCGAAGGCGATGTACGAGTGGAACTACCGCAAGCAGCTGCTGCGGATCCAGGCGGGCGGCGAGGCGGGTTGGTCCGACGTCCAGGAGGACATCTTCGGCCCCGAATTCCTGCTCGCCCGGCCGCTGATGAAAGCGATCTCCAGCGACGAGCCGGTGGTCCTGCTGATCGACGAGATCGACAAGACCGACCAGGAGTTCGAGGCGATGCTGCTCGAGCTCCTCTCCGACTTCCAGATCACGATCCCCGAGCTCGGCCAGATCAGCGCCACGACGATGCCGATCGTCGTCCTCACCTCGAACGACTCGCGCGAGTTGACCGAGGCGCTGAAGCGCCGCTGCCTCTACCTCTGGCTCGACTACCCGGGGGTCGAGCGGGAGATGGACATCGTCCTCCTCCACGCGCCGGAGATGCCGCGCGAGTTGGCCCGTCGCCTGGTCGAGGTGATCGAGATGGTCCGCGACCTCGACCTGAAGAAGCCCCCCTCGATCGCCGAGTCGATCGACTGGGCCCGCACCCTGCTGCTGATGGGCGTCGACGACATCGACCGCGAGACCTTCAACCAGTCGATGTCGATCATCGTCAAGCACCGCACCGACATCGACCTGGTGGCGGAGCGGGTCGGGCTGAAACTGCCCGAGCGGGCGTAGGGCGCTCGGGGAGCTCCGGCGGGACGGGAAGGGACCCGGCCATCCCGGAGGCGACCCGGGCAGGCTGAGGCCGCCTCCGGGATGGCCGGGTCCGCGGGGGAGGCCGAGGGTGCGGGCGAGCCCCGGGGGACCGGGGGCGCCGGGAACGCGACGCCTCTTCAGCAGAGACGTCGCCTCCGTCGCAGGTCCCCTCCCTCCGGTCGTCGCTTGTACCGCCATGCGCGACAAGCGACGACCGGAGCCCGGCCTGCGCCGCAGGATGTGTCCGAATTCGCAGGCCGGGGTGACGTTCCCGCCGTCTCCCGCAAGGAAGCCCCCGCTTCCCGGCGGGACCCCCGCATCTCCCCCCACCCGGCAAGGCTCCCCCCGGTGCGTTCGCAGTTACCCGTACCGGCTACGGGAAAGTGCGAACGCCGGCCGCCGGGGCCCCGAAGTGCGCCGTCCCCGCCGCCCGGGACGTGAATCGAGCCCTCCCTGATCGCCCCGGCACGAGCCCTCCCCGGGCGCCGGCTTCCACAGCACGGACCCGCGCTAGCTGCCGCCCTCGAGCTCGGAGCGGTCGAAGATCTGCTCCAGCACCGCCGGGTCCGGGGCGCCGTCGTAGGCGAGGCGCCCATCGCGGATCGCGACGCAGCGGCCGGCGGCGGCGATCACGTCGGGGCGGTGGGTGGAGACGACGATCGCAGCGCCCGCGGCGCGGATCTCAGCAAGCAGCTCGAAGAGGACTTCGCGACTGGGCGGGTCGAGGCCGTCGAGCGGCTCGTCAGCGAGCAGGACCTTGAACGGGCGGACGAGGGCGAGGGCGATCGAGGCCTTCTGTTTCATCCCCTTCGAGAGTTCGGCGGCCAGGGCGTCCTCCCAGCCCTCGAGGCCGAGGCGCTCCAGCAGTTCGTCGATCCGCGGGCCCGCGTCCTTCAGGCCGTGCAGGGCGGCGACGTATTCGAGGTGCTCGGCGACGCTCAGGTCTTCGTAGAAGACGGGCGAGTCGGGCAGGTAGGAGAGCGCCGCGCGGGCGTCGAGCGAGCCGGGCACCTCCCCCGCCACCTCGACCCCGCCCGAGGTCGGGTCGAGCAGCCCGGCGGCGAGGTTCAGGAAGGTCGTCTTGCCCGCCCCGTTGGGGCCGATCAGGGCGACGAACTCGCCCGCCTCGATCTCGACCGTGAAGGACCCGAGGGCGATGTAGCCGTCGTAGGTGCGGCCGAGGCCCTGGGCGCTGAGGACCGGCACGCCACCGCCGCCGCTGGTCGCCGCGATCGCACCGCCGCCGTTGCCGCCGCCGCTCATGAGGCCTCCTTTTCACGTTTGTCGAAGCGCCAGGCCAGGACCCCGAGCCCGACCATGGCGAGGATCAAGAGGACGATGTCGGTGCCGAAGGCGCCGCTCACCCGTGCTCCATTCCCGCCTTCCACCTTCCAGGCAACGAACAGCGGCACGAAGGCGGCGATCAGCGCGACCACGATCGGCCCGAGGCTCGCGAACAGGGCGAGCTGCTGGTTGAGGGCGAACTCGTAGGGGTCGTTGGTGGCGCTGACCGCGGCCGCGCCGATCAGCGCCGCGGCCATCGGCACGAGGACGACGGCACCGACGCCGAGCGCCAGGCCGGGGTTGCCGCTCGCCACCGCCGCCGTCGCCGCGGCGATCGCCAGGACGAAGGCCATCGCCGCGATCGGCGCCCAGAGGTGGCGGCGGATCAAGCCGGCGGAGGCGAAGGGAAGGAGGAGCCGCCGGGTCGGATGATCCGACTCCTGGGCGAGCGGCTCGATCAGGTCGAGGGCGGCGACGAAGAGGAGGGGCCCGGGCAGGGCGAAGAGGACCGGCGTGAGGTCGAAGCCGGCGACGGCGAGGCCGCCGGCGGCGACCGCGATGAGGACGACGCGGACGATCCGCACGACCGGCCAGCGCAGGTAGCTCTGCCAGTCCCGCCGCCAGACCGCGTTGTGGGCGGCGCCGCGGAGGCGGAGCCAAGGCTTGCGGCGCGGCAGCTCCGAGGCCAGCTGGCGACGCAGCAGGATCACCGTGCGCAGGTCCTGGACCGAGGCCGAGAAGCGCATCTCGGCGACCAGCTCGGCGCGGCGGCGGGCCGCCTCCAGCCGCAGGCTGCCGATCCCGAGCAGGCCGGCGGCGAGCACCGCGAGGGCGATCGCCGCCCCGACCGCCGCCAGCGCCGCGTCGACGCCGTGCTGGAGCGGGAGCGTCGCCAGGTCCCCCATCATCGTCGCCGGCGAGCTGTCCCAGCCGAGCGCCAGGTCGAGGACCGACCAGGCGACCAGGAGCACGCCGATCGCGCTGGCGACGCCGATGTGCAGGCGGCGCCCGCAGGCGAGGAGCGCCGCGCCGAGCACCGCGATCGGGACGATCGCGCCGAAGGCCGCCAACGCCCCGATCCACTCGACCGCAGTGCCGGGGAAGCGACGGAAGACGAAGTTGCCGACAACGGCGCCGAAGATCGCCCCGGCGAAGATCCCGACGCGCAACTGCGCCAGGGCCGCGGGCCGCAGCGCGATGCGCCGCGAGACCGGCGCCAACAGCGTGTAGCGGACCTCGGCCGCCTCGATCGCCAGCGGGCCGCCGCGGGCCCCGGAGCGGAGCCCGGCAAGCACCAGCAGCGCCACGGCGAGACCGAGCACGGCGGGAGTGTGGGCGCGGATGTCGGCGATCGAGCCGGGGTCGGCGGGCACTTCGTGCAGCGCCCCGGCGAGGAAGGCGAAGGCGAAGATCGCCGCCAGACCGCCGAGGTAGACCCGGTAGAGCACCTCCATCACGTCGGCCCGCTGGACGTAGCGCCGCCGCCGCGCCGCCCGCATCGCCTTCATCGCGGCCACCGGGTCGGGTGCCGCGAGCAGCGTCCCCACCGACCGATCCACCGCGCTCACCCACCTATTATCGAGGCGATGAGCCCTTCATCGCCCTACGGTCCCAAAGCCGATCCCGGCCCGCCCGGATTCGGGCCGAAGCTGCTCGGCTTCTGCGAGGAGCTGCGCGGCGAGGGAGTCGCGGTCGGGACCTCGGAGATCCTCGACGCGTTCGCGGCGCTCGAACACGTGCCCTGGACCTCGCAGACCGACTTCCGCGAGGCGCTCGCCTCGACGATCGCCAAGTCCCAGGACGATCGCCGCGTCTTCGACCTGATCTTCGACCGCCACTTCTTCCGCGCCGCCGAGGCGAGCGCGATCGAGCAGGGGATCGGCGAGCGCGACGCGGACGAGATCAACCAAGGTGCCCAACCCGACGGCAGCGAGGGCGAACGGCTCGACAGCGAGCAGCTCTCGGAGCTGATCCGCGACGCGATGGAACGCGGCGACGAGGACGCGCTGCGCGACCTGGCGCGGCTGGCGATCGCCGCCTTCGGTCGCGAGGAGGGCTCCGGCGTGGTCGGCGTCGACGTGCAGCGGATCCGCCGCTCGCTGGGGCTCAGCGCGGGCGCCCAGCCGCCGACCGCGTCGGGTGAGAACCGGCCGCCGATCGACCGCGACCAGCTGACCGGCTTCGAGCGCCACCTGCGGCGCGAACTGGAACGCGACCTGATCGAGCGGACCGAGACGCTGCCCGCCTCGCGCCCGCTGGCCGAGCTCGACCGCGCCCTCCCCACCAGCCCGACCCAGGACCTCGCCGCCGTCCACCGCGCGGTCTCGCAGATGAAGCGCCGGCTGGCGACGCTCGGCCACGAGCAGCGCGGTCGCAAGAAGGGTCAGATGGTCGACGTGCGGCGGACGATGCGCGCCTCGCTGGAGACCGGCGGCGTACCGATGCACCTGCGCTACCGGCCGAAGCGACCGCGCCGGCCGGAGATCTACGTCCTCTGCGACGTCTCCACCTCGGTCACCTCGGCGAGCGTCTTCTTCCTCTCGGTCCTCCATGCCCTCCACGACTCGTTCCGCAAGCTGCGCAGCTTCGTCTTCATCGAGCGGATCTCCGAGGTCACCGACGTCTTCGAGCACGAGCGCGACTTCGCCGCCGTCGCCCGGAAGATCTCAAGCGAGGGCGGCGTCGCCGACATCTCCGGCTACACCGACTACGGCCGCGTCTGGCTCGAGTTCCTGACCGAGATCTCCGAAGACCTCGACCCGCGCTCGACCGTGATCGTGCTCGGCGACGCCCGCACCAACGGCCGCGAGCCGCACGCCGACGTCTTCGCCCGGATCAGCGAGCGGGCCGGGCGGCTCTTCTGGCTGAATCCCGAGCCGAAGCTCTACTGGAACTACGGCGACTCGGTGATGTCCTCCTACGAACGCTTCTGCGACGGCACCTTCGAGTGCTGGACCACCCGCCACCTGGAGAACTTCGTCGACGTGGTGGCCGGGGGCACGCCCGCCGCCGAATGAGGGTCCTCTTCCTGCGCCACGGCGAGTCGGCGCACAACGCACATACCGGCGACGAGCCGCTGGGCGCGGAGGCGGGCGACCTGCTGACCGAGCGGGGACGGGCGCAGGCCGCGGCGGCGGGCGCGGCGCTGCGCGACTGGGGGGTCACCCGCCTGCTGACGAGCCCGATGCGGCGCGCCACCGAAACCGCCGAGGCGGTCGGCGCGGCGCTCGACCTCGCCCCCGAGCCGGTCCCCTACGCCTTCGAGCTGCACGACGGCGAGACCTTCGCGCAGGCCTACGAGCGCGTCCAGCTGCTGAAGGAGCAGTTCGAGGCCGACGCCGCGGAGGCGGGCCCGGAGGAGCTGCCGCTGCTGGTCACCCACGGCATCCTCACCCGCTTCTTCCTCCTCGACGCCGTGCTCGGCGGGCGCTTCACGGTCGAGACGATCGAGCGGATGTGGCACCTCGGCTCCGCCAACTGCGCGGTCAGCACGTTCGAGTACGGCGCGGTGCCCGAGCCCGGCGGCGCCCCTGCCGCGATCGGCTGGACCTGCGTCAGCTGGATGGCGCGGCCGTGGGATCCGCAGTGACCGTGCGGGTCGGCTCGTCGGGGGAGATCTGCCACTGCTCGTTCACCTCGGCGCCGACCGGGGGCTCGACCGGACCCTCGAGCAGCGGGTCGTCGGTGGCGCGCATCCACTCCTCGAGGCGGCGGCGCATCTCGTCCAGATGCCTGCCGCAGGACGGGTCGGCGGCGAGATTGTCCATCTCGGCCGGGTCCAGCACCAGGTCGTAGAGGCGCTCGCGGGGGACGGTGCGCTCCCCCCACCCCGCCTCCAGCCAGATCTCCTTCGAGGCCGAGTCGTCGCAGTTGGCGAGCACCGGGCCGGGGAAGTCGTCGAAGCGGCGGATGTACTTCCAGCGCTCGGTGCGGACCGAGCGCTGGGGCTCGTAGGCGGCGTGGTAGGTCATCTCGGCGAAGGTCGCCTCGTGGAGGGCGTCGACCTCGCCGGTCAGCAGCGGAATCAGGGACTCGCCCTGGAGCCAGTCGGGCGGCTCGACCGCGGCGACCTCGCAGAGGGTCGGGTAGACGTCGAGATGGGTGACCGGCTGGTCGATCACCTTGCCGCCCGCGAACGGGCCGGGGCCGCGGACGATCAGCATCACGCCGGTGCCGCGGTCGGTCAGCGTCGCCTTCGAGCCGGGGAAGGCGACGCCGTGGTCGGTGGTGCAGATGACCAGGGTGTCGTCGACCAGGCCGAGGTCGTGGAGGGCATGGAGGACGGCGCCGATCCCCTGGTCGAGCGAGCGCACGCTGGCCTTGAACTCGGCCATGTCGCGGCGCGTCGCGGGCTGATCGGGGAGGTTGCCCGGGGGCAGCGAGTAGAGCGTGTCGCGGACCGAGGTCGGCGCCGAGAAGTCCCGGTGGGTCTCGAAGAAGCCGACCGACATGAACCACGGTTTGCCGGTCTTCTTCGCTCCGCGCAGCGCCTCGATCGTCAGCGGCGCCACGTCCTCGGCCTTGTTCGAGCCGACCTTGATCACCTCGTCGTAGCCGATCACCGCCGGGTCCCTGGAGATGTGCTGCTCGCCGACCAGGATCGAGTGGTAGCCGCCGGCGCGCAGCGAGTGGACCCAGTGCTGCCCGTAGTCGCGCAGCTCCCAGCCCCGGTGGGCGAGCCCCTCCATCCCGTTGTTGTGGCAGTAGAGGCCGGTCAGCAGGCTGGCGCGGCTGCCGGAGCAGGTTGGCGCGGCGCAGAAGGCCTGGCGGAAGAGCACCCCCTGGTCGGCCAGCATCTGGATGTTCGGGGTGGGTACCTGGAAGCCGTAAGGCTGGACCACCCGTCCGGTGTCATGCGAGTGGATGTAGAGGATGTTGGGTGTCTGGTCCACAATTTCGATGATATGACCACCTTCTCATCTTTTGTTGATTAACTTAGTCGGCAATGCAGCCTGATCGCTCCTACCTCGTCTGCGCCACGCCCCGCAGCGGCTCCACGCTCGTCTGCCACGCGCTCGGTGAAACCGGCGTCGCCGGGCGGCCGGAGGAGTACTTCGAGGCGCTCCGCCACTCGGGCCGGCCGCGCCGCCCGGAGGAGTACTTCCTCGGCGTCGAGGACCAGTCGATCCGCGACCACCTCGGCGAGCGCGGGGTCGGCGCCGAGCAGACGCCCCGCTCCCCGCTCTGGAGCCGCGCCGCCTACGACCGCTACCTCGAATGGGCCTTCGAGGCGGGGACGACCCCGAACGGGGTCTTCGGCGCGAAGCTGATGTGGGGGTACTTCGGCGACTTCGTCAGCCTCGTCCGCAACGTCCCCGCCTACCGCGACGTGCCGCTGGCCGAGCTCCTCCCCGCCGTCTTCCCGAACCTCACCTTCGTCCGCGTCGTCCGCGCCAACAAGGTGCGCCAGGCGGTCAGCCTCTGGAAGGCGGTGCAGACGGCGACCTGGCGCGAGGACCAGGCGTCGAGCTCCAGCGCGATCTCGGTCGAGGACGACGGCTCTCCCCCCTACCGCACCTTCATCGAGGAGCACCGGCCGCAGCTGCGCTTCCACTACCGGGCGATCGACCACCTCCTGCGGGAACTCCTGATCGAGGAGGCCTCCTGGGACGCCTTCTTCGAGCACGCCGGGATCAAGCCGATCCTCGTCCTCTACGAGAACTTCGCCGGTGACTACGAGACCTCGACCCTGAACCTGCTCGACCGCCTCGACCTCTCCCCTCCCGACGATTTCACCTTCCAGCCGCGGATGAAGAAACAGTCCGACAGCTTCAACGACGACTGGACGAAGCGCTACTCGGAGCTGCGCCTGGGCACCGAGTTCGACCTCGTTCCCGTGCCGACCGTGAAGAAGTAGAAGCGCCTTTCAAAATCTTGTGTGACAGCGCTTGTTATCTGAGTAAACGGGTGCTTCCATCGGTCCATGAGGATCTTTTGGGACGAGCGCCGCGTAAGCGCACTGGAGAAGAAAGTCGATGATGGCTTCGCAGAGATGAGCAGGGAATTCGCGGCCGTCCGGGGCGAGGCCCGCGCCGACTTTCGCACTCTCGTCGGCATCATCTTCTCGATGTTCCTGACGATGATCCTCGGCTTCGCCGGGATCATGATCACGATCCTGCTACACGGCGCCTGAGGCGCGGCGGCGGGCTAACGGGCGGCCCAGGCGTCGGGCTCGGCCGTCAGGGCCTCGACCGGCTTCGGCAGTTCGCCGCTGACGAGGTCGGCCAGGGTGACCTCCTCGAGGACCGAGCGGATGTTCGCGCGGACGGCGATCCAGACGTCGCGGAGGGCTTCCGCGTTGCCGGCGTATTCGATCGTCTCCGGCGGCATCGACTGGACGTTCGCGATCGGGCCCTCGACCGCGCGGACGACGTCGGCGACGGTCACCTCGTCGGCGGGGCGGGCGAGCCAGTAGCCGCCCTTGGCACCGCGGCGGGCGCGGACCAGCCCCTGGTGCTTCAGCTCCAGGAGGATGTGCTCGAGGAACTGGAGGGGGATGTCCTGGGAGGTGGCAAGCCGCTCTCCCTTGACCGGCTCGCCCTCGCCGGCGGCGGCCAGCTCGACGGCGGCGCGGACGGCGTAATCGGCCTTGGCTGAGACACGCATGTGACGAATTAAAACAACCGGCCCGGCCCTGGGCCCGATCAGGCGGCCGGCTGGGAGGGCCGACCCGCCCCCGCGGCGCTCTCCAATTGGCGCCGGTAGCGTTTGTTCATGTAGTGCGGCGCGTAGAGGACGGCGCCCAGGAGGACGGCCGCGACGGCCGCCGCGATCGGCCATACGGTCGAGTCGCCCTTCTGGATCGTGACGATGCCGGAGGCCATCAGGACGATCCCGAGAGCGATCCGGATGAAGCCCTGCGGGGCCTTGTCGGACAGCGCCGCTCCGATGATCACGCCCGGGATCGAGCCGACCAGGATGTTCCCGGCGAGGCCGAAGTCGACGTTGCCGGCGACGATGTGAGCAAGTCCCGCTGCGGTCAGGAGCACCGCCGCGTGGACGATGTCGGTGCCCACGACCCGCTTCGGGGCGAGCCGGTAGACGGCGATCAGGAGGATCGCGATCACCGTGCCCGAGCCCGCCGAGGTGATCCCGATGACGAAGCCGGTGGTGGCGCCGATCACGATCGCGGCGACCTTGTGGCGTTTCTCGACCTCGAAGCGCTCGCGCTCGTCGATCAGGCCTTTCAGGATCAGCGCCCGGGTCAGCGTCACCACGCCGACCATCAGCAGGGTGCCGCCCAGCACCGCGTAGACGAGCGAGTTCAGCCGATCCTCGGAGATGTGCTGCTCGAGGATCGAGACGAGGACGACGCCCGCCACCGCGGCCGGGACGCTGCCGAAGCTGAGCCACTTGACCAACTCCATGTTCACCGTGCCCAGCTTCAGGTGGCGCCAGCTGCCGACCATCTTGGTGACCGCCGAGTAGACGATGTCGGTGCCGATCGCGGTCGTCGGCGAGGTGTTGAAGATCAGGATCAGCAGCGGCGTCATCAAGGAACCACCGCCCATGCCCGTCATCCCGACGAGCACACCGATGCAGAATCCGAAAAGGACGATTGCCGGGTCCATAAGTGCCTGTTTGCCGCTGTTTTCTCCGCACCGGTACTACTTCTCGACTTTCTCGACTTTTTAGGTCGAGTGTGCGGAGTGCGCCAGGATAACAGCGTGAGCGTCGTCGCGCGAGGCCTCTCCCACGCCTACGGCGAGCTCCGCTCGTTGGAATCGATCGAGCTCGAGGCCCAGCCGGGCGAGGTCGTCGCCCTGGTCGGGCCCTCCGGCTGCGGCAAGTCGACCCTGCTGGAACTGGCCTGCGGGCTGCGCGAGCCGACCGCCGGGACGATCGCGGTCGAAGGCTCCGCCGACGCCGCCGGCCGGCTCTCCCACTGCGCCTACATGCCCCAGCGCGACCTCCTCCTCCCCTGGTTCTCGGCCCTCGACAACGCCGCGCTGGCACTGCGCAACCGCGGCGCCGGCAGGGCCGAGGCGCGCTCCCGGGCGGGTGAGCTGTTCGAGCGCTTCGGCCTCGCCGGCTTCGAGGGCGCGCGGCCACAGGAGCTCTCCGGCGGGATGCGCCAGCGGGTCGCCTTCCTCCGCACCCTGGTCGCGGGCAAGCCGGTGCTGGCACTGGACGAGCCGTTCGCCTCGCTCGACGCGATCAGCCGCGCCGAGATGCAGGAGTGGCTGGCCGGGGCGCTACGCGCCGACGGCCGCACCGTCCTCCTGGTCAGCCACGACCTCGAGGAGGCGCTCTACCTCGCCGACCGGGTGCTGGTGCTCTCGGCGCGGCCGGGCCGGCTGGTGAAGGAGGTGCGGGCGCCCGACCCGCGCGCCGCCGACCGCGACGGCGCCGTCACCGATCCCGCCTTCGTCGCCGCCCGCGAGGAAGCGCTGCGGGCGCTCCGCGAGGGCGCCCACCGCGGCGCGGCCGCTCCAGCTGTTCCTTATGACTCATATATGGGGATAAGGAACAGCTCGGAGGGGGAGGAGGGTTGAATCGGCGGATGATTCTCGGCTGGATCCTGCCCGTGCTGGTGATCGCCGCCCTGATCGGGCTCTGGCAGATCGCCGCCGCCGACGGGGCGATCGCCGAAGCGCTGAACATCGAACCTTTCCTCGTCCCCTCCCCCGCCGAAGTCGGCGACGCGCTCTGGAACAGCCGCTCGCTGCTGCTGGAAAACGCCTGGGTGACGCTGCGCGAGATCCTCGTCGGGCTCGGCTTCGGCGTCCTGCTCGGGATCGCGCTCTCGGTGGTGATGCGCTTCTCCTGGCTCGTCCGCGACGCCTTCTACCCGCTCGCCGTCGCCCTGCAGGCGGTCCCGGTCGTCGTCATCGCCCCGATCCTGGTGATCTGGTTCGGCTACGGGATCTGGCCGAAGGTGATCATCGTCGCCCTCGCCTGCTTCTTCCCGGTGCTGGTCGCGACGCTCGACGGGTTCCGCTCGGTCGACCCCGAGGCGGTGAAGATGATGCGCACGCTGGACGCCTCCCGCTGGGCGACCTTCCGCCGGGTCGAAGCCCCGACCGCGCTGCCGTCCTTCTTCAGCGGCGCCAAGATCGCCGTCGCCGTCGCCCCGATCGTCGCCCTCTTCGCCGAGCTCGCCGGATCCAATTCGGGGCTTATGCGACTGATCGTCGAAGACAACAACAACTTCCACGAGGCGCGGGTCTTCGCCGCGGCCGTCGTCCTGGCCGTGATCGGCGTCCTCCTGGTCGGGCTGACCGCCCTCGCACAGCGGCTCGTCGTCACTTGGCGGTAAAACCTGGGGCATGAAGCCCCATGCCGCCAGGGCCACGATCCTGGTCATCGCCCTGCTCGCCATCGGCCTCGGCCTCGCCGCCTGCGGCGCCAAGTCGGAGACCGGCAAGGGCGAACCGGAAAAGCTGACGCTCGATCTCGACTTCTACCCGAACCCCGACCACGCCGGGATCTACATGGCGCAGGAAGAAGGGTTCTTCTCCGAAGCGGGTCTGGAAGTGGCGATCGACTCGCCCACCGACCCCTCGGCGCCGCTCAAGGACGTCGCCTCCGGGCGGGCCGACCTGGCGATCACCTACGAGCCCGAGGTCGCCCTGGCGCGCGAACAGGGCCTCGACGTGGTCGCCGTCGCGGCGCTCGTGAACCAGCCGCTCACCTCGCTGATCTGGCTGAAGAAATCGGGCATCAAAAGCGTCGCCGACCTGAAAGGCAAAACGGTCTCCTACGCCGGGATCCCCTACCAGGAAGCCTTCCTGAAAACGATCCTCGAACGGGCGAACGTCCCCGCCTCGACCGTAAAAACGGCGAACGTCGGCTTCGGCCTGATCCCCTCGCTGGTCTCCGGCTCGGCTCAGGCGATGCTCGGCGGGTACTCCAACGTCGAGGGCGTCGACCTGCGCGAACGGGGCAAAGAACCGGTGATCACGACCGTCGACAAACTCGGCGTGCCGACCTACGACGAGCTCGTCTTCGTCGCCCGCCGCGCGAGCCTGGAAGAAGAGGGCCAGAAGATCCGGCTCTTCATCGCCGCCTTGAAGCGGGGCACCGAAGCGGCGGTGAAAGCGCCGAAAGCGGCGACCGAAGCGATCCTCGCCGCCAACACCGACCTCGAACCGAAACTGGTCGAAGCGGAGATGACGGCGACGCTGCCGCTGCTCGGCGCCCGCACCGAAGGGCAGCCCTACGGCTACATGGACCCGAAAAAGTGGGAAGCCTTCGCCGCCTGGATGCACGACGAAGAACTGATCGCGGCGCTGCCGAAAGCCGCCGAACTGATGACCAACGCCTACCTGGTCGACGAGATCCCGGAATAGTCGAGCGTGCCGGCCTCGATCAGCCGGCTGATCTCCTCCGCCCGCAGCGCCTCGTGGAAGAGGTGGCCCTGGCCGTAGTCGCACTCGAGCCGGCGCAGCTCGTCCAGCTGCACGTCTTTCTCGACCCCCTCGGCGATCACGTCGAGCGACATCGCCCGGGCCATCCCGATCACCGCCTCGACGATCGCCGTTCCCTCCTGTTCGACGCCCAGCGTCTCGACGAAGGAGCGGTCGATCTTCAGCGCGTGGAAGGGGAAGCGGTTGAGGTAGGCGAGCGAGGAGTAGCCGGTGCCGAAGTCGTCGAGGACGAGGCGGACGCCGAGCTCGTTCAGCGCCTCCAGCGAGGCGATCGCGGCGGCCGACTCCTCGACCAGCACGGTCTCGGTGATCTCCAGTCGCAGGTGGACCGGGTCGAGCCCGGTGCGGGCGATCACCTCGGCGACGTTGGCGGCGAGGCCGCGGTGGGCGACCTGGCGGGCCGAGAGGTTGACGGCGACGTCGAGCGGCCGGGCGTCGGGGCGGAGCTCGTGCCATTCGAGGATCTGGCGGGCGGCGCGGTCCTGGACCCAGCGGCCGATCGGCTCGATCAGGCCGGAGTCCTCGGCGATCGGCACGAACTCGCGCGGCTCGAGCAGGCCGCGGGTGCGGTGGCGCCAGCGCACCAGGGCCTCGAGCCCGGTCACCTCGCCGGTCCGCAGGCTGACGATCGGCTGGTAGCGCAGTTCCAGCTCCTCGCGCTCGACCGCGCCGCGCAGCTCGCGTTCGGTCTCCAGCCGGCGCGCCGCGGTGGCCCGCATCTCGGCGTCGAAGAGGACGGAGCGGTTACGGCCGCCTTCCTTGGCCCGGTACATCGCCGCGTCGGCGTCGCGGATCAAGAGCTCGGCGTTGGTCGTGTGGCCGTCGGAGAGGCGCGCCACGGCGATCCCGATCGAGGCGTTGACGAAGTGGTCGACGCCCTGCATCGAGAACGGCTGGGCGAAGGCGGAGGCGACCCGCTCGGCGATCGCGACGGCCTCGGCGTCGTCGGCGAGGCGGTCGATCAGGATCCCGAACTCGTCGCCGCCGAAGCGGGCGACGATGTCCCCGGGGCGCAGGTGGGAGCGCAGCCGCGGGGCGACCGCGCGCAGCAGGGCGTCGCCGGCGTGGTGGCCGAGGCTGTCGTTGATGAGCTTGAAATGGTCGAGGTCGAGGAAGAGGATCCCGACCGGGGAGCCGGAGACGGTGGCGCGGCCGAGCGCGTCGTCGACCGAGTCGACGAAGCTGAGCCGGTTCGGCAGGCCGGTGAGGGCGTCGTGGAGGACGCGGTGGCGGAGGGCCTGGTCGGCGGCGTGGCGCTCGAAGGCGTCGGCGAGGACGTTGGCCGAGGCTTCGAGGAAGGGCACGTCCTTGGGGCCGAAGCGGTTCGGTTCGGCGGAGTGGACGTCGAGGACGCCGAAGGGTCGGTCCTTGCCGTCGATCAGCACGGCCAGCGAGCTGGCGGCGCCGAGCGCCCGCACCGCGGGCGGCATCGTGAAGCGGTCCTCCTGCTTCCAGTCGGGGACGATCACCGGCACCCCGGCGTCGAGCGCGGTGCCGGCGTGGGATTCGCGCCCCGCCGAGATCCGCCGACCGGAGCCGAGCATGGTGTCGCCGAGCCCCGCCCGCAGGTTCAGCCGGCGGCCGTCGCGGGCGACCTCCCAGATGCAGGCCCGCTCGACCCCGTCGAGTTCGTTGATCAGCGCCACCGCGTCGCGCATCAGCGCCTCGGGGTCGCCGTTTTTCAGCGCCCGCTCGCCGAGTCGCGCGACCACCGCCTGCTGGGCGAGGCTGCGCTGCAGGCCGATCTCCGCGGTTTTGCGCTCGGAGATGTCGTAGAGGACGCCGTGCCAGACCGGGACGCCGGCCGCGTCGGGCTCCAGCACCGCCTCGTCGAGCATCCAGACGATCCGCCCGGCGGCGGTGTACATGCGGTACTCGACCGGCCGCGTGTCGCGGTTGCCGAGCGCGTCGTAGCTTTCCACCGCCAGCGCCCGCATGCGGTCGTCGGAGTGGACCTGGCGGGCCCAGAGGCCGGGGTCGCGAAGGAAGTCATCCGGGGTGAAGCCGAGGATCTCCTCGACCTGGGGGCTGACGTAGCGCCAGCGCCCGTTCTCGCCCAGCTCGGGGGCGTAGAGGATCGCCGGCAGGCGGTCGATCAACCGGCCGGGCTCGTCATCCCCCGCCCCGAGGCGATCGAGAAAGGAACCGAACTCGTCCCCAGGCCAATTGTGTTCTCCGCTCTCCGGCATCGTGTCCTTATCGACAACGAAACCCGCCACTTGACCGGATGACTCGAAAGAAAGGTTTTCTGCGCCAAATTCCGTACCGCGAGACGTAGATCCGCCTAAACCTTCGGCGCTGCCGGTCGATCACCGGGCCAATCCGCGGATGAGCGTACTCGACCCGACCCAGATCGCCTTGATGCGCGCCATCTCCGGCGCCACCCTGCGCAACAGCGTCCTCGCGAACAACATCGCGAACGCCGACACGCCTGGCTTCCAGCCTTCCGAAGTCGACTTCCAGGCCACCCTGAGCCAGGCCCTCGAAGAAGGGCCGGCGGCGGTGGAAACGGTCGCCTTCAGCCCCGAACGGGTCTTCGTCGGCGCCCTGCGGGCCGACGGCAACGGGGTCGACGGCGAAGCCGAAGCGGCGAAGCTGGCCGAAAACGGGCTCGAACTGAACGCGCTGACCCAGGTCGCCGCCTCGCGGCTCCAGATCATGCGGACGGCGCTCGGCGGGCAGGGCGGATGAGCCTCTTCGGCGCCCTCGAAATCTCCGCCAGCGGGCTGACCGCGCAGCGGCTGCGGATGGACGTCACCTCCGCCAACCTCGCCAACGCGCAGACGACGCGGACGCCGGGCGGCGGTCCCTATCGGCGGCAGACCGTCGTCCTGCAGGAGTCGGCGCCGGCGAGCGGCGCGGAAAGCTTCGCCGGCAACCTCGCGGGGGCGCTCGGCGGCGGCGAAGGCGCGCCGGCCGGGGTAGAAGTCGCGGCGATCGTCCCCGACACCACGCCGCTGCGGCGGGTCTACGAACCGGGCAACCCGGAAGCCGACGGGCAGGGCTACGTCACCTACCCGAACGTGAACCCGGTGACCGAGATGACCGACCTGATCGACGCCTCGCGCTCCTACCAGGCGGACATCACCGCGATGCAGACGACCAAGACCGTCTTCCAGAAAACGATCGAACTGCTCTGATGGCGATCCCGCCCCCCTCCTCGATCACCGCCCAGGCCGCCCAGTGGTCCCTGCAGGGGCCGGCGAAAGCGCCGGCGCCGAGCGACCCGGCGGGCGGCTTCGGCTCGATGCTGACCAACGCGGTCGGCGACCTCGAGAAGACCCAGGAAGCGGCGGCGGTGCAGTCGCAGGCGCTGGCCACCGGGCAGACGCAGGACATCAGCTCGGTGATCACGGCGGTCCAGGAAGCGAGCCTCTCGATGCAGCTCGCGGCCCAGGTCCGCAACAAGGCCGTCGAAGCGTATACGGAAATCTTCCACACCCAGGTCTGATTTGGCCTCCGTCCGCTCAGTCCTCGGAAGGCTCTCGACGCGGGGCAAACTGGCGCTCGGCGGCGCCGCGCTGGCGGTCCTGATCCTCGTCTTCGTCCTCTTCCAGATGGCGACGAAGCAGAGCTACTCGACCCTGGCCACGGGAATCGAACCGGCGGAAACCGGCAAGGTCACCGAAACCCTGGAAGCGAAGGGGATCCCGTATCAAGTGCAGGCCGACGGGACCGCCGTCGCGGTGCCGGCCTCGGAGGTCTCCCAGGCCCGCATCGCGCTGGCCGAAAGCGACGCGCTGGGCGGCGCCAAGCCGGGCTTCGAACTGTTCGAAAAGCAGCAGTTCGGGGCCAGCGACTTCCAGCAGAAAGTCACCTACCAGCGGGCGCTGGAGGGCGAACTCGAACGGACCATCGACCAGATCGAAGGCGTCCACGGCTCCAACGTGCAGCTGACCCTGCCGGAAGAACAGCTCTTCTCCTCGGAAGCGGTGAAGCCGACCGCGGCGGTCCTCGTCGACACTGAATCGGGATCGCTGGCGCCGGCCTCGGTGCGCGGCATCGCCCACCTGGTCGCGGCCGGGGTCGAAGGGCTGGACACCGGGAACGTGACGATCACCGACGGCGCCGGGACCACCCTGTGGCCGGCGGGCGAAGCGGGCGGCGGCGACACCGGCCTCTCCAAGCAGGTGATCGAGGCTCGCTACGAGCAGAGCACCGAAGCGAGGCTGGACGCGCTGCTGGCGCGGACGATCGGCCCGGAAAAGGGCCGCGTCCAGGTGCAGGCCGACATCAACGCCGACCGCACCACGCAGAGCCAACTGACCTACGCGAAGCAGGGCACGCCGCTGGAAAGCCACACCGAACACGAGTCCCTGAACGGCGCCGGGGCCGGCCAGGTGGGCGGCGCCGCGGGCGCGGCGGGGAACATCCCCAGCTACGCGGCCGGGGCGGCGACCGGCACGGGCGCCTCGAAATACAAACGGGCGAACGCCGAAACGCAGTACGGGGTCGACAAGACGATCACCCACACCAAGGTCGCGCCCGGCGAAGTGACCCGCCAGCACGTCGCCCTGGTGGTCGACAACTCGGTGCCGGCGAGCGAACTGGCGCAGCTGCAGAAAGCGATCGCCTCGGCCGCCGGGATCGAACCGAAACGCGGCGACACGATCACCACCAGCCAGATCGCCTTCGCCAGACCGCCGGTTGCAACCGCCCCGCCCGGTCCCGGCATCCTCGACATCGGCAAGTACGTGGCGCTCGGGCTGGCGGCGGTCGGCTTCCTCGTCTTCGCCGCCCGCCACCTGCGCCGCCGCCAGGACGAGGTGCTGGCCGAACCGCTGTGGCTGCGGGAGCTGAACGCGCCGACGCCGATCGCCGAGCTGGAGCTGCGCGACGGCGAAGACTGGGAGGAGGACGAGCCGGCGCTCACCACCGGCGCCGCCGAGGTGGCGGCGATGGACTCCGACCGGGTAGCCCAGCAGCTGCGGTCGTGGATGAAGGAGGGCTAGGTGCCGGCGCCGAACGAGCTCGTGCCGCTCGAACCGGCGGGGCCGCCCGCGACGCTGCGCCCGCCGACGCCGAGCACGCCGCCGTTGCGCGGCCGGCGCAAGGCCGCGGTGCTGCTGGTCGCGCTCGGGCCGACCAAGGCGGCGGAGATCTTCGGCCACCTCTCCGAGGCCGAGATCGAGGAGCTGTCGCTGGAGATGGCGAAGACCGGCGACATCCCCCAGGAGCAGATCGAGGCGGTGCTGGAGGAGGTCGCCGAGAACTCGATGGCGCTGAACTCGATCGCCGTCGGCGGGGTCGAGTACGCGCGCCAGGTGCTCGAGCAGGCGCTCGGCCCGGAGCGCGCCGCCGAGATCACCGGCCGGCTCTCGGCGGTGATCGAAATGCGGCCCTTCGAGTTCCTCCAGCGGACGCCGCCGGAGCAGATCCACGCCTTCATCCGCAACGAGGCCCCGCAGACCAAGGCGCTGATCATCGCCAGCCTCCACACCACTCTGGCGGCGGAGACGCTGGCGCTGCTGGAGCCCGCCGAACAGGCCGACGTGTCGTTGCGCATCGCCCGCATGAGCGAGACCAGCCCGGCGGTGATCCGCGACGTCGAGACGGTGATGCGGCAGAAGCTCTCCAACGTGCTGGAGGAGGAGTACGCCAGCTCCGGCGGGGTGAAGTCGCTGGCCGACATCCTCAACCACGCCGACCGGCCGACCGAGCGCAACGTGCTGGAGACGCTGGCCGACTCCGACGCCGAGCTGGTCGAAGAGATTCGGGCGCTGCTGTTCGTCTTCGAGGACGTGGTGAAGCTCGACGACCGCTCGATGCAGGCGGTGCTGAAAGGGGTCGAGGACGCCGATCTGGCGCTGGCGATGCGCGGCGTCTCCGAGGAGGTGCGGGGGAAGGTGCTCGCCAACATCTCCGAACGGCGGGCTGAGCTGCTGATCGAGGAGATGGAGTACCAGCCTCCGCAGCGCAAGAGCGTGGTCGAGGAAGCGCAGGGACGGATCGTCGCCGAGGTCCGCCGGCTGGAGGAGAGCGGCGAGATCACGGCCGGGCGCCGGGGCGGCGATGAGCTCGTCGTTTGAGTTCCCCGAACTGGCGGCGCCGCGGCCACCGCAGGAGGAGCGGGCCGAGGCCGCTGCGGAGCGCGAGGCGGCGCTGGCGCGGGCGCGGGCCGAGGGCTACGAGGAGGGGCTGAGCGCCGGGCTGGAGCGGGTGCGCTCGACCGCCGACGCGCTGGCGGCGGGGGCCGAGGTGCTGGCGGCGGAGCGCGAGCGGGCGGCGACGGCGGCCGAGTCGGAGATGGTCGGGCTGGCGCTGGCGCTGGCGGAGAAGGTGCTCGGCGCGGCACTCGAGGTCCGCCCCGAGCTGGTGGTCGAGGTGGTGCGCGAGGCGCTCCGGCGGATCACCGATCCCCTCCCCGCCACCCTGCTGGTCAACCCCGACGACGTCGAGCGGGTGCGCGAGGCGGTCGCCGAGCTGGAGGCCGAGCACGGCGCGGCGCTGACCGTGCGGGCGGAGCGCCGGGTCGGCCGCGGCGGCGCGATGGTGCGGACCGCGGCGGGCGAGGTCGACGCCGAGGTCGACGTGCAGCTGGCGCGGGCGCGGGAGTTGATCGCGGCCGAGCTCGGTGAGGCGTGAGCGGCGCGCTCGCCGCCGCCGGGACGGCGCTGCGACGCGGTGACCTGATGGTGCGGCGCGGCCGCGTCCGCGACGTGATCGGGCTGATCATCGAGGCGAGCGGCCTGGAGGCGGAGGTCGGCGAGGTCTGCCTGGTCGAGACCGGGCGCGAGCGGCCGCCGGTGCCGGCCGAGGTGGTCGGCTTCCGCGACGCGCGGACGCTCCTGATGCCGCTCGGCGAGATGACCGGGATCGGCCCGGGCAAGGCGGTCACCGCGGGCGGCGAGGCGCTGCGGGTGCCGGTCGGCGACGGGCTCCTGGGTCAGGTCGTGGACGGGTTCGGCAGGCCGCTGGACGGCTCGCGGCTGGTCGGCGACGGGATGCGCTCGGTCACCGCGGCGCCGCCCGACCCGCTCTCGCGGCCGCGGATCGAGCGCCGGCTGGCGCTCGGCGTGCGGGCGCTCGACGCCTTCGTGCCCTGCGGGGTCGGCCAGCGGGTGGGGATCTTCGCCGGCTCCGGGGTCGGCAAGTCCTCGCTGCTGGGGATGATCGCCCGCTCGACCTCGGCCGACGTCAACGTGATCGCCCTGGTCGGCGAGCGCGGCCGCGAGGTGCGCGAGTTCGTCGAGCGCGACCTCGGGCCGGCGCTGGAGCGCAGCGTCGTCGTCGTCGCCACCTCCGACCAGCCGGCGCTGGTGCGGATCAAGGCGGCCTTCGCCGCCACCGCGATCGCCGAGCACTTCCGCGACCAGGGCAACGACGTGCTGATGATGATGGACTCGGTGACCCGCTTCGCGATGGCCCAGCGTGAGGTCGGTCTGGCGATCGGCGAGCCGCCCGCGACCCGCGGCTACACGCCCAGCGTCTTCGCCCTGCTGCCGCGGCTGCTGGAGCGGGCCGGGACCAGCGCCGCCGGGACGATCACCGGCCTCTACACGGTGCTGGTCGACGGCGACGACATGAACGAGCCGGTCGCCGACGCGGTCCGCTCGATCCTCGACGGCCACGCGGTGCTGAGCCGCGACCTCGCCCACGCCGGCCACTATCCGGCGATCGACGTGCTCGCCAGCGTCTCCCGCCTGGCGACCGAGATCTGCCCGCCCGCGACGCTCGGAGCAGCGACCGAGGTGCGCCGCCTCCTCGCCGGCTACCGCGACAAGGAGGACCTGATCGCGATCGGCGCCTACCAGCCGGGCAGCGACCCCCTGGTCGACACCGCGATCGCCCTGCGCGGCGAGGTCGAGGGCTTCCTGCGACAAGGGGTCGAGGAGCCGAGCGACGTCGCCGAAGCCGACCGCCGGCTGCTCGAGCTGGCCGAGGCGGCGCGCGGTCGCGTGCCTACCGAGGACGACACCGAGGCGCCCCTCGAGCCGCCGCCGGGCGCCCCCGCCGACATCTATCCGCTGAACGTCCAATAGATCCTCCAGTCCGGCAGGGCGCCTGAGCCATATTCAGACAAGAAAATTGCTGGGATCTCCTATGAAAATGGTGATCCATCGTGAAGCCAACTGAACCCGCGACGAGGGAGAAGGGGTACTGCGTTACCTGCGCCATTGAGATGTCGAGAAAGCGGAGGCGGACTTAGAGGGCGTGAGAGCCGAGCTGTCCGGATGACGGCGTCTCATACTGGAGTGGGCGGATCTCCTCGAACGACGGCTCGGGCAAATTAGGGGAAGGTCCAACCTTTGTGCTCGATGTAATCGAGCACAGAAATGCAGCCGATCGAGAAGTGCTGGCAGGCCAAGGGGATTTTGGGCCGGTTTTTCGTCCCTCGGGCGCCCTCCTCCGTCACCACGGCTATCCCTTTTGCGCGAGCGGTCGCGATGACAAATGGATCGGCTTTATTGCGCCCCCGCATCTCGCCGGCGAACCTTGGGAACTCGGCAAGCACCTCTTTCGTGCCCGCCATGACCTCCGCATCGAGGGGCACGACGAGCCGCTCCTTACGGTCCTTTAGGAAATTGTGGAGGCCGTCCTCCTTTTTCTTGACCTCATCGAGGACCTCTTCCGGGATGCAAATCTCGCCTGCCTCGGCGACCTCTTCAAGCCGAGTCCAGAGTCCCGTAAAAGTCGTTCTTCGGTACCGCCCTGACCAGCACTCAATCAGCGAGCTTGAGTCGAAGCAGTGAGTTGCCATCTACTACTCCGCACCTGAAGTCAGTCCGACCTCTTGCTCGATCCTCTCGATGCCTTTGACGGGTACATCGAGGTAGTCGGCTGCCTCCGAGGTGCTGATGGCTCGACCGCGATAGGCGTCGAGCGCAAGTTCGACATAAGGTCGCCCGAGATCGCGAACCTTCAGCCGGTAATAGGAGATCTGAGGGGGTTTCTTGCCGCGTCGCTTCTCTTCCTTGATCCTCCGGTATTCGTCAATGAAGGCTTGTCGCTTGCGCTGGTAGAAGTCGAAAGTCGTCTTTCCGAGAGTGAGGAGGCGGCGGAGAATGACCTCGCGGCTGACGCTATAGCGATCCTGAAGCTGCCCCAGGAGCATGTCGTCCCATTCGTCGCCGTCGTGGTTCGCCACCAAGCCGTCCGCCATGAACGCGATCTTCGGCAGGAGGACCGAGGAGGCAACGCGATTGCAGAACGCCTCAGTCTTGTCAGCCTCGGTTCTGGCGCGCTCGATCGGGAAGAGATCACAGACTCCCGACGAGTGCAGGACGACATGGACGAACTCATGGACGAGCGTGAAGATGCGCCCCCTCCTCGAATCGCTTCCGTTTAAGACGATGACGCCCTGGGGATCTTCCGACAGGGCGAATCCACGCATCTCGTCTACGTCGATCTTCTGCGTCTGCAGAATGAGGACGCCCGTCCGCTCGACAGCCGCGATCCACGTTTTGAGGGCCACGTCAGGTCTGCGCCAGGACATCTGCTCATCGAGCGAGATGCCGATTAGCGCGCGGATTCGAGTACCTAGCACCTCAGGGTCATCCGAGAAGTCGACTTCAGGGAGGTGGGTTGGCTCCTCACCGGCGATCTCCGCCAGCTCGCGAAGGGCTTCGCGCTGTTCCCCAGCGCGTATTACCGCGCTATGGAGATTGGGCGACCAATGGCCCGCATCCGCGCCGGGAACCCGCCGGAAATCCCGCAGGGCCATGAAGTCATCTGGCGGTGCAGGGAGGAAAAAGACCGAAAGGGGGCGACGGTAGACTCGGGCGATTTTCCGCAATTGAGGAATGGTCGGGGCGTCCTCGCCACGCTCCCATGCTTCAAGGCGCTCGCTCCCACCCGCCGCGCCGATTTTCGCCGCCGCATCATCGATCGAGTAGCCGATGCTCTCGCGTGCCCAGCGAAGGACCTCGGGTTCGATGTCTGCTCTAAGTGCCGCCATTTCTCCGCCTCAGATTGAAGTGTCTCGTGTCCCAGGGCGGAATGTCCGGCCCGCGTCTCGGGTTGCCGAGACTATTCAGCGCTACGCAAAGAGATTGCAAGACAATGCCGCCCACCCAACGAGCCGGCGTCCGTGCAGGGAGGCAGGTCAGTCGCCGCGCACCGCTCGTCTTTTGCTCTCCTCATCCTCCGACCTCTGATGAAGTCAAAGAGGCGGTCGACAACGAATGGCTCGATTACCCGTTCCCCGGCTGAGCTGACCAGCGCACCAGCCATTTACCGAGTTGTCCCCATCAGGGCGCAGACGACTCAGCAAATGGCTAAAGAACGGAGGGGCCCGGGCGATCAACCGGGGCGTGACGGAACGACCTTTCCGATTCAGGCTGGAGCGGGTGCACGACATCCGCCGGGCCGCCGAGCGGAGCGCGCAGGAGGAGCTGGCGGCGTCGCTCGGGCGGCAGGCAGGCGAGGCGCGGCTGCTCGGCGAGATCGACCTGACGATCGCCCGGGCGCGGGCCGAGGTGCGCGCGGTGCCGGTCGGGGCGCCGCTGCCGGGCCTCGCCCCCGGGGCGGCGATCGCCTACCTGGAACGGCTGGCGGGAAACCGCGGCGCCGCAGCGCGGCGGGTGGCGGCGAGCGAGGCCGAGGTCGGCCGGCGGCGCCAGGAGCTCGACCTCGCGGCGCGCGAGCGGCGGGCACTCGACCGACTTCACGACCGCCGGCGCGACGAGCACCTGCTCGCCGCGGCGCGCGCCGAAGGGGCGCGGCTCGACGAGTTCGCCCTCGCCGCGCACCGCCGGAGGACGGCATGACCTCGTCGGTCACGGGCATCGGGGCGGAAGCCGGCGGGCTCACCGCGGCAAGCGCCGCGGTGGCCCGGATCGCCGAACTGCGGGCGATGGTGGAAGCTGTCGAAACCGGCGGTACGCGAGCGAACAGCTCGTTCGGCGACCGGCTCGCCGAAGCGAGCGCCGTGGGCACCGAACCGGCGCTCGGCGACGCGGCCGCGGTGGCGGGGCCGACCGCGGGCGCTTTGACGACCGTCGCCCCGCTCGCGACCTCGACCGCGACCGCCACCGAAACCGGCGAAGGAAGCGGCCCGGTGCCGTTCGCAGCACAGATCGAAGCGGCGAGCGCCCGCTGGGGGATCGATCCCGACCTGCTCGCCGGGGTGATCCGCCAGGAGTCGAACTTCGATCCCGACGCCGGCAGCCCGGCGGGCGCCCAGGGCCTCACCCAGCTGATGCCGGAAACGGCGGCGAGCCTCGGCGTCGACCCCTCCGACCCGGTCCAGGCGATCGAAGGCGGCGCCCGGCTGATCGCCGAAAAGCTGCAGGAATTCGGCGGCAACGTCGAACTGGCGCTGGCCGCCTACAACGCCGGCTCCGGCGCCGTCCAGCGCTACGACGGCATCCCGCCCTATCCGGAAACCCAGGCCTACGTGCAGAAGGTGACCGGCTACGCAGCGCAATACAGCGCCGCCGGAACGTTCGGGGTGGCGGCGTGAACGCGGTCCGCAGCGAACCGGCGCTGAACGCGCCGCAGGCCTCGCTCCTCCCCGTCGACCCACCGGAGGCGCCGCCGCCGGAAGCCCCGCCGCCGCAGGCGACGCCCTTCGCGGCGTTGCTGAGCGAAGGCCAGACCCCCGCCCGGACCGCACCTGCGGAAGGCGACAAGAAAAGGGCCCCGGCGAAGACCGCGGCCCCCGAACCGGCCCCTGCCGACGGCGCGGGGACGACGCCGGCCGCACCCACGGGCGAAGCGACGGCCACCCCGGCCGCCGGCGAAGCGGCGATCGAGACCAGTGCCGCGGCGCTGGTGATCGCGCCGCTCGCCGCCGACGCACCGGCGAGCCCGCCGAGGCCGACCGGCGATACCCTGGCGGGCGGCGACCCGACCGCGCCGGCACTCGCCGGCGCGACGAACCCCGCCGGGCCGGTCGTGCTCGCGCCGACGGAGAGCGCGTCGCCCCCCACGCCCGATCCGTCGACCGCGCTTGCCCCCGGCTCGCCTGCGGCCGGTGACGCTCCCATCCCGGTGCCGAGCGCGCCCGCCGTCGGAGTCGAGCCGTCGAGTCCGCTCGCGACCGCGACCGGAACTGCCCAGTCGGGCCCGCTCCCGGTGGCCGCCGAAGCCGCACGGTCGGGCCCACCCCCGGCGCCGGTCGAAGTCGCCCCGCCCGGTTCGCTTCCGTCGCCGGCCGAGGCCGCTCGGTCCGGTCCGGCCCCGGACACGAGCACTCAGGCGGACCCGTCAGGCACCGGGGGATCAAGGGTGGCGCTCCGCGCTGCCGACGGCGCCCCGACGTCCACCGACCGACTTGCCACCCCGGCCCCCTCGGCGTCGACCGCCGACCCCGCCGCCCCGGCGCCGTCCCCCACGGCGCCCTCCCCCGATGATGAGTTCGCAGTCAGCCCCAATAGTTGGGGACAACTGCGAACTCAACTCGGGGGAGCGCCGGCGTCGGTTGCCTCCCCTCCATCTCCCGGCGCGGCACTGGCGGCGACGATCCGGCTCGGTGCCGGCGACGGCGGCTTCAACCGGGCGCGGATCACGCTGCACCCGGCGGAGCTGGGCGGGATCGACCTCGTCCTCCGCGGCGACGGCTCGGGATTCGCGGCGACCGTGGTCGCCGACAACCCCCACGCCGCCCACCTGCTCGAAACCGCCGCGCGCGACCTGCGCCACCACCTGGCGGCGCAGGGGATCGAGCTGACCTCGCTCTCGATCTCGGTCGGCGGCGAAGCCGCGAACGCCGAGCGCGGCGGTGCCGAAGGCGGCGAAGCCGCACCGGGCGCCGCCGGCCCCGGCGCCGACGACGCCGAGCAGCCGGCGCCGGAGCGGACCCAGACCATCGACCTCGGGGGCGGCGTCCTCATCGACGTCCTCGCCTGACGAAAGGAGCCCAGACCATGAGCAACGCAATCAGCGGCGTCGGCACCGGCGAAGCGAACCGCGCCGCGCCGCAGGCCGAAGTCGGCGGCATCGACAAGAACCAGTTCCTCGAGTTGCTGGTCGCCCAGCTGAAGAACCAGAACCCGCTGAACCCCGTCGGCGGCCAAGAATTCATGAGCCAGATGGCCGCCTTCTCGACCCTCGAGCAGGTCACCAACCTGACCGCCGGGAGCGAAGAACTGAACCAGATGATGGCCGCGGGCCAGTCGCTGGCCCTGGTCGGGCACGACGTCACCTACACCAAAGCCGACGGCTCGACCGCCGCAGGAACCGTGGAAAGCGTCCAGTTCGGCAAGAACGGCTTCTCGCTCACCGTGAACGGAGAAGCCGGGGTCCTGGCGGGGACGGTGACGGAAGTCCGATGAGCGGCCCGGTCGGAGGAGTCGGCGGCGTCCAGCCGCCCTACCGCCCGCCCGGCGGGGTCCCGGCGCGCCGCCCGGCGCAGGCCGGGAGCTCCTTCGCGGCCGAGCTCGACCGCTCCACCGGCGCCGCGGGCACGGCCGGGGTCCAGTTCTCCAAGCACGCCCTCGACCGCGTCCAGCGCCGCGGCATCGACACCGACCCGGCCGGCCTCAAGCGGCTCGAAAAGGGCGTCGACGCGGCGGCCAAGAAGGGCGCCCGCTCGGCGGTGGTGCTGGTCGACGACACGGCCTACGTGGTCGCGGTGCCGAACCGCACCGTGGTCACCGCCGTCGACGCCGCCCACATGCGCGACCACGTCTTCACCAACATCGACAGCGCCGTCATCGCATGAACGCGAGCGGCCCGAGCAAAGGAGGACCCATCCCATGATGCGAGCGATGTACTCCGCGATCAGCGGACTGAAAAACCACCAGACGCTGCTCGACGTGACGGCGAACAACATCGCCAACGTGAACACGATCGGCTACAAGGCGAGCCGCGCCACCTTCCAGGACTCGCTCTCCCAGCAGGAGATCGCGGCCGCCGAACCGGGCAACGGGCAGGCCGGGCGGAACGCCGCCCAGGTCGGCCTCGGGGTGCAGCTCGGCTCGATCGACAACCTGATGGGCGGCGGCTCGCTGCAGTCGACCGGCGAAGCGACCGACGTCGCGATCCAGGGGCAGGGCATGTTCATCGTCGGCGACGGCACCCCGCCCGCGCTCCCCGGCAGCTACGAATACACCCGCGCCGGCAACTTCACCTTCAACGACGAAGGCTTCCTCACCACCCAGGACGGCCAGTTCGTGATGGGCCGCGAAACCACCGGCACCGGCGCCCCCGACACCTACATCAAAGTCCCGGCCGGGGCGACCGATGTCGCGATCGGCCAGGACGGCGCGGTCAGCTACGTGCCGGAAGGCGGCGGCGAACGCAAAATCGCCGGCTACCTCTCGCTCGCCCGCTTCACCAACGAAGCCGGCCTGGTCCGCACCCAGGGCAGCAACTGGGCCGAAAGCGCCGCTTCCGGCGCGGCCGAAGACGGCACCCCGGGCGGCAACTTCGGGCTGACGATCTCCGGCGAGCTGGAGATGTCGAACGTCGAACTGGCGAGCGAATTCACCAACATGATCGACGCGCAGCGCGGCTTCGAAGCCAACTCGCGGGTGATCTCGACCGCCGACGAAATGCTGCAGAACCTGGTGAACCTGAAGCGATGATCCGGCTGCATCGACTAGGCGGGTCGGAACACGAGTTCGACCTCAACCCGGACCTCGTCCTCACGGTCGAGTCGACCCCGGACACGGTCGTGACCCTGACCACCGGGACGAAGCTGGTCGTCGCCGAGTCCCCCGACTCGGTGACCGCGGCGGTCCGCGAGTGGCGCGTCGGCGTGCTCGAGCGAGCCCTGAAGCGATGAAGGCGTCGACCGCGATCGGCATCGGAGCCGCCCTGGCGGGCCTCCTGGTCGGCACCCTGATGGAGGGGAGCTCGGTCGGCGCGTTCATCAACCCGGCGGCGATCCTGATCGTCTTCGGGGGCACCTTCGGCGCCACCCTCGCCTCCACCTCGATGGAGTCGATCAAGCGCATCCCGAAGCTCTACCGGCGGGCGATGTCGGCCGAACGACAGGACCTCGCCGGGCGGGTGACGCTGCTCGTCTCGCTCGCCGAACGGGCTCGCCGCGAGGGGCTGCTGGCGCTCGAGGGCAGCGTCGCCGACCTCGACGACGAGTTCACCCGCAAAGGTCTGCAGCTGGTCGTCGACGGCACCGAACCGGAGGTGATCCTGCAGGTGCTGGAGAACGAGATCGACGGCGCCAGCGGGCGGGCGAACGCCGACCGGGCGGTGTTCGAGAAGGCGGGCGGCTTCGCCCCGACGATGGGGATCATCGGCACCGTCCTCGGGCTCGTCCACGTGCTCGAGAACCTCGACGCCCCTGCCACCCTCGGCCCGGCGATCTCCGGCGCCTTCATCGCGACGCTCTACGGCGTCGCCTCGGCCAACGTCGTCTTCCTGCCGGTGGCGGCGAAGCTCCACCACCTCGCCGACTCCGAGACGGCGCTGCGCGAACTGACGATCGAGGGGCTGCTGGCGATCCAGGCGGGCGACAACCCGCGCGTCGTCGCCGACAAGCTGCAGGCCTTCGTGCCGCCGGAGGAGCGCGAGCCGGCCGCCGTGCCCGATCCGGCGACGCGGCCCGCGGCGAAGGCCGAGCCGGCAAGGGCGGCCGCCTGATGGCCGCGACGGGCGCACGACGGGCGCGCCGGCGCCGACAGCGCCGGCAGGGCGACGCCCCGGGCGGGGCCTCGCACGAGCGCTGGCTGCTCACCTACGCCGACATGATCACGCTGCTGCTGGCGCTCTTCATCGTGCTCTTCGCGATCTCCGCGGTGAACGTCTCCAAGTTCCGCACGCTGAAGGAAGCGCTCTCGCAGGCGTTCAGCCCGAAGGTCCTCGACGGCGGCTCCTCGGTCATGCCGCACGAAGGGGCGTCCGGGGCCCACGCCGCCGTGGTGCCGACCGCGGCGGCGATCGCCGCGCACACCGTCGCCGCCGAAGAAGACCAGTTCCGCCGACTGAAGGCGAAGCTCGACGCCTACGCCCGCAGCCACGGCTTCGCCGACTCGATCGAGACCACGATCGACGCCCGCGGGCTGGTCATCCGGCTGCTTACCGACCGCGTCCTCTTCGACTCCGGCAGCGCCATCCTGAAAGCGCAGTCGACGCCGCTCCTCGACGAGATCTCCGACCTCGTGAACCTCGACCGCAGCCACCCGATCTCGGTCGAGGGCAACACCGACGACGTGCCGATCGCGACCAGCCGCTACCCCAGCAACTGGGAGCTCTCGGTCGCCCGGGCGACCGGCGTCGTCCGCTTCATGATCGGCCACGGGGTCGCCGCCCGGCGCCTCGAAGCGGGCGGCGTCGCCGGTGAGCGGCCGATCGCCACGAACGCCACCGCCGCCGGGCGCTCGCGCAACCGGCGGGTGGAAATCGCCCTGCTGCGCGGGGGCAATCCCGAAGGAGGCCTGGCCCAGTGACCCGCAGACGTGCCCTGATCATCGGCCTCGTGGTCGCCGTCGTCGCGGCGGGCCTGGCCTACAAGATGGTGCTCGCCCCGAAGTCGGAGTCGAAGGACCGGGTCGACGGCACCGTCTACGTGATGCCGAAAGAAATCCTCGTCAACCTCGCCGACGGCCGCTACGGGAAATTGACCGTCGCCCTGGTCCTCGCCGAGGGGCAGTCGACGGGCGAAGGCGCGCCCGCCGCGGAAGGCTTCGGCACCCTGCCGGAGGAACCGCTGGTGCGCCAGATCGTCACCGACGAACTGACCGGCGTGCCCGCCGCGACGCTGATCTCGCGGGCGGGCCGGCACCGCATCCAGCGCAAGATCCGCCGCGCGGTCGACTCGACCACCGACGTGCGTACGACCGCGATCGTCTTCAGCGACATGGTGGTCCAATGATGGAGGGAGGCGAGATGCAATACGAGGAGTTGGCGCCGACGGCGGCCGCCGCCGTCGGCCCCGCCGACATCGGCCGGCTGCAGAACGTGCCGGTCGAACTGGCGGTCGAGATCGGCCGCACCCGGATGACGATCGGCGAGGCGCTGGCGCTCGGGCCCGGCAGCGTCGTCACCGTCGGCAGGCTGGCGGGCGACCCGGTCGAGCTGCTGGTGAACGGGCGGGTGATCGCCCGCGGCGAGGTGGTCGCGATCGAGGAGGAGCTGGGTCTGCGGATCACCGAGATCGCCGCCCCGGTGGTCGAGGCGCCGGCCGTGGAGGGCGATCTGGCTGCCGACGAGGCCGATCCGGGCGCCCCCGCCGAGGACGATCCGTCCGCTCAAGACGACCCCAATACCGATTAGGGCGGTGATTGCAGGCTAAAGACCGCGTGAGTCGGGTCGATCACCGGGGCGATCTTGAGCGGATCGCCCGCGGATGAACCTGCCCATATCCCCACTACTGGCCGCCGTGGCGGCCCAAGGCGAAGAAACGGCGCTCGAACTGGGTGGCAGCTCGAGCGCGGTCTCGCACACCTCGGGTGGCGGCAGCATCGTCCGCACGATCGTCGGCCTGGCGATCGTCCTCGCCGTGATCTTCGGCCTGCGCTGGGTGCTGAAGCAGTTCAAGGCGGGCCGCGAGCGCAAGGCGGCGGGCAACGGCCTGGAGTCGGTGGCGACGCTGTCGCTCGGCACCCGCGGCACCCTGCACGTGGTCCGGGCGGGGCGCGAGGTGCTGGTCGTCGGCTCCGGTGAGCACGGGGTCACCCCGGTCCGCGCCTACACCGAAGCCGAGGCGCGGGCGCTCGGGCTGCTCGACGGCGAGGAGGACTACGAGGATCCCGCCGGTGCGGGCGCCCGGAGCGCGGGCGACGCCTCGCTGGCGCTGAAGGAAGCCGCGCCGACCGCCACCACCACCGCGGGCCGCGCGCTCGAGACCCTGCGGGCCTGGACGGCGCGCCG
>ERZ778021.1293-NODE-1293-length-30698-cov-5.816010_pt1 | contig 30698 bp, 26 predicted proteins | sample MGYA00375751_ERZ778021 | MGnify/ENA primary metagenome ERZ778021 (study PRJEB29350, sample SAMN05389814) | bioreactor metagenome | isolation source: Thiocyanate stock bioreactor | place: South Africa: University of Cape Town | collected 2013-08-29 ... | reverse complement strand
CCGACCTCGGTGCCCTTGCCGCCGGCGCGCGGGGCGCCCTTCGGGGCCTGGATCACCTGTTCCTTGGCGCCCGCGGTGCTGCCCTGGCGAGCTTCGAACTTCTGGTGCTTCAGGTTCAGGGTGAGGCCGAGGCCGGCGATCAGGAAGGCGATCGCGAGGATCATGCCGACGTCGAAGAGGTTGACGAGGCCGTCGAGCGGGTCGCCCGCCTTGTCGTCGATCGCGCGGTGGCGGCCGAGGCCGATGCGGCTCATCCGGCCGCGCCTCCCTGCGGGACGATCCCGCCGGGCGTGTTCGTGGGCGCGGCCTCGGTGGTCGGCGCGATGGCGGCACTGCCCTGCTCGAGGCCGGCCAGGTCCTCGGTGTAGGCGCGGGTGCGGGCCAGGGTGAGGGCGAAGGCGACGGTGCCGACGAGGAGGCCGACGACGGTCGCGCCGAAGGCGTCGCGGAGGTCGTTGGCGAGGGTCGCGACGTCGCCGCCGGAGAGGGCCGCGAGGCCGGGGATCAGCGGGATCAGCGTTCCCATCAGGCCGATCGCCGGGCCGGCGCGGACCAGCAGGCGGGTGCGGTCGAGGCTGCGCTCGACCGCCAGCTCGTAGGCGACCAGGGCGCGCTCGGTGGCGGTGGCGCGTTCGGCGGGCGGGGCGGCGGCGATCGCGACCACGGCGCGGGCGGCGATCGGAGTGGCGGCGAAATGCGCGTAGTGGGCGGCGTCGGTCGGCTCGGCGATCGCCCGGGCGACGACCTCGCCCAGCTCGAAGTGGCGGTTGCGCCACCGTCGCCACCATTCGGCGGCGTAGCGGCCGACCTCGAGCGCGCAGAGGACCAGGACGACGACGGCCGCGATCAGCACCGGCACCCGCAGCGCCGTGGCGATGTGCGAGAGCGCGTCGCCGAGGTCGATCGAGGCGATCTGACCGGCGGCGATCACGCGCGCGCCCCCGGCCGGCCCGACGGGTGAAGCGCGGCGCCGCGGCTGGCTGCGGCGATCACGCGAGCGTCCCCCGGCGGCGCTCCCAGCCGATCCCCAGCGCCGCGGCCAGCAGGGCGGCGACGCCGATCGCGATCGCGGTCTCGGGGCCTTCGCCCGATCCCGCTCCGGCGCTGCGCAGGCCCGGGGCGCCGAAGGCCAGCTTGCCGTCGGTTTCTTCGGGCGAGCCGATGACGATGCCGCTCACCTCTTCGCCGGTCGTCGTCGCCCCCGGTTCCACTTCTTCCGCGGGCAGCGGCGCGCCCTCGGCCCCGCTACCGGAGCGCCCGTCGTCGCCATCGCCGCCGGGAGGCGTCGCGCTCGTGCTCGAGGCGCTCGACGCGCTGGTTTCACCGCCCACCGTCGCGGCTTCCTGGTCGGCTTCGGCGGCGCTGCTCGGTTCACTCTTCTCCGTCCCCTGTGCCTGGTGCAGGTTGGAGCCGCGACGACTGGCGCTGTGGTCGCGCGCCCTCAGGCCCTCGCCGCGCACCACCCGCGCGCCGCCCGGCGTCTTGCCCTTGCTGCCCCGTTTCGGCCGCGTGAAGGCGGGCGCCTTGTGCCCGCCGCCGCCCGCGATCACGCCCTCGCCCGGCTGCGGCGATTCGCCGCCCTGGCCCGCTTCGTCGCAGGCGGCGGCTTCGCCGCGGGTGGCGACCAAGCTGCCGCGGGCGGCAAGCGGGATCGGCAGCGCCTGGCCGGCGAAGGCGGGGGTGACGTAGGCGGTCATCCAGATGCCGTTCATGTCGCTGCTCGCGCGCCAGCGGATGTGCCCGTCGGACGGCTGCTGCATCGATTCCATGTAGTCGAGCGGTTCGCGGCCTTCCGGCCCCGCCGTCCAGGTTTCCGGGTTGCCGCCGGTCGCCCATATCCCCTGCACCGCCCAGGCGGTCGAGGCGACGTTCGATTCGAGTTCCTTGTTCGGCAGGGCCGGGAAGCCGCCGTCGGGAAGTTGCGCGCCTTGCAGGTATTCGAGTCCGCGTTGCTCGGCGGCTTCGTAGGCGGCGAGCGCGGTCGGTTCGGCCGGCGGCCCGGCTGCGGCAAGCGCCTCCAGCGCCGCCCCGGTCATGTCGACTTCGCTGCTCGCGGTCTTGCCGGAGAAGTACCAGCCGCCGTCGTCGTCCTGGGCGCCGACGACCCATTCGGCCGCCTCCTGAAGCGCCGCCTCGACCGCCGGTTCGGTGCGCAGCGGGGCGAGCGCCAGGATCGCGAAGATCGTGTCGTTGGTTTCGCCGCGCCCGCCGGGCACGTAGGGGAAGGAGCCGTCCGGCAGGCGGCGGGCGAGGATCTGCCCGACCAGGTCGTAGCCGGCGAAGCTGTGCGGATCGGTGCCGGTCGCGTTCACCACCATCAGTTCGCGCTCGAAGGCGGTGGTGGCAGCCTGCGGCCAGACGCTTTCTTCTTCCAGGCCTTCCTGGAAGTGACTCACCAGGTAGGTGTAGGCGTCGGTACCGCAGCGCGCCTGGTCGAGGGGGTTGATCCCGGCGCCGGCCAGCGCCAGCGCCACCCAGGCGCTGATCCCCTGGCTCGGCTTGGCGCCGGGGTTGGCGAAGCCGCCGCTGGTCTGCTGGCTCTCCTGCAGGAAGCGCACGGTGCTGTCGATCAGCGCCTGCTGGGTCGCGGTGCGGGCGGCGGCGACCGCGGAGGCCGCCAGGGCGAGGCCGGTCATCCCGATCACGACGAGCAGCCTCATCGGGCTCGCCGCGGCCTCGCCTTCGGCACCTTGACCTTGCCCAGCGCGAGGGTCGAGGTCTGTCCCAGCTGATCGGTGACCGCGAAGCGGAGCTTGTAGGTGGCGCCCGCGGGAAGGCGGACCGTCGCCTTGGTCTGCGTCGTGCCGCTCGCCCGGGTCACCCAGCGAGCCTTCTTCGCGCCGACGGTCCGCGAGGAGATCGTCCATTTCCTCACCCCGGGGCCAGCTTCGAGCACCGCCCAGCTGACCCCGACGCGGCCCTTGGCGAGCTGCTTGCGGTCGAGCTTCGGCGCCCGCAGCCGCAGCGAGCCGACCGTGGCGACGGGGGAGGGGTTCGTCACCGTCGACGTCGCCTTCTTCGCTTCTTCGGTTTCCGGGCCGACCACTTCGCCGGTCGTCGGCAGCGGGATCCGCACGTGGTCGGCGATCGGCAGTTCGTCGCAGTCGGTCGCCCCTTCCAACGTCGCGCCGCCGCCCCCTTCGATGCAGACGTCGAGGCGGTTGGAGCGGATCGCGCTTTCCAGGCCGGGCGCCCCGATCGTCGCCTTGATCCGGTGCCAACCGGGGGTGGCGAAGCTGACCGTCGCCTTGCCCGCCGAGTTGGTCGTCTGGGCTCCGGGGGCGGCGGTTTCGACCTTCTCGAAGCCCTTCGGGCCGAGGACGACCGGGGCGACGACGGCGCCTTCCTTGGCGCTCGACCCGGCGCGGGTCGGCGCGGGCGGCGGGTTGTTCTCCAGGTCGTCGGCGTAGGAGACGACTTCGACCGGGATCGGCGCGTTCGCCGCGAAGCCGCCTTTGGCGCCCGGGCCTTCGACCGTCAGCGGGCGCGGCCCGGCGGTGTATCCGGCGGCTTCGGGGAAGAGCGCCAGCGTCGGCCGTTCGTGGAAGGCGTCGAAGACCCAGAGGACTTCGTCGCCGTCGTCGAGTTGGTACTGGCAGCCGCCGACGTTGGTGAAGGTCTCGTTGACGAGGATTCCCCAGTAGGCGCCGACGCCCGGTTCCTGCGGGTCGGGGCCGAAGCGGGTGACGAAATAGTCTTCGAAATCGCGGTACCACTGACCGTCGAAGGTTTCGCCGACGAGGCTCATCGCGTCAGCCGAGGCGGCGGTGGGGGTGACCTCGGGGGCGACGTTCCAGGGGTCGAGCGCGTTGATCCCGTCGCATCGGCGCAGCTTGCCGACGGGGATCTTGTCGGAGGTCGCGCGGACCCCGTGGGGGACGGTCGAGAGCGGCCCTTCGAAGAGCGTTTCCGCTTTCCCCTCGATCCGCACGTTGACCTCGGTGGCCGCCGCGGCGGTGCCGGTGAGGGCGACGATGGAGATCAGGGCGACGGCGCAGGCCGCCAGTACTCGGTTCATGTCCGGCCCCTTTCCGCGAGGGCGATCGACGGTTCCGGACCGGAGGGAGGTCTCCTGGCTTCCGAGCTGCTCGGCGCGCCTTCCCGGCCTGGGCCAGTGGCTGCGCGGTGCGCGTGCGTCGAGCTTCGTCTCGGTCACAGTGGCGGGCCCGCGCCGGTCTCTCACCGGACTTCCCTGTCCACCGATCCTCTGTTGCGAGGGAGTCTATTCGGCGACCCCCGCGTGCGGTGGCTCACATCGACGCCCACCGGCCGCCTCTAGGATCGCCGCGTGAGCGAGACCGCCGACATCTGGTCGCCCGCGGCGATCCTCGCCGACCTCGACGGCACCCTGGTCGATTCGGTCGCCTCGAGCGAGCGGGCCTGGGGCGCGCTGGCGCGGCGGCGGGGGCTGGACGAGGAGGAGACCCATCAGTTCGCGATGGGCAGGCCGACGCGGGAGACGATCGCGCTCCTCGTCCCCGAGGACGAACGGGAGGCCGAGCAGGGCCAGGTCGACCGCGACGAGGTCGACGACGCGGGCTCGGTGGTCGCCTACCCGGGCGCCGCCGAGCTGCTCGCCGGGCCGATCCCGGTCGCGATCGTCACCAGCGGCTCGACCGAGCTGGCAACCTCGAGGCTGCGCGGCGCCGGCCTCCCGGTGCCCGAGGTGATGATCACCGCCGACTCGATCTCGAACGGCAAGCCGCACCCGGAACCGTTCCTGCTCGGCGCCCAGGCGCTCGGCGTCGAGCCCACCCGCTGCCTCGCCCTCGAGGACGCCCCTCCCGGCATCGAGTCCGCCCGCGTCGCCGGCATCCCCGTCGTCGCCCTCCGCACCACCCATCCCGACGAACTCGGCGCCGCCACGGTGGTCCTCGACTCCCTTGTCGAAGCCGTAGCTCACCTCGGCGGCTGAAGCGGGGGGTCCGGGCCCCGGCCGCGGGGGATGGCGGAGTTCGAGGCCCCCGCGTCCGGGGACGGACGTCCTGGGCGTCTCGTGGCGGCCCGGGCAGGCTGTGACCGCCACGAGACGCCCAGGACGCGAGGCTTTCGGCGTGAAGTGTGAGGTCCCGCGCGCTTCTCCGGGGAGACGTCACACCTCCACAGCTCCCAGACGTTGATGGGCCGAAAAGCGCTGATATAGAGCGCTTTTCGGCCCATCAACATTGGACCTGTCACGGAAGGGTCACGACCGTGACCCTTCTTAAAAGGGACGTGGAGTTCTCGGCGCCTTCGTCACGGATCTCGGTCCCCGCGGCGGCCTGTGGAGGGTTAGTCGGTCATAGACCGAGTTTCGCTCCACACCGAGGCCCGCAGGGGACGCACGCGCCGGACCCTTACGCCGCCGCTACCGCTCCCAACCCTGCCGCCTCGGCGAGGATCTCCACCGAGCGGACGCGGTTGTCGACCGAGTCGGCGTAGTGGACCGTGATCAGCTCGTCGACGCCGGTCTTCGCCTGGAAGTCGGCCAGGTAGGCGGCGGCTTCGGAGCCGGTGCCGACGGCCGAGTAGGTGAGCATCTCGTCGACCGCCTGGGCGCGCGGCGAGGCGAGGATCGTGTCGACCTCCTCCTCGGTCAGCTTGCCGCCCGAGGGCGACTTGAAGAGGCTTTTCACCCGAACCCGGCGGGTGATCTCGAGCTGCTGGTCGGCGCTCTCCTTGTCGGCGGCGGCGATCACACCGATCCCCGCCATCGCGTAGGGCTCGGCCAGCTGCTCGGAGGGCTTGAAGTTCTCCCGGTAGATCTGCAGCGCGTCGAACAGCGAGTGCGGCGCGAAGTGGGAGGCGAAGGCGTAGGGCAGTCCCAGGACCGCCGCCAGTTGGGCGCCGAAGAGGGAGGAGCCGAGGATGTAGAGCGGCACGTGGGTGCCTTTGCCGGGGATCGCGATGACCCCCGAGACGGGACTGGCGTCGCCGAGCCATTTCTGCAGCTCGACCACGTCCTGGGGGAAGCGTTCGCTGGAGAGCTCGTCGCGGCGGAGCGCCCGCATCGCGGCGGTGTCGGAGCCGGGGGCGCGGCCGAGACCGAGGTCGATCCGCCCCGGGTGCATCTCGGCGAGCGTGCCGAACTGCTCGGCGATCACCAGCGGCGAGTGGTTCGGCAGCATGATGCCGCCGGCGCCGAGCCGGATCGTCTCCGTGTGGGCGGCGATGTGGGCGATCAGGACCGCGGTCGCGGAGCTGGCGATCGAGCGGATGTTGTGGTGCTCGGCGTACCAGATGCGCTGGTAGCCGAGGCGCTCGGCGGCCTGCGCGAGGCGGACCGAGCCGGCGAAGCTGTCGGCGATCGACTCGCCCGGGCCGACGGCGGCGAGGTCGAGGATCGAGAGGGGGACGTGGGGGCGCCGCGGCGCGTCGGTGTGGTCGCTCATCCCTAAAGCATGGCGGACCGGACGCGCCGGCTCAGATCCCGCCGCCGAGCTTCCCGGCCCGCGCGTCCGCCCAGCCGTCGACGTGCGAGTCGAAGTCGACGATGCGATCGATCTCGGCCAGTTCCTCGGCGCTGAAGTCGAGGTTGTCGAGCGCCTCGACGTTCTGCTCCAGCTGCGCGGTCGAGGAGGCGCCGATCACCAGCGAGGTCATCCGCGGGTCGCGCAGGGCCCAGGCGAGCGCCATCTGCGGCAGCGACTGGCCGCGCTCCCCGGCGACCGCGTTCAACTCCCGCACCCGGCCGATCACCGCGTCGTTGATCCAGTCCGCGTCGAAGAGGCCGTAGTCGCTCTGCGTCGCCCGCGAGTTCGCCGGGATCCCGTCCAGGTATTTCCCGGTGAGCAGGCCTTGGGCGAGGACGGTGAAGCCGATCACGCCGACGCCGAGCTCGTCGACCGTCTCGAGCAGCCCCTCGTCCTCGATCCAGCGGTTCAGCATCGAGTAGCTCGGCTGGTGGATGAGGAGCGGGGTGCCGAGGTCCGCGAGGATCGCCGCGGCGCGCCGGGTGTGCTCGGCGTCGTAGGAGGAGATGCCGACGTACAGGGCCTTGCCTTGGCGCACGGCGGTGTCGAGCGCGCCCATCGTCTCCTCCAGCGGGGTCGAGCCGTCGAGCCGGTGCGAGTAGAAGATGTCGACGTAGTCGAGCCCCATCCGGGTGAGCGATTGGTCGAGCGAGGCGAGCACGTACTTGCGCCCGCCGCCGCCCTGCCCGTACGGCCCCGGCCACATGTCCCAGCCCGCCTTGGTCGAGATCACCATCTCGTCGCGGTAGGGACCGAAGTCCTCCTTCATCAGCCGGCCGAAGTTGATCTCGGCGGCGCCGTAGGGAGGCCCGTAGTTGTTGGCGAGGTCGTGGTGGGTGATGCCGAGGTCGAAGGCGCGCCGGGCGATCTCCCGCTGCGTCTCGAACTTGCGGTCGTCGCCGAAGTTGTGCCCGTTGCCGAGCGAGAGGACCGGCAGGTAGAGTCCGGACCGCCCGGTGCGCCGGTAGGTCATCTTGCCGTCGTAACGATTGGTGTCTGCGTCGTAGCTCATCACCTCGATTTGTACCCACTACGCGGACTCGGGACTCGAATTCGGCGCGGGGACGGGCCCGGATGGGGAAGAGATCGGGGCCGCCGGGGCCTTGGCATCGCATGGACAGACGCGCGCGGTGTGCAGACGATCGGATCAAGGGTGTCGACCTGGAGCTCACCGGTGAGCTCGTCGAGGAGGTGTTGCGCACCGCGCTGGCCCTCCAGGAGGTGATCCTCTCCCTGCTCGACGACCTCCCCGCCGACGCCTTCCCCGGCGAGGACCCCGCCCGCGTCCTCCTGGAGATGATGGTCGGCAGCGTCCACCCGGCCGCCACTGCCGCCGGCGCCCGCGACTGCCACGCCACGATCGCCCTCGTCGCCGCCACCCGCGACCGCGTCCTCACCGACCTCCGCACCGCCGCCGAGCTGTCGCCGCGGGACGCGCCGCCGGGCTCGAGCTCACCGAACTGCACGAGCGCGTCGTCGACGAGGAGTGGGTCGCGCTGAAACCGAAGTGGGAGCGGTATCGCGACCACCCGATCTCCTTCGCCTTCGTCTGGGTAGGGAACGCCTAGAACGCCAAGGAAAGGAACCGGATGGAGCATCGGAAGCTGGGTGAGCAGGGGCTCGAGGTGGCCGCGATCGGCTACGGGGCGATGGGGATGACGATGGCGTACGGCCAGGGCGGCGACGAGGCGAGCCATATCGCGACCCTGCGCAAGGCGCATGAGCTGGGGGTGTCGATGTTCGACACCGCCGAGATCTACGGCTTCGGCACCGGCGCCAACGAGCGGCTGGTCGGCGAGGCGGTGCACCGCTTCCGCGACGAGGTGGTGCTGGCGACGAAGTTCGGCTTCGACGTCGAGCGCTGGGCCGAGCGCGGTCTGAACAGCCGCCCCGACAACATCCGCAAGGTCACCGAGAACAGCCTCCGCTACCTCGACACCGAGTTCATCGACGTGCTCTACCAGCACCGGGTCGACCCCGACGTGCCGATCGAGGAGGTCGCGGGGACCGTCGGCGAACTGATCGAGCAGGGGAAGGTGCGCTTCTTCGGCCTCAGCGAGGCGGGCCCGGAGACGATCCGCCGCGCCCACGCGACCTACCCGGTCTCGGTGCTGCAGACGGAGTACTCGATCTTCGAGCGCTCCGTAGAGGAGGCGATCCTGCCGGTCCTCGAGGAGCTCGGGATCGGCTTCGTCGCCTACTCGCCGCTCGGCCGCGGCTTCCTCACCGGCGATTTCAAACCGGCCGCCGAGTACCCCGAGGACGACATGCGCAGCTACGACCCCCGCTGGCAGGGCGAGGACTACGAGCGCAACGCTGCCGCGGTCGGGGCGCTGAAGGAGCTCGCCGGCGAGAAGGGCATCACGGTGGGACAGCTGGCCCTCGCCTGGCTGCTCGCGCAGAAGGACTACATCGTCCCGATCCCCGGCACGCGCCGGGTCGAGCGCCTGGAGGAGAACGTCGGTGCCGCCGACGTCGAGCTGACCGCGGAGGACCTGAAGCGGATCCAGGCGATCCTCCCCGAGGGCGCCTACGGCGACCGCTACAAAGCCGGGACGATGCCCGAGTGGGATTGAACCGCGGCCGGCGCGCGCCCCGCGGCGGACATCGCGGGGCGCCGTCCGCTATCAAACGCGGATGCACCACTTCATCGCCTGGTGCGGCTTCCTCGGGGCCTGGCTGCTCGTCGCCGGGCCGCTCGACCAGGCCGTGCGCGAGATCGAGGAGACCGGCTTCGAGCACGAGCGGCTCGAGGAGGCCGTAGAGCAGGTCGAGGAACCGGCGCCGGTCTCCAACTGGTGGCTGCTCGTGCCGCCGGTCTGGTGGCTGCTGAGGCGCAAGCGCGAGAGCATCTACCGCCACCTGGTCGGCGAGGCGCTGGCCGACGAGGATCTGCTCGCCTTCCTCACCGTCAAAGACATCCTCAACGCCTGGCTCTATGTCGCCGCGGGCGCCTCGCTGATCGCGGTGAAGGAGACCTGGGAGTTGCACGAGGCCTACGAGTGGCCGGAATGGGTCTTCTGGCTCGGGGCCGTCGGGATGCTGACCTTTTGCATCGCGATCACGGTCGGCCGCACGCTTCGGCGCCACCGTCGACCGGCGGTCGAAGGCTGAGATGACCGCGCGGGACTGGGTCGAGCGCCTCGGCGAGGTCGCCCGCGGGGTGCGCGACGGCGACGAGGCGGAGATCCGCCGCGCGGTCGAGGAGCTGAGCCGCCGCCACCGCCTGTTGGCCCCGCTGACGCTCCTCGTCGGCGGCGTCGCGCTGCTCTTCGGCGGGATCCGCATCCTGCTTTCCAACTGGCGGCTGACGGTGATCCAGATCCCGCCCGCGATGTGGATCTGGCTGGCGATGTACGACCTTCGCGCCCACGTCCTCCACGACCGCACCTGGGGCGCGATCCGCGGGCCGATCTTGGTCCCGCTGATCGCTCTGGTCATGGCGATCACGATCGGCTGCTTCTTCCTCAACGCCGTGTTCGGCTTCGCGATCGCCCGCGACGGACGGCCCGAGGTCGGCCCGGCGGCCGCCGAGGCGCGCCGCCACTGGCGCCCGATCGCCGCCTCCGGCGGGGTCGTCGGCCTCGCCCTGGGACTCACCGTCACCGTCGTCACCCGCTCCGATCCGCCCTGGTTCTCGCTCTGCCTGAGCGTCGTGATCGGGGTGATGATGGTCGCCTACGTCGCCGTCCCGGCGCGGCTGATCGGCGTGCGCCAGGGCGGCTCGCTGCGCGACCGGCTCTCGGCCAGCGTCGTCGGCAGCGCCCTCGGCGCGGTGGTCAGCACCCCCGCCTACATCCTCGGCCGGGTCGGCCTGCTGATGATCGGCTCGCCGTTCCTGCGCTTCCCCGGCCTGCTGATCTTCCTGCTCGGCTTCACCCTGCAAGCGGGGGCGACGAGCGCGGTCAAAGCGGTGAAGATGGGGGCGAAGCTGGGCCGGGGCACGGCAGCGGTCCCGGCGGACGAAGGCGGCGCGGACCCGCGGTAGGCGCACCCGCGCCGCGCCTCGATTACCTCCGAGGTAATCGGCCGGCGTCCGCCGCGCCGCTACGCTGACGACGATGCCGTCCCAGGCCGCCGCGCCCAAGACCGGCGTCGGGCCGATGCTGCGCGAGTGGCGGCAACGGCGCCGGCGGAGCCAGCTGGAGCTGGCGCTCGAGGCCGGTGTCTCGGCCCGCCACATCAGCTTCCTCGAGACCGGCCGCTCGAATCCGAGCCGAGCGATGGTGATCGACCTCGCCGCCAACCTGGAGCTGCCCTTGCGCGACCGCAACGAACTCCTGATCGCCGCCGGCTATGCGCCGGAGTACCGCGAGCTCGCCTACGAGGACCCCGACCTCGGTCCGGTCCGGGCGGCGATCGAGCAGGTCCTCGCTGCGCACGATCCCTATCCGGCGCTGGTCGTCGACCGCCACTGGGAGCTGATCACCGCCAACCGAGGCCTCGGCCTGCTCACCGACGGCGTCGCGCCGGATCTGCTCGAGCCGCCCGCCAACGCGCTCCGCCTGGCCCTCCACCCGGATGGCCTGGCACCGCGGACCCTGAACCTGGGCGAGTGGCGTCACCACATCCTCGCCCGGCTGGAGCGCCACTGGCGCCTCAGCGGCGACACGGCGCTGGCGGCGCTGCTCGAGGAGCTGCGCGCCTACCCGGGCGAGGAGATCGACGAGGCCGCCGCAAGCGCCGCCCACGACGTCTTCGTCCCATTCCGGATGCGGGGGCGAGACGGTACGGAGCTGACCTTCTTCGGCACGATCGCCACCTTCGGCACGGCGCTCGACGTGACCGTCGCCGAGCTCTCGATCGAGTCGTTCTTCCCCGCCGACGACGTCACCGCCGCCGCCTGCCGCGCGTTCGCGCCGCGCTGATCCGCTTACCTCCCGGGTAATCGACGCCCCTACCTCCGGCGGGCAACCTGCTCGCCATGAACTCACTCGCGAGGCACCCCCGATCCACCGCCCTGACGATGGCCGTGCTGATGGCCGGCACCTTCGTCTTCGTCCTCGACTTCTTCATCGTCAACGTCGCGATCCCCTCGACCCAGGCCGAGCTGGGAGCGACCGACTCCCAGATCCAGCTCGTCGTCGCCACTTACGCGATCGCGATCGCTTCGCTGCTGATCCTCGGCGGCCGGCTCGGCGACCTCTTCGGCCGGCGCCGCCTCTTCACGCTCGGGATAGCGCTCTTCACCGCCTCCTCGGCGCTCTGCGGCGCGGCGCCCGGGATCACGACGCTGCTCGTCGGGCGCGTCCTGCAGGGGATCGGCGCGGCCCTCTTCGCCCCGCAGGTGCTGTCGATCATCGGCGTCACCTTCGCCGGCGACGAGCGCCGCCGCGCCGTCACCACCTACGGCCTGGTGATGGGATTGGCGGCGGCGGGCGGCCAGTTGGTGGGGGGCGCCCTGATTGCGCTCGACCTGTTCGGCCTCGACTGGCGCGCCTGTTACCTGGTCAACGTGCCGATCGGCCTCGCCGCCCTGGTGATCGCCCCGCGGGCGCTGGCCGAGTCGTGGGCAGCGGTGGGGGAGCGGCTCGACCTGCTCGGCGCGGCGCTCGCCGGAGCCACCCTGGTGGCGATCGTCCTGCCGCTGGTCGAAGGTCGCAACGAGGGCTGGCCGCCCTGGACCTTCGCCTCGTTCGCCGGCGCCGTCCCCCTGGCCCTCGCCTTCGCCTTGCGCCAGCGCCGGCTCGCGGCGGCCGGCGACGCACCGCTGGTCCACCCGGAGCTCTTTCGCGAGCGCGCCTTCACCGTCGGCGTCCTCACCTCGGTCGTCTTCTACGCCGGGATGGCCTCGTTCTTCCTCGTCCTCGCCATCTACCTACAGGAGGGGTGCGGCCTCTCGGCGCTCGACTCGGGCCTCGTCTTCACCGCCCTCGCGGCCGGCTACCTGGTCGCCTCGGCCGGTGCCGAAGTCCTGGCGCCGCGTTTCGGTCGCCAGGTGCTCGCGGCCGGGGGCGTCGTCCGCGCCACCGCGCTCACCGGCCTGGCGCTGACGGTCGCCGCGATCGGCACCGGCGGCTCGCCGCTGCTCCTCGTCCCGACGCTCGCCGTCGACGGGATCGGCATGGGATTGCTGACTGCGCCGCTCGTCGCCACCGTGGTCGGCGGCATGGACCCGCTCCACGCAGGCGCTGCCTCGGGCGTGCTCTCGACCGCCCAGCAGGTCGGCAACACGATCGGCGTCGCCGCGATCGGGGCGCTCTTCTACGGCGCGATCGGGCCGCGCGGCGACTACGCGGGCGCCTTCGAGCTCGCCCTGGTCGCGGTCGCCGCGGTCTGTCTCGCCGTCGCCGCGCTGGTCCAGCTGCTGCCGGGACGGCCGGCCCCGGCCCCGGCGCCCGCCCGTCCGACCCCGCGGCTCGACTGATACGACGATCCCCCGACCTCGACTGAGGGGGCCGGCGATGAGATGATCGCCGGCCAATGGATCGCATGGATCTAGGCACACGTTTGCGCGGCTTGCGCACCGGGCGGGGGCTCTCGCTGAGCCAGCTGGAAGCGGCGACGAACATCTCCAGCTCCTTCCTTTCCCTGGTCGAGAGCGGCAAATCCGACATCACGATCAGCCGGCTGGTCCGCCTCGCCGACTTCTTCGACGTCGACCTCGGGGAGCTGGTCGAGGGCAGCCGCGTCGACCGCCGGCCGCTCGAGGTGATCCGCGACGGCGACGGCAGCGTCCTCGCCTCGCGGGCCGAGGGCGTCACCGCCCGCTTCCTCGGCCACCAGCGCTGGCACCTCTCGCCGCGGGTCGCCGAGTACGAGCCGGGCGGCGCCTTCGACGTCGCCGAAGGCGAGCAGGCGGCGCGCGAGATGCTCCACCATCGGGAGCTCTTCTTCTACATCGTCTCCGGCACCTTCGAGATCACCGTCCACGGCGAGGAGCCCGTCCAGGTCTCCCGCGGCGACGCCGTCCTCGTCCGCGACGGTGCCGACCGGGTCGTCAACATCGGCCGCCGCCCTGGCCGCCTGCTGGTCGTCGGCGTCGCCACCGGCGGCTGACCCTCTGTCCTTTGTCACCCACAGGGTGACAAAGGACAGAGGGTTCGGCGACCGCTTCACGTTGCCGCCACATTAGATTTACGTGGGTGAGCTCCGCCGACCTTGCCAGGGCGGGCTCCGAGGCGGAGCCCGTACTCAACTTCGGCCATTGGCCGGCGGTGCGTCGCGTCGCGCTCGCGCTCTACGCGGTCGGCTTCGTCGTCTGGAGCTACAACTACGGGATCCCGGTCCAGCGGGACTTGGTGATCGCCTGGGTCCTCGGCGCGCTCGGCTGCGCCTGCCTCGGCCGCCACCCGCGCGAGATGCTGCAGCTGGTCATCGACTGGGCGCCGATGATCATCGTCCTCGGTGCCTACGACCTGACCCGCGGGGCCGCCGACAAACTCGGCATCGGCATCCACTTCCACCCGATGATCGACTTCGACAAAGCGGTCTTCTTCGGCCAGACCCCGACCGAATGGCTCCAGCATCACCTCTACGACCCGCACGTGCTGAGCGGCTGGAACGTCGCCTTCACGCTGATCTACACGAGCTACTTCCTCACCCCGTTCGCGCTCGCAGGCTGGCTCTGGGCGCACGACCGCCTCGCCTACCTGCGCTTCATCAAGCGCCTCGTCTCGCTGGCGATCGCGGGCGTCATCACCTACATCCTGTTCCCCGCCGCGCCGCCCTGGATGGCCGCCAACGAAGGACTCCTCCACGAAGTCACCAGGACCACCTCGGAAGGGTGGAAGATCATCGGCGTCGGCACCTCGGTGCTCTTCTCCGAAGGCCAGTCCTCGGTCAACCTGGTCGCCGCGGTGCCCTCGCTGCACTCGGCCTTCACGATGCTCTTCGCCCTCTTCCTCTGGGATCGCGTGCCGTGGCGCTGGGCCCGCCCGCTGCTGCTGCTCTACCCGGCCGCGATGGGCTTCACCCTGATGGCCACCGGCGAGCACTACTTCTTCGACGTGCTGCTCGGCTGGATCTACGCGGGCGCGGTGATGGTCGGTTGGTCGGCCTGGGAACGGGCACGGGCCGGGCGCCGGGTCCGGCTGGCCGCCCGCGCGGCCGAGGTTGCATAGTTTCCCTATATGACCCCGCCCTCTCCGCTGCGCGCCGAGGCGATCGACCTCGTCGCCACGACCCTGCTCGGGCGGGCCAACCGGCTCACCCGGCTGCTGATGCGGAGCGGCGCACACGAGCTCTCGCGCACCGAGGCCGGCGTCCTCGCCACCCTCAGCGAGGGCTCCCGGCGGATCACCGAGCTGGCCGCCACCGAGGCGCTCGCCCAGCCCACCGTCACCCAACTGGTCGACAAGCTCGAGGGCCGCAAGCTGGTCCTTCGCGGCCGCTCCGGTGACGACGGTCGGGTCGTCCTGGTCGAGATCACCGAGCTCGGCCGCGAACAGCTCGAGGAGCTGCGCACGGAGATCCGCGCGAACATGCGCGAGGCGCTCGCCGATCTCCCCGACACCGAGCTGACAGAGCTGGCCCACGCCGCCCAGACCCTCGGCGGCCTGATCGAGAAGCTGCAGCCGCCGCGCGACGCATGACCCCGGAGACGAGGGTCCGGCTGATGCCGTGGGTCCTCCTCTTCGTGATGATGGTCACCGGGATCGTGTCCTCGCTCGGCGCGCCGCTGATCCCGAGCATCAGCGACGACCTCGGCGTCTCGCTCAGCGCCGCGCAGTGGTCGCTGACCGCGACGCTGCTCGTCGGCGTCGTCTCCTCCCCGGTGATGGGACGCCTCGGCGACGGCCCGCACCGCCGCGAAACGCTGCTCGGCGGCCTCCTCGTGGTGATCGCCGGCTGCGTGATCGCGGCGCTCGCGCCGAGCCTGCCGGTGCTGGTCGCCGGACGCGCGATGCAGGGCGTCGGCCTCGGCCTGGTGCCGTTGGGGATGGCGACCGCCCGCGACGAGCTGCCGCCGGAGCGGGTCGCGCCGACGATCGGCCTGATCTCGGTCGGCGGCGCCGCCGGGGTGGGGGCGGGCTACCCGATCTCCGGCCTGCTCGCCGGGATCGACCTCTCCGCCGCCTTCTGGTTCGGCGCCGTGGTCGCGGCGCTGGCGCTGGCGCTCGCCTGGTTCTTCGTCTCCTCGACCGCGGGCCGGCCGCAGGCGCGGCTCGACCTCCCCGGCGCCGCGATCCTCACCGTCGGCCTCTGCGCCCTGCTGATCGCGATCGCCGAGGGCAGCGGCTGGGGCTGGGGGGCGCCGCAGACGCTCGGCCTCTTCGCCCTCGCCGTCGTCTTCCTGCTGATCTGGGGCGCCCAGCAGCTGCGCGCGCCGGCGCCGCTCGTCGACCTTCGCCTCGCCCGCCACCCGGCGGTGCTGAGCGCCGACGTCTGCGCCACCGTCCTCGGGGTGGCGATGTACATGTACCTCTCGGGGGTCAGCGAGTACGTCCAGGCGCCGAGCTCGCTCGGCTACGGCTTCGACGCCTCGGTGGTCGTCGCCGGGCTCTGCCTGCTGCCGTTCTCGGTGGTCGGCATGGCCGGGGCGCGGATGTTGCCGCTGACGACGCGGCTGATCGGCGAGCGCAACCTGCTCCCGGCCGGCTGCCTGCTGGTCGCCGGCGGCGGCGTCCTCTTCGCCCTCACCGACGCCCACCTCTGGGGCGCCTTCGCGATGATGGGCGTGCTCGGCCTCGGCTACGGGCTGACCTTCGCCGCGATCCCCGGGATCATCGTCCGCGCGGTGCCGGAATCGGAGACCGGGAGCGCGACCGGCTTCTACCAGGTGGTCCGCTACATCGGCTTCTCGGTCGGCAGCGCCCTGGCCGCCTCGGTGCTCGCCTCGCAGACCCTGGCCGGCGCCCAGCTGCCGGTTCGCGCCGGCTACACGACGGTGATCTGGATCGGGGTCGGGATCGGCGTCGTCGCCGCGCTCGTCGCCTGGGCGCTGCCAAGCGGCGGCGGCCGTGCCCTCGACCCGGAGGAGCGCCGCCGCGAGGAGGAGGACGCCGAGCTCGCCGGCGCCGGCCTCCCCGGCGTCCCACCGCCCGACTGAGCCCCGCCGCCATCGCGCGGTCGCCGCCGGCTGGGTGCGTTCGCACTTCTGGCCGCTATGCGGTCATTTCTGCGAACGCACCGTGGGGGGCAGGCCTGCGACGCTGATGGGATGGCCTCCGCCACCGTCGAGCACAGCCGCGGCCTCGCCGCCTACCGCAAGGTCTTCGCCGCGCCGCGGGTGCGACCGCTGATCCTGACCGGCGTGCTCGCCCGGATGCCGATCGGCATGGGCGCGGTCGGGCTGATCCTCTTCATCCACGGCGAAACCGGCTCCTTCGGCAGCGCCGGCATCGTCACCGGCGCGTTCACGATCGGGATCGGCGTCACCGGGCCGATCCTGGCGCGTCTGATCGACCGCCGCGGCACCCGCCCGGTGCTCGTCCCCGGCGCGCTGGTCACCGCCGCCGGCCTGGTCGTCGTCGTGATCCTGGGAAAGAGCGGGGCGGGGACGCTGCCGCTGGTCGTCGCGGCGGCGATCGCCGGAGCCGGCACGCCGCCGGTCGGCGGCGTGCTACGCCAGCACTGGCCGCAGCTGGTCCCGCCGAGGGAGCTCGAAACCGCCTACGCCCTCGACGCGGTCTCGATGGAGGCGATCTTCGTCAGCGGGCCGCTGCTGGTCGGGATCCTGGCGGCGACGGCCGGGCCCGCCGTCGCGCTCCTCGCCGCCGCCGCCCTCGGCGCAACCGGCACGATCGCCTTCGACCGCCTGCTCGCCCTCCCGCCTGGCTCGGACCCGGACGCCGAGCGCCACTGGCTCGGCGCGATGCGCTCGCCGACCCTCGCCGTCCTCGTCTTCGCCGGGCTGCCGCTGGGCGCCTGCTTCGGCGCGATCGACGTCACCCTGCCCGCCTTCGGCGCCCACTACGCCTCCTCGGCGCTGGGCGGCCCGCTGACCGCGGCGCTCGCCTCCGGTTCGGCCCTCGGCGGGATCGCCTGGGGCGCCCGCCCCGGCCTGCTCGGCCCGCCGCGCCGCGCTGCGGTGAAGCTCGGCGGGATCATGGTCCTCACCTGCCTGCCGCTGATGTTCGCCACCGCGGTGCCGGAGATGTTCGTCTTCGCCGCGCTCGCCGGGACCTGCATCGCGCCGCAGATCTCGGTCCGCAACAACCTCGCCCAGACGACCCTCGCCGCCGGCACCGCCACCGAGGCCTTCACCTGGCTCTCGCTCGCCTCGACGATCGGCGCCAGCGGCGGCGCCGCCGTGGTCGGCCCGCTGGTCGAGGCCCACGGCTGGCGCGCCGGCGCGATCTGCGTCGCGGTGATGCCCGCCTTCGCGACCGCGATCCTCTTCCTCCGCCGCGACCTGCTCAGCTGAGGCCCGCTCAACGCCCCGGCGGCTAGGCCTCCACCGGTTCGGCGGCGAGGAAGTCGAGCACCCGCGTCCAGGCGTCGCTCGACGCCTCCGCGAACTCCTCCTGCTTGCGGTCGAAGAAGGAGTGCGGGGCGCCGGGGTAGGTGACGATCTCGTGTTCGACGCCCGCCCGCTCGAGCCCGGCGTCGAAGGCGGCGATGTCGGCCGGCGGGATGTTCGGGTCGTCGCCGCCGAACAGCCCCAGCACCGGCAGCTTGATCTGGTCGCTGTGCTCGACCAGGTCCGGGCGGTTGGGCCGGTCCTTCGCGTTCAGCGCCCCGTAGAAGCCGACCACCGCGTCGAGTCCGAGGCCCTCGTTCGACCCCGCCCAGAACGAGTGCCCGCCGCCGAAGCAGAAGCCGACCGAGGCGAACTGGCTCGCTCCGGTGCGCTCGGCGAGCGCCTCCCGCGCCGCGGCGAGGTCGGTGTGGACGCCCTCGACCGTGGTCGCGGCGACGTGCGGTTTCCAGTCGAAGCCCTCGTCGCGCGCCTCGGCCCCGGCGGTGCGGCCGAAGTAATCGAAGGCGATCGCATGGTGCCCGGCGGCGGCGAAGCGCTCCGCCAGCTCGACGTAGAAGCGGTAGAGCCCGCGCACGTCGGGGAGGATCACCACCCCGGGGCCGGACGGCTCGGGCGATTCGGCCAGCGCCGCGGCGAACCGGTTGCCGTCGGCCGCGGTCAGAATCAGCGACTCGGCGGCGGCACCGCCCGCGATCACCGCGCGCCCGTCGGGCAGCTCAGGCGGCCGGGCGTCGAACTCGAAGCACATCGGGTCTCCTCTCGTTGACAGGCGGGGACGAGGCCGCCAGGATCGGTGTGTGTCCGAGACTGTCAAAGCCGACCCGTCGGCTTCCCTCGGCGGCGCGTTCGCGGCGGCGCTGGCGGCGAAGGACTTCGACGCGATCCGCGCCCTCCTCCATCCGGAGATCGAGTTCCGCGGCCTCACCCCGCGCCGCAACTGGGAGGCGGACGATCCCGACGCGGTGATCGGCTCGGTCCTGCGCACCTGGTTCGAAGACTCCGACGAGATCGAGGAGCTGGAGCGGGTGGAGACCGACGCCTTCGCCGATCGCGAACGGGTGGCCTACCGCTTCCGCGTCCGCAACCCGGAAGGCCTCTTCCGGGTCGAGCAGCAGGTGTACCTCTCCGAGCGCGACGGCCGGATCGGCTGGATGCGCACGCTCTGCTCCGGCTACCGCCCGATCGAGGAGGACTGAGCGCGGTGGCCGACGTCGCTCCCGCCAACGCGGAGGCGACCGAGGCCTGGGACGGGCCGCTCTTCGACCGCTGGGTGCGCTTCCGGCCCTTCGTCGCCGACGGGCTCGGCACCCACGGCGACGTCGCGATGGCCGCCCATCCGCCGCGCCCCGGCGACCGCGCCCTCGACATCGGCTGCGGCTTCGGCGACACCACCCGGCGACTGGCCGAGCTGGTCGGCGCCGCGGGCGAGGCGGTCGGCATCGACGTCTCCGAGCGCTTCGTCGAGGCCGCCGGCGAGGAGGCCGCGGCGGCCGGGCTCGCGAACGTCTCCTTCCGCCTCGGCGACGTGCAGATCGCCGACCTCGGCGGTCCCTACGACTACGTCTTCTCCCGCATGGGCGTGATGTTCTTTGCCAATCCGGTGGCGGCGCTGCGCAACATCCGCGCCGCGATGGCGCCGAGCGGTCGACTCTGCGTCGTGGTCTGGCGGCGGAAGCTCGACAACGGCTGGGTCTGGGAGGCCGAGCAGGTGGTCGACCAGTACCTCCAGCATCCGGAGGAGACCGACGAGCCCACCTGCGGCCCCGGCCCGTTCTCGATGGCCAACGCCGACACCGTCTCAGAACAGCTCCACATCGCCGGTTTCGAGGCGATCGAGCTGCGCCGCAACGACCTGCCGATGCCGATGGGCACTCTCGACCAGGCGACCGACCTGACGATGGCCCTCGGCCCGGCCGGCGAGGTCCTCCGCCTCTGGGGCGACCGGGCCGAGGAGATCCGCCCGCGGATCGCGAGCGAGATCCGCGCGGCGCTGGAGCAGTTCGCGGTCGACGGCAAGGTGAGGGCGCCGGCCTCGACCTGGATCATCTCGGCGACCGCGCCGGCCGGGTAGACGGGGGTTCGTGGTCCCTGCGGCCGGGACGGGAAGCTTCCGGGGAGTGCGCAGGGAGCGAATCGGTCCAGCCGCCCTACTCGGAAGAATTCACCGGCTGGTTCAGCCTCGAAGCCGATCGCGTCGACGTCTCGGCGAGCGGCACGATCGCCGCGGTCTCGATCCGCGTCGGCGGGGTGGAAAAAATCGGCATGGTACCGTTCGGCGGCCTCGGCGCCCCCTTCCCGACCGACGGCAGCGACTGCTGGCTGCCGATCCAGGGCAAAGCGGCAGGGGTCTCGTTCTCCCCCGATGGCTCCGCCTCACGGCGACCAAGGCCTGGGTCAAGCGCCTCGATCAGCTGGCCGGGAAGACGCTGAACGTAAGCGTCAAGGGACCGGGCGGCACCTTGACGCTGACCCGCAAGCTGCGCTGAGCGCCGCCGCTCAGAGCCCCGCCAGCTCGTAAGCCGCCCGCAGCCCGTCCCCGAACGCCCGCACAGCGTTCAGCTCGCTCGGGTTCTCGGCCCCGCCGACGACCCGGAACGGAACCCCGGTCCGCTCCAGCAGCGGCCGCAGCTCATCCCGCCGCTCCTGCCCGGCGGCGATCACGACCCGCTCCGCCGCGATCGTCTCCACGCTCCCGTCCTCGAGCACGATCTCGACCCCCGCGGGAGTGATCCGCCGATACGAGAGCCCGGTCCGCGTCTCGACCCCGGCGTGCTTCAGCGCGTCGAGCCACACCCAGCGCGTGGTGATCCCGATCCCGCTCCCGACCCGTCCCGAACGTCGCATGACCGTCACCTGCGGCGAAGCTCCGGCGGTCGATCCCGTTGCGTGGTGCCTTTTCCGGCTATGGGACGGAAAAGGAACCGCGCTAGGAAGTTCGACGTCGTAACGGCCGTAGAAATCGTCGGCATCGCTCGATTCGTGGGCGAGCAGGTGCGCCAGATCGACGCCGATGCCCCCGCCGCCGACGATCGCCACGGACTTCGCACTGCCAAGGCCCGACTCGAAGGCGGTGGCGTAGTCGACGACGTGGGGGAGGGACGAGCCGGGGATGTCGACGGCGCGGGGGTGGACACCGGTGGCGAGGACGACGCCGGCGCATCCGGCGATCACCTCGGCGTCGTCCTCGCCCACCTCGTGGCCCAGGTGGAGGTGGACGCCGAGGCGCCGAAGCTCGGACTCGAAGTAGGAGATCGTCGCTCCGTAGTCCTCCTTGCCCGGGACCATCCGCGCCCAGCGGAACTGCCCCCCGAGCTCCTCCCGCGCCTCGAAGAGATGGACGTCCCCGCCCAGCGTGGCGAGCACCCGCGCCGCCTCCATCCCCGCCGGCCCGCCCCCGATCACCGCGAAGCGCCCTTCGGCGTCCTGCGCCGGGAAGTCGACCTCGTAGCCGGACCTCGGGTTCACCAGGCACGACACGTGGCCGCCCACCAGCGAGCGATCGATGCACGCCTGGTCGCAGCTGATGCAGACGTTCACCGCGCCGCCGCTCCGTCCCTTCTCCACGATCCGAGGATCGGCCAGGAACGGCCGCGACATCGAGACCAGGTCAATCCCTCCGGCGGCGAGGATCTCCTCCGCGTCTCGCAGCCGATTGATCCTGTTTCCCGCGATCACCGGCACCGACGCGTCCAGCGCTTCGGCCCAAGGCACGAACGCCCCGCTCGGCACCACGCCCTGCACGGTCGGCACCGGCGATTCGTGCCAACCGACGCCGATGTTCAGGGCATCGACCCCCGCGGCCACGAGCCCGCGCGCGAACGCCTCGACCTCCGCCCAGTCCCGCGCCTCCGGCATCAACTCCGCCCCGGTCATCCGGAACAGGACCGCGACCTCGTCCCCGGCCGCCTCCCGCACCGCACTCGCGAGCTCGACCCCGAACCGCATCCGGCCCTCGGCGTCCCCGCCCCAGGAGTCATCCCGCTTGTTCGTCACGGGGGAGAGGAACTGGTCGACGAGGTAGCCCTCGGAGCCCATGATCTCCACCGCCGCGAAGCCGAGCTCCCGCGCCAGCCGCGCCGCGGCCGCGAACTCCGCCACCACGTCCCAGACCTCGTCCTCGCCGAGCGCCCGCGGCTCCGTCCGCGACACGCGGCTCGCGATCGCCGACGGCGCCACGACCTCCCCCGGCGAATCGGCCAGCGCGTAGCGCCCGGCGTGGAACAGTTGCAGCGCGATCCGCGCCTCGGTCCCCTCCGTCGCCTTCGCGATCGTCTCCAGCGCGGCGGTCGTCGTTTGTCCCTCGGGGCGGGTCAAATGACGACCGCCGCCGGAGCCGAGCACCCCGTAGCTCCCGTCCGCCGCCCCGTCGGCGCTGACCGCCCAGCCGCCGGTGACGATCAGCCCGGCACCGCCGAGCGCCCGCTCTCTGTAGAACGCCGCCAGCCGCGGCCCCGCGTCGGGCAGCCCCTCCAGCCCCAGGTGCATCGACCCCATCACGATCCGGTGCGGGAGTCGCAACCCCCCGATCTCGATCGGGGTGAAGATGTGGTCCAGCGAACCGCCCGGCTCAGGCATCCCGCTTGGGCAGCTGCAGCGCCTCGCCCGCGTCGTCGAAGAACGGCGGCGCGATCACCGTCAGACCGCCGTCGACGACCAGCGACTGCCCGGTGATGTACTCGGAGCGCGGTTCGAGCAGGAACTCGACCGTGTCGGCGACCTCCTTCACCGTCCCCATCCGCTGCTTCGGGATCTTCGGCAGCACCACGTCGAGGCCCGGCATCCCGTCGACGCCGTAGAAGTAGGCGCTCGAGTCGCTCTCGATGATGCCGCCGTTGACCGCGTTGACGTTGATCCCGAGCGGCGCGAACTCCACCGCCATGTAGCGGACGTAGGCCTCCAGCGCGGCCTTCGCGGCACCGAGGTTGGCGTAGGTCGGGTAGGCGCGGATCGAGCCGTAGCTCGACAGCGTCACGATCCGCCCGCCGTCGGTCATCAGCTGCACCGCCCGCTGCGCGCCGAGCACGAAGGAGCGGACGTTCATCGCGTAGGAGCGGTCGAGGTGGTGCAGTTTCAGGTCCTTGATCAGCTTGAAGCTCGACGCCGCCGCGTTGTCGACGTAGTAGTCGAGCCGGCCGAACTCCTCGCGGGCCGCGTCGAAGAGCTTGTCGATCTCCTCCGGCGACTCCATGTCGGCCTGCACCGCGATCGCCCGCCCGCCGCGCTCCTTCACCCCGGCGACGACCTCGTCCGCGAGGTCCTCGTTCGCCTTGTAGTTGACGACCACCGAGCCGCCCTGGTCGGCCAGCGAGAGCGCCAGCGTGCGCCCGATCCCGCGCGAGCTGCCGGTGATCAGCGCGACCTTGTCGGCCGCGAACCCTGGGTCAGCCGCCATCAGCCGACTTCCCGCTCGGCGATCGAGGCGTGGACCGGGGCGAAGACCTCGCGGGCGATGATCGTCTTCTGGATCTCGTTCGTGCCCTCCTCGAAGCGCTGCGCCCGCGCGTCGCGGTACACCCGCTCGATCGGCGAGAAGGCCCAGAAGCCGATCCCGCCGTGCGCCTGCAGCGCCTTGTCGGTGACCCGGCCGAGCATGTCGACCGCGGTCAGCTTCGCCATCGAGGAGAGGACCGGGGCGTCGGCCTGGCCCGCCTCCCAGCGCCGCGCCGCGTGCAGGGTCAGCTGGCGCGCCGCTTCGATGTCGGCGGCGTTCTCGGCCAGCGCGAAGGAGATCGCCTGGCGCTGCGAGAGCGGCTTGCCGAAGGTGACTCGGCGCGCGGCGTGCTCGGCGGCCAGCTCCTGGGCCCGCCGCGCCAGCCCGACGCAGGTCATCGCGACCGCGATCCGGCTCGGGGTGAGGAAGCCGCCGAAGGCGACCTGCAGGCCCTTGCCCTCCTCGCCGAGCGTGTCGGCGACGGGCACCGGGGCACGGTCGAAGACCAGGTGCGCGTGGTCGGTCCCGCGCACGCCGAGCGACTCGCCCATGTCCTCGACCTGCACGTTCGGCGTGTTGCGATCGACCAGCAGCGCCACCGTCCCGTCGGCGCCCTTCGTCCCTGCCAGCCGCGCGAACAGCAGCCAGCGGTCGCAGCTCACCCCGAAGGTGATCAGGTGCTTCTCGCCGGAGAGGTAGTAGGTGTCGCCCTCGCGCTCCACCTCGCAGCGCAGGTCGGCGCCGGTCCCGGCGGTCGGCTCGGTCAGCGTGAAGGCGACGGTCAGGTCACCGGTCACCGCCGGCATCACGTAGTCGCGGCGCTGCTCCTCGGTCGCGAACTGGTCGACCGAGCGCCACACCCCGTTGGCGACGTGGACGATCATCCGCAGCGACGCGTGCGACATCGCGAAGAGCTCCAGCAGCTCCAGGTAGCGGGAGAAGGGGATGCCGCGGCCGCCGTACTCGGCCGGCCCGGCCAGCGAGAGGTAACCGCGCTCCTTCAGCTCGACCCGCAGCTCCGGCGGCACCGCGCGCTCGGCCTCGATCCGCCGCGTCCACTCCTCGCCCTCCTCGGCGACGTAGGCGGCGATCTCCGCCTTCAGCTCCTCGAAGCCCGACTCGTCGAAGGTCTCGGGCAGGGGGATCGCGGCTTGCGGGGTCATCGGACGGGCTCCTCCTCGGTCTCGGACGGCATCAGGTGCGGCTCCGGCCGGAGCCCCTTCGCCCGCTCGCGCAGGACGAACTTCTGGATCTTTCCACTCGGCGTGCGAGGCATCTGCTCGATCGTCTCCACGCGCTCGGGCCAGTAGTGCTTCGACATCTCCTGCGAGTCGAGCCACTCGCGCACCTCGGCGAGGCCGAAGGCGCCGGCGAAGTCGGGATCGCGGACGACGAAGGCGCAGGCGCGCTCGCCCAGGCGCTCGTCCGGCATCGCCACGATCGCCACCTCGGCCACCGCCGCGTGCTGGTGCAGCAGCTGCTCGATCTCCGCCACCGGGATCTTCTCGCCGCCCCGGTTGATGATGTCCTTCACCCGGCCGGTGAGCCGCAGGTAGCCGTCGCCGTCGATCGTCGCCAGGTCGCCGGTCCGGTACCAGCCGTCGGTGGTCATCGCCGCCGCGGTCAGGTCGGGACGGTCGAGGTACTCCTCGAAGAGGCAGCGCGAGGTCACCTGGAAGTTGCCCTCCTCGCCGGGGCCGAGGACGTTGTCGGAGTCGTCGACGATCCGGATCCGGGTGCCGGCGAGCGCCCGCCCGTCGGTGCCCCAGACCTTCGCCGGGTCGTCACCGGGGGCGGCGAGGGCGCCGAGGCAGGACTCGGTCGAGCCCCAGGCGCCGCAGACCGAGGCCGAGAGCACGGTCGTCGCCCGCTCGGCCAGCGCCCGCGGCACGGCGGCGCCGGTGACGACGAAGATCCGCAGCGCCGGCGGCGCCACCTCCTCGCCTGCCTCGACCGCCCGCACCAGGTCGGCGAGGAACGGCGTCGCCGCCTGCACGAAGGTGCCGTCCCACTCGCGCAGCGCCGCGGCCCCGCGGTGGGCGTCCCAGACGTCCTGGATCACCTGGGTCGAGCCGAGCGCGAAGCTCAGCCACATCCCGTACAGGAGGCCGGTCTGGTGGGCGAGCGGGGTGGGGATGAAGATCGTGTCGTCGCGCCCGAGCCCGAGGTGCTCGACCTCCATCATCGCCGCCCGCGTCAGGGCGTCGTAGCGGTGCAGGACGCCTTTCGGCTCGCCGGTCGAGCCGGAGGTGAAGAAGAGCTGGGACAGCGCCGTCGGCCCCGGTTTGCGGGCGACGATCGCCTCCCGGTCGGGCTCCTGCCCGGCGACGGCGGCGGCGAAGTCGTGCCAGCGGGCGCCGTCGGTCTTCGGCAGCGCCGGAGCGGCCCTCGTGGCGCCGACGACGAGCACGTGCTCGACGCCGAACGGCCCGTCGTCGCCGGACCCGCCGCCCGCCGCCGCGTCGCCGTGCGCGCCCGCGCCGTTCGTCGCCGCGCCGTCGCCGCGCGCCGCGCCCGCCAGCATCGCCGCTGCCTCCTCGGCGTGCCTGCGCCCGCGGAACTCCTCGGCGACCACCAGCACCCGCGCCTTCGAGCGCCGCAGCGCGAAGCCGATCTCGCGCTCGCGGAAGATCGGCATCAGGGCGCAGCAGATCGCCCCGACCTTCATACAGGCCAGGGTGAGGATCACGAACTCGCCCCAGTTCGGCAGCTGGTAGGCGACCGTCTCGCCCGGCTCGACCCCCAGCTCCAGCAGCAGCGCCGCCGCCTTGTCGGCCTCCCGGTCGAGCTCCTCCCAGGTCCACACCCGGGTGCCGGTCGCCCGCACGTCGACGACCGCGTTCTCGCCGGGCCGCTCGCGCGCCCAGCGCCCGACCCAGTCGACGATCGGGATCTCCGCCGCCTGGTCGACCGCGATCGACTCCACCGCCCGCTGCCCGCTCTCGGCCTCGCCCGCGCCGACCGGCACGCCGGCGGCGGAGCGCTCGCGGTCGTCCTCGATCGAGAGGTCGAGCCCGATCGCCTGCATATCTTCGAGGAAGCCGGGATAGGAGATCCGGTAGGCGTTCGGGTAGGTCAGCGAGCTCTCGCCGTGCGCCCGCGAGGCCGCCACCGCCAGCGCCATGTGGACGCGGTGGTCGTTGAAGCTGGAGAGCGGGGACCCGGTCAGCTCGCCCGCGATCCCGCGCACGACGAACTCGTCGCCCTGCTCTTCGACGTCACCGCCCATCCGGTTCAGCTGCAGCATCGAGACGACCCGGTCGGACTCCTTCAGCCGCACGTGGGCGACGTTGGAGAAACGGGTCTCGCCCTCGGCGAACTGGCCCATGGTGGAGAGCACCGGCAGCATGTCGGGCATCGGCCGGCAGTCGATCTCGACCCCGCGCAGCCGCACCCCGTGGTGGCGCACCCGCATCCCGCCCGCGGCCGGGTCGAGCTCCATCGGCAGCCCCATCTCGGCGGCGACGTCGAGGAAGTGGGCCTCGGGATGGTCGACCTTGGTCCCGTCGATCTCGTTGACGCCTCGGAAGAGCACGTCGGAGGGGTGGATCGAGGTGGCGGCGAGGCCGAAGGCGAGCGAGCCGATGTCGGGAGGGAGGGTGATCTCGGCCGGGTGCGCCACCTGGTTCGGCTCGATCTCGAAGCGGCGCCAGTCATCGGCGACGCCGACTTCGAGCCCGAAGTCCCGCATCATGTTCACCGTCAGTTCGACGTAGGGCTGCTCGTTCAGGGTGCCCTCGACCTCGATCGTCGTCGGCCCGCTCGCGAACGGCGCGACGATCAGGAGACCCGAGATCCACTGCGACAGCGTCCCCGCGATCGAGACGCGGCCACCGCGCGGGCGCTGCGGCTGAACCGTGATCGGCGGCGTCGCGTTGGCGGAGGCGAGCTCGATCCCCATCGAGGAGAGCGCTTCCAGGAGCGGCCCGACCGGCCGCCGCTGGAAATACTTCTGACCGGTGATCGTGACCGGCGCGTCGGCCAGCGAGGCCAGCCCGATCATGAAGTAGAGGGTGGTCCCCGAGGAGCCGACCGAGACGGTGTCGCGGAGCGGCCGGTAGGGGAGCCCGCCGCGGACGAGGAAGCCGTACTCGGTCTTCTCGATCTGGGTCCCGAGCCCGGTCAGCACCTCGATCGTCGACTGGACGTGTTTGGCCGCCACGCCGCCCTTGATGCGGCTCTCCCCCTCGGCCAGCGACGCCAGCATCAGCGCCCGATGGGCGTGGTACTTGGACGCGGGGACCGAGATCTCACCTTCGAGGCGTCCCGAGGTATCCCGAACGTAAAGATGCACTCGTAGGACCGTATATGGGGGGCCAGTCGTGAGGCGGCGTGCCGTACCCCGATCAGGCGGTCCGGAGTGCGGCCACAGGCGGCAAACAGCGATAATCGGCGCCGCATGACTTCTCGGTGCCGTCCGCAGTGAACCCAGCAGGAGACCCAGTCGTCACCGGGCTCGGCGCGCTCACCCCGGTGGGCCTCGATGCGCCGTCGACCTGGCGCGCGCTTGTCGCCGGGCAATCCGGGATCGGCCCGATCACCCAGTTCGATGCCTCCGAGCTGGCGACGCGGATCGCCGGCGAGGTCAGCGGCTTCGACGCGGTCGAGGCCCTGGGTGCGAAGCGGGCTCACCGCAGCGCTCGTTTCTCGCAGCTGGCGATCGTCGCGGCGCGTGAGGCCGTCGCCGATGCCGGTCTCGACGTGGCGGGCGAGGCGGACCGGGTCGCGGTGGCGATCGGCAGCGCCGTCGCCGGCACGCCGGAGACCGAACGCGCCATGCGGGCATTGTTCGAGGAGGGGCCGCGAGCGGTCAGCCCCTTCTACGTCGCCTCGACGATCCTGAACATGGCGAGCTGCGAGGTGGCGATCGACCTCGGTGTCCACGGCCCGGTGACCGCCAGCGCGCTCGCTTGCGCGACCGGCACCTACTCGATCCTCGAGGCGCGCCGCCTCATCCTCAGCGGTGAGGCCGACGTGGTGATCGCCGGCGGGGCGGATGCCGGGATCACCGAGGCGGTCTTCGCCGGGCTCTCCAACATGGGTCCGCTGTCGGAGAACAACGCCGACCCGACCGGTGCCAGCCGCCCCTTCGACTCCGACCGCGACGGCTTCGTCTTCGGCGAGGGCGCGGTGGTGATGGTGATCGAGTCGGCCGCCCACGCGGAGGCCCGCGGCGCCACCTCCTACGGCCGCGTGGCGGGCGGCGCCCTCACCTCCGACGCCTTCCACATGAGCGCCCCGGAGCCGAGCGGCGACTACGCCGCCGGGGCGATCCGCCTCGCCCTCGAGCGGACCGGTATCGCCCCCGAGGAGCTCGGCTACATCTGCGCCCACGGCACCGCCACCCGCGCCAACGACGTCTCCGAGAGCCGCGCGATCCGCGCCGCCCTCGGCGACGCCACCGACAACATCCCGGTCTCCTCGCCGAAGTCGATGGTCGGCCACCTGATCGCCGCCGCCGGCTCCCTGGCGGGCATGGTCTGCCTGCTCGCCATGCGTGACGGCGTCCTCCCGCCGACGATCAACCTCACCAACCCGGACCCCGAGTGCGACCTCGACCACGTCGCCCTCACCGCCCGCGATGCCGAGCCGACCACCGCGATCGCCAACGCCTTCGGCTTCGGCGGCCAGAACTGCGTGGTCGCCTTCCGCCGCGCCTGAGGCGCCTGGACCGGCGCATATCGGCGTCCTCGGTCGCTCGGCTCGGGTCACGCACCGGAGTGCGCTCCCCTCGCCTCGTTCCCTGCGTCCTTGATCTGCTTGGTCCAGACGCCTCAGGCGCCGGCCCTTACCGCAGTCTCGCGCGCTACAGCGTGCGTTCGTAGACGCGGTACTTCTTCACCACGCGGCCGTTCATCGCTTCGAGGCCGGAGTTCATCGCGTGGTTGGTCTCCAGGATGAAGCCGGCCTCGCCGTGTTTGAGGCGGGTGCGGGCGGCGGCTTCGAAGTGTTCGACGTAGAGGAGGGCGGCGACGCCGGTGTGCTGCCACTCGGGCTTCACGCCGAGGAAGCCGACGCGGAGCTGGTCGGTGGTGCGGTTGCGCATCAGGAAGTCCCACCAGCCGTGCGGGAAGAGCTTGCCGCCCATCCGTTTCTGCAGCTGGTTGGCGTCCATCACGGTGATCGCCATCGCGATCGTCTCGTCCTCGCGTTCGGCGACCATGAACCATTCCGGCGAGAAGACGAGCTGGAGGTCGAGCGCGTAGGCGTCGAGGTCCTCCTTCGAGTAGGGGACGAAGCCCCAGTTCTCCGACCAGGCGGAGTTGTAGACCTCGGCGAACTTGTCGAGGTCCTTACGCAGGCCGCGGCGGGTCATTTTGCGCACCGTCACGCCGTACTTCTCGCGGCAGCGGATCGCCAGTTTCTCGATGATCGGCTTCATCGAGGCGCGGTCGTCGATCGAGAGCTTCCAGGAGAGCAGGTCCATCGCCTTCGTCAGTCCGACCTCTTCGCAGCGCCGCTGGTAGTAGGGCGGGTGCCAGTTCTGGCGGATCAGCGGTTGCAGGTCGAAACCCTCGATCAGGACCCCGCCCTCCTCGTTCAGGTTGAAATCCATCGGCCCCAGCATCTGGTCGCAGCCGCGCGCCCGCAGCCACGCTTCCGCGGCGGCGAGCAGCGCCCGCAGGATCTCCGGGTCGTCCTCGAACTCGAGGAAGCCGAACATCCCGGTCCGGCTGCCGTGAAACTGGTTGTAGGCGAAGTCGACCTGGGCGGTGATCCGGCCGACCACGCGGCCGTCGCGGCGGGCGAGGAAATACTCGGCCTCGCCGTGCTTGAAGTAGGCGTTCAGCTTCTGGCTGAGGAAGACCCGGCGCTCGAGTTTCAGGGGCGTCACCCAGGGGGTGCCCTGGTGCAGGCGGAAGGGTAGGTCGATGAATTCGCCTACGGCGCGGCGCCCCTTCACGGTGGTGATCTCGACCGCCACGGTCGCGAAACCTACTGCGCAATCGCCCCGCCGGGGCGGATCAGGTGAACTTTGCTTCGACTTCGGCGAGGAAGGCGTCGAAAAGTCGTTCGAAGGAGTCGCCGTCCAGGCTGATTTCCTCGCCCTCGGCGAAGCCCAACACCGAGGTGTCCGGGCTGAGCTTGATCCCCCGCGGGACCACCACCACCGAGCCGTGCTCGGTCACCGAGGCGGCCAGCACCCGCACCTCGTTCAGCGGGTTGCCGTCGCGCCCTTCGATCTTCGGGTTGCGCAGCTCAAACCAGCGGTCGAGCGCCGGCAGCAGCTGATTCCAGGCCGCCGAGGACGCCCCGACCCGGCGCAGCTCCTCGATCGCGGCGCCGACCGACTCGCGGCAGGCGCCGACGTAATGGCGGTCGTATCCGGTGCGAACCAGCATCGGCGACACGGTAGCGGCCACCCGGAGTCGGGGCGGGGCGGTCGGACGGCGCGATTCGTGGGCGATTGCGGCGGGGGACGGCGTGCTTCGGGGGCCGGGCGGCGGGG
>ERZ778021.1287-NODE-1287-length-30803-cov-4.860349_pt1 | contig 30803 bp, 25 predicted proteins | sample MGYA00375751_ERZ778021 | MGnify/ENA primary metagenome ERZ778021 (study PRJEB29350, sample SAMN05389814) | bioreactor metagenome | isolation source: Thiocyanate stock bioreactor | place: South Africa: University of Cape Town | collected 2013-08-29 ... | reverse complement strand
CCGCCTATGACAGTATAAGATATCACCCGGCCCAGATTATAAAACAAGCTTGGTTTCAGTGATCTGTACTTTCTTGTCCCTCTGGGAGCAGCTCCGCAAGAAGTGTTCCCTCCGGAAACACACTGGGAGAGGTTGATTCCCCCGCACATGGCAATACAGTGTACTGAGGTGAACAGCCCGATCACAAATAAGATCGGATATCCCATATTGGCGCTGACCTGGGGAATAAACTGAAATCCGACGGTATGCTGAATCAGAAAATAAAGTGCGAGAATCACAATACCGGCGCCGATCAGAAAACGATTGGTTTCATTTCTTTCCTCTCTGTCCGGTTTGCTCTTGACCTCATAACCCAGTGACCCGATGGTCTTTCGAATGGTTTCTTCCGTGGTGAGCTGTTCCTCGTATTCCACAGCTACCGACTGTTTTTGAAAGCTCGCCGAAACCGAGAGAATCCCGTCCTGCTTTTTCAATCGGTTTTCAATCCGTGTTTCACAACCGCTGCAGGTCATCCCTTCTGTGCGTAAGTTCACTACTTTCATTCCGGCTCACCTCCGAGTCAGTTTTTCCAATCGGCAAACAGCGATTTCCCTTCTGACAGGCGCTGATGGCTTATGGTGATGGTATCGGCATCCTCTGTCCGTTCATCATTAAAAATCGGCACCGGGTTGCATCCGCCTTTTTGCAATGCGACCTGATCTGCCGTGAATTGATTGCCGCAGTTTTGACAGGTCAAGGTGTTTCCCTGTGCTTTGTAATACCCTTTTCCGGAGGAAAAACATACCTGACAGGTATTGAATGCAGTCCGTATGCTGCCGTCTCCTGCCCGCATGGCGATCACCTCCATTTTTTCGCCGTCCACCGATACGGGATAAAATTTTGCTGTATCGGTGATTTCACTTTTTCGAATGACTACATCAGCATTTTTTGTTGCCGGCTTGCTGTTGATTACTATTATCATAACAACAGCGGCAAGGAACAATACACCGCCCGTGATTGAATAAATCAATATTTTTTTTAAATTTTTGGTTTTGGTTTGCTGCATACAAATCCTCCTTTTTACTGATACTTATCGTATCATAACATAGGAATATGTAGATATTATGAAGGAAAAAATGAAAGCCCCAAAAGGGGGCTCTTATCAAATATAAAACATCAGTGCTTTTCCGTCATTGTGCTTTTCCGCTTCGATCACCAAATCCTGCAGCGTGATTTTTCCCAAAAGCTCTTCCATGCTCTGCTCCATTGCTTCAAAAACCTTACTCTGCATGGCTTTTTCGATGGAATCGTTTTCTGCATTGACAGACACTTCTGTTTTTTCAAACAGACTGGATTCTGCCGCCCGCAGCACCTGAAGCACGGTGATCTTGGCAGGTTCTGCGGATATTTTATAACCGCCCTGGGCTCCTTTGACAGAGGTTACAAGACCCGCCCGTTTTAACAGGGCAAATACCTGCTCCAAATAAATTTTTGATAACCCCAGCTTATCGGAAATACTTAATATGGTGATACATTCTCCCTTGTCAAACATCTCAGCCATATAAACCATGGAAGCAAGACCGTATCTTCCCTTTGATGAAATTCTCATAGACAAACCCTTTCCTTTTCTGTATATGCCTCGTTCACGTATCACACTGTGCCGTAAAATATAGTATTATCCTTTGGTTATAAATGTGTATCGAGAAGCCGTTTGGATCAATATTCGCTATTGCATACTAATGATATATGTTTTATAATATAGTATAAATTACGTTCTGTCAATTATTCATTTATTATTTTTTAAAAAAGTATTGACAAACGACGGGGAAGGGAATATAATAATAACATAGTATTCATATATGTTTTATGGAGGAATGAATTATGGCAAACATCAGTAAAAGCTTAACCGATTTGATTGGAAAGACTCCCCTGTTGGAGCTCACGAACTACAATGCCAAAAAAGGCGTAGAAGCGACCTTGGTTGCAAAGCTTGAATATTTTAATCCCGCAGGAAGCGTGAAGGACAGAATTGCAAAGGCCATGATTCTTGACGCCGAAGAGAAAGGGTTATTAAAACCCGATTCTGTTATCATTGAGCCTACCAGCGGCAACACCGGTATCGGTCTTGCTTCTGTGGCAACCGCAAAAGGCTACCGTATCATTTTAACCATGCCCGAAACCATGAGTGTGGAAAGAAGAAACCTGTTAAAGGCTTATGGCGCAGAGCTTGTTTTGACGGAAGGTGCCAAAGGCATGAAGGGCGCCATTGCAAAAGCCGAAGAGCTGGCTGGCGAAACACCCAACTCCTTTATTCCCGGTCAATTTGTGAACCCTGCCAATCCGGCGATTCACAAAAAAACCACAGGTCCCGAAATTTGGGCGGATACCGACGGCAAGGTTGACATCTTTGTGTCCGGCATCGGCACCGGCGGCACCATCAGCGGTGTTGGCGAATACTTAAAAGAGCAAAATCCCGATATCAAAATCATTGCAGTGGAGCCCTTTGACTCTCCTGTATTATCCGAAGGCAGACCGGGTCCTCACAAAATTCAAGGAATCGGAGCCGGCTTTGTTCCTGACACTTTAAACACAAAGATTTACGATGAAATCATCACCGTGAAAAACGAAGAAGCCTTTGAAACAGGCAAAGAGATTGCTAAAACCGAAGGTCTTTTGGTCGGCATCTCCTCCGGTGCTGCTGCCTTTGCGGCTACACAAATCGCATTGAGACCCCAAAATAAGGGCAAAACCATTGTGGTTTTACTCCCCGATACCGGCGAAAGATATTTATCCACTGCTCTCTTCTCTGAATAATCCGAACATTATAATCTACCGCCTCGCAAAAGCTTCCATTTGCAGCTGCAAATGGAAGCTTTTTTGTTTGAAATCATTTGTATTTGGTGGTATACTGACACATGAGGTGATACAATGATCAGAAAATTATGGGGTACTTTGCCTTTTTTGGTTGCGATGGGATTGATTCCTATCTTGATATGGCTGATTTTTACTACAAATCCGCCGGGATCACCTTTTTATTCAAACAAGGTCTTTTGGGATATAATCCTAAGGGATCCTGTTTTTTGGCGTGCGATGTTTAACACAGCCAATATAGGAATTTGCATTTTGATTGCCCTATCCGCTCTGTTAATCAAAAGAACCGTTCTCCAACCGCTGAAAAAGTTTTGGATTCATTTCATATTCTACCCCGTTCTCATTCTGATTTTATTTGCGGTCATATGGCCAATGCCCCCGTTTATGCAAAATCTTTCTATCCCATTCAATCAAATTTTGTTGGGTGTTACGGGAGAATTTTGTGTGGCTATCGGACTGTTGGTCTATCTGATCAACAGTGTCCTTGACTATTTTAAATACAAAAAACAAGCTATCGTGTAGCAATACTTTTTCTGTTTACATCAAGCTTCTTTTCCGTGAGTAAAATCAACGTTTCTTCCAGCGCAGAGAGGACAGCACAAACACAGGTTATGATTAATACGATAGACCCCATCAAAAAGCTGAGGGGGCAAAAGAAAATAAGCAGACCCGTAATTTTGTTGCCTACCGTATGAATGACCGCAAAACAGCGAAACCGTATGCCTGCAATGAGTAAATTAATCATCCTGAGGAGAAACACAAGAATAATTACAGCCCAATATCCCCCTGTGACCACGCCGGAAACCAGCAGGGTAATTAAAATCACCGCCGTCATAAAAAAATCAGCAATGCTGTCGAGCCTTGCGCCGAAATCGGACGCAATTTTCATTTTCCGTGCCAGAAACCCATCCAGCACATCGGTCAGTCCGCAAAAAAGATACAAGCCTACAAACAAACCGCTTTTGTAATCAAGGCACAACAAAACCAAAGAACCCAAAATTCTGAATACTGTCAGCAGGTTCGGAATTTTTTTCATACTGCTCTCCCCATCCGATGTTTTTTGTGTGTATCCGCACATTTTGATTTGTTCATCACTTCATCACTGTTTTCGAAGTGCTTTGTATTCCTCTGTCAATAAGGAAAGGCTATATCTTGCACAGTTGGCAGGGCTGGTGGAAGGCAGATAAACGGACGCTCTGCCTGTGATCGGGTAACACATCCTTGTATACAGCACGGTTGCCTTTTTCCCTGTTGTAAATATTTTTTTGATGTCAGCAGCGTTCAGAATTCGTCCGATGTCATTGACCAGCGGGTTTTTGATGCTGCTGTCTTCCGCTCCCTTCATCTCGCAGGACTGTAAAACATCCCATAAGGCAATGTGGTTTTCAAAAAGGAATGTTCTTTTTTCCTCATTTGTCCTTGGAACATCACAAGAAAAAACCGCTGCCATCACCGGCCAGAATCGGTTTTGGGGATGGGAATAATAAAAGCCGGCTTCCCTTGATTTGGGCGAGGGCATGGTGCCCAATATCAAAACATTTGAGTGATTGTCATAAATCGGCTCCAGGGTATGTGTAATCAATTCATTCATCGTTTCACCTGTTAATCACATAATTTTCTTCATCATAGCATAAAAAACCTGACAATAAAAGTACATAACCCACAAAAAAGAAGCAGTTCACATGGAACCGCTTCTTTTTCTGTCAATTGTTATTTTGCTGTTCTGCATGGTCCGCCCTTGTGACCCTGCGGTCCTTTTCCGGGATGACCACCGGGGCCAAATCCAATGTGCAGTTCGGAGGTGATTTTATCGGCAACTGCCTGTGTGATGGTTCCGTCTGTCACCAAAGCTGCCAGAGGATTGACGAATGTGTCTTTTTTGCTTTCAAAATAAGCGTTTCTTTCTGCTTCCGTCATGGCCTTGACCTTTTCCATTTCCGCTTTTCTTTCCTGCTCAGCCTTCAAAACAGCTGCTTTGATTGTATCCGCCTGTGCTTGGGTTATGGTTTTGTCTGTGACAAATTGATTCAGTGTATCGGTTAAGCTCTTTTCTTCCTTTTGCACTCTCTGTGTTTCAATATACGTCTTCAGTGCGTCCGCTTTCTCTTGAGACAACACCTTTCCGGTTACCAACGCTGCGAAAATATCTGTTTTTTCAGCAGGTTTGTAGGTGGATAAGAAGGTTTTGATGCTGTCGCTTTCGGTTTGTGTGAGAATCCCGTCGGTGACTGCCGACGCTAAACTTGTTATGAGCGGTTTCCCGAAATTCTGTTTGCCCTTACCGGGAGGCGGCACTTTGTTCTTCTGCTCTTGCCCTATTGTCGCCGCCGCTGATGCCTTTGTAGTTGTCTGTGGGGTTGTTTTTACCGTTGCCGCACTGGAAAAACTGAGGGAGGACAAAACAACGGTTCCTGCAACCAACGCTGCAAATAATTTTGCCGTGCCTTTTTGAAATTTCATCTTCTGATCATCCTTTCGTTGTACGCAGATATTTTAACAAAAACAAAACCACCTGTATTCCTCTTATTCTTCTTTTCCAAATGGTTACATCGAGGGTCAAAATATAGCTGCGTTTTTTATTTTTGTGTTTGCTGTATTCTTAGTATACGTTTGCATTGTGACAGGAAGGTGATGAAAAAATGAAATTAAAATAAAATTTAATTGAACATAAAAATTAAAAATACAGCTTACCGCGTTTTTCTCTCCTACAAGCCAAAAAGCCGCCTCTCAGCGACTTTTTCGTCCTGCTAAGAACTCGGCTGGTGTCGGCTTCTTTTTATTGTGCAAACAAAAACCCCTTATATACCGTGGTATATAAGGGGGGAAGCTGATTACAGAATTAGGCTTTCTCCGTCCATTTCCTGTGGCTTCTCGATGCCGAGAATATGGAGCATGGTGGGAGAAATGTCACATAGCCTGCCGCCGCTTTCTTTGAGCTTGCAGTCATACCCGCAGACAATGAAAGGAACGGGGTTTGTGGTGTGAGCCGTAAAGGGCTGGCCGTTTGGTTCCGCCATTTGGTCTGCGTTGCCGTGGTCAGCGGTGATGATGGTAATTCCATTCATCTTCAGGGTGGCTTTTACCACTCTGCCGATGCATTCGTCCACCACCTCAACAGCTTTCACCGCGGCGTCAAAAATGCCGGTGTGTCCAACCATATCACAGTTGGCAAAGTTGAGAATAACCACATCATATTTTCCGCTTTGGATTTGTTCCACAACCGCGTCACAAACCTCATAGGCGCTCATTTCAGGTTTCAAATCGAAGGTTGCCACATCCGGGGTTTTGATGAGGACTCTGTCCTCGCCTTCAAACATCACCTCTTCGCCGCCGTTATAGAAAAAGGTCACGTGGGCATATTTCGTTGTTTCCGCAATACGCAGCTGGGTCAGCCCGTTTTTGCTGACGACCTCGCCCATGGTCATGGTCAGTGCCTTCGGTTCGAATGCCACATGCACATTCGGCATGGTGGCGTCATATTCCGTCATACAGACAAAATAGACAGGAATCATACCCCGTTTGCGGTCAAAACCGGTAAAATCATTGTCTACAAATGCACGGGTGATCTCTCTTGCCCTGTCGGGACGGAAATTAAAGAAAACCAGGCTGTCGTTTTCTTCCAGTGCAGCATTTTCTGCACAAACTGTCGGAACGATGAATTCGTCGGTAATATTTTTACCCTGCTTGTCAATTTCGCTGTAGGATGTAACAATGGCATCGTAAGGGTCACTGTTTTGGTTTCGTTCTCCATACACAATGGCGGCATAGGTTTTTTCGACTCTGCCCCACTGGGTATCTCGGTCCATGGCATAGTATCTGCCTTCCACGGTGGCGATCTGCCCCACACCGATTTCCGCGATTTTTTCCTGCAGCTCCTTCACAAAATCCTTGCCGGAGGTGGGAGAAACATCACGACCGTCCATGATGCAGTGGACATAGACCTTGGTGAGACCGTTGTCTTTGGCCAGCTGCAGCAAAGCATATAAATGGGTGTTGTGGGAATGCACGCCGCCGTCGGATAACAATCCCATCAGATGGAATGCAGAGTTATGTTTTTTACAGTTTTCAACTGCGTCAAGCAGTGTTTTGTTTTTAAAAAAGTCGCCGTCCTTGATGGATTTACTGATTCTGGTCAGCTCCTGATAAACGACTCTGCCGGCGCCGATGTTGGTGTGACCAACCTCGCTGTTTCCCATTTGTCCCTCGGGCAAGCCCACATCCATGCCGGAGGCGGAGATGGCCGTGGTGGGAAACATGGTCATATATTGATCGAGATTTGGCGTGTTGGCGGCCGCAATGGCATTTCCTTCTGAGGACTGGCGAAGCCCGTAGCCGTCCATAATTGCCAAAACCAATGGTTTTTTCATACTAACCCCATTTCTCTGCCGGACACAAAATGATAGGAATCAGCAAAGTCCATTTTCCGGCAGAGAAATGGGGTTGCTCGTAAAATTATAAGGGAAAGACGCAAGGCAAATTTCATTCAACATCGATTTCCTTGCAGAGGGCTTCCTGCCCAAGGGAAGGACACAAAGCCTTAATCACCGCTTATTTGGATGCGGCAGCGACGATCACAGCAAAATCCTTGGCAACCAAAGAGGCACCGCCAATGAGACCACCGTCCACGTCCGGCTTGCCGACCAATTCATCTGCATTGGCAGCGTTCATAGAACCACCGTATTGGATGGTGACAGAGTCTGCCGCTGCTTTGCCGTATAGTCCGGCAATGGTTTCACGTATCACGGCGCAAACCTCGTTTGCCTGATCGGCAGTTGCTGTCCGCCCTGTTCCGATGGCCCATACCGGCTCATAAGCGATGATGATTTTAGATAAATCCCCTTCGGTTACGTTCTGCAATGCGATTTTGGTCTGCAAAGCTACCAGTTCGTTGGTAACGCCCTGTTCCCGCTGTTCCAGATACTCGCCAACGCAGACAATGGCGGTCAGCCCGGCGTTCAGTGCTGCCAGTGTGCGTTTGTTTACGGTCACGTCTGTTTCACCAAAATAGGTTCTTCTTTCGCTGTGTCCGATGATAACATAGGTTACGCCCAATTCCTTTAACATATCAGCAGAAATTTCACCGGTAAAGGCGCCGGATTTTTCAAAGTGGCAGTTTTGTGCGCCGATTTTAATGTTTGAGCCTTCCGCAGCAGCCAGAGCTGCCTGCAAATCCACAAAAGGAACGCACAACACAACATCGCAGGCTGCGTCGGCAACCAGCGGTTTCATTTCATTGATCAGCTCGGTGGTCTGTGCCGGGGTTTTGTTCATTTTCCAGTTGCCCGCAATGACGGCGGGGCGAAGAGATTTGTTCATAGTAGTTTTCCTCCGTATATTTTAAAATCGGGCGGACAGATTGTCCGCCCATTTTTGCTATTTATCGTTCAGTGCAGCAATGCCGGGGAGCTCTAAGCCCTCGAGGAATTCGAGGGATGCGCCGCCTCCGGTTGAGATGTGCGTCATTTTGTCTGCAAACCCGAGGGTTTCCACAGCAGCAGCAGAATCACCGCCGCCAATGATGGAGATGGAACCGGAATCTGCAACCGCCTTGGCAACGGCAATGGTGCCGCTGGCAAAATTCTCCCACTCGGAAACGCCCATGGGTCCGTTCCAGATGACGGTGCCGGCACCTTTGATGGCATCAGAGAACAGCTTTTCTGTTTCCGGTCCGATGTCAAGACCCATCCAGCCGTCCGGGATTTCTTTTGAGTCAACGATTTGAAATTCGCAGTTGGGATCAAACGCATTGCCGACCTTATTGTCGGTGGGAATGAGGAATTTAACGCCCTTTTCTTCTGCAGTTTTCATAAGAGAACCGGCCAGCTCGATTTTATCGGTTTCACAAATAGAGGTGCCGATGTTGTAGTTCATGGATTTCATAAAGGTATATGCCATACCGCCGCCGACGATCAGAACATCAACCTTGTCCAGAAGATTGGTGATTACGCCGATTTTGTCAGAGACCTTGGCACCGCCCAAAATGGCAACAAAGGGACGCTTCGGGTCTGCCAGCGCACCGCCCATGATGCTGATTTCTTTTTGGATGAGAAAGCCGCAAACAGCGGGTAAATAAGACGCCACGCCGGCTGTGGAGGAATGTGCTCTGTGGGAGGTGCCGAAAGCGTCGTTCACATAGATTTCCGCAAGAGAGGCAAGCGCTTTTGAAAAATCCGGATCGTTCTTTTCTTCTTCGCTGTGGAAGCGCACATTTTCTAACAAAACTGCGTTTCCTTCCGTCACGGTCGATGCCAATTCCTTTGCGCTGTCACCAATGACATCGGAAGCGATTTTCACTTCCTTGCCCAGAAGCTTAGTAAGCTCGGCGGCAACGGGAGCAAGAGAGTATTTCATGTTGAATTCGCCTTTTGGTCTGCCCATGTGAGAGCAAAGAATAACCTTTGCGTTGTGCTCCAGTAAATATTTTATGGTGGGGAGGGATTCTGCGATACGTTTGTTGTCTGTAATGACGCCGTCTTTCAACGGAACATTAAAGTCACAGCGAACAAGAACCTTTTTCCCCGTTACGTCGATATCTTCAATTGTCTTTTTGTTTAAAGCCTGCAAGATAAACATCCTTTCGATTATGAAATGAATCCTTGACTATTTTAGTACAAGCAAAAGATTTTTTCAAGTAAAATTTAGCATTTGAATGGGAAATATACTTATATTATGCGTTTTATATTATCTTTCATGTAAACTTTATTCATATTTGGTAAGTTTGCCCTCGTTCTGAAGAGACGGAAATGCCCATTGCCGCAGGACTTCATAGGTTGCAACCGCTACAGCGTTGGACAAATTCAGGCTTCTGATATCTGTCAGCATAGGCAGGCGCACCGCTGTTTCCCTATTATGATACAACAGTTCTTCCGGCAGCCCCGCAGTTTCTTTGCCAAACAAAAGATAGCAGCCGTCTTCGTATTTTGCATCGGAATATACATGCTTTCCTTTGGTGGTGAAATAATAAAATCTGCCGTTTTCATTTTTATGAAAAAAATCGTCCAGATTGTCGTAGTGGGTAATGTCAAGAAAATGCCAATAATCAAGACCGGCACGTTTTAACTTTGCGTTGTCGATTTTGAATCCCATGGGACCAACCAGATGTAGCCGTGCTCCCGTTGCGGCGCAGGTGCGTGCAATATTACCGGTGTTCTGAGGGATTTCCGGTTCTACCAATACAATGTTCAATACCATTCTTATCGTTCCTTATACTCTCGTTATAATAACCCTTGCCTTGCCCTGAAGCCGTACCTCTCCGCTGGCGGCCGGGATAAAAAAGCAATCGCCCGGCACAAAAGAAACAGAACTGTTTTCAGCGCTCACCGTGCCTGTGCCTTCCAGTACCAGAACAGACACAAAGGAATGCTCGTCAGCCACCAATGTTTTTTCGGCTTCAACCGTTAACAGCTCACAGGTGAAATATTCGCTTTTACACAACAGCGGATCGGAGGGGTCCTTAATTTCGGTCCTCATGGCGGCGGTGTTGGTGAATTGCAGCGCCTTCTGTGTGTGAAGCTGCCGGGGAGTTCCGGCGGCGTCTACCCGTCCGTAGTCATACACCCGGTAGGGGGTGTTGGAATTCTGCTGGATTTCCGCGATCAGAATGCCTTTGCCGATTGCGTGGAGAGTTCCCGCTTTGATCAAAAAGCAGTCACCTTTTTTGACCGTCACTTTATTTAACACCTCTAGCAGGGTGTTGTTTTCAATTCTTTTCCCGAATTCCTCTTTGGTGATGTCCCGGTTGAACCCGTAATAAAGATAGGCGCCGTCTTCACAGTCCATCACATACCACATTTCGGTTTTGCCCGGTTCCCCCTCCACCCGCAGGGCATACTCGTCATCCGGATGCACCTGGACGGACAGGTTGTCCCGTGCGTCGATCAGCTTGATTAAAATCGGAAAACGATCCTCATTCTCGCTGTTTTTCCCGAGGATTTCCCTTCCGAGCGTTTGCACAAGCTCCCATAGGGTTTTGCCGGCATACTCGCCGTTTTCGATACGGCTTTCTCCGTCAGGATGGCAGGACAAAACCCAGGCTTCCGCCACCGGGCTGATGTCGGTGTCCATATGAAAATCCGTTTTCAGCTTTTCCCCGCCCCAAAGATAATCCTTAAAAACCGGTTTTAGTTTTATGGGATACATTTATTCACGACCTTTTTGATACAATAAAGGCAACGCATATTCGAGAAACACACCGTCACGGGTTGGCTCCCCTGATGGATAGGTGATTTGGATGCATTCCTCCACAAAAGCGGTCGCCTTTTCCATGGCGGACAATAATCCGTTTTCGTTTAATAGCTCGCCGATTAAAACACTGGCAAAAATATCGCCCGTTCCGGTATAATGCACCGGGATATAGTTACAGGAAACGTTATATATTTCATCAGTTTCGTCGTCATATCCCAGATTGCATATTCCTTGATGCAAAAGATCAATCCCTGTAATGATGACCTTGGAAGGGCCGAGATGAGACAGTCGTTTTAAATACACAATGGCTGTTTCATAGGGCAGAGGGACATCGCTGTACCGCTCATTGAGTAACAACGAAACCTCTGTGGGGTTTGGTGTGATGATATCCGCCTTGGAGATCAGGCACCGCATTTTTTTGATGATTTCATGGGTCATGGTCTGATAGGGCTTACCGCAGTCTCCCAAAACAGGATCCACCACCTTCAGGGAGCTTTTGTTCTTCGATAAATAGGCGGCGACCTCGTCAATCTGGCTTGCCTTTGCCAAAAATCCCGAATAAATACACTCCATATGAATCTCCAGACTCTGGTGATGGTGAAAACAGCCGGTCATAAATTCATCAGTATTTTTGATTGCAATATTATGAAACCCCCCGGTATGGGTGGATAAAACAGCAGTGGGAACAGGACAGCACTGGATTCCCATTGCGGATAAGATAGGCATGATCACGGTCAAGGAGCATCTCCCGAAGGCAGATATATCATGGATCGCGGCTACTCGTTTCGGTCTTTTCATTCTTGTTTCGCCTCTTATTATTTTTTCACAATTTTGTTTTTATGGGAAAACGGCATGGGACATAAGCATATCTATAATAACTTATTTTAGCTTTTTTGGCAATCATTTGTACCAAAGAAAAACAAATTTTTTGGATAGTAACCTATCCTTGGGAAAAACTTTGGAATAAGGAGTGAATTAATATGACAAGTAAAAAGTCTTTATTAAAAAAGCTGTGGACCATAATGGTTATTATATTGCTGAATATACTCGTAATTACCTTCTTTGTGACCCGTATCAGCTCTCAGGCGAATGCACTGTCAAAGCTGGGTTCCAGAGGAACCGAGGTCAGACAAATCCAAGACAAGCTGAAATCCCTGGGGTATTATTCCTATGGCGTAGACGGAATTTATGGTGCCCAAACCAAGGCGGCAGTAACCCGGTTTCAGAAATCCCGGGGATTGTCGGCTGACGGAATTGCAGGCTCCAAAACATTATTATACCTTGGATTGTCAAAAAGTAGCGGCAGCAAGAACACAAGCGGCAGCAGCAACCTGAACCTTCTTGCCAGGATTGTTTCCGCAGAATCCCGGGGTGAGCCATATAGCGGACAGGTTGCGGTAGCGGCTGTAATCCTGAACCGGACGGAACATCCGTCCTTTCCCGATACCATTGCCGGTGTGGTGTATCAGCCCGGTGCTTTTACCGCCATTACCGACGGGCAAATCAACGAGCCGGTGCATGAAAGTGCAAAAAAAGCCGCACAGGCAGCTATTAACGGCTGGGATCCCAGCGGCGGTGCAATTTATTATTACAATCCCGTAACGGCAAAAAGCCAATGGATCCGTTCCAGACCCGTTATTGTCACCATTGGTGAGCATGTTTTTTGTAAATAGATCAAAAATGCTTCCTGCATGTGCAGGAAGCATTTTTTTACTACAGCATCTTTTTCGTAATCGGTATCAGCCTTTTGGCAAGAACAATGCTGATGATTTGGGACAGCGTGTCGCTGGGAATAAAAAGAATAAAACAGAAATAAAACACCTTGCCCATTCCAAACGTCTGACCCAGATAGAAGTTTTTAATCAGATAAAAATAGGTCAGACCAATGAGATACAGCGGAATTCTTGCCACAAGAGAAGCCACAAAAAGCCGCAGATAACTCGGGTTATCATTTCCTGCTATTCTTGCAGTGACATAGGACATGGGAATAAAGCCCAGCAAAAAGCCGAAGGTGGGGCTCAAAACATAGCCAAACCCGCTACCGAAGTTTGCAAAAACAGGAATCCCCAATAACCCGATCATTATGTAGAGAATAACGGTGATAGGTCCCAGACGCTTTCCCATGATGAAGCCGGTCAAAAGAACGAACAGCCCCTGAAAGGTTATAGAAATAGGACCAAAGCGGATCGGCAGCATGGTCCCTGCAACTGCGCCTGCAGCAATCAATGCGGCAAACAAGGAGCAGAGGACAAGTGTGTTGATTGACATTTTCTTTTTCATGTTGTTTTCTCCTTGCGTTTGACACTGACCTCGCCCGAGTTCAGTGTTTCTATCGTTCCGTCCGTTTTTCGGATCACCAGATTGCAGTTGTCGTCAATTTCCAAAGCCACGGCATCCGCTTCGTTACCGGATCCGAAAATTTTGATTTCTTTGCCGAGAATCAAGGAACGGCTTTTATATTCGCTGATGAAGCTTTTGTCAAGAAAGCTTACAAAACCGCTCTCCAGCTCGTTGAGGATTTCCGCAACAAGACGGTTTCGGCTGATGATGAATCCTGCCTCGGAAACCGAACCAGCAATGTCTTTCAAATCCTCGGGAAAATCCGTCACGGATGTGTTAATCCCGATGCCGATGATGATATATTCCAGCTCGCCGTTTTCCATTTTAACCGAAGCTTCCGTCAGAATCCCGCAGACCTTTTTGTCCCCCTTGTAAATATCATTGACCCATTTTATTTTGGTTTCTATTCTTGCTTGCGTTTCAATCGCCTTCGAAACCGCAACGGCAGTATAGGCTGTGATAAGGGGGGCGACCGCCGCCGTCAGCCGGGGCTTTACAACAACGCTCATATAAATCCCTTTTTGAGAAGGGGAATAAAAGCTTCGTCCCATCCGCCCTTTTCCGGCGGTTTGCTCCTCCGATACAATCACCGTGCCGTTTTCTGCACCTTCTGACGCGGCTTGCTTGGCAACATGATTGGTGGAGCCCACGGTTTTGTAAACCATGATGGTTTTTCCGAATTCCGTTGTGTTCAAGAATTTTTTGATTCCGGTGACGGATAACAAATCATTATCTTCACATAATAAATAACCCCGATTGGTGACAGACTCAATATGATAACCGTCATTTTTCAATGCCGTAACGGCTTTCCAGATTGCACTGCGGGTGTAGCCAAGGCTTGCTGCAATGTCACTGCCTTTCATGCTTTTCCCCCGGTTTTCCTCAAGGATCGATAACACTTGTTCCTTCACTTTCTTCACCTCTCGTAGGCATTGTACCATGAAAAAAAGAATTGTCAACCAATTTTTTAAAAACGGTTGACAATTATCTGTATTTTTCAATTTCGTTGACAGCCAGCCTGTCGCACCGCTCATTTTCCGGGTGTCCGTTGTGCCCTTTGACCCAGACGATTTTCAGCTTGTGTTTCTCAAGCAGGTGAAGAAGCTGTTCCCACAGATCGCTGTTTAATGCCGGTTTTTTGTCCGCTTTGATCCAGCCCCGGCTTTTCCATCCTTTCGCCCAGCCTTTTTCAATGGCATCCGCTACATACTTGCTGTCGGTGGTCAGCGTCACATGGCAGCTTTCCTTGAGCGCTTCCAGCGCTTTGATGACAGCGGTCAGCTCCATTCGGTTGTTGGTGGTGGCAGGTTCGCCGCCGGACAGCTCCTTTATTTTGCCGCCGTAACGAAGAACAGCACCCCAGCCCCCCGGTCCCGGATTTCCGCTGCAGGCACCGTCTGTAAAAATTTCAATGTGTTTTTGCTCGCTCATTTATCTCACGTCCCTTTCATAATTATAAACAGACAGCCCTGCATAAGCAAGCAAATTTTTAATTGCTGAATGATAAATGCTTTTTTTATCCATACTAATAAAGAGTAAAATTTTACACAGAAGAATTCTGACCCGAAAAAATCCGAATTCTTTTTGAAAGGATGATCACAAATTATGAAAGCGATTATTATGGCGGGCGGAGAAGGAAGCAGATTGCGTCCTCTGACCTGTGACATGCCAAAGCCCATGGCGAGACTGTGTGGAAAGCCGATCATTGAATACATTCTCGACCTGTTAAATAAACATAACACAAAGGAGGCGGCCGTGACGCTCCGTTATCTGCCTGCCTTGATTACAGAGCATTTCGAATCGGGAAGCTATAAGGACATGTCCTTGTCCTTTGCCGAGGAAAAAGATCCGCTGGGCACTGCAGGCGGTGTAAAAAATGCGTCCAAGCAAATGCAGTATGACGACCTTTTGATCATCAGCGGAGATGCATTGTGTGACACGGATCTCACGGAAGCTTATCGTTTTCACAATCAGAAGGGCGCGGACGCAACCATCGTGGTCAAACGGGTGGAGGATCCGAGAGAATACGGTCTGGTCAGCTTTGACGGAGACGGAACCGTAGTGGGCTTTGTGGAAAAGCCCGGCTGGAGCCAGGCGTCTACCAACGCCGCCAATACTGGAATTTATATTCTGTCCGAGGGTGCGGTGAATTTAATCCCGGACAATACCCCCTTTGATTTTGCCAAGGATTTGTTTCCGCTGATGATGAGCAAGGGCATGAAAATTTGCGCCTTTGAGGACAACAGTTATTGGTGCGACATTGGCGATCTGACTACCTATTTAAGCTGTCAGGCTGATATTTTGACGGGTGTCGTGAAGACAGAAATGCAGTTTCCTGAACAAACCTATGAAAACGCGGAAATCACCGGGCCGGTGTATATTGGTGATAACGTGCAAATCGGACAAGGGGCAATCATCGGTCCCAACACCATATTGGAGGACAATGCCGTCGTCGGGCGGGGTGCAAAAATCCGCAATTCCATTGTCTTGTCGGGTGCTTTTATTGGGGATAACGCAAGCCTGACCGGTGCTATTGTATGCCCCAACGCCTCAGTCAAACAGCATGCCGCCATGTTTGAAGGCTCCATCCTTGGCACCGGTGGAATGATCGGAAAAAATGCCCAGGTAAAACCGTCGGTCAAAATCTGGCCGGGTAAGCAAATTGAAGATAATCAAATCGTCAGCGACCACATCCAGTACGGCATACCCAGAGTCAGCCTCTTTGACGACGACGGCATTACCGGCGAGGCAGGTGTGGATTTGACGCCGCTGCTGTGTGTGAAAATCGGAGCGGCAACCGGCTCGGTCAAAGGCAGCTCTAAAATCGGAATTGCCGGTGTGGGCGGCCGGTCTGCCAAGGCGTTTAAGCTTGCGCTGATGTCCGGCGCTCTGGGGGCCGGTGCGCAGGTATGGGATTTCGGGGATATCATTTTGCCCCAGCTGACCTTTGCCGTGTCCTTCTGCGGGCTGTCCGCGGGCATTTTCATCAGCGGCGGTCCCACCTGCTGTCTGACCATACTGGGCGAAGGCGGTCTTCCCCTTACCCGTTCTGTGGAACGGGAAATGGAAGGATATTTCTTTAAGGATGAATACAAACGTGCCAGCTGGGACAATTACAAGGAAGTTGTGGATATGTCCGGCATCAAGCTGTTGTATCAGCAGGAGCTGTTCCGGTATGCTCCCCACGGACTTTCAGAAATGCAGGCTATGGTCAGCTGTGAAAACAGCGAAGCCGCCCGCGTGTTTGAAGATACCTTAAGCAGACTGGGCTGTGACACTTCTTTGGGACCTGTATTCCGGTTATCGGACGACGGCAGAACCCTGACCATTACCGATACAGACGGAAAAGAAATCGAAGAGGATAAGGTTCTGACACTTTGCTGTGTCATTGATTTTATGTCCGGCAAGGATGTGGCTCTACCCTATGGATCCCCAAGAATCATTGACTCACTTGCAGAAAAATACGGCTGCAAGGCAGAACGGTTTTTGCAATGCCCCGCCGACAACAGCGATCAGAGCGCCCGCCGCATGTCCCGCACCCAGCTCTGGCTGAACGACGGCATCATGGCCGCATTGAAAATCATGTCTCACATGAAAGCAGAACACAAAACTCTTTCCGAGATGATGGCACTTATACCGTCCTTTGCCACGGTGGTCAAATCCATTGAGATTGACACACCACCTTCTGAGCTGTTAGGCAGCCTCAATGATGCCGCCGCTGCACAGGCGTCGGAGGGTGTGATCATTTACCGCGAGCACGGCTGTCTTTTGATTCGCCCCACCAAGGCAGGCAAAAGCTTAAAAATATTTTCAGAGGCCCGGGATGCGGAAACCGCAAAAGATTTATGTTCGGAAATCATAGATATGCTTGACAGCAGCAAAAATAAATAGTAAAATGTACTAAATGTGTTGTTCGGATTGGTTTTAATTCATTTTCTGCGATAATAGCTGTCAGGCTTAGTCTGTAAGGCCCGTTGCCGAGCAGACAATACATTTACAGGGTTTGAGAGATCTCATACCCTTTTACAATTATGAAATATTTGGAGGTTATTTATTAATGGCACAATTAAATACGAGCCGTGCACCGCGTCAAACGAAAGCGCGTTCCTTCGGTCCTGCCCGGAAAACCGGCGCAGCCCGTGTAGCAGAACCGGAAATTGCTGCGGATAAGCTGAGAATCATCCCTCTGGGCGGTATTGAGGAAATCGGAAAAAACTGCACCGTCTATGAGTTTGGTGATGATTTATTTATTGTTGACTGCGGTCTGTCCTTCCCGGACGATGATATGCCCGGTGTGGATATCGTCATCCCCGATATGACCTATATCGTAAAAAACAAGGACAGAATCAGAGGCATTGTCATTACCCATGGTCATGAGGATCACATCGGCGCGCTGCCTTATTTGCTGAAAGAGGTCAACATTCCCGTCTATGCCACCCGTCTGTCTCTGGGACTGATTGCGGGAAAAATAAAGGAGCACGGGCTCAAGCACATCAAGCTCAAGGAAGTCAGACCGGGCAGCGTGATTGTTTTGGGCTGCTTTAAGGTTGAGCTGATTCATGTCAACCATTCCATTCCCGACGCAGTTTCGCTGGCCATCAAAACACCCATCGGTACTGTCATTCAAACAGGCGACTTCAAAATCGACAGTACACCCATTGACGATAAAATCATTGACCTGGCACGTTTTTCGGAATATGGCAAAAAAGGGGTTCTGGCACTTTTGTCCGACTCCACCAATGCAAATCGCCCGGGCTATACTGTCAGCGAGCGTAAAGTGGGCGAAAGCTTCTCCTCTATCTTTAAGGGAGCAAGCAACAGCCGTATTATCGTGGCTTCCTTCAGCTCCAACATTCATCGTATTCAGCAAATCGTGGATGAAGCCGTCCGATACGGGCGCAAGGTGGCCGTTTCCGGAAGAAGCATGATCAATGTGGTTTCCATCGGTGTGGAGCTGGGATATTTAAAAATCCCCGAGGGCGTTCTCATTGATATCGATATGATTCGCCGCTACACCCCCGAGCAGTTGGTTATCATTACCACCGGCAGCCAGGGAGAACCCCTGTCCGCCCTGCACAGAATGGCACACAGCGACCATCGTAAGGTCAACGTGGGCAAGGGCGATTTGATTATCATTTCCGCAAGCCCCATTCCCGGCAACGAAAAGTCTGTTTCCAAGGTGGTCAATGAGCTATTGAAGCTGGGAGCAGAGGTTATTTATGAAAAGATGTATGACGTTCATGTTTCCGGCCATGCTTGTCAGGAAGAGCTGAAACTGATGATCGGCATCACAAATCCCAAGTTTTTTATACCTGTACATGGCGAGCAGATGCATTTGCGTAAGCATGCCGGCTTGGCAGAATCTATGGGAATCGATAAAAAGAATATTTTAATTACGGAAATCGGCAGAGTGATTGAGCTGACCGAGGATACCATTAAAACAGCGGGTATGGTACAGTCCGGCCGCATTTTGGTGGACGGGTTGGGCGTCGGCGATGTGGGCAGCATCGTACTGCGTGACCGTAAGCATCTTGCCGAGGACGGTATTATTGTGGTGGTTATGACCACAGACGGTTCCACCGGCGAGGTTGTTGCCGGCCCCGATATTGTCTCCCGCGGATTTGTTTATGTAAGAGAAAGCGAAAAGCTGCTCATTGATGCGAAAAAGATCATTATTGACGCACTGGCTACCTGCAGCGAAAACGGGAACCGAGACTGGAACACCATCAAAGGCAAGGTGAGAGACGATCTTTCTAAATTCCTTTATGAAAAAACCAGAAGAAGCCCCATGGTATTGCCCATCATTATGGAAGTTTAGAGCATACATGGGATGTAACCGTTAAATAGTACGATATCACAGATTAACCGGAGAGGGATGGATTATCAATGAAAGCAAGATTACCACAGGGCTACGGCGGAGGCGGACAGAACAATTTAATGCGACAGGCACAAAAGATGCAAGAGGACATGGCAGCACTGCAAGAAGAGCTGGACGCCCGTGAGTATACGGCTACGGCAGGCGGAAATATGGTTGAAGTCACCGTTACCGGCAAGCATGAAGTAAAGGCAATCAAAATCAAGCCGGAGGTTGTGGATCCGGAGGACGTGGAAATGCTGGAGGATTTGCTGATTGCCGCCGTGAACGAGGCCATCAGAAATGCCACCGAGAATGCATCGGAGGAAATGGGAAAAATCACCGGCGGTCTTAACATGCCGGGATTGTTTTAACAATCGGCAGGAAGCAATTTACGGATAAGGGATGATTTGTTTGGCGTATCACATACCGCCGCTGCAAAGCTTGATTGAACAATTTGAAAAGCTGCCCGGCATCGGCAGGAAAACCGCCCAAAGGCTTGCGTTTTATGTGCTGGATTTATCCAAAGAGGATGCCGGTAAATTCGCAGATGCCATCACAAAAGCCCATGAGAAAATCCGTACCTGTACTATTTGCCAAAGTCTGACGGACAGCGAGCTCTGTCCTGTTTGCTCAAACAACGGACGGGACAAAACAACGATCTGTGTGGTGGAGGACTCTCAGGATGTGATGGCATTCGAACGCACCAAGGAGTACAATGGTACATATCACGTGCTGCACGGTCTGATTTCCCCCATGGAGGGGATAACCCCCGACCGGCTGAAAATCAAAGAGCTGTTACACAGAATTGGTGAGGATGACATCGGCGAGGTGATTATGGCAACGAACCCGACGGTGGAGGGCGAAGCTACCGCCATGTATATTTCCCGCCTTCTCAAGCCCTTTCATATCAAGGTGACCCGATTGGCATACGGCATTCCCGTTGGGGGCGATCTTGAATATGCGGATGAAATTACCTTAATGCGCGCACTGGAAGGCAGAAGCGAATTATAACAGGATATTGAAAATATATGATGAAATTGATCGAATCTCGGACAGAAACAGCCGAGATTCGATTTTTTGTACATATTTATTAATTGCAATCTGTGCAAATTGCACAAATATATTTCCCTTTACATTGCTTCGTTTATATTATATAATAGAAATCTACAACTAAATGATATGAAGAGGTGGAAGAATGAGAAAAAATATCGTGAAAGCTGTTTCTGTGTTGATGAATGTTATATTATTGCTTACCCTGTTTTCGGTAAGTTTTTCCTTTACGGCATCGGCTGCAAACATAACGTATTATGTGGATTCTATATCCGGCAATGACAGTAACAACGGAACAAGTGTAGAAACCCCGTGGAAGACTCTTACAAAAGTGAATGCAACGACCTTTGTCGCCGGGGATTCAATTCTTTTTAAAAGAGGATGCTCATGGACGGGAACATTATACCCCAAGGGCTCGGGAAATAGCACCGCAAGAATCACCCTGGATGCATATGGCACGGGCAATCTTCCGATTATCAACGGCAACGGAAAAGTATACAGTTCCTCCGACCCCATTGATTCCGCTTTGTATTTTAGAAGCCAGAGCTACTGGACCATACAAAATCTGGAGATTACCAACAAGGCTTCTACTGTAGGGGACCGTCAGGGTATTCATTTTGACGGCAGCGGACATATGACAGACATTACGATACAGAATGTAAAGATTCATGATGTTTCCAGTAATGGAAATTACGGAGACCATGCAAGAACATCCGCTATTTTGGTTTGGGACAGAAACTGGGGAGGATCCTACAAAAACCTTCTCATCCAAAACAATGAAATTTATGCCACCGGTTCCACCGGCATTCATGTCAACGCCATGAAATGGGTGGGTGATACCTCCAACGTTAAAATTGCAAACAACTACCTCAACGACATCGGTGGGGACGGTATTATGACCACTGACTGTAACGGACCTTTGGTAGAGTATAATGTTGTCAACGGCTCCCATACAAGAAGCAACGCATATTGTGTTGCATTATGGCCCTTTTCCTGCAACGATGCTTTGTTTCAATATAACGAAGCCTATAACACCGTCACCACAAAGGATGGTCAGGGACTGGATGCGGACTATCAATGTAACCGGACCGTATTTCAATATAATTATGCTCATGACAACCAAGGCGGATTTATCCTGATCTGCTGTGAACCCACCACATACGACGGAAAATATGCATACAACAACGATGTCATTGTTCGCTATAACATCGGCGAGAACAACGCAAACACTCAGTTCTCCTTCTACAATCAGGTATCCAATACCATGGTGTATAATAACACAATTTACGCCGGATCAAATGCAGGAAAAATGATTGGCGTAGGATCCAGAGATGGTATAAAGTGGATTAATAAAACCTATTTTTACAATAATATTTTTTATTATTTCGGTACGGGCGGTTACGATTTTGGCTCCGCTACCAACACAGTGTTTGATTATAATGTGTTCTATGGAAACCATCCCTCCAGCGAGCCGGCAGATGCACATAAGCTGACTTCCAATCCGCTTTGTGTTTTTCCGAATATGGGAGGCAACGGACTTGATACCTGTGACGGTTATAAACTAAAAATCGAATCACCCGCTCTGAATTCCGGTAAGGTGATCGCAAACAATGGCGGCAAGGATTATTTCGGCAATCCCGTATCTGCCACTGCAGCTCCCAACCGCGGAGCCTATAACGGACCTGGCATTGATTCTTCTACCACTAACCCAACAATAACTTCCGCATCGACGGCAACGGGCAATCCCCCGACTTATTCCAGCCCCTTTAAGACAGCAGCTGGGCAGATGTGGGGGCTCACAGCCGGCGGAATGAGCTATGAGCAATTCAGCACTGCCTTTGTAACGCAACCGGGTATTACTATCACCGTACTAAGCAAGGATGGCAAGGCAATTACATCAGGGAAAATCGGAACGGGTATGAAGGTGAAGGTGTCAGAAAACAATGCCCCTTCCGAAGAATTTTCCGTCATCTTATACGGGGATATCGACGGCAACGGAACCATTGATGTAATTGATATGGTAAAGATGAAGATGCATATACTGAAAATTAATTATCTACAAGGTGCCATGTATACCGCTGCGAATACCGACAGAGATTCAAAAGTCACTGTGAATGTGTTTGATATGGTCGCTTTGAAAAAGAGCGTTTTGAAAATAAATCAGATTGATCAGAATTAATTTCTATTCAGGTATTGGCAAAAGAATAGAGACATTCAGGGATAGATCTATTATCTGAATTTTTACATTCTACAGCCAAGAAAGATGTTGCTTTCTTGGCTGTTTTACTAAAAAAGATTGAATGAAACAATGATAGAAAATGCGTAATATAGGAACGGTCTCACATAAAAACAACCAGAGATCACCACCGGGGTCAAGGAGGATAAAGATGAAATTATACGCTAAAAAATCAATTTCAGGGTTTATTGTGTGTTTGGTGCTTGTTTTGCTGCTGTCCACTCTGCCGATTACGGCATCCGCCGTGAATACATCTTATTATGTGGATGCTGTTTCCGGCAGTGACAGCAACAACGGTAAGAGTGTGGATACTGCTTGGAAGACCCTCGCTAAGGTGAATTCAACTACCTTTGGAGCAGGAGATAAAATCCTATTCAAACGGGGAAGCTCTTGGACAGGAACCCTATATCCGAAGGGCTCCGGCGCATCGGGCAATCCTATCACCATCGATGCTTACGGAAGCGGAGCTCTGCCGGTCATCAACGGGAACGGCAAATATTACACGACATCCGATCCAATAGATTCGGCGGTTTATCTGCGTAGCCAGAGCCATTGGGTGATATCCAACATTGAGGTTACCAACAAAACAACCACCAAGGCAGAGCGCTACGGAATTCATATCGACGGAAGTGGTGGACAAAACACAGGAATCACAATCAGAAATACAAAAGTTCATGATGTTACCAATGACGGCAATGCAGGCGAGCACGCCAGAATTGCCGGAATTGCGGTCTGGGCAAGAAGCTGGGGGGATTCCTTTTCCAATGTTCTAGTGGAAGGAAACGAAGTCTATAACATCGGAAGTACAGCAATTTATGTCAATGGAATGAAGTGGGTTGGAAGTGCCGTCAACAATGTCATCCGAAACAACTATGTACATGAAATCGGCGGCGACGGCATTATGACGGTTGACTGTGAAAGCCCTCTTGCGGAATACAACGTTGCGAACACTACCCACAACCAAAGCACGGTAGCCTGTGTGGCTATGTGGCCATTTTCCTGTAACAACGCTGTGTTCCAATACAACGAAGCGTATAATACGAAAACAACAGCGGACGGTCAAGGCTTTGACAGCGACTATATGTCCCGTGGTACGATTTTTCAATACAACTACGGCCATGACAACGAAGGCGGGTTTTTCCTGATATGCAGTGAGCCAACCACATGGGACGGGAAGCAAACAGGCTTTAATGACGGTACCATCGTTCGATATAACATTGGTCAAAACAATGCAAACTGGCAATTTGTACTTTGGACCAATATCACCAATACCTCTATTTATAATAATGTGGTATCGATCAAGGCCGGAAATAGCTCGCCGGTCATTTGGTCCGGGTCAAGGAATAATTTATGGTATCCCGACAAAACAACATTCAAAAATAATATCTTTTATCACAATGGTACGGGAGGCTATCTTCTTGAAAAATTGACCGGCCTGGTATTTGATTATAATATTTTTTACGGGTATCATGCAAGCAGTGAACCATACGACGCCCATAAGCTGACCAACAATCCCAAATTTGTGAAGCCGGGCGGGGCAGGACTGGGCATAACCAGCTGTGATGCATATAAACTGCAAATAGGCTCCCCTGCACTCAATTCCGGTGTGCTCATCACAAACAATGGCGGCAAGGATTATTTCGGCAATCCCGTATCTGCCACTGCAGCTCCGAACCGTGGTGCCTATAACGGACCGGGCATTGATTCTTCTACTACTAACTCGACAACAACTTATACAACAACTTCTATCTCCCTACCGTCTGTCATACCATCCGACACAACGACAACAACTTCTGCAACGACTGCGACGAGTAATCCCCCGACTTATTCCAGCCCCTTTAAGACAGCAAACGGACAGATGTGGGGGCTCACAGCCGGCGGAATGAGCTATGAGCAATTCAGCACTGCCTTTGTAACGCAACCGGGTATTACTATCACCGTACTAAGCAAGGATGGCAAGGCAATTACATCAGGGAAAATCGGAACGGGTATGAAGGTGAAGGTGTCAGAAAACAATGCCCCTTCCGAAGAATTTTCCGTCATCTTATACGGGGATATCGACGGCAACGGAACCATTGATGTAATTGATATGGTAAAGATGAAGATGCATATACTGAAAATTAATTATCTACAAGGTGCCATGTATACCGCTGCGAATACCGACAGAGATTCAAAAGTCACTGTGAATGTGTTTGATATGGTCGTTTTGAAAAAGAGCGTTCTGAAAATAAATCAGATCGATCAAAATTAATTTCTTATCCCCATTATTAACCCGATTTTGAATTGATAATACAGGTCCCTCCGTTTTATTAGGTTTTCATCCCAAGGAAAACCAGTCAATAACCGTTCATCCGTAACCATCCGTGAAAAATTATAATCAAAGGAAAAGGCAGAAATGAAGCTTCATTTCTGCCTTACTTTTATTTGTATAACACGATATCGTCCAGATAGGCTGTGGCGCCGGAGGCTTGGGCGGTAAATTCGATCCAGAGCTGAGTGGTATTTTTGATCATGTTATAGTTGGGGTGCGTCCATACCCATGCATCGGGACCATCCTGATACATCAGATCTGTCCAGTTGATGTAGACCCAGCCCCCCGAAGCAGAAACACTTTTGTCTGCATAATATTTCATGTTGTTCGGTCCGATAAACCATATCCTTGCATCGGAAGCACCGCCGGGTGTTTTCAGCCAAACCCGCATACCCGTGGTGTTTTGCATGGCAGCGGAGGAAACATTCATGGCAACCTTACTGTTTTGTGCTGCTGCGGTGATATTGGTAACAGCCAGACTCTTTGTGGAATTGTAACACAGACCTGTGGTCACAGTCGACACCGACACGGTCGACCACCATGTTGTTGTGTCTAGAGTCAATCCCTGAATATTGTTATTTTGCGTTCCTGCCGGCTGGGATTCCCAGTCATACAAGGAGGTTGCTGAAGTAATTTTCATCATATCATCCAGATAGGTCATGCCGCCGGAGGGCAGATTGACAAACTCAACCCAGACAGTGGTTGCCTGTTGAAGCACGCTGCTATCCACACGGGTCCACTTCCATTCTGTCGGTCCGCTCATGTAAAACTCGTCCGACCAGTCTACGACTGCCCATCCTCCGTTGGCGGAAACAGGAATCGAATGGGTGTAATAATTCATGGAGTTTGGTCCTCTGAAATAAATAATAGCATTGACAGAAACGGAAGGTGCAGCCAGCCAGACACGCAGTCCGGCGGTGTTTTGCAATCCGCCGGAAGGAAGATTGACTGCTACCCTGCAGTTGGCAGCACTGCCTGTTTTGTTGTAGACCGACAGGCTTTTCCCGCTGCCGGGTGCCAAGCCGGCTGTCTGAGCAGAGACAGTAACATCACAAAGCCAGCTGGTGGTATCCCCTAACAGGTTGTTGATGTTCAGGTTCTGCGTGCCCACCGGCTGGGATTCCCAATCATACAGCAGGGAGGCGTTCACAGCTGCGGCGGTAATTTCAGCAGTGTTCCACAAGGTTCCGTTTTCAAATTGCAGTTGGATATTGAGGGAAACGAAATATGCTTGTACCATAATTTGATCTGTTCTGCCGTTCAGGGTGATTTTTAAATCACTGCCGACCCGTGCCGCTGTGATGTCAGCGGGCAAAAGCCCCTTCAATACAATGAGGTTGGTACCGGATGTATCAACAACGGTATCGCTGCCATCCCCGGCTTTGAAGAGATAGGTATCGTTGCCGCTGCCGCCGTTCAGCACGTCATTGCCGCTACCACCGTCAATGATATCGTTACCCAGGCGACCGTTGAGGGAATCGTTATAGTTGTATCCGATGATGGTGTCATTGTCGTCACTGCCATAGATGGGAGGCACCACGCCAATGTCTTCAATGACCCATTTTTGCGTGTCGGCGGAGGAAAAGCTGTTCAGATAAGCGGTGGATGATCCGCTTATTTCCAGGCACCGTGTAGCGCTCAATTGGGGGATGATGCGGTAAGAGCCGTCTGTGTTGCGATACAGCTGCCAGCTCTGGGCAGTGGGATAGCCTGAATTTGTCCAGGTTTTGACGGTGTTGTAGTCCACGTCCCATGCGTTGGAAACATCCATCAGCCGGTTGATATCATACAGCGGAATCAATTTATAATACCCGTTTCCCTTATAGACAAATTTCCATTGCTGAGCGGCAGCGCCGGTATAGTTGTTTTGTTTGATGTCGTTTGCTGCGCTGGTTTCCATGTATTTTCCGCTTGCTTTGTTTTTCAAATAATAAATATCGTCTTTGATGGTATTGACATCCTCAAATATCCATTTTTGCGCATCGGATGCAGAAAATGTATTGATATATGCGTCCGTTGTGCTTGTAATTTCCAAGCTTTTGGCGGTGCTGGACTGAGGAATGATGCGGTAAGAGCCATCCGTGTTTTTGAAGAACTGCCAGCTCTGCGCTGCGGCTTGACTATTTTGTGTGTTCAGGTTCACGTCTGCAAAATCTGAATCGATGCCGCCGGAAACCTCCAGAAACTGGTTTTGGTTTACCATAGGCTTTACCGAATAATATCCGTTACCCTTGTATTTCACGCTCCATTGCTGGGCGGCTCTCGCTGCAAACCCGTTGCCGGTTACATTGCTGTCGGCAGCGTTCAGATAAGTTTCACCGGCTTTGTTCCGGATATAATAAATCCCGTCATTCACCGTGTTAACATCCTCAAAGGTCCACTTTTGGATATCGGTTTGGGCAAAAGGATTGAGGCGGGTTGTTGCATTGGGACTATTGCTGATTTCCAGGCATCTGGTGGTGCTCAGCTGAGGACGAACCTGATAGGTGCCGTCTGCATTTGCTTTGATCTCCCAGCTCTGAGCTGCCGCAGAGGGATCGGATCCCGAAGCGTTGACGCCGCTTCCGTTTCCGTCAATGGCGTTTTCCACATGAAGCTTGCCGGTCTGCCCTACAGGGCTGATGGTATAATACCCGTTTCCGTTATAGGTGACCTTCCACTGCTGTGCTGTTTTTGCTCCAAAGCTATTTTGCACCACTGTTGCACCGGAAGTCTCCAAGTATTTCCCGGCGGCCTTGTTGCCGATATAATAAATTCCCTCATGAAGGCTGCCCCTGTTGTCATAAGCCTCTGTTGATAATTCCACTGATAAAAATTCCGCATCCTGCCGATAGCACTTGTTTGCAAACTGAGTCAGGGGAGCTCCGTTTGCGTCCGTCAGCTTGAAATATTCCAAGCTGTTGTTGGTCAGCTTGTTGGAAAACAGCAGATACCAATTTTGCTTGTTGATGCTATCGGTATTGTAAAGAGGTGTATAATCGATTGCAAAGACCGCATCTCCGGCATTTGTGGTTCCGTCAAAGGCGATATGTCCCTTGTTATTATTAAACACGTTGTTTGTACTGGTGGTTTTCAGCGTGTTATGATACAGAGGAGATTCACCCGTATTCACAAATATCTGTGAACGGTCTGCACAACCGGAAACTTTAAACTCACCTACGATAGAGGGTGTATAAAGCCCGTTGAATACAATATCATAGGTCAGGTTGTCCCAAAATGCGGCTGCTCTTGAGGAAACTGAAAAGTTCGGCACACTGCTGATTTGATTCAGTGCATCATACGCCAGCCAGACATATCCGCCGTTTTCCCAATATTCGCCCCAGGAGTTTGCAATCTTAAAGGCACCCAGCTCACCCGTCTGCTGTATATTGTCGCTGTTGATATCGACCCAGATAGAATCATCATAGCCCACAATTGCCATGGCATGCCCCCCGGCAACGTTATCATTGGTAACATAATAACATATTTGGTTGTTTGTTCCCTGTATCGATTTAAAGCGCCAGTTGTAAATATTGGTGGCAAAAGTAAGAACATCCCCGTTGATCAGAGCAGACTTGATGTTTTCCAGATCTGTGTCGTGATTGCTCGTGACAGGCTGCGCTATCCCCATTTCATTGCACGATATGGGCACATAGCCTGCAATTTTATATTTGAGTGCGTCCCTCCATATGCTGGCCGAGGTGGGCCATGGGGTGTATGTAGTAGGATCGTTCCCACTATAGACAAAATTGGATAAGGTTGCCGCCCCGCTTTGGGTGAACAGGGTATAAACCTTTTCAAAATTGGTTCCGCCGTCCGTGCCTTCGTTGGTCAGATTGTATGACCACTTGGTGGAAAAGGTCTGCGACGGAACATTGATTTTATTTCCGGTTACATCGTGATGGTTCCAGTCCAGTGTTTTGCCCACCATATAGCTCAACTGATAATAAGTGGTGGTGAACGCCGCGCAGGAATTGCCCTGCTGGGAACCTATTTTGGGAAAATATTTGCTGGTGCTGTTATCAACCGCCGCCACACTGCTGATTTGCGTGCTGTTCAGTGGCACTGCATCGGCTTGTACGTTATCAGACCGGATTGCGGAAGCTTGTGTCACTATTGTTTCATCGTCTTGTACCACATCAATTTTTGTTTTTATCCCCTGGTGTTGGCCAACCCTTTCGCCAGCCAGACGATTGGGAAGTATTTCTTGTAGCGACAATTTGCTCGTTTCCGCTTTTTCTTTTTCTTCTGCCGTGGCAGGCTGATAGCCGGTCAGATAGCTGTCGTGGCTTAATTTTGAACCAGCTTGCGTGATTGAAATTGAATTGGCACTTGCGGCATTACTTGGAAAAATCCATGTAACCACCAAAAGCACAGACAAAACGCGTGCCATTATTCGTTGTAGTTTCATTGCCTTATCCTCCATAAATTAGTGAAATGAATGAACACATGTGTTTACGTTTCACATCATAACACATTTGAAAGGATAAAAATATTCACTTTATTACACAATGTAATAAACAAATTCCGACATGGTTTGTGTAAATGCCCTATTTTATTTTTTTGTAAAACATGTTAGGAAATATATCTAAACACCGTGTTTAAAACTGTTACTGCAGGCTGTCGAAAGCAGCAAATGACAACGGAACTCCCCTTCTTTTATATGATAGTAGGGTATCATAGCAAAAACCCGCAAAACAAAGAATTGTTTAGCAGAACCCTCACCACTGATTTTTTATATATTTTGCCGGTGATATGGACTCGATTCGTTTAAAGCATTTACTAAAGTAATAAATGTCATGAAAACCGACTTTTTTAGAGGTTTCTGTGACCGTGTGACCTAGCTTCAAAAACTCTTTGGCACGGTCGATGCGATATTCGATTAAAAAGGCGATGGGTGTTTTACCGGTAACGTTTTTAAAAATATGTCCGAAATAGGAAGGACTGAATCCCACGCTTTCTGCCATATCCTCCAGTGTCAGCCGTTGCTGATAGTGCTCGACGATAAAGCCGATTGCTTTTTCAACACTGTTGACCTCTCCGTAATTGATATTGCTTTTCTGAAAATAGTCGTACAGCAGGCTGAGTATTTCCATAAAGGCAGCCCGACAACGAAAAATTCGATTGTTCTGCCCGGATACCCAGTGATTGTTGAATTCGTCGAACAATGTGGTGAGACGGCGGTATAAATATTTATCCTCGATCTTTGACAACGGAGAAAAGGGCAAAGCGACTTCGGCTGTATTCCAAACGCAGTCTTCAAAAGATACCCCGATGATTTGAAAATCCACAGTGAACATTTTCAGCAGCCGCTCCGGGTTTGTTGTGGCTCCTCGCTCGTCCCCGGGCTTGAAATAAACCAAATCACCCTTGCCGGCCTTATATTCCTTGCCGTTACAAAAAAAGGTCATTTCACCGTCTACCACCAACAGTAAATTATGAAACCCAATGGTCTGATGCGGTATTTTCCAGGCCGGCGTGCTGTTTCGCTTTATGGCATGGCTGAACTGCAGCATGATACTGTTATACAAGTCATAATCAGTTTTCGACATTGCATTTACGTCCCTTCCTGCTTTTTTATGAGAAAAGGTATGAAGCCCGAACCACTTATTTTAAGCTATAAATTCTGTAAGGATATTGTACCAAAACGGAAAAGTAATGTCAAACCAGATTGACGATTCCTTACAAAACAGAGCTGGATACCCAAAACACTCTGGGTAAGTATTCAGAATGAAGTCATCCCCCATGAGAGTCTTACGGATAATATCAAGAAAAGGATTCACTTCCTGTTTCTCCGGTTTTATTTTTCGGCACAGTGCACTCTTACACCAACGATGGTGTTTCTGCTTCCCAAACGCAGAAACATACAGATAATTATGTCGTAACTTATCAAAAACATCAATATAAATCAATAAAATTAGACGATATGTCTAAAAACATTGAACAAACATTGTATATTTAATGGATAGTAATCTATTCATCAAAGTGCTAAGATA